>Ga0181521_10001904_pt1 | contig 25390 bp, 4 predicted proteins | sample PEATcosm2014_Bin_32_FD_119764 | JGI IMG/M metagenome (GOLD analysis project Ga0181521, IMG submission 119764) | Peatland microbial communities from MTU Mesocosm Facility, Houghton, MI, USA - PEATcosm2014_Bin02_60_metaG | ecosystem: Environmental > Terrestrial > Soil > Wetlands > Peat | place...
GGCCAGCTATGCGGTCTCGGCGACGACCTGCGGAAGCACGCTTGCGGTGGGCGCTTCTTGCACCGTCTCGGTGACGCTGACGCCGACGGCGGCGGGAGCGGTTCCGGCCGAGTCGTTGACCATCACCGACAGCGCCAGCGGCAGCCCGCAGACGGTGGCGCTGAGCGGGACGGGAATCGTCCCGGTCGCGATTTTGCCGACGAGCCTGAGTTTTGGCAACGTGGCGGTGGGCTCGACCAGCGCGGCCCAGACAGTGTGGCTTACCAATCACCAGGCCAGTTCTCTCTCCATCTCATCTCTGGCGGTGACGTCGGGAACCCCCTATGCCATCAGTGCGTCGTCGACGTGCTTGAACCCCACGCTGGCCGCAGGCGCAAGTTGCACCGTCATAATGACCTTCAATCCCGTTACTACGGGCGCGGCGCCAGCCGCATCGCTGACCATCACCGACAGCGCCAACAACAGCCCGCAGACGGTGACGCTGAGCGGGACGGGGATTGCGGCAGGGGTTGTAACGCTGAACCCGACAAGCCTGGCCTTTGGCACTGTCGAAATTACCAATACAGTGGTCAAGAATGTGACGCTGACCAACAGCCAGAGCGTTCCGCTGCATATCGCTTCGATTACGGGCTTCCCGGCCGGCTTCTCGCTGAATTTCGCCACGACCACCTGTGTGGCCGGAAACCCAGTTGCGGCAGGCGGCACTTGCGTAATCGCGGTCAGCGTGACGCCAACCGCAGCGGGACCGCTGGGTGGAACAATCACCGTCAACGACGACGCTACTCCGGCTACCCAGACATTTACCGTCAGCGCCACGGCGGCTGCGAAGCTGGTACCTTCGCCCCTTTCGTTGAGCTTTGCGGCTCAGGTGATTGGAACGACCAGCGCGCCCCAGACGATCACCCTGACGAATCCGCAGAGTGTCGGTGAGGCGATCACCGGAGCCACGATCACCGGCCCCAACGCAAGCGACTTCTCGGTCACGACGAGCTGCCCGCTTTCGCCCTCGACGCTGTCGGCAGGCGGCAGTTGCCCGCTGTCGGTGACCTTTACGCCGGGCGGGCCGGGAGCGAGATCGGCGACGCTGAACGTGGGCGATCCGCTGATGATTCCTCTGTCCGGTTCGGGTAGCGCGCCGGTGACAGTGTTGCCGGGGTTGCTCACTTACACGTCGCCCGTGGGCACCACCAGCGCCTTCCAGACGGTGACCATCACCAATGTCAGCACCACCAATGCGATCCACATCACTAACCTCTCTTTAAGCGGCGACTTTATCCAGACATCGTCGACCTGCCCGATGAATCCCGCCAGCCTGGCCGCGAACACATCGTGCACTCTCACCATCAGCTTTAATCCCAGCATCGGCGGGGTTCGCGACGGCCAGCTCCAGGTGTATGAGAACGATGTGGCGACCAGCCCGCAGGTGATCAACATTACCGGCACGGGAACCTATCCGCTGACCCTTTCAGGTCAGACGCTACCGCTGTCGTTCAGCGCGCAGACGGTGGGCACCTCCAGCGCCCCCAAGACGTTTACTCTGACCAATCACGAGATCCAGCCGGAGACCTTCACGCTCAGCACGACCGGCGACTTCTCCGTCAGCAGCAATTGCGCTACGGGTCTGACAGGTGTGATTGCCGCCAACTCCTCTTGCTTGGTTTATGTTGTCTTTAATCCCAGCTCGGTGCTTCCTTCTACAACGCGCAACGGCACGCTGACGGTGGCGAACACGGCGCCCGGCGGACCGGTGCCGACAGCATCGCTCACAGGTTCGGCAATCGCCACCAATCCGCCCGCGGCCGTCTCCGTGGTTTCTCCCGGAGCGGGTTCTGCCGGCACGACGATCAACGCAATCATCACCGGCAACGGATGGACGCACTTCAATGCGTCTTCGGTCATCACCTTTGTCGATACGGATGATCCTATTCACAATCCCCCGGACATCACGGCTACGGTTCCCGATACGACGACCACTACGCCCAACACAATCCATGCACAACTGGTGATCACCGCGAACCCAGGCGTGGTCTACGGCGCGCGCGATATCAGCGTAGTAACCCCGCTCTCGGGCGGCGGAACGGAAACGGCGCTGCTGGAGATGGCCTTTATCATTGCCGATCCGAACAACGCGCACGACATCACCAGCGTCAGTCCGAACTTCGGCACCCAGGGCCAGACGCTGAATGTGAACCTGACCGCCACGGGAACTAATTTTGTGAATGGCGTCACGTATGCCAACTTCGGCGACGGCATCACGGTGAACTCGCTGACCGTCACCGATCCGGCCGATCCGAACCCGAACCAGGCGCAAGCCAATATCACCATCAGCAACACCACGCCTGTCGGTTACCGCACCATCACACTGGTGACCGGCGGAGAGTTCGCCGTCTCGAGCTCGACGGCCTTCCAGATTGGCCCCAACAACGCGACGCTGCTCAGCATCAGCCCCACTCTGACTCCCGTAGTTCCCACCGCGGAGCCGCAGGGATGGAGCGGCGTAGTTTACCTGACGGCCTCCGGCACGCACTTCCTGCAGAACGCCACCCTGGTCTCGTTCACCGGCGGCATCCTCTCGCCTGAGGTGACGGTGACCAGCCCGACGACGGCCATCGTGAATGTTGCCGTACCGGGCAATGCGACGGTCGGCTTGCAGAACGCTACGGTATCGACCGGCGGAGAGATTGCGACGCTGAACAACGCCTTCACGGTGATCGGAGCGACGCCCGCCCTTTTGGGAGTGGCACCCAGCTCCGGCACTCAGGGCCAAACGCTGAACGTGGTCATCACCGGCAACGCCTTTACGACCTTCCCGGTTGGCGTCTATACGCATCCCGCCACTGATCCAGTCGTTGCGGACTTTACCGGAGAGATCACTGTGAATTCGATCACCGTGACTTCGTCAAGCAGCGCGACAGTCAACATCACAGTCAGCCCGAATGCCAACGTAGGCAGCATCACGGCAAGCCTTAACATCAGCAATGGCACCGGCGGCTGGACCATCTTCCAGTTCGGCTTTGCGGTTACGGCCTCGAACGCCTCCATCACCAGCGTGACGCCCTCCTGCGTTCCACAGGGCGGCCAGGTGACGCTCTCCGTGACCGGCTTAAACACTCTCTGGGTGCAAGGCACCACTACGGCAGCCTTCTATCCGGTTCCGTTTGAAAACATCAGCGTCGATGAGGTTACCATCACCGACGCGACGGACGCGTTGCTCAACGTGGCCGTCTCCACCAGCACCCCGGCCGGGACGTACGGCTTCTATATGGCCACTGGCGGCCAGGTGGTCAGCTCGACGATCAAGGTGTGCGCGGCGACGCCGACTTTGACGATGAGCCCATCCAACGGCTTGCTTCCCTCCGGCGCTGCCGTCAACAGCATCAACGTCAGCTTTACCGGCCAGTTCACGCACTTCGGGCCAACAACATCGTCGGTCATCAGCGGCGAGGGCGTCACTCTGCAGAACTTCACGGTTACGGGCCTGAACAGCGCCACCGCGACGGTGCAGATCATCGCAGGCACCAACGGCACTCCGACTGCTACCGGCACGCGGCTGGTCACAATTACGACCGGCGGCGAGATCGTCACCACCAACTTCAACGTCACCTCGACTCCGGTTGGGTTGATCAGCGTTTCGCCTTATCATGCGCCTCCCAGCACCACGACGAGCGTAGAGATTATCGGCTTGAACACGCACTTTAACCAAAACACAACTCAGGTTCTGTTTGGGCCGCAGATTACCGTGGTTCCCGGCAGCATTCTCGTGAAAAGCCCCACAGACCTGACGGTCAGCGTCACCACCAGCTTTATCGACAACGGCACGCAGCCGACTCCGCCCGGATGGCAGAACATCTACGTCAACAGCCCAACGGGAACCGGCTATACAACGGCCGCAGGTCTACCCACCACGACAGGTGGCGCGGGAACTGGAGCGGTGGTTTCGATTACCGCCTCGAACGGCAATCTGACGTCGTGCACCGCAACGACACCGGGAAGCGGCTACCAGGTTGGCGATTATGTCTATCCGACTCAGGCTGGAGGCACAGGCAGTGGTTGCCAGGTGACAGCAGTGAACGGAACGGCCATTGTAACGCTGGCTGCCAACGCGGAGCAGGTGATGGGCGGCTTCCTGATCGATTCGCCGGCTCAGCCAACGCTGGTGAGCGTATGCGTGACCGGCTCGAATCCATGTGTGTCGAGCGCCCAGCAAGGCGCGACCGTGGACGTGACGATTACCGGCTCCTTGACGAACTGGGTCCAGGGCACGACGGAAGCGATTCTCGGCGCTGGAGTCACCGTCTCTAACCTTGTCATCACCAGCCCGACCACGGCTACGGCGACCATCGCCGTCAGCCCCACGGCTCCGGTAGGCGGAAACAGCGTCATCATGTTTACCGGCTCGCAGATCGTCAGCGGCACCGGCTTCAGCGTGACTCCAGGCGCGTCGTTGATCTACAGCGTTGGGCCCGATGCCACTTGCGACGCCAACAACGTTACCTTTGCTAATTTCTGCGGCGTATCGAACGGAGCCGGGACACCCTATGTGGTTTCGCAACTACAAACGGTGGTTCTGAATGTTGTCGGCGTCGGTACCCACTGGCTACAAGGCGAAACCACGCTCAGTTTTGGTCCGGGAGTGGCAATCGACAGCCTTACTGTCAGCAACCCGACGACGGCCCAGGTTCAGATCACCGTGCTCTCCAGCTCTCCGGTTGGCTTTGCGGCTCTGACCGCGACCACCGGCGGCGAAGTCGCCTCACTACAACAGGCTATCGACATCGAAGAGGGATTCCCCGCGCTGCTGGCCACCTCGCCCGGCGGACAAGTACAGGGCGACACCCTGAGCATGCAGGTTCTGGGACGCTTCACCGGCTGGCAGAATGGAGTCACTTCGGCTGCCTTCAGCCCCGCCGGAGACATCACGGTGAACTCCGTTACCGTGATCGACTCTGACAACCTCATCCTGAACATCACCATCAGCCCCCTGGCCTATGTGGACTACAGCTCCCCCTGCGGCCATGTTCTGACCGTCACCACAGGCACCACACAGGTTGCGGGCAATGCGCCGCCCTCCGGCGTGTCGCCGTCCTACTTCTGCGTCTCGCAGGGCGCGGAAGAGATCACCAATGTTTCGCCGAACACGTTCGCGCAGGGCACGAGCGGCACGGTGAACATTACCGGTTCGGCCACCTACTTCGAGCCTGGCGTCAGCCTTGTCAGCTTCGGCGACTCCAACATCACGACCGGAACAGTCGCGGTGAGCACGCACACCAGCCTGTCGGTTCCGATTGCAGTTTCGACCTCTGCAACCGTGGGTTACCACACGGTCACGGTTACCACGCTGGGCGAAGTGGCCAGCCAGGTGTACGGCTTCACGGTCTCTCCCAACGTCGCCACGCTCAATGAGGCCATTCCCAACCAGGCTGAGCAGGGCGCGCCGATCATCACCAGCCCAACCTGCTCGACCCTCCCGAGCTGCATGATCCGGCTGCTTGGCCAGTACTCGCATTTCAACGCCTCAAGCACAGCCACCTTCGGCGCGGGCATCACGGTGCAGTCGGTTTCTTTCGTGAGCCCCACGGAGGTGGACGCGTACATCACCATCGATCCGCTCTCCTACACGGGCAGCCGCCTAGTTACGGTGACCAGCCCCGGAGTGCCTTGCAGCGATCAGCCCTTAATCGCCAGCGCCAATGTTACTTATGAAGGCTGCACACCGGGCAGTTCAGCAGGCACGGGCAGCGAGATTGTCACGAACACCATCTTCACCATCATTCCCGGTCCGGCGATCATCAGCACAGTTGCGCCCGCCACCGGCAACGAGGGCCAGGAGGTGGTCTTCAACATCACCGGCGATGCGACGCACTGGGCGCAGAACTTCACCCAGTTCTACATCGCCGGCGGAGGCTACGATCTGACCGTTCATTCCGTGGTTATCAACAGCGCCACCAGCGCCACGGTTGACTTAAGCATCTCACCGACCGCTAATCCCGGAACGCGCTCCATCTACATGGTTACGGATGGCGAAGCTCTGACGGACAGCGGCGCATTTGTGGTCACCGGCGGCGTGCCGGTCATCACCTATCTCAGCCCCAACGGCACACAAAACAATCCCACAACCGGGACCACGGGCCTCCTGGTAGACATTTACGGCCTCTACACCAACTGGGCCACAGGCAGCACTTCGATCTACTTTGGCCCCGGCATCACGGTTGCTTCGTTCCAGGTGGATAACGCGACGCACATTGAAGCCGTCATCAACATCGATCCCGCGGCTCAGATCGGTTACCGCACGGTTCAGACTACGACCACCGGCTTGCCTGCCGGCACGCAAGTTCTCACCAGCAACTTCCTGGTGAGCGCGCCTGCGCCGCCGCCCACACCTTATATCTGGTACCTGTCGCCGGGTTCGGGAATTCCGGGCCAGACCTTCACCATGACGTTCTACGGCGCGTACACGAATTGGAATCCGGGCACGGGTCCGGCCTGCGGGCAGACGGGCACGACAATAACAGGCTTCAACGCCAGCATCACGGTGAATTGCTTCCAGGTTCTCAGTCCGACAACGGCTACGGCCAACATTACCATCAGCCCGTCGGCTACTGCCTCGACGAGCGATTTGACCCTGACAACCGGCTCGGAGGTGGAGAACGCCCAGTTCAGCGTGATTGTCGCCAACAATACGCCGACTCTGAGCGTGGTCGATCCGGGATCGGGGATGCAGGGCGCGCAGAATCTTGTGGTCAACATCCTTGGCAAGTACACGACCTTTGACAGCACCACGACCTTCAGCTTCGGTTCCGGCGTCACGGCCAACGGTCCGCCAACGATTCTCGGACCCACCATCGCGACCCAGAGCATCAGCATCGATCAACTGGCCACGCTGGGCGGCCGCGGCGTGGTTGCGACCACGCCAGATGTAACTGGCCCCTCCCAGGTGGTAGGCGGCGGGTACTTCACGGTTACGCCGAGCCTGGCATTGATCCTGGCCGTCTCGCCCAATATCGCCAAACAGGGCAACACGCCCCAAGTGGAAGTGACCGGCCAGAACACGCATTGGGACGGTTCAACGGTCTTCACCTTTGGCGCCGGCATCCAGGTGACCAAGACCCAGGTGAACAGTCTCACCGACGCAACGGTGTGGCTCTCCATACCGGCTCTTGCTCCCGAGGGTCCGACATGGGTGACCGCTACGACGCTGGGAGAAGTTGCCAACCTCAACAACGGCTTTGTTGTGCAGGCCGGAACGCCGCTGCTGATCTCCTCTTCGCCGAATTCGGAACCGCAGCAAGGCGCTGCCGTCTTCACGATTCTGAGTCAGGCAACGACATGGACGGCCAACCCGCCCACGGTTTCCTTCGGCACTGGAGTCGTAGTCACCAATGTCAACGTCACCAGCGACACTTCGCTGACGGTGGACGGATACATCCAACCCACCACTCCGGTTGGTTGGCGCAACGTGACGGTCACATCCGGCACGCAGGTTCTGACCCTGGGCAATGTTCTTTACGTCAACACCGGTCCTGCGGTGATCAATAACCTTTCGCCTTCGTCCCTCGGCCAGGGCCAGGAAGCTCTGGTGACCATCAACGGCACCAACACCAACTGGCAGCAGGGCGTCTCGGTGCTCACCTTCCCCAACGTCCTGATCAACGGAACGCCCACAGTGAACTCGCTCAATTCGATCACCGCCGACATCACGGTCAACGACTCTGCGCCCGCGGGCGAGGAGTCGGTGACGGTGACCACAGGCGGCGAAGTTGCCACTGGAGTCAATGTCTTTACGGTCATCCAGACCCAGCCGGAGTTGCTTGCGGTTGTCTCTTCCAGCGAGGTTCAGGGCTGGACCGGAACCGTTACTCTGACCGGAAAATTCACGAACTTCAACACCGCTGCCGGATGCTCTCCCAACTGCAGCACGGTCAACTTCGGCACGGGCATCACTGTCAACTCGGTGACGGCATCGAGCGCGACCTCGATCCAGGCCAACATTACCGTGCAGCCGACGACGACGCTGGGCTATCGCAACGTCACCGTCACCACGGGATCGCAAGCCGTTTCCCTCACCAACGCCTTCCAGGTCACCATTGGCCCGGCGGCGATTCAGGGCCCGTTGAACCCGGCGGCTGGCGCGCAGAACTCGTCGATCACAGTACTCGTAACCGGCAGCCAGACTCACTTCTGCACGCAGCCCAGCGCAAGCTGCCTAGGCACGACGACGGCCAGCTTCGGCGGCGGCATTCAGGTTACCGGAGTCACGGTGATCGACTTGCTGCACGCCAACGTTGCGATCACGATTCCGGCCTCCACGCCGGTGACCACAACAACGGGCTACGACGTTACTCTGACCACGGGCGGCGAGGTCGCGCTAATTCTGGGCGGCTTCGGCGTCACATCCGGCTCTCCGGTCCTTACCGTTGTGAACCCGCCGACCGGCCATCAAGGCGATGCGCCTTTCGACGTCAACCTCACCGGCTTGTTTACGCACTTCAACACCGCCGCCGGCTGCGCGCCCAACTGCAGCCAGACTAACTTCGGCGCCGGCATCACGGTTGGCTCGACGACGGCGACCGATGCAACACACGCCGTTGCCCACAACGTCACCATCGCTCAGGGGGCGACGATTGGCTCGCGCAATGTGACGGTGACGACGGGAGCGGAAACAGCTTCCATCATCGGCGGCTTCAGCGTGTTGGCCGGCCTTCCGGCGCTGCTGACCGATCTTCCGGCCTCCGGCCAGGCAGGCACCACGGTCAACGTCGTGATTACCGGCCAATTCACCACCTTCCAGCAGGGCTTCACCACGGTGAGCTTCGGTGGCGGACTGCCAGCTCCGAACTTCGTGACCGTCAACAGCATCACGCAGGTGACGGCCAACCTCACCATTCCATCCAATGCGGCTGTGGGAACCAGCGGCATCACGGTCACCACCAACGGCGTTCCGTTAACGCTGCCCAACAGCTTCACAGTAACCGCCGGCACGCCGGTGATCACGCAGATCAGCCCCAACATCGGCAATCCTGGCCAATCTCTGTCCGTCACCATCACCGGCCAGTACACCAACTGGTCCATGGGCTCGACAGTCACTATCGGCACCGCTGCCGATGGAATCACCGTGCTGGGCGCCGCCGGACCTGGCTTGCCCGGACCAGTGGTCACCGCTACCGCTACCAGCGTGACCGTTCCGATCAGCATCGCATCGGGCGCACCTGTTGGCCCGGCTGATGTAACCGTGAGTGGAGCACCAACAGTTCCCGGCGGCTTCACCGTGCAGGCGGTCGTCATTCCGCCGCCTTCGATACTCTCGATCAGTCCTGGCATGAATGTGGGTGGCGCCCCGATCAACAGCAGCATCTACGTGGTATTCAGCCAGCCGATGAACATCGCCACTTTCACCAACAGCAACATAACTTTGCGGCTGACCAGCAATCAGGGCCAGGGCTGGATAACGATACCAATCGGCATCAGCGTGGACGCCACGGGCCGGGTGCTGACCATCACTCCCAGCTCGCTTCTGGCGGTCAATTCGCAGTACTACCTCTATCTGTCCAACGGCATCACGGACGCCACAGCTGCGCACAATTCAATCAACGCTTACGGTCAATACTTCAACACCGTCTTCAGTGCCAATACCACGCCGCCTTCGCCGGTTGCGATGAATCCTCAGAATGGCGCCACCAACGTAGGCACCAACGTGTCCATTCAGGTTGAGTTCGGCGTACCTATGAACCAGGCGACCGAGTCCGGGGTGACCGTCACAACCGGCGGCAACCCCGTCCCCGGAACCATCAGTTGGAACAGCTACCCCTATGGGAATCCCTATTGGGGACCGGGAAATATTCTTTACTTCACGCCTACCACGCCTCTGGCAGCGAACACCACCTACACGTTGAGCGGGGGCGCGCCTCTGGCCGATACGGCGGGCAACGCGATCTCGCCGGGATCGTTCTCCTTCACCACCGGCAGCGGCGCGGATACGGCGACCAACTACCCAAGCAGCGACATCGTGAACGGCCAGACCAACGTCGGCACCAATGCTGCGCCGGTGATGTTCTACTCCAAGCCGGTCAACGCGCTGGACATCAACACCAGCACGCTGCTGCTCTACAACAGCGACAGCGGCAAGTACATCAACGGCACGGTCACGGTTGCTCCCAACGGCTTGAGCGCGACCTTTACTCCTACCGTCCCGCTGTTGCCCGACACTTACTACCGGCTCTATCAGGCCGGTGGCTACTACGACATGGATGGAAACACGCAAAACAACACCGGCGCCTACTTGAACGGCCTGAACACCTACTTCACCACCGGCAATGGTTCCGATCTGACCGCGCCTCAGGTGGTTTCGGGCTCGGTCTCGCCGGCCAATGGCGCGAGCGCTGTGCCGCTGAACGCGCAGGTCATTGTGAAATTCACCTCGCCCATCGATCCGGATGCGGTGAGCAACATCATCACGATCACGCCTTCGGGCGGTTCGGCCATCAATGGCACGGTCACACTGGCCAGCGATCTGGTGACGCTGTTCTTTGTGCCAACAAACGTGCTTACGCCCGCCACTGTGTATACGGTCGCGGTCAGCGGCTATCAGGATGTGGTGGGAAATGTGGGATCAGCCTTCAGCAGCACATTCACGACAGCAACCTCGATTACGCCGCTCAACGTTTCGACGGGCTTCAACGCTTCCGGACAGTTGATCACCACTGGCAACACTCCCGATGCGAATTGGAGCTACGTCGCCACAGCCAGTATTCCCTCTGGCGAGAGCAACTTCAAATATCCGGGAGACGCTGCCAGCGATGCGTATACGGGCGCGCTCAAGGTTGTCGCTCCCGGCAATGCCGACTGGTATGGCGGTTGGGATGCAAACGGTCCCAACTCCTCCTGGATCGCGATTAACCCGAACAGCAATACGGGCAACTCCGCGGGGTTCTACTCGACCGCGTTCAATCTGACAGCCCCGCTGCCCGCTCATGTTTGCCTGGTGGGCGCGATGAGCCATGACGACAATGGCCTACTCGCCGTCAACGGCACTGCCATCATGGGCGACCAGGGTTATACCGGAGGTTCTCTGGTTCCTCTCAACATCGAGATCACCAGCAATGTAATCGTCGGTACAAACTACCTGACCTTCGCCTTCGGCTCTACCGATAACAACCTTGAAGGCCTCCGCCTGCAAGGCGCGATTGAAACCTGCGGCGCAAGCCTGACCAGCGGCACGTCGGTGATGGGCCAGACCGCCGGATTGGTGGTGACCAGCGCGACGCCTTCCTACAGCGCGGGCGGCGTGGCCACCAACTCCACTATCACGCTCAACTTCAATAACCCGCTCGACCCGGCGACGGTCAACTCGACCACGCTGCCGGTGATGATCGGCTGGAACAGCAATGCAGAGATCGCGGGCAACTACGTGGTAACTGGAAACCAGGTGGTCTTCACTCCCGACACGCCGTTCCCGGTGAATACGACGATCTGGGTTGGGGCTTGCAATGGCCCGTATGATCTGGCTGGAGACAATGCTGCGTATAACGGCTGCTACACGCAACTGACCTACTTCAACACGGCCAGCACGGCCACTCCGGTCTCCGTGCCCTTCCAGGTGATGGCCTTCACGCCCGCGGCAGGGGCAACCAATGTGGGCCTGCGCGCGCCGGTGACCGCCACATTCAACCGTTCGCTGAACTTCAACTCGATCAACAACAACGACTATGCGCTGTTCAACGGCGATGGACAGAGCCCGTGGTGCAGCGGCGGCAGCTACAGCCACTCGCAGGACGGCACGTCGATCTCATTCAATTGCGGGGTCTTGCCTTCCAGCGCAACACTGACCGCAGTTCTCGGCAGCGGCCTGCAGGATTGGAATGGCGATGGGCTGGCGCCTTACACCAGCCAGTTCACCACTACTTACTATGACTGGAACACGCATGGTTCGCTGATCACCGTGCGGCCGGGCAACGGCGCCGGCGGGGTGAACGCCAACCTGCCCATCGTTCTCTACTTCAACCTGCCGCTCAACGTCTCCGGCGCGAATAGCGGCATCCAGGTGGCGCAGAACAACGTGGCCGTACCGGGCACCGTGCAAGTGCTGGATAGCGGCTACACGCTGGTCTTCACTCCCAGTGTTCCCTGGACGCCGGGTGCGCTGGTTCAGTGGTGGACCACCGGCAGCCTGACCGACACTGTTTACAACGCGACCGTCACCACCACCTCCGGCTACTTCTATGCCGCCGGGAGCACCGCATCGTTGACGCCCACCGTGCAAGTGGCAGTCCCGGCGCAATGGACCTACGGGGTGCCACTCAACAGCATCTTCGACGTTCAGTTCAACACTCCGCTGAATCCGGCGACGATCACGAGCAGCAACGTCTACATCTTCGACAATTCCAACGGCAACGTGCACATACCAGTGACCTACTCGCAGCCGCAGCCGAATGAAATCCTGATGGTTCCGACGAGCACTCTGCCGGCCAATCACTACCTCTACGTGTACATTGGTACCGGCCTGCAAAGTACAACCAGCGTGCCTGCCTCCCAAACGCAGTGGTGGGAGTACACCGGCACGACATCGGACAGCACGCTGCCGGTCGTCACAAGCGCGGTTCCTTTCAACGGCGCAACAAACGTGGGCGTCAACGACCAGCCGGGCGTGATCTTCAACAAGAGCATCGATCCGGTAAGCGTCAACAGCAACACCTTCCAGGTGACCAACGGCGGCACGCCTCTGGTGGGAAGCTACTGGTTCAACTCCGGCAACACACGCGTGGAGTTTGTGCCCAACGCGCCATTGCCGGCCAACACCACTCTGGTGATGACACTTAATGGCGTACTCGACCCGGTTGGCAATCCGATCACCTTCAGCTCCACCTTCCAAACTGGCGCGACGCCCGACGTCACCGCGCCGACCGTTGTCTGGACCAGCATCCCCTACAACGGAAGCGTTCCGACCAACGCGTCGGTCACGATTCAGTTCAGCACATCGATGGATGTGACTACTTTCAGCACGGGCAACAGCGGCGACATCTACCTCTATGACACTCTGCTGGGCACTCGCGTTCCCGCAACGCTCAGTTGGAACTCGACCCAGACGGTTGCCTATCTGCTGCCCAATTCTCCGCTGGCCGCTGGCCGCGAGTACTACTTCTACGTCAACTCCGGCACGGATTTGGCGGGCAACCAGGTTAACGGCATTGAAACAACCTTCTATGCCACATTCGCCAGCGCCTCGACCGCTCCCACAGTCATCAACTTCAATCCGTTGAGCGGAGCCACCGGGACGGGCACCAATGTGATCATCGAGGCGCAGTTCAGCGCGCCCGTCGATCCCAACTTCCTCACCGGCGTCACCCTTTCCGGCGGAGGCGGCCCTGTAACAGCCACGCCGGTCCTGAGCGCGGCCAATACCGTCCTGCAGCTTGTGCCGAGCGCACCGCTGGCGGCCAACACCTTCTACACGATGACTATCTCCGGCGTAAAGGATCCGGCCGGCAACGTCGTCGCTACCGTCACCAACAGCTTCACCACCGGCGCAACCTACGACATCACCGCGGCGACGGTGGTCAGCATCGATCCACCGGTTAGCTGCAACAGCAATTCGCAAAACTGCCCCGCCTACGGCACCAACGTGACTCCGAAGATTCTCTTCAACAAGCCGCTCAACCCGATCTATGTGAGCAACAGCACCTTCCAATTGCTCCTTCAGGACACCGGGCAGTGGATTCCGCTCACGGTTTCGCTGTCGGCAAACGGGCTGGAGGTTACGTTAACGCCGCAGATTCCTCTGCTGCCCAACACGGAGTACAGGTACTATGCAGGTTCGGGCTTGCAGGATCAAGACGGCAATAGCGTCAACAATGGCTGGTATTACTTCTATACCGGCAGCGGCGCGGTCACCACGGGCCCGACGGTCACCGTCAGTCCGCTGAACGCGGCCACGGGCATTCCGTTGAACGCGCAGGTCATCGTCATGGTCAGCGCGCAGATGGATCCGACCAGTTGGAGCCAGAACTCGATTCAACTGCTCAACGGCGCTACTCCGGTGGCTGGAACCGTGAACTGGATCAACAGCCAGGAGCTCACCTTCACGCCGACCGGCGCGTTGTCGGTGAGCACCATCTACACGGTGAATGTCTCCGGTTTTACTGACGTCAACGGCAACGCAGTTGTGCCATCTACCACGACCTTCACCACCGGTGGCACTTCATCCGGCGGCGGGCTTAGCTTCACCGGTTCCAACATTGGCTGGGGCGCGACGGTCACTAATACCTCGCAGCCGATCATCCTCACCTTCAGCCAGATTCTCGATCCAACGACGGTGAACAGCAATACGCTGGAGGTGATGGTTGGCTGGAACAGCAACCGCGGCATCGCTGGAACATATTCGGTGAGCGGCAACCAGGTTACCTTCACTCCCAACGTTCCGTATCCGAGCGGAGCGCAGATCTACGTGGGCGAGTGCGGTGGACCAACCGACATTCTGGGCGATGTCTTCCAGAACGGCAACTGCTGGTCGCAGCAACTGGTGAACTTCTACGTGCCGTCCTATACGGCGGGCACGTCGGGCGCTCCAACGTCGCTGACGGTGCTTTCGGTCAGTCCGGCGAATAGCGCCACCAATGTGTTCCACGATCAGCCGGTCTCGGTCACCTTCAGCAACCCGATTAACAACAGCACGACGGGCGGCTACAACACGCAACTCTATGCCGGCCAGGATATGCTGACCAATGGCAACGTCACGATGTCGTCGGATGGTCGCACCATGACCTTCAACGTAGGCGCGCTGTCTTACAACGGCGCCACCTACACCATCATGATTCCCGCCGGCGGAGTCACAGACGATTGGGGCAATTCGCTGACGGCGCCCTTCACCAGCAGCTTCACCACGTCGGTCAATCCCGCCGCTGGCGCAGGCGGCGTGCAATCGGTGAACCCGAACTGGAATGCAACCGGGATTCCAACCGACAACTTGCTGACCCTGTACATGAATCGCCAGGTCAATCCCTCCACGGTGGCTGGCAGTGTTACCGTCACCGTGAATGGCCAGGTTTACGCCGGAACCACGCAGGCGACGGCGGGCGGCTGGGAGATTCAGTACACGCCCACCGTTCCGTTCCCGAATGGCGCGACGGTCCAGTGGTGGTTCTCCGGCAATGTGCAGGATGTCTACGGCGATCTCTTCAACGGCAACAGCGGCAACTTCTACACCGCAGCTGCTCCAGGCAATCCAGCCACTACCGCGCCGACGGTAATTGCGGTCAGCCCACACTGCTGCGGATCGTCCAACATTCCGACCAACGCCAATGTGGACATCGAGTACAGCCTGCCGATCGACCCAACCACGCTGACAACCAGCAACGTGACCTTCTACAACAACAATCCGCCGTCTGCCGGTGGCTACACGATCACGCAGCCCTCGCCGACCATTGTTCGCGTCAAACCGACTGCGCCGTTCAGCCCCTCCACCACCTACTACATCTGCGCCAACAGCAACGTGAAGGGAACGAACGGGATTGCCACTCCGGGAGGCTGCTGGACAACCTACTTCACCACCGGCACGACTTCGGATACCACCTCCGGCACGGTCAAGATCGGGCCGCCGGATGGCTCGGCGAATGTGGGCACCAACGCCTTCATCCGCTTGCAGTTCTCCAAGCCGGTGGACGTGACGACCATCAACGCGACCAACGTGGCCATCACCACCGGCGGCAATCCGATTCCCGGCGGATGGTCTTACAACCTCAGCTACGCAGACGTGATCGGCGCCAACTTCTACCCGGTGAATCCGCTGCCGCCTTCGAGTCCGATTTCGGTCAGCGTCAGCGGGCTGCTGGATTACGCAGGCAACACCTTCGCGTCGGCGACTTCGAACTTCACCACCGCGGCAACGCCCGACTACTCCACCCCAACCGTCACGCTCGACTTCCCCGGTAATACAAGCGGAATTTCAACCACCGCTTCCTTCACCTGCCATTACTCGGAGGCGATGGATCCGAGCAGCGTCACACCGAGCGGCGTCTACCTCTACAGCTACGTGAACAACGCCAACGTCCCGGTGACCTACACCTGGTCCTCGGACCTGACGGCGGTCACCATGACGCCGGTGTCGCCGCTCTTCGCCAACGCGGAGTACAACTACTACTGCTATTACGCCATTGACCTCACCGGCAACGGCCAGAGCAATAACAACTCTTACTTCTACACCGGCAGCGGTTCCATCAGCGCCGGACCGGTGCTGCTCTATGCCAATCCGCCCAACGGCATGACCAACGTGCCGGTGGATACCAACCAGGGTCCTTGGTATGGCAGCAGCCTCGGCCTGCTCTTCAATGAGACGGTCGCGGGTGAATCTCTGGGCAACATCACACTCACACCGCTCGGCGGCAGCCCGATGCCCATCGGTGTCTATCCCGAATTCGGAAATACCATCGTCTGGGTGCAACTGCCTTGGGCTCTATCGCCGAACACAACTTACACCTACAATGTCACGGGCGTCACGGACTTGAGCGGCAATGCGATCACGCCGGTGACCAGCACCTTCACCACCGGGACGGGCTTTGACTTCACCAGTCCGACGGTCGCATCCACGGTTCCGGTGAACGGCGCCGCCAGCGTCGCGGTCACCACGCCGCTCTCGCTGACTTTCAGCTACGCAATGGATCCGGTGCTCATCAACACCTCCAACATCTGGCTGCAAACTCACAACACGAGGACCGTCGTTCCAACCACAATCAGCTTCTCGACGGATTTCAAGACGGTGACCCTCACGCCGGCGGCGCCGCTGGCGGAGTCGACGATCTACGATCTGGTCATCTACGGCAACAACTTCTGGCCCTATGACATTGCCGGTAACGAATTCACAACCGGCAGTTATGTCACCTACAACAACGGCTATGTCTACAGCGAGTTCACTACCGCTGCAACCGGCGCGGTGAATGGCGTCTGCGGAACGGCGAATGGACTTACCTTCACCACTCCGCCCACCGCCAATCTCTGCTCGGCGGGCACGGCCACGGGACAGAGCAATGTTGCCGGAACCTTCAACTGGAGCTGCGCCAGCCAGGATGGAGGCACAACAGCCTCCTGCTCAGCTACCGTCACTACGGGCTTCTGCTACGCGCAGCCGAGCGGCCTGGTCTCCTGGTGGAAGGGCGACGATGACGCCACCGACCACATGGGCAATAACAACGGAACGCTGGAGAACGGCGCAGGCTTTGCTCTCGGCGAGGTTAACGACGCCTTTAGCTTCAACGGCAGCAACCAATATGTGCTGATCGGCGAGCCAGTTCCGGCCGACCTGCAAATCCAGAACAACTTCACCATGTCGGCATGGATATACTTCACGAGCTATCCAACCAATGTCGGATCAGGCCCATGGCAGTATATTTTCGGTAGTGAGAGCTCCAATAAAGGCATTGGTCTCTTCCTCGCCGGGCCTGTCAGCGGCAGTTACCACGGTGTGCCTCCGGGCGCTATCGATCTCGACATCGGAAGCGGAAGTTCCACGTACTCGGTCATAACCACGTCCCAGATTCCGCTCAATCAGTGGGTCTTGGTAACAGCGACTGCGACGGCGAATAATCCGGCGCAGATTTACTACAACGGCGTACTCCAACCCGCAATGACCCCCTCGGGCGAGACGGTGTGGAACGGCACGATTGGGTACACCGGGTCTGCATTTGCCATCGGGCAATACCTATCGGGGAATTACGCGTTCAACGGCTTGATCGATGAGGTTCAGGTCTACAACACCGTTTTGAGCCCAACCGACGTTCTCGGCATCTACAACGCGGGCAATGCAGGCGTCTGCCCATAGCTCACAACCATCTCCACAAAGCAAAGCGGGGACCGCTCAGCCGGTCCCCGCTTTGCTTTGGCGCTTACACGCTTTCGCTCTACCCAATCATCCGCGCCAGCTTGCCGAAGCGCGAGGCAGCCCGCAGCACGGAATACTTGCGGCGCTCTCGTTCGATCCGGCATTGCAACCGTTGTGCATTTGCCAGTAAACTGATTATGGGCTGGAGAGCTTCGGGTGCTCTGCCAGCCTTGACGGCGAAAGAAGTGAAAACGCGGAGAGGTGGCAGAGCCCGGTTGAATGCACCTGACTCGAAATCAGACATAGTCGCAAGGCTATCGGGGGTTCGAATCCCTCCCTCTCCGCCATTGACCTTTCCAAGAACATCCAAAGACATCCAATAAAAACTTATAATCCCTTGAAAATGCTGTGGATATCGTCTTTTTGCGTCCAAAGACGTACCATGGAAGCCAAGCGCTGCGAGGGGTACATTGGGGGGTATTTTCTATTTGACCAGGGGGTACTTTTCAGAGTAGGGCGTTTGGGGAGTAAAAATGCCACTGACGAATACAGTAATTCGTAAGGCCAAAACTCAGGACGAGACGTACCGTTTGAGTGACGGTGGGAGCCTTTATCTCTGGGTCACGCCCGCTGGCGGCAAGTTGTGGCGCTGGGCATACAGGCATGAGGGCAAGGAAAAGCTCATGTCCTTCGGCAAGTATCCGGAGGTGTCCCTGGCGCTGGCCAGGGAACGCCACTCTGAGGCACGCAAACTGCTGGCCACTGGCCTTGACCCCATGGCCCTGCTAAAGGCTGCGAAGGCCGCTGAAAAGGCAGCCATCGAGAACTCCTTTCAAAGCATCGCCTCTCGCTGGCTGGAGCAATGGGAGGATGGGAAGAGTCCGCGTCATGTGGAGTCCGTCCGGGGCCTTGCCTATGCTATTTGTTCTCTATTGTCCGCAACCGCCACGCCACAGGTAAGACCTTTGATCCCTCCCATAGGGAAATGCCTTTGTGCTTGGCGCAGAAGAGGCCAATAATCAGAACTTAGCGAAACTGACCATGACGTTACTGCGCGCGGCAATAGGCTTGCCCTTCCGGGTGGCGGGGAAAAACCGGTATTGCCAGACGGCGGCTTCGGCCTTCTTGTCTAATCCAAACCCGAGGCCACGCATTACGCGCACCTCTTTCGGCAATCCGTCTTCGCCCACCAGCACCGTGACGATGGCCACCTGCACGAACGGATGCGTCGTAAACGGGTCAACGAAATCCGCGTCAACAGTGTGGATGGGGATGGGCGTTGTGTAGGGCAGAGGGTTGTGACGCTTATCCTCCAACTGCGATACATCCGGAGCTGGCAGGTCTCTTTCGGTGATGAGAACTTCGGGAACAGTCTGGCTGCGGTTGGCGCGAAAGACAACCCGCACGTCGATCCATACGGGAACCGGCTTGTCTGCCAATCTGCCCGGCTCAAACACGGAGTGCTTTACTGCCGCTATGGAGGCTTGATCGAATGCGTCACCGTGCTTGTGCAACACCTGAATGTGCGCAGGAATGCCGTTGGGGTCAATGACCATGGCCAGCACGGTCATGCCCTGAACTTCTTTAGCGGGCACTCCTTCAGGGTAGGGCACGTATACGGTGCTCAGTAGCCGGGGCGTTGTGACCTCGGGGCCGGTATAGTACACGCCATCCTTATCAGGAGCCTGATGAACTTGCCGACTCACAGATATTGCATCCTGCGCCCGGACGGCGATGGTCGTTAGCGCCAATAAAGTCCATGCATATTTCACTTGCCACATTCGATTCTCCGATCTGTTCGCTTTGATTCCTTGGGTCGCTTGGTTGCCCTCGGCGGCCGGTCCGTCCATGTTGTTGAATGATTTGCCCAAGTCCGGGTTCTCGTTCGTGTTGATCTGTGCAGCAGCAACGACTAACCACCATGCTAGAGTTGAATAGATAAAGATAAGATAAAGACAGCGAACAGTGCAACAAGCACCAGGTTTAGACATTTTGGAATTTACAGATCCAGCAAATGCCGCCCAAGCAATCACTGGAAGAGCGGATATTTACGATTTGCTTATGTAAGACTCACGCGATGCTTATAACTTTCTTCAAAACACACACGGGCTCTTTATGGCCTCCACAGTAGCGTCTATGTAAGCCACCTTCGCTCGAAGGTGGAGCGGATACAGGCGTTTCTGGAAAAGCGCGCGTCATAAGACGCTATACTACCTGACCTTATCGAAAACACTGCATTTTCTTTGCGGCTCCTTTATGTCGCTTCGCTTAAGACTTGAAGTGAGGGGACGGCATCAGAAAGCCAGCCATTCCTCAGTGAGAACCAAGGCTTCTTAACCTGGCGACGCCTGGCGTCGTGGAGATCAGACACCTATGAAGAACAACTTCAAAACCGCCATAACGTTGGGAGTCGCAATCTGTGGTCTGATTGTGCAGCTCGCGTGTCATGCCCAAAGCACAACTTCAACCCCAGACAACGCCACAACGCCACCGAGTGCTAACGCTGTTTCGAGTCCTTCTGCCTCCGCCGCAGCGCCGCCCGACAGCGAAGCGATCATCAAAGAACTCACGGAGATGAAGGCGCGGATCGAGCAACTTGAATCCGAACTGAAGGCAGTCCGCGATGCCAACGCGCTGCGCGCGGCAGAAAAGACCACTGTGAGCGGCGCTCCGAGCAGTCCGGCGGCCACAGGCCAGGCTGCGGCAGCTCCTCCTCCGGTTGCGGCTCCCGCGCCTCCCGAGATGAGGGCGGAGGTCACTACCAAAGAGGCGCCGTTTCCCGGCGACTGGACCTGGCTCAACAGCAACGGTCGCGCCGTGGACTTCCCGATGAGCACCAAGTACTTTACGCCGGAGTTCCGGGCAGATGTGAATTACACCCTCGACTATAACCACCCATCAGACGACAGCCTAGGTGGATCGACGGAGACTTTCCGCTCCGATGAGGTTCAGGTCGAGCAGTTGAGCTTCGGCGGCGACATTCGCATCGACAATGTCCGCGGCAGATTTCTAACCATGTTTGGCATGTTCTCCACGACCACCCCGCGCAACGACGGCAGCGTCAATCGCGGCCAGTGGAATCTTTCCGACGCTTACCGGTACATCTCGGAGGCATGGGGCGGATATCACTGGGATGTGAACCACGGTATCAACCTGGACGCGGGCATCTTCGTATCCTACATCGGCCTGTTCAGCTACTACAACGCCGATAACTGGACCTATCAGCCCTCGTTCGTCTCCTCCAACACGCCCTGGTTCTTCAACGGAATTCGCGGTCAATGGTTCCCCACCGCCAAGTTGAAGATTGAGCCATGGTTTATCAACGGCTGGCAGTCTTATGCGCGGTACAACGGCAAGCCTGGGTTGGGCGGCCAGATTCTATGGCGCCCCAAGCCGTACCTGGACTTCGTCTGGAATAACTACGGAATGGGTGAAGACGACGCCGGCTTCCCCGGACGTTCACGCATTCACGCCGACTATAGCGGACAGTTCAAGGTGTATGACAAGCCGAAGCAGTTCCTGGACAAAATTGCCTTCACCGTCACCGGTGACCTTGGTTGCGAATACGGCGGCGGACCTGCCTCATTCGCCAGCACGGATGGCTTGCTGAACCAGAAGGGCTTCTCGCCGGAGAAGGGCACCACCGACACCTACAACGGCGGCGTGAACTGCCACAACTCCAAAAACGGCAGGCCCAAGCAGATGTTTGCCGGCTGGATGATGTACAACCGCTATTGGTTCAAAAAGGACCGGTACGCAATCACCCTGGGCGGCGGCCAAATGAACAACCCCGGCCGTTACCTGACGCTGCTTCCGCCCATCAATGGCGCGACGGCCGTCACCGGCACCCCGTACTATACCGAGAACGGCGGTGATCGAGCTCAGATGCACGACGGCACCATCACCTTCGATTACATGCCGAGCCAGTACATCACCTTCCGCGCGGAGACTGGCTACCGCTACTCCGACACACCTTACTGGACTGGCCGCGGCGGCATCACGCCTCCGGGGGGCAACAACGGCTCACCGGCGCAGTATGCCTGCGCCAATGGCGTTCCCTCGGGCCAAGGCTATGGCACCGCTGGCCTTAACGCCGCGGAAGCCTACTGCTTCGGTCTCGGAAATGGAACAGGAGCGAACACGAGTGCCATTTGGTGGCCTGACCTGCGCACCAACCAAACTGTAAGCACGTTGGCCATCATGGTCAGATTCTAGTCGCCCAGTTTCATGAGGCCGCAATTGGTATATGCGGCCAAACACGCTAACTGAGCGGGCAGCATTCACTACGTCTTTTTGTGAAACTCTTCATGCTGCCCTAACGCTAATTGATGGATACTCGGAGAATCATTCATGAAATTTGCAAACAGCAGCACCGCTATTGCTTGCAATTCCGGTGCTGCCTAAGGCCGGGAAACGCAAAATGAGGTGCAAGAAATCGCCATGAAAAGCAAAGTGCTGGTATTAGTTTTGTTTTCGACCGTTCTTATCGTTTTTCTGGCCACGAGCGGCTGCAAGAGCGACAAGGTGGATGCAGCCGCGGAGGCTCCGCCCCCCGCCAAGGTGGTTTCCGGAGTGGACGTCTCCTTTTTCGCGGTCGAGCATCCGGAGCTGTATCCGATCGTAACAGCGACCGAATACCAAGCCCCGTCGCAACTGTTCGTGACCGGCACTGTGTTTCCGGACATCGCGCGAACTGTTCCGGTGATTTCGCTTGCTTCCGGCCGCATTGTGGACATCCGCGCTCGCCTCGGCGACACAGTAAAGAAGGGACAGCTCTTGCTGCGTGTTCGCAGCGACGACATATCGGGAGGCTTCGACGCCTACCGCAAGGCCATCTCCGATGAACTCCTTGCGCGCAAGCAGTTGGATCGAGCGAAGGTGCTTTACGAGCACGGGGCCATAGCGCTGGGAGACCTGGAGGTCGCGCAAGACACCGAGGACGACGCCAAGACCACCCTCGATACCGCTACTGAGCATCTTCGCCTGCTGGGCAGCGATCCCGAAAATCCGAAGGGAATTGTCGATATCTTCGCCCCGGTTTCCGGCGTGATCACCGACCAGGAGGTTACCAACGCGGCGTTCGTACAGGCCTACTCTACGCCGAACCCACTCACTATTTCGGACCTAACCACCGTGTGGATCGTCTGTGACGTCTTTGAAAGCGACATGGCCAACGTGCGCGTCGGGCAGCTCGCCGACATCAAGCTGAACGCCTATCCGGACAAAGTTCTCAAGGGCAGGATCAGCAACATCGGCTCGATTCTCGATCCGAATATCCGCACCGCGAAGGTCCGTATTGAAGTGGCCAATCCCGGCGAGATGATGCGGCCGGGCATGTTCGCCACGGCCACTTTGTTCGGCAAGGAGAAGCGGAACTACACGGCTGTCCCGGCGTCCGCGATTGTGCATCTGCACGACCGCGATTGGGTCTTCATTCCCGTGCAAGGGAAGTTTAAGCGGATTCAGGTCATCAGTGGCGAACAGTTGCCGAACAACATGCAGGAGGTTCTATCCGGGTTGCAGCCGGGCCAGCAGTTGGTGACAAACGCGATCAATCTCCAAAATGCGATCGACAATGAATGACGCACAACTCCGGGGCACGAGGAAGTAGCCATGATTCGCAAGCTCGTAGATTTCGCTCTCAATAATCGGTACGTGGTGTTGGCAGTGGGAGTGCTATTGCTCCTCTGGGGGGCGGTGTCGTTTCACAATATGCCCGTTGAGGCCTATCCGGACATCGCCGATAATTACGTGAACATCATCAGCCAGTGGCCAGGGCGATCCGCCGAAGAAATGGAACAGCTAGTATCGGTTCCCATCGAGATTCAGATGTTTGGGATTCCGCATCTCACCACAGTGCGGTCGGAATCGATTTTTGGTCTTTCCCTGATTACGTTGATCTTCGACGACCAGTCCGTCAACGAATGGAACCGCCAGAAGGTGCTCGAAAGGCTCACACAGGTCAATATGCCGGCAGGCGTGATGCCTCAAATCGGCACGGATTGGAGCATGACGGGCCAGATCTACTGGTACACGATCCGGAGCACGAACCCGGCGTATGACCTAATGAATTTGAGGAGCATCGAAGACTGGACTCTGTATAAGGAATTCAGGAAAGTTCCGAACGTCGTGGACGTGAGCGACTTCGGCGGCACCGCGCGCGAATATCAGGTGCGCGTCGACCCCAATAAGCTCATATCCTACGGCTTGAGCATCAGCCAGGTCGAGCAGCAGTTGGCTAACAACAACGTGAACGCTGGCGGCAGCTTCGTCGAAGAGGGCTCGCAGCAACTTAACGTCCGCGCACTCGGGCTTTACCACAATGTGCAGGATATCGAGAATACCGTGCTGACGACTGCGCATGGAGCTCCCGTTCGCGTAAAGGACATCGCGGTCGTCGACTGGGGCCCCAAAATTCGGCTGGGGCACATGGCCAGAGCCGATCATCGTCCGGACGGCGTTATTGTAGATGAGCCCGACGTCATCCAGGGCGGAGTGCTGATGCGTAAGGGGGCAGAAGAAGGCCCTACGCTCGACGGGATTCACAAGAAGGTGGAGGAGCTCAACAATCACATCCTGCCCGAGGGTGTGAAGGTTGTTCCCATGCTGGACCGCAGCGATCTGCTCCATTACACCTTGCACACCGTGCTGCACAACCTCGGCGAGGGGATGATCCTGGTAACGATCGTCCTCTTTCTATTTCTCGGTAATGTTCGCGGAGCCTTCATCGTTGCGCTCACCATTCCGTTTGCCTTGCTTTTCGCATCCGTATTTCTCAACCTTAGCCATATTCCCGCGAACCTGATTTCACTTGGCGCGCTCGACTTCGGAATGGTTGTAGATGGCGCCGTGGTCATGATGGAAAACATCATGCGGCATTTGAGCCACCGCAAGAACGGTTCACCCGAGGCGGGCCGCATTACCATGAGCGTCAAGACGCCGGTGGAGATGATCCGTGACGCTTCTCACGAGGTCCAACGGCCGGTTTTCTACGCCATCGCCATCATCATAACCGCCTACATGCCGATCTTCACGCTGCAACGAGTCGAAGGGCGTTTGTTCCGGCCCATGGCATGGACTGTTGCCTTCGCACTACTCGGCGCCATAGTATTCTCCATTTTCATCGTGCCTGTGCTTGCAGCCTTTCTTTTTCCGCATGGCGTCAGGGAATGGCGCAACCCGGTTATGGAGTTCCTGAAGGACCGTTACCGGAACGGGGTTAAGTGGGCTATTGAAAATCGATGGATCACCTTTGGTGTTGGTATCGCGTCGCTTGCGCTTAGCCTGTTCCTGGCCCTCAGCGGAATCATCGGATCTGAGTTTCTGCCGCATCTAGACGAAGGCGCCATTTGGGCGCGTGGCGCGATGGCGAACAGCATAGGCGAGACGGAAGGCACGCGCTTCGCTGAGCAAAACCGCTATATCTTCGCCTCGTTCCCCGAAGTCACTAAGGTCGTCTCGCAATCCGGAGCGCCCGACGATGGAACTGACACGGGAGGATTCGGCAACACGGAATATTTCATCGACTTGAAGCCCAAGGACCAATGGCGGCCCGTCTTTCATCAGAATAAAGAGGAGCTGATCGCC
>Ga0181521_10001913_pt1 | contig 25325 bp, 24 predicted proteins | sample PEATcosm2014_Bin_32_FD_119764 | JGI IMG/M metagenome (GOLD analysis project Ga0181521, IMG submission 119764) | Peatland microbial communities from MTU Mesocosm Facility, Houghton, MI, USA - PEATcosm2014_Bin02_60_metaG | ecosystem: Environmental > Terrestrial > Soil > Wetlands > Peat | place...
CGAATCGTCGATCCTCTGACGCAGTTTAGTGAGATCATGCCCCACCAATTTGGTTTCCATTCTGCCGCGGAACTTTTTGGCCTTGCCGGCAATGAATACCGTGTCGAGATTGCCGACGCTTCCCCCCGTTACGATCAACCCGATCGCATTATTCAGCGGATACTGGCGGAAGTTATCGATTCGCAGCAAGTTGATGCATAAGCGCAGGCGTTATCGGCGCTCAGCCCGGGCCGGAAGCCGTGATCGAGCGCTTCCTTGCAGCCCGTTGAATCCTCTTCCCGCGCCGCCGTAACCGGCCTGTTCATCCGATCGCGGGCACACGTTGATCTTCGCCCCGTGATCTTTGATTAACTTCCAGTTCTCTTCCGAAACACCCGTGCCGTGGTTGAAGCTCTCCTTGCCGACCAACAGACCATCCCGGTACATCTGGGTGGCCGCGCCGCCGTCCCAACTGATCCAAAGGTCGAGATCGCGCGCCACCCGCGCGTGCATTGGATTAACCGTGCCCGCGAAAAACATGCGCACTGTGACCAGTTGATCGTCCGAGGAGAAATATTGCTTCTTGATCCGGCGCATGTCCTCCGGCCACTGCTTGTCCCAGGGCTGATCGTCGGGAAACCGGATTCCGCCGCCTCCGTACACAGCCCGGATTCCGGAATCGAACAGGGCTTTGACCGCCGCGTCCGCATGCGCCGCCGTGCGATTGTTGTGCGAGTTGTCGCACATGCAGGTGATACCCGCATCGATACAGGCGAACGCCGTGACTAAGTCCCCCACATAGACGTCTTCGGGCCGGTACTATGGTCCCATGATCTGATGAGCGACGCTGAAATAGTAGTGCTCCGCGTCAGTCGTCACGCCGTTGGAGTTTGGAATGATCCGCCCCAGTTGACCTTCCCACGCGTGTACATGCGGATCGACAAATCCCGGAAAGACGACCGTGTCCTTCGCGTCGAGGATGACCGCTTTTCCGTCCCGGGCAGCGGCGCTCAGGTCGGGAGCAATGTCCTTGATCTTCTTGCCTTCGATCAGCACATCGCCGTGCGCGAGGTTGCCAACCTTCAGGTCCATGGAGACAACCGTGCCACCCTTGATCAGAATGCGGCGCCCGGCGTCCGCGTTGGCACGTTCGAGGCGATCCAGCGTCTTCGCGTCTTCTGCTTGTGTCGCTGCCTTTGCCTCGCCGGAAAAGAGCGGCGCCAGGGCGGAGCCCGCGACGGCTCCCGCGCCTCCGGTCAGAAATCCGCGGCGCGACGTTGCGCCCCGTGCTCGTCTGGAGTCCCGAGTGGAGTCTTTCATGGACCCTCCCTTAAACTGGGTACCTTTTACTTACCGCTCTCGAATTTATTGAACTGCTGGTAATCTCCCGCGCAGGAGATCTCCCCGATCTCCCACGTCGGCCTCAGCTCGTAGTAGAAGGTCGACGTCCAGGGCTTCGTCAGCGCCTTCGGGTCCGTCATGGTGAAATCGATCTGCATGTGATCCCGGTCGACGCGGCGGAAGCGCTCGTTCACGTGCAGGTCCGCCGTGTGCGGATGCCCCAGCCGGTCCAGCCAGGTCTTGTCATTAATACCAACCGTATCGACCACGAATGTTGTATCTCCCTCCCAATGCCCGACCGAAGTTCCCATCCAGGTAATGTCGGGATCGCTGGGAAGGGCGCGCCCGTCGGTGTAGATCCGGCGCACGGTGTGATCGTATTCGTAGAGCATCAGAGTGTATTTGGGTGTCTGCACAAACTCAAACGGATACGGGTGGAAATAAACCCGCGGCGTGCCGGGAGGATCGCATTTGGTCAGCACCGGGTCGTTGGTTGTCTCCATCGTGTACTTGCCGCCATTAGCGGCGTGCGCCTCACTATACTTCTCCTTGCCCCACGCAGTCAGCTCCGGCTCCTCTTTCGTGAAGGTGAAGTTGGTAAACGAACTCATGGCGGCGGGGCTCCGCAGGAACCAAACGCCGGAAATGTCATGCACGGGCGCCGGTGGACTCGGGGCCTTGGCCAGTGGAGCGTTCTGCGCCACGAGACTGCACGAGAAAACGAATGTCGCGGTTATTGCCAGTAGCGCATCAATAGAATTGAGCCGCATTTGGAATCTCCTGATTCGTGGCTACTCCTCGGCGAGCTGGAGCTCTCCGCTCGGTCCCATCAGCTTTCGGATCCACATCGTGTGGGCCCCGGTCTTGAGGACGTTGCCGCTTGCCGTGATCGTATCTCCGGGCTTCAGCGTGTTCTTTGTCCACCCTGCCCGCGATAGTTTCGTCGGAGCGGTAAGTTCGCCTTGCCAGGGTTCCGGTTCGCCTTTGTCGTTCTTACATTCGAAGTAAATCTGCGCGTGCGGATTTACAAACACGAATTCCTTGACGACCCCGGTGACCGTCACCGTCTTAGTGGTATCGAACGCTGCGGTGCCGTGGTGCGCAAAGAGCGGCGCCGCAACCGCCAAAAGAACGCAGGCAGCAACGACGATAAGCACTGGCCCCTTAGTCATGTGCTTCATAGAAGTAACACCTCCGTCGCGCCGATTCTCCCACCCCGTGTCCGGCGGTGTCAACAGGCCGCCTGCGCGACAGCGGGGGCGTGACACTGGGCAACGCATTGCATAGAATATTCGGTGTTTGAACGCTATGCAACGAAAACTTGCGGTTATGCTCGCGATGGCAGCGTCTTTGCTTCTGGCCCAGGCGCCCGCGCCGCCAGTCCAGACGGCCCCGCCGCCCCAGCTTGTTTCGCTCAACGTTATTGCAGTCGATTCGCACGGCGATCCCGTTACGGATCTCAAGGATACCGACCTTAAGGTCGAAGACGAAGGCAAGCCGCAGCAAATCGCGCTCTTGCGGCCCAACGCGGCTAAGCCGGCCCTCAGTTCGCCGCCGCAGCCTGGCGAGTATTCCGGTCGCACTGCGCCAACGGTGCGGCAGACCACCGTCATTCTGTTCGATCTGCTCAACGAACCGATTAACACCAGCGCAGTCTCCGACCAGGAATTGGTCGCCGCTCTCGAACATGCCGAATCGCCCGAACATATTTTTCTGGAGATCCTCACCCGCGCCGGCGACCTTTATCCGGTCCGCGACCTGACTCTGTCGGAAACGGTGAATGCCGACGGCGGCGCGCCATGGACGCGGCAGATTCATGCGGACCTTGACAAGGCCATGCGCGATGTTCTGCGCCGCCGTTCAGGTGTAAACCTGGAAGTGGTCCCGCGCATCAACTCGACGTATCAGGCTCTGGCCAATGTCGCCACGCGCATGAGCGCAATCCCCGGCCGCAAGACGCTGATCTGGGTAACGCAGGGCGTTCCGATCGAGATGCGCGCGGCGAGCCAGCCCATCGATTTTTCCCCTTTGCTGAACAAGCTCGCGGCCACGATGAACCAGGCCCGCATCTCGGCATATACCGTACAGCAATCGATGCGCGGCGCCGGCGCCGGGGACGATCAGAGCAGTCTTACTCTTCAGCGACTGGCCGAGCTGACGGGCGGCCGGTCATACGCCAGCGACCGCATCGCCCAGGCGCTCAAAGAATCCGCGACCGACGCCCGCGCGGGTTACCGGCTCGGTTACTATCTCCCCGCGGAGTATTGGGACGGTAAGTTTCACAAGATCCGCGTCAGCGCGTCACGGCCGGGCGTCCGCATTCAAACTATTTCGGGTTACTACGCCATCCCGGATAAGACGACGCTGGTGGATAAGGAGCGTGCAGTGCTGGAAGCCGCGGCGAGAACCCCGTTTGACGCTTCGGCGGTCAGCATCAGCGCGGTCGTAACGCCCAGTACAAAAAATGCCGGGGCATTCAATTATCAAATCCATATCGATGCGGCCGACATGCCGCTTCTTCAGCGCGGCGAACGCTTCACCGCCCAACTTGTCCTGACGTTTCTCGAATTCGACAACGAGGGCCCTTTGCATCCCTCCGGACTCGTAATAAGGCCGAAGCTGATGACCGACCCGTTGACCGTCAATGTTGATCTGAGCCAGGATCAGGCTGCGAATGCACGGATCAACGGTCTCCGGGTTTCTGTGCCAAAAGATATTGCAATCGACAGTTCGATCCACACCGTCCGGCTGCTTGTGTACAATCGCACGGCCGATGAATACGGCACGCTGACGATGCCGGTCGCCGGCGCGCCCCTCGCCGAACCGCTCGACCAGTTTCCTCCGATTCGACCGGCACCCTGAACTGTAGTATGCTGGTGTGTTCCAGACTGGTACGTCTAAAAAGTCGAGGTACGCCTGAATGTCTTTTCAATTAAAACCGCTGGCAATCGCCAGTTTCGCCGCGCTCCTGCTCTCGCTGCCCGCGCTGTCCCAGACCACGCAACTTGAAGGCATTGTAAAAGGCCCCGACGGCAAGCCCGTCGCGAACGCCGTGATCAAGATCGACCGCACGGATATCAAGGGCAACTACTCCGTTAAGACGGACAAGAAGGGGCATTACGGTCACTATGGCCTGCCGTTGGGTACGTTCGACGTCAGCGTGGTTGTCGACGGGCAGGTAAAAGACATGATGAAAAACGTGAGAACGAAGGGGGGCGATCCGCTCCAGCTCAATTTCGATCTCAAGGCGGCCAGCGACAACGGCGCGGGTGCCGAGGCTGCGCTGGACGCGACGCGGGGCATGACGAAGGAGCAGAAGGAAGCGTTCGAGAAGGCCAACAAGGGGCGCGAAGCTCAGCTCGCCAAGAACAAAGAACTGAACGACGCTTACACCGCGGGCAAGAACGCGCTGGATGCCAAGCAGTACGATCAGGCCATCGAAAGCCTCGTCAAAGCGTCAACCCTCGACGCCAAGCAGGTGGCCGTTTGGTCATCGCTTGCCGATGCCTATATTGGAAGCGCGGGACAGAAACCGGGTCCCGACGGGGAAGCCCTGTATCAGAAAGGCTTCGACGCTTTCAAGCAGGCCATTGAGCTGAAACCCGACGACGCGGCTTACTACAACAACTACGCTCTCGCGCTGGCGAAAGACAAGAAGATCGATGAGGCGAAAACGAATCTCGACAAAGCGGCGCAGCTCGATCCTCCGGGCGCGGGCAAGTATTTCTACAACATGGGCGCATTGCTGGTCAACAGTAACCAGAACGAAGCAGCGGGCGAAGAGTTCAAGAAAGCGATCGCCGCCGATCCGACCTACGCCGATGCTCAGTTCCAATATGGCCTTTTTCTGGCCGGAAAAGCGACAACCGATGCCAGCGGAAAGATTGTCCCGCCGCCGGGCACGATCGAAGCGCTGCAGAAGTACATCGAGCTGAAGCCCGATGGGCCGAACGCGCAACAGGCCAAGGATATGATTGCAGGGCTCGGCGGCTCGGTGAACGTGCAGATCACAAATCCGAACGCGCCTGCGAATACGAAGACGAAGAAGAAGTAATCCGACGTGGGGTGTGCGGGAGCTCACCCCGTTTCATGTTTGCCTTTCTTGTAAGACTGATTCTGTTCACGATCGCGATTTCCGCGATCCGGTCCTTTATCGTTTATATCCAGCGCCTGTGGACAGGCACGCATCAGCGGACCGTGCCTCGTCCGCGGCAGCAAGCCGGCCCGAATTTCGAGCGGGCCGGTCCCACTATGCTGCAGCAGGATCCGGTCTGCGGAACCTACGTCGCCGTGGATACTTCCCTGAAGAGAGTCGTGGGCGGCCACGTGTTTCATTTTTGTTCGGACGCCTGCCGGGATCGCTTCAGGACCTGAGAAAAGCCGCCGGAAACTCGACTAAAGTCGCGTGTACCCGGCGCCGCTCATCAGCATTCTGATTCCGGTCTTCAACCGGGAGCGCTTCATCGGGGAATGTATTCATTCCGCGATCGATCAGACGCGGCGCGACCTCGAAGTCGTGGTCGCCGACAACTACAGTACGGACGGGACCTGGGCGATCTGCGAGTCGATGGCACGGCGGGATAAGCGCATTCGCCTGTTCCGCAACGACGCCAATCCGGGACCGGTTCGAAACTGGCAGAGGTGCATCGACGAAGCTCGCGGACATCTCGGGATGCTGCTTTTTTCCGACGATTCTCTCAGGCCGCAGTTTCTGGAAAAAGCTGCGCCTTTCCTCGACGATCCGGAGGTGGGTTTCACGTTTGCGGCAGTGCAGCACGGTCCCGAGCCTGGGCGTGGCCGAATCCTGTATGCCTGGGGCGGACGCTGCGGAAAGGTTCCGAGCCGCCGCTTTCTACGCGACGCGATGGTTCACAATGGCGCCCTGCCGTGTTCGCCGGGGGCTACGCTGTTTCGGCTTGCCGATCTGCGTAAGCACCTGGCGATGGAAATCCCGTCTTCTTCGATGCGCGGCTTCGCGGACCATGGCGCCGGTCCGGATCTCCTGCTCCTTCTGCGAACGGCGGCGGATTATCCGGCGATCGCGCACCTTACGGAGCCGCTGGCACATTTTCGCGACCACGCAGACTCGATCTCCCGGGCGCACGGCGAACTCCTCGACAGCGCCTACGCACAAGCGCGAATCTGGTTTGGCTCGACTCAGTCCGATCCGCAGTGGCTCGACCGGGCGTTTGGGGCGTACTGGGTGCAGCGGATGAAAGCCGCACGCGGATGGGTCAATCCAAACGAACTTGCGGCGAAGTTTTTAGTACCCGGGATGCCGCGTCCACACTATCCGGCGGCATTTTGGTACGGCATCAGCCGGGGGCTGGGAGAACGCGACTGAAGGCGCTTGTCCTTCCTCTGTTCTCGCCCAAGAACAACACAAACACACACGGAAACCGCCATGTTGATTCTGGCGTCGCCGCCAAGAAACGGACTGAACAGACAACTCCACGCGGCGTTCATCAGCAGGAAAAGGGCGAATACCGAGAAGCGGTCGAGGGGTCGGACGATCGCCCATCGAAGCGACCGCACCATTCGCCAGAGAACATAGAGAAACGCGAGCGCCGCGAACGGCCCCCCTTCGACCCAGGCCTGCAATAGCTGCGAGTGTCCGTCCTGATTCATGGATTCGCTGTCGAACTTGCCGCCCAGGCCCAGTACATTCGCGCGGTGGCGGTTCGCCGCGTCGAAATCCGTTTTCCACGAGCCGATTCCGGACATAGGATGTGCTCCGATGGTTTGCAGCGCAGTCAGAATCGACGCGACTCGCATCTCATTCGATAAGGCCTGGCGTGTTCCGTGCTCCACGCGCAGAGCTCCGAGGATGAGCTGAAAGGCCGTTCCAGCCACCAGCAGAGACGCGATGATCAGGACAGGCATTAACTTCCGAACGCGCCGGAACGCCAAGAGCTTCGCGGTGAGCAGCGCGGTGACTGCGAAGCAAATCAAGCCAAAGGCCCGCGTGTCGAGTTTCAGGGAGAGGAGGCCGGCCGCCATCAGAACGATGACACTCCACACGAACGACAACCGCGGCGTGCACAACCCCACCACGCACAGAATCGCCAGCAGAACGGGCAGGCAGAGATGGTACTTCCAGATGTTAATCGCGATCTCAGTTTGAAAATTCGGCAGGGCGTAAAACAGGATTTGTCCGGCGGCGTCGCCGATAAAAATGGGGAACAGATTGAAACGCGATTTCCTGCACACGACATAGATACCGACGGTATCGAGGATGACAAACGCAAAGCGTGCCCAGCCACGGACGGCATCGTGGAAAGGCGTGCCGAGAGTCACGTCCGTCAGAACATAAGCGCAGAGAGACAGGAAGAAGAGACCAAGGAAGGGCCAGAGACCTTTATCGATGAAGCGAGGATCGCCGGCTTTGGCGATTACCCCGATCAGCGCGAACAGAGCGAGAAGGATCTCACCGGCATAGACGTTTCCGATGATGTTGACCGGGAGAGCAAGGAGGACCCCCACGACGAACAGGATGAGAGCGCCGAACGGGATAGGACTCAGGGTAATTCCTGGACGACTCATGGATTCAAACGGGCCTCGGGCGATGTGGCGCGCGCACTCGTGCGTGCCGCGTCGCCACTCAAGGCGACGCTGTTTTCTGTCGCGGAAACAGGCGTCGAGATGAGTCTCGAGACGGCACGCAGGAGTGCGTGCGCCACCATGGCCAATCGGACCGCTGCGGCGGCGGCGCGTGTGGGCAGAAGTGCTGCCGCATGCGCGCGCAGGCGCGCCCAGAATCCGAATGTCCGAAACCAGACGCTGACATTGGCGCGCGAGATCTGGCGCGCGGCTCGGAAGTGAATCAATTGAGCGGCCGTGGCGCATCGGCCCTGGAATTCACGGCGGCCGACGACTGCAGCTGCCTTGTAGTACTCCGGCAGCAAATCGAACCAGCGGGGGATCTGCTCAAAATGAATCGCCCCCGAGTCGGCGGCCCAGGCTTTCTCCACGCGATGGAATTCGATGAGGGGCTCCCGCGTGCAGACGATCGCCACGCGGCCGGTGTACTTGAAACCAGCCAGCAGAAAATCCCACACCGCGCCGCTGTAAGCGTGATGGGTGCCCAGATAGCGATCGGCGAAGCGCGGTGAAGCATAGCCGCGCGGAGCGGCAAAGCTGCCGAGAGGCATTTTGTCCCACAACAGAACGAAAGCGTCGAGGAGGCTGGTGATGGTTCGCCCTTGCAGATTTTCCGCGAGCCGGGGGCCTGAGAAACAACCGCGCTCGACATAGCGGCCGTTGAGGATCATCAAGTCCGGTTGGCTGCGAAGTGCGGCCAGGATGGACGCGATGGCTCCGGGTGCGAACATTTCGTCGTCGCCGATGGGCAACACATGTCGTCCGCGGGCCATGCGCACAGCGGCGAGAATATTGCGGTCGATGCCGATATTCTGCGCCCGATTCTCAACTCGAAGACGGCGATGGATCCTCGCCAGCGAACGGAGCAAGTCCTCCGTATCGTCGGAAGAGGCGTTGTTCGAAATGCAAATCTCAACGGGCAATTCGGAGGATTGAAGAAGCGCGACATCCAGGCTGCGCGCCAGCAGTTCGCACCGATTATAAGTAGGAATGCAGATCGAAAGTTCGGGAGTCATATCGGCCCGATTTTCGCGTGGGGCGGACCCCATGGTCCGCAGCCGACGCCCTCGTCGGCTTGCTGAGGGTAGATGAGCGGGTCCGGGGGGACCCGCGCGGACCGGGGGTTCCGCCCCACTTGCCGGAGCCGCCAGGGAACATACCAGCCCGACGTAATCGCGTAGGCGACGAGCGACCCGCACGCCCCGCCGACGACGCCAAAGTGGCGGATGAGCCAGAAGCAGGCGAACACGTTGAGGATGGCCTGAAAAACAACGAGCAGGGCGGGATCGCGTGCCACTCCGAGCGAGCCCAGTGCCGTGGCGGAAACGCCGGTGACGGCCTGGATCAATACATTTGCGCCCATCAGCGCGGCGAGCAGCGGGTTCCAGGCGACCAAACCGCGACTCCACTTGTGCATGACGGATGGTCCCGCCAAAAGCAATGCAGCCACGATGCAGCCGGAGAGAATCGCCGTGGTGCGCGTCAGGCGCCGCACGCCCGCGCGGAACCACTCCCGCTCTCCAAGACGCCACGCTTCGCCGAAGGCGGACCAGTAAGGCGATAGAACAGGAACGCAGCAGACTGGACATAAAAGAAGAGCTGAAGATGCAGACCATATGCCGCCGCCCGAGCCGGTCCGAGGATCAGGTTCACCAGAAAAATGTCTGCCTGAAAAATGAAGATCGCCGAAATCTCAACGATCAGGAACCAGACGCTCGGGCCGCGCAGGCAGCGCAGAGTATTCAGATCGATGGCTCGCCAGGAGAAGCCGGTGGAGAGAAGTCCGGGCATGAAGGCCATCCCGAACGCGAGGCCAGCCGGAGCGGCGGCCAGCGAAGCGGAGACAACGGCCACGAGCCCCCAGTTGCGATGAATACCGACCGCCACCAGCGCGAAGGAAATCGACAATCCCGCCAGAAGGGGCGCGGCGAGTTTGAATTCCATCTGGAAGGCCGAATACGCAGCGCGCACGATCCCGAAGGGCACCGTGAGGAGGACCATCCACAGGCTGGCGAGTATCAGCCACAGGTAGCGGGGATCGCGATCGAATGCGGGATAGTTAAGGACGACGCTCCACGGGATGAAATGAGCGATCGCGGTCAGAAGCGCGCCAGCCAGGAGCGCTGCTCCGAGAAGAAGCGCGAATGCACTGGAAAACAGACCAGCCACCCGATCTTCCAGTCCGATGGCACGCAGGCGAATGGTCTCGTTCCGAAAGGTTTGCCCAAGACCTGCCTGCGTGACGGCCAGCCAGCCGGCCATGGCGGTAATGGTGAGGCAAAGTCCATAAGAGGCCCCGCCGAGATACCGAATGAGCATGGAAACGGTCAACAGGGAAATCGCGAAACGCGCGCCGGAAAGCAAGGCATTCAGAAGGGTCGTCAGGCTCGCATGGCGGACACGGGCCGGCACGTTCCGGAAATAGCAGGCGAACGGCAAGAGAGGCTCGAAGAAAAGGTGCCGGCGCGGGGCGGAGATTCTCACTTATTTCAGTGCGTTGCGGATGTTAAACTCCAGAGGGTGAGCGCGGCGTGCGGCCGCGCGGAAAACCTCCCGCTTCCTTGCGCAATCTGCAAATTGAGGAATTGCTTTCCGGCGTCGGGCGGAATGCGGCATTTCAGGCGCTTTCCAGCCGGGTAGCATCGGCTCCGTCCGGCACGCTGCGCCTCTCTGGGCTCACGCTGACAGCGAAGGCGCTTTACGCGGCGTTGCTGCATCACGCCACGGGACGCCCGCAACTTATCGTCGTGGACGGCAATAAACAGGCGGAAGCGCTGTTTCCATTGCTGCAAACCTTTGCCGAGCTGATCGATGCGGGAACGGCACCTCTGCTGCTTCCGGCGCTCGACGCGTTGCCGGGCCAGGGCATGTCGCCGCACGCGGAACTTCTCGCCGCGCGCGCCACGGCATTGTGCAGCCTCGCGAAAGGTCAGGCGGGCATCACGATTGTTCCCGTGACAGCGGCGCTGGCGCGGACGGAGGCGCCCGCCTGGTATCGTCAGCTCACGCAGATTCTCAAGGTGCACGAAGAGGTGCCGCTGGACGACCTTGCACTGCATCTCGAGAGCGTCGGATACGAGCGCCGCGATCCGGTGGAGATGGTGGGCGAGTACTCGATCCGCGGGGGAATCCTGGACGTGTTCTCGCCGGAGCAGGAGCAGCCGGTGAGGATCGAGTTTTTCGGCGATGAGATCGAATCGATCCGGCGGTTCGATGCGGAATCGCAGCGTTCCATTCACAAGCTGAGCGAATGCGTCCTGCAGCCGCTTACCGAATTCCAGAAGTCGAGATCGCTGCTTGCAGCACTGGCGGAACATGTCCGGGAGTACGGCGCGCGCGGCCGCGACATTCCGGTGAATGGCGAACCGTTCGCCGGCTGGGAGTTGCTGGTGACTGCAGCACGCACGCGCACCTCGTCGCTGCTCGAGTTCCAGGAAAATGCGCTGGTCGTTATCGATGAGCCGGAGCTGACGAAGGCGGCGGCCGAGCGGTACACGGCGAGGTTTCACGACGCGGCTGTTTCCGCGGGCATCAAACCGGAATCGGCGATGCTCGAATGGACGGAGTTCGCCGCGTCGGCGGAAAAACGCGGCGCGCTCGAATTGCGGCAACTGGAACTTTCCGCGGAAACAACCGGCAGTTTCCACATTCCGACGCGGCCCTCGATGGCGTTCCACGGCAATCTTCAGGTGGCGATCCGGGAGGCGAAAACGCTGCTGGAAGCGGGAACGCGCCTGGCCTTTTTCGCGCCGACGGCGGGCGAAGTCGAGCGTCTGGCCGACATGTTCAGCGAGTACGCGCTGCCTTATCAGATCGACCTGGGCGGCGAACGCGTGCCCGAGTATCTGCAGATGCGCGCGCAGTCGCTCAGCGCCGGGATCGCGCTGATCCGGGGCCAGGTGGCACGCGGGACGGTCTTCCAGGAAGGACGGCTGGCGATCTTCGGCGCGGAGGATCTGTTCGAAGCCTCCGAGATCGTGGCGAAGCCCGGAAAATCGCATCTCGGGACATTCTCCGCCGATCAGTTCGACCTGAAGGCGGGCGATTACGTGGTGCACGCGGAACACGGCGTCGGGCAGTTTCATGGCGTCCGCGAGATCGCGCAGGGCGACGCCAAAGGCGATTACATGCTGATCGAGTACGCCGGAGGCAACAAGCTCTATGTGCCGCTGGCGCGCATGGATCTCGTGCAGCGGTTTCGCGGCGAGGGCGAGGCGAAGCCGATTCTCGACAAGATGGGCGGAGCCACGTGGACGCGCACCAAGACCCGCATCAAATCGAAGATGCGCGACATGGCGGAGGAGCTTCTTAAGCTCTATGCCGCGCGGAGGCTGGCGCCGGGCTTTGCGTTCTCCAGCGACAGCAACTGGCAGCGCGAATTCGAAGACGCGTTCGAATTTACGGAGACGCGCGATCAGAAGACCGCCATCGCGGATATCAAGCGCGACATGGAAAGCCCGCAGCCGATGGATCGCCTGCTGTGCGGCGACGTAGGCTACGGCAAGACGGAAGTGGTGATGCGGGCGGCGTTCAAGGCGATGGGGGATGGCAAGCAGGTCGCCGTTCTCGCGCCGACGACGGTGCTGTGTTTCCAGCATTTCGAGACGTTCAAAAAGCGGTTCCAGCCCTTTCCGGTGCGCATCGAAATGCTGAGCCGGTTTCGCTCGGCGAAGGAGATCAAGGCGGCGCTGGCCGATCTGGCGGCGGGCAAGGTCGACCTGGCGATCGGCACGCACCGGCTGTTTTCAAAGGACGTCGAGTTCAAAGATCTGGGCCTCGTAATCGTGGACGAAGAACAACGGTTCGGCGTCAAGCACAAAGAGCGCCTGAAAGAACTCTGCCGCAGCGTAGATGCGATTGCCATGAGCGCGACGCCGATTCCGCGGACGCTCCACATGTCGCTGCTCGGGCTGCGCGATATGTCGGTGATCGAGACGCCGCCCAAGGACCGGCTGGCGATCCATACGGTAGTCGCGCCCTTCGCTCCGGATCTGATCAAGTCGTCCATCGAGCTGGAACTGGCGCGCGGCGGGCAGGTCTATTTCGTCCACAACCGGATCGATTCGATCTGGCATCGGGCGGCCATGGTGCAGGAAATGTTTCCCGAGATCCGTATCGGGGTCGGACACGGCCAGATGCCGGAAGCAGAACTAGAGAAGGTCATGCTGCAGTTCATGCGGCATGAGTTCGATGTATTCGTCTCAACCACGATCGTCGAGAACGGTCTGGACATTCCGCTGGCGAATACGATCATCATCGAGAACGCCGAGCGGTATGGGCTCTCGGAGTTGTATCAGCTGCGCGGGCGCGTGGGACGCTCCAATCGCCGCGCGTATTGTTATTTGTTCGTCGAGCCGGACACGGAGCTGAACGAGATCGCGCGAAAGCGTCTGGCGGCGCTGAAGGAGTTCAGCGACCTCGGCGCTGGATTCAAGATCGCGGCGCTCGATCTGGAACTGCGGGGCGCCGGCAACTTACTGGGCGGCGAACAGCACGGCCATATCAACGCCATCGGCTTCGATATGTACGTCCGGATGCTGGAGGACACGGTGCGCGAGCTGCGCGGCGAGGAAGTGGCGCCCGAGATCCATTCGGCGCTGAATCTGGGCCTCGACCTGCGAATCCCGCCATCTTACATTGCGGATGAAAACCAAAGGTTGCGCGCGTACAAGCGAATTGCGCAGGCGGCCGATCCAGTGGAACGGGAAAAGGTGGAACAGGAACTGACGGACCGCTATGGTCCCGTGCCGGACGATATCCGGCATCTGCTGCGCTATTCGGGGATCAAAACAGCGGCGGAGAAAATCGGCATCGAAGCCATCGACCGGCGTGCCAGTGTCCTCAACGTGAAGTTCCACGGTGAAACGAGAGTGGACGCGGAGAAGCTGATGTCGCTGGTGAGCGGGACGCAGGGGGCGCAGTTCACTCCGGCCGGAGTGCTGCGGCTTCCGATGGATGGCGCGACGAACCCGGCGCAGGTGCTGGAGTTCATCGAAGAACGTCTGATTGCACCGTTGGCCTGATCTGTATCAGGGGCGTCATCGCGGTGAAGTCCGTTCGACCGCGCCGGATCATATTCTCGGAGGGGATGCCGGTCCGCACAAAAGACTTCTCGCAATCGGCCTGCGATGGCCCGTACATGCTTCCCTCCATAAAGGCCAGCCCCGGGCAGCGCGTGCACGTTCCGACGTGATTGCACGAAGAACACGTCGTGAGATCGCGCGCGCGAATGGATCGCACCTCCAGCAACGGCGCCGAATCCTTCCAGATATCGAGGAAGCGAGTCTGGCGGACGTTGCCGCAGGGGAGCGGGAACTGCACGCACGGGTACAGGTCTCCGTGCGGAGAAATGTAGCAGGAAGTGTGTCCGGCACTGCACGGGGTTCCGTCGAGAATACTGTCGTCGACCGGAGGCGGCGGCGCAGTGAAGGCATCCACGTCGCGCACCAGCGACTCCGTATGAAACAGATTCGCCAGATCGGCGCGCTCGATGTTGAGTCCGAGAATGGCGCGATCGCCGTTCCAGTGCGGAGTAATGGTGGGATCGATGGTGAATTCAGCGCCGAGTTCCCGGGCCAGGGATTGAACGCCCGCGAAGTCGTTGACGTTCGGCTTCATCAGAACACACGCGATGACGACATGCAGACCATGCGCGCGAAGCAGCCGTATGGCGCGGAGAGAGCGTTCGAGCGAGCCGGGCACCTTCGTAATAGCATCATGCGCCTCCGCTCTGTGCGAGTAAATGCTGATCTGAACCTGATGCACCGCGGCGGCGGAAATCCACGCTGCTTCCCGCTCGCCGATCATGATGGCGTTGGTTTTAAGTTTCATGTCGAACCCGCGGGACCGCGCATATTCGACGATCTCGCGCAGATCCTTTCGCAGGAAGATCTCGCCGCCGCTGAGGGTGAGGAAGAAGACCCCGGCGTCCGCCATCTGATCGAGGAGGCCGCGGAGTTCCGCGAGGCTCAGCTCGGCGGCATCGTCGTGGTCAAGATAGCAGTGAATACATCGCTCGTTACATCGCCAGGTGAGATCGATGTGAACGCTGAGGGGCACGCCGGCGTCCATCGCGCGCTGGTTCAGCCTTTCATACAGGGACGCCATCAGGATTTCGCCGATTCTGTCGAGATCAGAAGGATAGAATGCGCGGCAAGCTCGCGGGCGAACGTTTCGGCGTCCTCGAGCGCCGTTTCGGCATCAATGTCCCAGGCGGGACAGATTTCGCGTTCGACAATTTGGCGCAGCGTCGTTTTGCCGTCGGCGGCCAGCCAGATCGCGGTGGCTGTCTCGTTCAGGTTGAACAGCGTCGAGTCGGCGGGATTCATGACCACCGCTTCTCCGCCGAATACCCTCGAAGCGAGATTGCCGGCACGCACCGGATAGAGGTCTCTCACCGGATCAACTCCCAGGCGCTTGAATCGGGCAGAAACGACAGGCGAAAGATACTGGTGGATTCGGCGAACGCACAGGCGTTATCGAAGACGCGCCGCACGAGGCGGGGATCGTCGGCGAAAAAGAGAATGTTTTCGAGAAGCAACCGCACTGCCTCGGCGCCTTCTAGCCGGGTAATTCGATTCTCGCGCGCTTGCTCCAGAAAGTACAAGGCCCCAACGGGCGCGGAGCGATTCACCCCGGGCTGGCCGAGTTCGCCGGTGAAAGGCGTACCCCATGCGACAAAACGTTCGGCGGACGGGCGAACCCATGAGATTTCATCCGACAACAGGGAAACCCCGGCGGGCGCCAGGCGCGCGATGGTGGTCTTTCCCGCGCCGGAGCGCCCGGCGAAAATAAAAGCCCGGCCGTCGCGAATCGCACTGGCGGCATGGAGCAGGAAGCCGCCTTCACCGGCGAGATCGATGGAGTGAACGATGCGCAGAACGGCATCGATGCTATAGCGGTTGGCGCCCTGCCGGACGACGCCGCACCGCCTGTCCGGGTCGTAGCGGGCGCGAAAATCGCCGCGGCGCAGAATCCAGATGCCGGATTCGTTGACGACCTGGAGATCGTCTTCTGCATCGATTTCATCGATCGCGCTCGACGGCGTCAGATCGATCATCAGTTCGATCGGATCGGCGGACTCCGTCTCACCGATGAAATCCCCATAGTGATCGAGGAGCAGATGGCGGAAATTTTCGTCAGTGACGGCGATGCGGACCGCTGTGCCTCCGATGACGATATCCACAGCAGCGATCGTCAAGCCTGCTCCAGGCGACGAAAGAGAGAATCGATGAGCGCGGAGAGCCTGTGCCATCTCGACGGTGCTTGTTCGATCCCGGTAAAGATGCCGAGCAATTGAGACGCGCTGACTGGAGGATCGTCCTCCATATCGTTATCGCCGCGGGTGATCAGCAGCGTGCCATCGGCACCGCTCACGAGCGAGACGAGGCGATGAAGCCGGAGTCCGGTATTCCCGTCGATCAGGACGATTTCACCGCATTGAACCTCGTCCAGGGCAGCCCGGCGGATCAGGACGCGGCTGCCAGGCCGGATCGTGGGCAGCATGCTGCTGCCGGTGACGCGCAGGCGCAAATTACCGGAGAGCCGCAGGCTGTCAACAGCGACGTCCAGCCTGGCGCGGATCCTTTCCGGCGTGTGCGTCTGAAGCATTATCTATCTTGTCATTATTATCAGGGCGAAGGTTCTGGTATGGGGCAGTTCAACTATATCTGTCGGTCCGCGCTACGATACAAGCATGTTTCGCGGGTTCCCGGTGGCCGTTCTGCTGTGTCTCGGCGTTTGGGCCACCGCCGACGAGCTGCCTTCTCCGGAGCCGGCTGGGCGTGTCGGAGTGCCTTACGACTGGACTCACCGGCATGTGGTCTTTGCCCAGCCCCAAACCTTTGAAAGACTGCGTGAAGTACAGAGCGACCCGCGCTACTGGCATCAGGTATACCGAAGGGAACTGGCCGTGAGCACTCAGGTAGCGGTCCACACGCCGCCGCTGCGGCCCAATCTCAAACCCGACTGGGGAATGTCGCTGGGGACTGCCGCGCTGACTTTCACGAATCTTGTGTCATACCCGGCGAAGTACTCTTTCAATGCGTCGAACCCGACTCCCAGTTGCACCAACGACTATGTCGTGTTCACTCTTCCCACCTCCACGTCGACCAAGATCAACGTGATGGGGTTCAACAATTTATACGTGAACAGCGCAGGCACCGGTCTCTGCAGCGGCACCGTGCCAACCGCCATTTTTGCTTACAACGCCTCCCAGAGCAGCGGTCCAATGAACTCTTCGCCTGTGCTCTCGCTGGATGGAACCAAGATCGCCTTTGTAGAAGATGCGAGCTCGGCGCAGTTTCACGTGCTCCATTGGACGAGCGGGAACGTGTCGGCCACGTTCGGATCGCCGTTCAACTCCAGCGCCATGGCTAATTGCGCGACGAACGGCGACGTCGCTCCCTGCGAGTACAGCGTGACATACGCATCGACCACCGCGACTCTCTCGGCTCCTTACGTCGATTACGCAAACGATATCGCTTACGTCACGGACGACACCGGCCATGTCAGTGCCATTACGCCGGTATTCGGCAGCGGAACGCCGGCGATCAAATCCGGTTATCCGGTCGCCGTATCGGGAAGCACGAATATGACGCCGCCCGTTTACGATTCTCAGTCGAAGAATGTGTTTGTTGCGGATAAGAAAGGCAATCTTTACTACATTCGGACGGTGTCGGGATCCAGCGGTACCTGTTCATCGGGAAGTCCACCCTGCCTCGGATTAACTACTTTGAGTATCGTGAGCAACAAGCAAATCTATGAAGCGCCGCTGGTTGACTCGACCAGCGGAACGGTGTTTGTCTTCGCCAATAATTCCGGCAGTTCGACCTCAACGGTCACACAGGCGAGCACGGTTCTTACGAATTCGAAGGTCGCGAACATTGGACAGGCCACTTCCCAGAACATTTACGCCGGCACATTCAACAACGCCTATATCAGCAGTGGTCCAAATAGTGGCCTGCTTTACGCCTGTGGCGCAGCTGCTTCGAGTAATATACCGAGCCTCTACGCTATTTCATTTACCGGAACCACGATGAACACGGGCACGCCCGCGCACGGCCCCCTGGCTTTGGCGACGGCGACGGCCGCCTGTTTGCCGTTGACAGAGGTCTACAATCAGGGCACATCGAATAGTGACTTGCTCTTTGCCGGAGTGAGCACCAAGTGCTCGGCGTCGATCACTGGCGGGTGCGTTCAGTCATTCAATATCACGAGCGGCTTCCCTTCAGCCAATATGAACATCGTGGCCGAGACCGGGGGCACAACCGGAATCATCGTGGACAACGTCGCCAACGGATCGAGCTCGACGGCAAATCAGGCGAATATTTATTTCATTTCGCAGGGCACGCAGTCGTGCACGAAGAACACGGGGGGCACCAATGCCAGCGGCAACTGCGCGATCAAACTCACGCAGACGGGCTTACAATAAGAGATCCGGAATGAAGCCAGACGAACAGGATCAGCCCTCGGAACGCACTCCGGCGAATGAACCGCGCGCGAAGAAGCCATACACGAAGCCGGCATTCGTTTGGGAGCGGGCCTTCGAGACGATGGCCCTTTCGTGCGGCAAGATCAACATCACCCAGGCGCAGTGCAAGTTCAATCGCAAGAGTTCCTGAGACTGAGCCCTGACAGGGTGCTGAAAAGTCGGCCATCGTCCGGAAAGAATATCCCGTGTCGTGAAAGTTTTTACCGAAACGCGACCGTGAGGGAGCGGACGATGGCCGTTTTTTCAGCACCTGCTACGGGTCAAAGCGCACTTTGACCTGTGATCCGTACCGTCCGATCCCGGAGAACTTCGTCACGTTCCACTCCGACCACGCGTCCCCGACACTGTGATTCACGCGGTAGAATCCCGTATCGGGCAGAGTACAGATCCGGCCCGCGATTTCGGCGGAACGAAAGTCAACGGTCCAGAGAATGTTGGCAACACCGGTAGCTCGCGGCGGACCAGCGGTCGATTCCCAGGAGATGCGGAGTATGTCGCCAGTCGCGGGCGAAATCCAGATCTCCCCCTGAAAGTCGAGCCAGTAGACCCTGGAATCGACACGGACAAACCATCGATGACTATGCGATGGATAGTGAAATGCCATACGGACAACCGGATTACCGTTTTCCACGATGGTGGACCGGCTGTCGAGGACGCGCTGGTTGAGAGCGTCGCGCGCGCCGCGGAGCAGAGTTACGATTTCGCCAAACGACCATGCTCCCCTGATCTCGCCGGTGCTCGCGAGGGCAATGCTGTTGCGGCGGACGCCGGAATACCGCTCGGTTCCGTCGATTACCTCGACGTCGGTATCGAGAGTATCGAGCTGACGGACAGTTTTTCCAGCCTGTGCATAGCGGTCGATCGTTTCATGGATGACGACGCTGGAGAGCAAGGCGATCTTCTCGTCGAGTGCCGCTTGTAGTTGCGCGGGGTCGGCCCAGGTCTCGGCGGGCGGATTCTGGTCGAGTACGGGCGGCATAACGACGACATTCTCGGCTACAGAAGCCAGCGGAAAGAGGAGCAGTCCGACTATCGCGATGCCACGGAACACAATCGTTATTAGTTGATTGAGCATGCGCCTGGGCGGAGAATCGTACCACCCGATTTTCCGATTCTGATCATGGAAAGCGGACCACCTACCAGATCGGGGCGGTCTGTGTATTCGAAATGGATCAATTTTTCGACGCGACTTTCGTCCGGGTGACGAATAAGGTTCATATCGTGAGTTACGGCCTCGTCAATTCTGTCGTGAGTTCCCAAAAAATAGGCTGCTGTCGGGTTCGGACAATCTCCCGGACAACTCATTCGGCGCGTTGACAGATCCAAAGAGTCCGCGGTCGATTCGTTCTCGATAAATTCCAGGACGATGACGCGCGGGCTTCCGTTATCGCGTCCCATCAGAGTCAGCTGGAGAACCGTCTGGCCGCGATAGCGCTGCGCAAAATCCGCCGGATCGTGGTCGCGAATGGCCTTCAGCAGAGGGATGAGCAGGCGTGGCTCGGCACTTCCGGCACGCGCAGCGATATCGCCCAGGCCGTCACTGGCTCGATAAGATTGCCGCGCTTCTTTCAGCGCATCGAAGCCGTTCGTTCCATGGGCGAGACCAGCGACCATCGCATAATACGGCCCGGCCGCAGCTAATTTGCAGGTCGTACGTTCGTCGACAATGGCCTTGCCATCACGGTAGTCGCGGTAGATTTCTTTGCTGTCGACGGCTGCCAGAAGTACGTCGGATGAACGCAGAACCACCACCGCCGTACCGTAACCGAATCCCTGCGCGAATACCCCTGCGGCACACAGGAGCGTAAGAGAACTTACCGACAAAATCAGTGCCAGAATCCGCGGCGCCCGACCGGCCTTTGCCATACGGATAAGCTATCGGCGGTTTCAGGAATTAATTACATGCTGCAATCAGGGTGCTAACGAGCAGGATGCTCAGGAAGCTAACGAGCAGGATGCTAACGAGTGGCAGCCGAGGTCAGGGCGTGCTGGGACTGATGGAGAGAGGATTATGATTGCAGCCGCCGGGCGTTGTGCAGGAATTGGCGAAAGTTCCGGCAGCGCCCGCAGCGGCGGCACTACCCGCGCCAACGGCACCGGCTGCGACACCTGCGACGCCGCCCGCAGCGCCGGCGCCAGCCCCCGCTGCAGTAGCGGTACCTCCGGCGGCCCCGCCCGCGCCGGACACGATACCACCTGCGCCGACACCTCCGGTGCCACTGGGTATGACGGGGAGTCCTGCGACGAGGTTTGCCGGCGGCTGCTCGCCGCAAGCTCTTTCACCCTGTTCGAGCAGACGTCCGCCTCTCAGAGTACGGGATACCGCGCCCGATTTTTCGATCCTGAGCACAGCCTGCGATCCCGCATCGGGGACGAACAGGCGGTTGCCGATACAAATAAAGAGGTGCCTGGTCGTCGTATCGAACAAAAGCCCGCCCTGGCGGACGTACAAATAGGTCTGTCCGTTTTCAACCGACCCGATTCTCACTTTGCTCTCTCGCTCGAACGTGACGAGGTTATGGTCGACGGTCGTCAGCAAGGCCGGCGCCGAGGTTGCGGCAATCTCGTCTCCCGCCACAACAGGCCACGAGGCCGCCGCCGTCGGACTCATTTCGGCATCGTCGATCATGATGGTGGCGGAACTGGAGCAGGTGCCTACAACACCCTGGTGGGTCTGCTGCGCAAAGACACCGGGCAGGAGAACAGCCACCGCAAAGATCGCCTGCCAGCGCTTCACCATAACTTCACTATAGGACACCTCGCTATAGGACAGCTGCAAGTTGCGCGCCATCGGTCAATTGAGGCGCTGGATCCCAACGTCATCAATCCATGCCGTTCCATGCGGCCGGTTTTCGAATTTTCCCGAAGGACGCCGGACAATTTCCACCCTGGCCAGACGAGCCGGTGCGCCAAGCGTGAAGTCCGCCGAGAGCATGGTCCAATCCTGAGTGCCGACGACAGTTGGCGTGGAAACATCGGGACTCGCGGCGTTGTGCGCGCCAATGAGCCGAAACCCCACACCCTGATCTGTGGTCAGGCCGTTCGTGCGCACCCAGCCACTGAGCTTGTAGTGGCCCGGTTCGAGCCAGACCAACTGGGACACATGGTGGAAATCGAGATTATCGGCGGCATCCACATCCAGCCGGAGCGAATAGCGACCCGAGTGAGCAACCTGTCCATCCCGGACCGCTTTTACCCCCGGACTCTCCTCCACCAGCCAGTCAAATCCTTCGCCGGTCCACGGGTCCTCGAAACCGGCATTATCGATCCAGTTGGAGATCCGGTAGACGCCCGCGTCGCTGGCGCCGTGGCGCGCCCAGACCGCGACCGCTTCTTCGGGACGGTCCCGCTGCAGCAGCCAATTTGCCCATGAACGAGCCAGCGGACGAGTCGCGTAGCCCCGCGTTTCAATCCAGCGCCAAGTCTCGGACAGGCGTTGTTCACTGCCACCGCGCATCAGGAACTTAAAGAACGTCCGGGCGGCGCGGCGATTGTTACCGATTCCCGTCTCGAGAACCCGGTCGAGATCTCCGCCCATACGGACATACTCGCTGAAGACCATATCGTCATAATCGGGCAGTTCCTTCAGGATGGTTGCGCCGAGTTCCAAAGCGGGCTGGATCTCGCCCATTTCAAAGTGGAAATTTGCCGCGCGCAGCGCGATTTGCGGCGATGCCGGCCCAAGGACCAGGGACTCGCGAAAGCAGGTTAGCGCCTCGTCGTTGCGGCCCGCGGCGACCAGAGCGTCGCCCAGATCGGACCATCGCCAGGGAAAAGCCGGATCGGAGACGACCGCATCGTGAAAAAGAGACAGGGCACCATCGGGCGCCGAGAGTCTGCCCGCCCAGGTTCGGCGAAATCCTTCGTTGGCCGAAGGCTGCGGCAGGACGGGGGAAACCGAGCCTGAATTCCGGTATGTTACAGCCATCATTGCCGCCAGGATCAGGCCATATCCAGCGGGCAATCTTCGCGATGCGAGGAAATGCAACAAGCGATGGAGGTTACCACCCCTGCGGAGGGGTGTCAACGCCGGCGTTTCGCTCGCGCCGGAATGCGCCACAGGGCGCAGCGTTTGGGTTGCGTGACGCTAGCATTTCTCCGTGAACGCCTTAAGGGAATGTATTGAGGCGCATGATCTGGCAAAGAAAATGCGCTCAGGCAGGCAAGTGCATTTAAATCATTTATTTATGACGTTGGCAGTACCGGTACTCCGACAGCGGCAGCGCGCGGGTGGCTGGTACACGGGGCAAGTTCTTTGTCGTTTATCAGGTATATACTTAACCTTAGTAAGTATTATTACAATGCTGTGGCGACCAATGGCGCTTTTCGCAGGGGTTTCGGCTTGCCTGGTCTGGGGTCAGGCGCCGGCTCAGCTCCCGGCTCCAACCTATGTTCTCGGTCCGGACGATCAGGTGACGATTCACGTGGTCGAATCCGACGAGCTCAACGGCAAGGCATACCGGGTGGATGAGAAGGGGAACCTCGATTTACCCATGATCGGATCGCTGCGCGTGGCCGGGTTAACGGTGCATCAGGCAGAGACTCAGGTTGCCGATAAACTCCGCGTTTACATCAGGGAACCACAGGTAACGGTCTTCCTGAGCGAAATGCGCAGCCAGCCGGTTTCGGTGATTGGCGCGGTGAATACTCCAGGCGTCCATCAGCTGCAAGGGCACAAGACGCTGATCGAAATGCTGTCGATGGCTGGCGGCTTGCGCCAGGATGCGGGATACCGCATCAAGATTACCCGCCATATCGAGTGGGGAATGATTCCGCTGAAGGAAGCGACGATCGATCCGACCGGGCAGTTCAGCGTCGCCGAGGTGGCCCTCAAGGGACTGATGGAGGCCAGCAGCCCGGAAGACAACGTGGCGATCCTGCCAAACGACGTCATCACGGTTCCCGTTGCGGAGATGATCTATGTCATCGGCGATGTGAAGAAGTCCGGTGGTTTCGTTCTGGGCGAACGCAGCCATGTCACGGTGTTGCAGGCGCTGGCGATGGCGGAAGGGCTTGACCAGGCGGCAAGAGCCAATGAGGCGCGCATTCTGCGGGTCACTCCGGGCTCCGATACGAGGGCGGAACTCGTCGTCGATCTGAAAAAGATTCTGGCTGGGCGGGCAACCGACGTCGCGATGCTGTCCAACGACATTCTGTTCGTCCCGACAAACGGATTCAAGCGCCTGGGCACAAGAACTCTGGAGTCCATGTTCACGATCGGAACGGGGTTGGCCATTTACCGGCCCTGAGAGTATCCATGACGAATCGAGATCTCCAGGCCGGCGGAAGCGGCGGCGACTTACAGCCCACTAAGCGCGAATCGTACGGATACGAACCAGGCCTTCAGCTTCCCGATCCGGCGATCGGCCCGTTTGCCGAACCCGACCGTTTCATCGATTTCACCGGTTACCTGCGGATTCTGCGGAAACACAAAGGAACGGTCCTCGTGTTCGCTTTTCTGGGCGCACTGGCCGGGCTGATCGTCCTGCTCCCGCAGCCGCCGATTTACCGGGCCAGCGCCTCGGTGGAAGTGCAGGCGCTGAACGACGATTTTCTCTACTCCAAAGACGTCAATCCGAACGCCGGCATGAATGGCAATTACCCGGAATACGACATGGCGACGCAGGTCAAAGTGCTGGAGACCAGGCTGCTGCTCGACCGTGTGGTTGCCAAGCTGAATCATGACGAAGCGCTGCGGATTCAGGCTCCGGAGGACCGGCTGGCGGCATGGCGCAAGGCGCTTCACCTGCCCGCGAGCCAGGCGCCGGCGCGCGCGGATATGATTGCCGCCGCAGCGTCCAGCCTGCGCGTCAATGCATCCCGGACCACGCGCGTGATTGAAATCTCCGGCGATTCATGGGATCCCAAACTGGCCGCGGCGTTCGCGAACACGATGGCTACCGAATACATCGACCAGACGGTCGAGACTCGCTGGGAGGCGACAAAACATTCCGGCGAATGGCTCACCCGGCAGCTCGACGACATGAAGACCAAGCTCGAGAAGTCCGAGGACGAGCTGCAGAGTTACGCCGCTTCAGCGAATCTGGTATTCACCGGGGACAAGGACAAGGAGAACGTCGCGGAGAGCAAGCTGCATCAGTTGCAGACTGAGCTGGGAACCGCGCAGGCGGATCGTGTTTCCAGACAAGCCAAATATGAATTGGCCAGATCCGGCCGCACCGATTCGCTGGGTCAGGTTCTCGACGACGCGACGCTGCGCACCTATGATACAAAGCTGGCCGACCTGCGCAGAGAGTTAGCCGAACTAAGTTCCACGCTGACCCCCGAGCACTACAAGGTCAAGCGAGTACAGGCGCAGATCGCGGAGATGGAAGCGGATCAGAAGAAAGCCCGCGACCGGATTGTCGAGCGCATCTCCAACGATTATCAGGAAGCCGAAAGCCGCGAGAAGATGCTGTCCGCGGAATACCAGGCGCAATCCTCGTTTCTTTCGGGCGAGGCCGCCAAGGTTACTCACTACGGCATCCTGCAGCGGGAAGTCGAAACCAACCGACAGCTCTATGAATCGCTGCTGCAGAAAGTCAAAGAGGCCGGAATCAGCGCCGCGTTGCGAGCTTCGAATATTCAGGTCATCGATCCCGCCAAGCCGCCTGCCGCACCCTATGCTCCGCGTTTGCAGATCGGGTCGGCGTGGGGAATGTTTGCCGGGCTGATCTTCGGGTTCGGAATTGTGGTGATGCGGGAAAGACTGAACCGGAACCTCGAGGCGCCGGGCGAGGCCACAATGTATCTGCATGTGCCCGAGCTTGGCGTTATCCCTTCGCGTTCCATCGACCAGCCAGCCGTCGAAAGCAGACGAAAAAAAACGTGGCCTCTCACCATCACCGGAGACGCGGACGACTCCGATCTCACCGGTTTTCAGCGGGGTCATTCTCTGATGGCGGAGTCTTTC
>Ga0181521_10001914_pt1 | contig 25325 bp, 18 predicted proteins | sample PEATcosm2014_Bin_32_FD_119764 | JGI IMG/M metagenome (GOLD analysis project Ga0181521, IMG submission 119764) | Peatland microbial communities from MTU Mesocosm Facility, Houghton, MI, USA - PEATcosm2014_Bin02_60_metaG | ecosystem: Environmental > Terrestrial > Soil > Wetlands > Peat | place...
CTCGGAGCGCAACCTGGGCGCGTTCCTGTTCCATTGCGAAGCGCTTCCCGGCTCCCGCGCGGAGCGGCGAGCGCGCGTCGCACAGGTCATCTCGGACTTCGGCCTTTCTTCACATCTGGAGCGCGACCTTGCAAGGTACAGCCTGCTCGGCGAGCAACAGGTCCGTCGGGCGGCCGAGCTTGCCCGTCTGATCGTCGTGGCGGACCAGGAACTGCACGACGAGACCGGCGCCCACCGGGAGCAGGTGGATGTGGAGCGCGAGCACGTGATCAAGCGCGCGGTCGCCCACAGCCAGAAGATCCTCGGCCGCGACCGCACAGAGGGCATTCGGGACTCCGTAACCAGCTACAGCCTCGACCTGTTGAACATCGCGGGGCGCTTCACGCCCCAGCAGATCATCGCTGCCCTGCGCAAGCGCCCGATGGGCTCGCTGTGCCTTTGGGGCGTCCCCGGGGCCGGCAAGACGCAGCTCGCAGAGCACATTGCCGTCGAGCTCGACCTGCCGATCCTCATGCGCTCGGCTTCCGAGCTGCTCTCGATGTGGGTCGGGGAGACGGAGCAGCAGATCGCGAAGATGTTCGCCGATGCTCAGAACGAGGGTGCGTTGCTGTTCCTCGACGAGGCGGATTCGTTCCTGCGCGATCGCACGCTTGCACGCGCTCACTGGTCGGTGACGCAGGTCAACGAGCTGCTGCAACGGATGGAGCGTTTCGATGGGATCTTCATCGCTGCGACGAACCTGATGGACTCGGTCGATGCTGCGGCGATGCGCCGCTTCACTTGGAAGCTCGAGTTCAGGGCACTGCGACCGGAGCAGACGTGGTCGATGTTCTGCGCGGAGGCCGGGTTCGACCCCGACGCCAACCCCGAGCGCGCACTGGAGCTCAGACGAGCGCTGGATGCCGTCGACGACCTCGCACCTGGAGATTTCGCGACAGTCAAGCGCCAGGCGGAGATGCTGGGGGAGCAGCTCTCCCCAGAAGCCTGGATCGAGCAGCTCGCGGCCGAGGCCAAGGCGAAGATGCTTGGCTTGCGCCGCCAGCAGCTCGGCTTTGCGAGCTGAGTCCGGGTGCGTCAAACCCGTTTGGGTGCGTGCACACCGAGAACGAAGACGCAATCCTTGAGGCTCTGCGTTCGACCGGCCAGCGGCCATCGTCGCCGGGCGGCTCAGCTGAGCAGCCCGCGGATGTCCTCCGCGGTGAGGCTGCTGGAGAACAGGTCGCCCTCGTCCATGACCCCGCTGAACAGCGCGGCCTTGCGACGCGCGAGGGCTACGACCTTCTCCTCGATCGTGTTGCGCGCGATCATCCTGTAGACCATCACCGGGCGGGTCTGGCCGATACGGTGGGTCCGGTCGATCGCCTGCGCCTCGGTGGCGGGGTTCCACCACGGGTCAAGCAGGAAGCAGTAGTCGGCCTCGGTCAGGTTCAAGCCGAAGCCGCCTGCCTTGAGGCTGATCAGGAACACCGGGTCCTCGCCGTTCTTGAAGCGCTCGAGCACACGATCGCGCTGGCGCGTGCGGCCGTCGAGGTAGCAGTAGCCGATGCGCTCGGCATCCAGGCGCTCGCGCGCCTTCGCCAGGAAGCCCGTGAACTGACTGAACACGAGCGCCCGGTGGCCTCCGCCGACGATGTCCCCCAACTGCTCCACGAGCGCGCCGAGCTTGGCGCAGGGCACGGCGTCGTGGTCGTCCTCGACGAGGCCGGCGTGCAGGCTCAGCTGGCGCAGCAGCGTAATTGAGCGCAGGATCGTGAAGCGGTTGCGGTCGAAGTCGTCGATCAGCCCGAGGACCTTCTGACGCTCACGCTGCAGGTGCGTGTCGTAGAGCTTGCGGTGGCGCGGATGCAGCTCCACGTCGAGGGTCTGTTCCTGCTTTTCGGGGAGATCGGCGGCCACCAGCTCCTTCGTGCGCCGCTTGATCAACGGCTTGATCCGCCGCCGCAGGCGCGCGAGCTGCTCGGCATCGCCGCCGCGCTCTATCGGTCGCGCGTACTGCTCGGAAAATCGCTTGGGGTCGGGGAACAGCCCGGGCGCTGTGATCGACAGCAGCGACCACAGCTCCATCAGGTTGTTCTCCATCGGGGTTCCGGTGATCGCCAGCTTGAACGGCGCGGCCAGCTCACGGACGCAGCGATAGGTCTTTGCCTGGTGGTTCTTGACGTACTGCGCCTCGTCGAGGATCAGCCCCGCCCAGGGCACCGCGCGGTAGGCGTCTGCCTCGAGCCGGAACAGCGTGTACGTCGTGACCACGATGTCGGCCGCGGCGATCTCTTCGATCGCGCGCCCGGACCTCGCAAGCGTGTCGGTGACCGCATCCACCCTGAGTCCGGGCGCGAAGCGGCCCGCCTCCGCCACCCAGTTCGACACGACGCTCGTCGGAGCGACCACCAGGAACGGGCCGACGTCCCGGTCGCTGTCGCGTGCGTGGCAGATCAACGCGAGCGCCTCCAGCGTCTTGCCGAGCCCCATGTCGTCGGCGAGGATCCCGCCGAGCTCGAGCTCCCACAGCGAGGCCAGCCAGCTGAACCCGTCGCGCTGGTAGGGGCGCAAACGCGCGTGCAGCGTCGCCGGCGGGTCGTGCTTGGCGAGCGCGTCGATCGCCAGCAGCGCGCCCACCTGGCGCTGCCATGCCTGCGCCTGCTCGGTCACAACGCCGAGCGCCGCGAGCTCGGCCCACAGCCCAGCCTGATAGCGGCTGATCCTCAGCGATCCCGAAGGCGAGTCCGCCAGCGACCTGGCCTCTTCGATCAGCCGCCGCAGATCCTGCAGGCCCGGCTCCAGCAGCGAGAAGTGAGCGCCGTCGTCGAGCAGCATGTGCGACTCGCCGCCGGCGAGCGCGACGAACACCTCCGCGAACGGAAGCTCGCGGCCGTCGACGCTGATCGACACCCCCAGGTCGAACCAGTCGCGCTCTCCCGCGATGTCAACGGTGGAGACTCCGATCGTAAGCAGGTCGCCGACGTCACGGTAGTCCGCGGGCTCTCCGACGACCTCAACGGCCACGTCTGCCCGCTCTGCCAGCGACGGCAGCATCTCGGTCGTCAGGCGCATGCTGTCGATGCCCGTCAGCGAGATCGCGTGCCCGTCCGCGGGCCGCCCCGCGCCGTCGAGGAGACCGAGGCGCTCGAGGTCCGTGCCGGTGAAGTCGGCGGCCGCGAGGATCGCGCGCTCGGCCTCCAGGTCACGAAACCCGGGGCCGGCCCCGTTGCTGGCGAGCGGGGCGTGCCGTGTGGCGGCGCCGACCTGGTAGGCCCACTCCCACTCCACATCGACCGCGTGGCCGGCGCCGTAGCTGGCGCGCAGCACGAGCGTGGGCGCTGAAATCTCCGGCGGCGTGAAGGAGCCGTCGGAGGAGACCACCGTGGCGACGTTGCGCAGCGCGGGATACAGCTCTTCGGCGAAGCGCTGGATCTCACCTGCCGGGATGCGCAGCCGCTCACCACCCAGCACCATTCGCTGCAGCGCCGCCGGGGCCGGCCTGGCGAGACGCACGAGCCGCAGCCGCCGGCTGCCGGGTCCGTCGCCGGACTCGTCGTCGCTGCGCTCGGCGCACACGACCCCGTGTCCGCTGGAACCGATGAAGAGCAGCGGCTCCGGGTCGTCGTCTTGCTCGTCGTCTATCCGCAGGACCACGCTCACAAGCGACCCCCGATCGCCTCCTCGCGTCACGTCGATCAGCAGCTCGCCCCGCTGATGGCACCGCACCTCGCCGAGACCGGCGGGCGCGTGGATGAGCTTGACCCCGAGGCGGTTAGCCTCGTCCAACAGCGACCACAGCTGGACGCTGTCGCAGGCGCCGAGGTCGAGCGTCTTGTCGGCGCCGTAGCCGTAGTGGTACGCGGCCCGTCCTTCGCGCGTGCGGTGCGTCGCGTACAGCTCCCGGACCAGCGCCAGGTGATCGGGGCGGTAATCGCCGTCCTTGACGTGCCACGACTCCAGCCCGCTCCACGTCAGGGAGCCGTTGACCCAGCCGCCGCGCGCGCCTGCTCGCATCAACTTCGCCAGCAGCCGCGGCGGGCCCCCGCCAGCAGGGCTGCCCGCGTGCAGCGCCAGCTCGATCGCCAGAGCGTTGCCCACGGCCCGTGCGGCCGGCGCGTCGATCAGCGCACGCAGGGGCCGCTCCCACGACTGTGGCTCCGCCGCTGTCTGCGGCTCCGCCGCCGTCACAGCTCTGAGCGGCACACGCCGCTCGCCCCGCAGCCGATCGGCACCACGTCCATCACTCGCGGCAATCACGATTGCAGCGACGTGCTTGCAGTTGTATCCGACCGGGCAGGTGCACTCGCCGTCGTCGAACCGCAGCTGCCCGCCACCATCGGAGGTGAAGAACGCGGCCGTGTCGTAGAGCGCGCCCTGGCCGACAACCGAGCCGGTCAACGTCTCCGTGTCCGCGTCCCACTCGATCGCCAGCACCCTGTTTCCGCGCGCGTAGTCGCGTCCGCGCTTGAAGGACCGCGACCCGATGGTCCCCTCAACTGTGGACATCTCCACGTCGCTCAGCTCGCTGACCGTACCCAGCACGAACGCAAGATAGCGACCACGCCGGACCCCAACTTCAGTGATGGACGTTCGCGAGGTGGGCGCGTGGTTCGGCGCCGGTCACAACTTCGGCCGCTGTGCGTCAATGCTCGTAGATGAACGGTTCGTCGCGTCCCGATGACGTGCTGCTGCGCGCCGCGCGGGATGGCGACGGCGAGGCGTTCGGCGAGTTCTACAGGCGAAGGAGGGCTCTTCTGCTGGCATATCTGAGGCCGCGCGTGCCCAACGCGGAGACCGCCGCGGACCTGCTGGCGGAGACGTTCGCTGCGGCGCTGATTGCGATCCGCGACACCGCGCGGTCGCTCCCGGATCAGCCGGTCGCCTGGTTGATGACGATCGCCCGCAACAAGCTGATCGACAGCGTCCGCCGAGGGCGCGTGGAGCAGGCCGCGCGCGAACGGCTGGCGCTGGCGCCCCTGGAGATCGACGATCAGGACATCGCCAGGATCGACGAGCTGGCGGCGAGCACCGACGTGGCGGGGAGCCTCGCGGAGCTGCTGCCGGCGGACCAGCACGCGGCGCTGAAAGCGCGGATCCTCGACGAACTGGGGTACGCGGAGATAGCCAGCGACCTGCGCTGCTCGGAGGCGGTCGTCAGAAAGCGTGTGAGCCGGGCGCTGAGGACGCTGCGCGCCGGCTTGGAGGCGCCCGAGTGAGCGGCTACCTCGATCGCCTCGAACAGCAGCTCATCGACGCGGCGCGCGCGGACGGTCCCGAACGCAGGCGACGCGCGGCCCGCCACCGGACGATCCCCGTGAGCGCCGCCGCCGCGGTGACGGCGCTGCTGGTCGCCTCCGCGGTGGCGCTCGCGGTGACCGGCACCTTCAGCACCGGCTCGGCGGTGCGCCCGCCGGCGCGCCCCGTGGCGGGCGCCGGCGCGGGCATAGCGGCGCGGGGAACCCGCCTGCTGCCGATGCGGGTCGCAGACCCGGCCGGCGGCCTGCCGTGGGGGATGCGACTGGTGCACACGACGAGAGGCCTCGTGTGCGTGCAGGTGGGCAGGATCGACGGCTCGCAACTCGGCGTGCTCGGCCAGGACGGGGCCTTCGACGACGACGGGCGTTTCCACCCGGTGGCGCCGGACGTGGTCGAGTACCACCGCAGCACAACCGAGATCTCCAGTTGCCTGGCGCCCGGCCAGACGGCCTCGCAGGAAGCGAACATCCCTCAGAACGGCGTGTTCGGCGCGCGCCATCCGCAAGCGATCCCGAAGAGCGCGCGGCGGTGGATCTCCTACGGCCTGCTGGGTCCGCGCGCGGTGAGCGTCAGCTACACGACGGAAGACCACGAGCACATCCTCCCCGTGGCCCGCGGATCGGGCGCGTACCTCGTGGTGCTCCCAAGCCCCCCAAAGGGCGGCTTCGAGACGGGCGGCGGCGCCCTCAGCACCACCGACTTCGTCACGCCCCAGGGCGCCATCTCCTCGATCACCTACCGCGTGCACGGGACGCTCTGCAGCGAATCGCGCCCGGCGAGCGAAGCGTCGAGCGCTCATCCGCAGTGTCCCCGCCCGCTCGTCGCGCCACGTCCGGAAGCGCCCCGCCGGCTGCACCGCCCGATCGCCGTCCGGCTTGCCGCCGATGGCACGGCGGTGGTGACGTTCACGGCTCCGCGCGCCGTGAGGAGCGCGCTCAGCGGCTACACGGTCGAGATCCCCTCGCCCTGCCACGAGGGCACGGACGGCATCCCGGTGGAACGGGACGTCCGGGCTGACGAGGCGGTGCATGTCGAGATCCCCAGCGCATTCGTCAACGCCTGCGGCCACACGGTCACGGTGCGCGTCGTCTACGAACACGACCGCGAACGCTTCCCCCTCGGCGAGGACGATCTGATCGTCGGGGAAGCCGTCGTCAAGCGGTAGGGCCGGGCTCTACCCCGTATAGCTGAAGTAGTCGGTTTCGGCTCGGCTCTTCTTGCCGCCCACCGTCGCCCGCACCTGCACTGTCCCAGCCTTGCCTTTCGCCGAGGGCGGCGAGACCATCGTGCAGGTCGTGCTCGAGCTGCATTCCACCGACGCGGCGGCGGCTTTGCCGAACACGAACGTCGTCCCCGAGGTGCCCGGTTCGAAGCCGCTGCCCGTCACCGTCACTTCGGTGCCGCCACCGGTGGAGCCGCTGCTCGGGCTGACGCCTTTGACCGTCGGGGCGCCGTAGGTGAAGCGATCGGCGCCGCTCAGCGCGCTTTCACCGCTTGCGGTCGTGACGATGACATCCACAGTGCCGACACCCGGCGGCGAGATCACGGTGATCGATTCGGGCGAGTCGTGGGTGATGTCCGTGGTTTCCGTTTCGCCGAATGCGACCGCCGTGGCGCCCGAGAGGAATTCGCCCCTGATCGTGACTGCGGTGCCGCCGGCGGAGCTGCCCTTGGTCGGTTTGAGCTTCTTCACGACGGGCGGTGTCCCGGCGGCGAACGTCGTGAACGGTTCTTTCGCGCTGTACACGACCCCGTAGACGTTCCTCACCTTCAGCCGCACGAGATACGCCGTGGTCGGGTTGAGCCCGCTCACCGGCGCCGTCACTTTGACGTAGCGTTCGCCGGCGCCCGGCAGGATGTCGCATTTCGCGCTGTTGCCGAGGGCCGGCGTCGTGCCGTATTCGAACAGGCATTCGGTGATCGCCGCGTCTTCAGGGTTCACAGACCCCCGCAGCAGCGCCGATTCCGAGGTCAGTTCCCCGACTCTTTTGATCACCGTTTTTGGCAGCGCCGGGAGCGTCATGAAGCGCATGCCGGGGCCGATGTTCGTGCCGCGGTCGTTGCTCGCGACCAGGCGGTAGCTGTAGGTTTCGCTTTCCCTCAGGCCGGTCAGCTGCGCGGTGACGGCCTCCGGTTCTTCGCCCGACCCGAGACTCGCCGGTTCGCACGGCGCGACGTTTTCTTCGACGGAGTGCGCGCCCCACTGGAAGTAGCAGGCTTCGATGAGCGCATCGTTGGGTGTCACGAACCCCTTCAGCGTCGCCGAGGTGTGCCCGAGGTCGCGCGCCGGTTCGGTGTTGGCGCCCGGGACGCTCGGCCGCGTTTCGAATTTCGCCCTGCCGCCCACTTCCAGGGCGAAGGCGTTGCGCGCCACGACCCTGTAGTAGTACACGGTGCTTTCCGGCAGGCCGGTGAGCGTCGCGCTGACGGCGACCGGTTCGCTGCCTGCGCCGGGTTCCGGCGAGCAGTTGACCTTTTTGTCTAGTTCGCCCGGCACCGTGCCGTACTCGAAGTAGCATTCGGTCACTTCCGAGTCGTTTGGCGTGACGAACGCGCTCAGCGTGGCCGTCGTGCGCCCAACCGCCGAGGGGGCTTCGGTGTCCGACCTGGGCGCGGTCGGCAGCGTCGTGACTTCATGCACCGTGCTCGAGCTTTCACCAGCCGCGCTCTTCGCGTGGATGCGGTAGAAGTAGGTCGTGGTTTCGGGAAGGCCTTCGACCTCGGCTTCGACCGGGACCAGGGTTTCGCCCGCGCCGGGCGAGTATGAGCACTGCGCCTTGCTGCTCAGCGACGCTTCCGTGGTGCCGTATTCGAAGTAGCATTCGCTGACGGCCGAGCCGTTCGGGTTCACGAGGGCGTTCAGCGCGAATCCGGTGCGTCCCACCCCGCTCGGTCGTTCGAGTTCGACCGTCGGCGCGCCACCGCCGGCGAGCGCGCTGACCGCGCCCACTCCGACGAGCGCGAGCGCCAGCACCAGCACCGCGAGCAGCGGACTCCTGAGCGCCGCCATCCTCGCGCGCGGCGCGCTCACCCCATCCCCCAGTCCGTCCATGCCCCGACCGCGACGTGTCCATCGCCCAAGCATCATGCCCCTCCGATCGTTTTACCCCTCCGTTTGCCGACCTCCCGAGCAAGCACACCCAACACAGTCGCCTGATCGGAACCCGTGGCGGTGACCAGAGTAATGCGACCGAGACACACCTGTCAACCGCTTTTCACAGCCTCCTGACAAGTGCCATCCGCGAGATTTTCTTGAGGCATGCTGACGGCGGCCGCAACCGACTAGCCTGAATACCCGATGACCGGCGTGTTCGTCACAGGCGGCTCGGGCTTCATCGGCGGCAGGCTGATCGAGCGGCTGTGCGCGGAAGGCCATCTCGTTCGCGCGCTCGCCCGCTCGAGCGCGGCCGAGGAGAGCGTTCGTGCACGCGGCGCCGAGCCGGTGCCGGGGGAGCTCGCCGACGTGGCCGCCATGCGTGCCGGCGCCGACGGCTGCCAGCTCGCGTTCCACGCAGCCGCCACGCTCGGCGACTGGGGCAGGCGCGAGGACTTCGAGCAGGGCAACGTGGCGGGCACGCACAACGTCCTGCGCGCGTGCGAGGACGCCGGCGTGCGCAGACTCGTGCACGTCGGCACCGAGGCGGCGCTGCTCGCCGGCAAGCCGCTGGTGGAAGTCGACGAGACGGCGCCGCTGCGCCCGGACTCGCCGGCGCTCTACAGCGCGACCAAGGCGCGTGCCGAGCAGGCTGTGCTCGCCGCCAACGGCGAGCGCTTGGAGACGGTCGTCGTGCGCCCGCGCTTCGTGTGGGGGCGCGGCGACACGACGCTGCTGCCGGCGATCGTCGACATGGTCCGCGCGGGCCGCTTCGCGTGGATCGGCGGCGGTCGCCACCGCACCTCCACGACCCACGTGGACAACACCGTCGAGGGCCTCGTGCTCGGCGCCAACCGCGGCCGGGCAGGCAACGCCTACTTCGTCACCGACGGCGAGCCGGTGGTGTTCCGCGAGTTCGTCGGGCGGCTGCTGGCCACCCAAGGGGTGGACGCCCCCGCGCGCAGCATCCCCTCCCCCGTCGCCGCCGTCCTGGCGACCGCCGGCGAGACGGCCTGGCGCCTGCTGCCCCTCCCTGGCCGCCCGCCGCTGACCCGCTTCGCCTACTGGGTCTCCGCCCAGGAGTGCACGATCCGCATCGACAAGGCCCGCCAGCAGCTCGGCTACCAGCCGCCGAAGAGCATCGACGACGGCCTTGCGGAACTGGAGGCGCCGTAACGACTCGGTCCAAGTGCGCCACGCAGCGCGCGGGAAGAGCTACTGTGAGAGTGCGATGAGAGTGAGCGGATCGGATCTGCTTTCTCGAGCCGGATCGAGCGGGTTGACGGGCGTGCCATGAGCGTCGCCGCAATCGGGTTCGTGGTCGCGAGCTATCGGGGCGGAAGCACGTACGCGCCCCTGTACGAAACGTTCGTGATCGTGCCCCTGATCGCGGTGATGACTGCGGCGTGCGTGCTGATCGGCATCTACCTGCGCCGCCGCCAGCGCCGGCCCAAGCCGGTGGCCGACCAGTGGCAGGCGCTGGCGGTGATGGGCGAGCTGTGCCCGCATGGCTGGCAGGCGCAGATCACCCTCTACGGCTGGGGCGCGCCGGTGCCCGACGACGCGCCGCCGTCGCGCGTGCCGCTGGTCGAGCTCGAATGGAAGCAGTTCGACGAGGAGCCCGGGAGGGTCGCGGTGGTGCGCCGGGTCTGGGCGCCGACGATCGACGCGGCGCTGCAGAGCATGGTCGACGACCGCCGCACCGACATCGTGCTCGAGCAGATCGAGCGCGACGCGGACGCCGACGAAGACGTGTGGTGGAGCGACTGACTCAGCAGTAGTTCGCAACGCCTTCGTGCAGCTCTCAAGTCGTCCCACACGTGCCGCCGATGCTGGCCCATGGCCGCACCGAACAGCCTCGCGAGGCTCAGCTTCATGGAGCCACGCTCGGACGCGAGCGAAGCGCTGTCGCGGACGGTCATTCACACATCAGTTCCCTCGAAATCGGAGCATGACCATGGAAATAGGCACGAAGCAGGCAGTCAGGCCGGCGGCAGCCGAGGTGCTGTCCGTATGGCAGGAGTATCGACGGACATCTGAGCTCCAGCTGCGCGACCGGCTGATCTTCATGTTCATGCCGATGGTCCGCCACATCGTCTACCGCAAGGTCCGCGAGGTCCCCTCGCACTGCGACGTGGAGGACTTCCTCTCGTGCGGCCTGGAGGCGCTGATCCGGTCGATCGAGCGCTATGACCCGGACAAGGGCGCCTCGCTCGAGCAGTACGCGTGGACACGGGTTCACGGCGCGGTGCTGGACGAGCTGCGCCGCCAGGACTGGGCGCCGCGCTCGTTGCGCCGCGACGAGCGCGCGATCAACAGCGCCCGCGAGAGCTTCCTCTCGCGGCACGAACGCCAGCCCAGCCGTGACGAGCTCGCGGCGCAGGTCGGGATGACGCCGCGCGAGCTGAGCGACCGGCTCGACCAGGTCGCGCTCGCGGAGGTCGGCTCGCTGAACCGGCCGGTGCGCTCGGATGAAAGCGCCACGATCGAGCAGATCGAAACGCTCGAGAGCCGCGACGGCGACTGCGACCCGATCGCCAGCGCCGAGCGCAGCGAGGCCAAGGCGCGCTTTCGCAAGGCGTTCGCGCGGCTGAGCAGGCAGGAGCGCGAGGTGGCGGTGCTGCTGTACGTCGAGGAGCGCACGCTGCGCGAGATCGGCGAGCGGCTGGGGGTCACCGAGAGCCGCATCTCCCAGATCCACACGCAGCTGCGCCAGCACCTCTACGAGCAGCTCTCCGGCGAGCTGGCGATGTTCGCGGAGTTCAGCTGACCGAGCCGGCTGCTGGCTGAGCTGCCGACCACGGCGCCAGCCTGACCGCGTCGGCGAGCTGCTCGACGACCTCGCGGGAGGCGTGGCCGAGCCCGCGCCGCAGGAAGTTCGCGGCGCCGGCCGCCGCGCCGAGCACGACCGCACGCTCGAAGCTCTCGCCGCGCGCCCACGCGGCGGCGAGCGCGCCCATCATCGCGTCGCCGCAGCCCTCGCGAAAGCCGTGCTCGAAGCGGGGCGGGATGAGCTCCCACGCCCGGTCTTCGTGCAGGACGAGCGCCGGCAGCTCGCCGCGCGTGACGATCACGCTGCCGGCGCCGCCGCCGCGCAGGCGCTGCGCGCCCGCGAGCAGCAGCTCCGGCGTGGACACCGGCCCGCACACGAACTCCGCGAGCTCCCAGTCGTTGATCTTCACCAGGTCGGGCGCGCTCGCGAGCGCGCTGTCCAGGCGCGGCGAGGACAGGTCCACGAGCGTGCGACAGCCACCCGCGCGCGCGTCTGCGACGAGGTCGCCGTACACCTCCAGCGGCAGCGACTCGCCGGGCAGCGGGTTGGTGACGAGCAGCCAGCCGCACGCGAGCGCCTGCGCGCACGTCAGCGAGAACAGCTCGTCGAGCTCGTGGCGCGACGGCGGGTCGCTGAGCGCCATCGCCAGCAGCTCGCGCTCCCCGGAGCGGCGATCGGTGACGTAGCAGCCGCTCGCGCTGACGGTTTGCACGAGGTGCGGCTGCGTGCCCGCCACCTGCTCGAGCAGCGGGCGCAGCAGCTGCCCGGTCTCGCCGCCGAGCAGGCCGCACAGCACCGGCGCGGCGCCCATCGATCGCGCCATGCCGGCCACCCACACGCCCTGCCCGCCAGCGTGGAAGTGGATGCTCTGGCGCTCGCTGCCCTCCAGCTCGAGCGTCACCGTCAGCAGCGGGTTGGGCGCGAACACCGCGACCGCGGGCTCGCCGCTCATGCGGCCTTCCCGTCGACGGAGGGCGCGAGCCTCGCCATCGCCGTCAGCTCGCGCTGCAGGCGCTCGACGATCGCCTGCGGGTCGGGCACGAGCTGCGCGTGCACGAGCAGGCCGACGGTGATCGTGCCGTCGTAGCTGAGGATGCTGACGCTCATGCCGACGCTGCCCGCGGTCGGCGCCCACACGAGCACCGCGCGCAGCGGGCTGCCGGCCAGGTACACCGTCTCACGCGGGCCGGGCACGTTCGTCATCACCGCGGTGGCCTTCGCGGTGAAGATGTCGATGACGCGGCTCTCGACCTCCGGCGGGGTCAGCCCGATCGCCTCGAGCACCGCGTAGGAGACCGGGCCCTGGGGGGAGGACTTGATCTCGTCCATGCGCCGCTTGAGCTCGCGCAGGCGCTCGCGGCGACTGGAGAGGTCGACCGGCAGCGTGAGGAACACGAGGCCGAAGCGGTTGCCCAGCTCGCGCGGGATCGGCTCCTCGGGCGCGCGCAGGTTGACCGGCACGAGCGTGCGCAGCTCGTGCGGCGCTTCGCCGCGGTCGGCCAGGTAGCCGCGCAGCGCGCCGCTGACGGCCGCCAGCAGCACGTCGTTGACCGTCGCTCCCTGCGCGTGCGCGATCCGCTTGACGCGCTCGAGCGACAGCGGCCTGCTCCACGCGACGCTGCGCGCGGCGCCCGCGTCGCGCTTGAGCGCGCTCGGCGTGTCGCGCGGGGTGAAGACGAGCTTCGCAAGCGCCTGCGCGTCGGCGGCGAGCGCATCGAGCAGCTCGAGCGCGCGCCGGGGGTGGGTGAGCGTCCGCACGCTCTCCTGCACGAGCGCCCACGGCCACGGGCTTCCGTTGTGACCGCGCTCCGCCGGCGCGGCGTCCTGCGCCTCGCCCTCGGGCGCGGTGTCGGTCAGCGACAGCATCACCTGCGCGAGCGCGATCCCGTCGGCGATGCAGTGGTGCATGCGCACGATCACCGCGCAACCGTTGCCGGGACCGTCGATCAGGTACATGTCCCACAGCGGCTTGCCGCGGTCGAGCGACATCGCGGCAAGATCGCCCGCGAGATCCCTGAGCGCCTGCTCGTCGCCGGGGGCAGGCAGTCCGCGGCGGTGCAGGTGGCGATCGAGGTCGAAGTCGGGGTCCTCCTGCCAGTGCGGCCCGTCGAGCGCCACGCGGCTCTCGCCGACGCGCTGGTGAAAGCGCGGGTAGCGCTCGACCAGGCGCCTGCGCACCACGTCCGCCAGCCGCCCCCAGTCCACCCGCTCGTCGAACAGCAGCACCGAGTTGATCACCATCAGGTTCGTCGGGCGATCCATGTGCAGCCACGCCGCGTCGGCGCTGGACAGGCGGTGCGTGGCGCTCACGGCCGGCGCCTCACCGCGGTTCGGCGTACAGCGCGTCGAAGAAGTCGGCGTAGCGCTCGTACACGGTCGCGTGCTTGACCTTGAGCGTCGGCGTGAGCTCGCCCGCCGCCTGCGTGAGGTCGTGGTCGAGCACGGCGAAGCGCTTGATCTGCTCGACGCGCGCGAAGCGCTCGTTGACCGCGTCGATGTCGGCCTGCAGCACCGCGTGCACCTGCTCGTCGCGCGCCATGCCGGCCATGTCCGCCGGGATTTCCAGCTGCGCGGCCAGCTTCGGCGCCTCGTCGGGGTCGAGCACGACCATGCACACGAGATACGGACGCCGGTCGCCGAAGACGACGGCCTCGGAGATCCAGCGCGTCTCGCGCAGCGCGCTCTCGATGTTCGACGCGCTGATGTTCTTGCCGCTGGAGGTGATGATCAGGTCCTTCTTGCGACCGGTGAGCGTCAGGTAGCCGTCCTCGGAGAGCGAGCCGAGATCGCCCGTGTTCAGCCAGCCGTCGGTGAACGCCGCCGAGGTCGCCTCGTGGTCGCGGTGGTAGCCGGCGAACACGTGCGGGCCGCGCAGCAGCACCTCGCCCTCCTCGGTGACCATCACCTCGCTGTCGGGCAGCGCGCGCCCGACGGTCCCCAGGCGCGGCGCGCTCGGCGGGTTGAGCGTCGCGGTCGCGCAGCTCTCGGTCATGCCGTAGCCCTCCAGCACGAGCACGCCGCACGCGTCGAAGAACTCCAGCAGCTCGCGGCCGATCGGCGCGGCGCCGACGAGCGCGAGCTTCAGGCGCGGGCCGAACAGCGCACGGACCTTCGCCAGGCCGAAGCGATCGGCGACTCTGAGCCGCGTGGCCGCGAGCGGCCCGCGGCGCCTGCCGGCGCGCTCGGCGACGCGCGCGCGGCGCCCGACCTCCAGCGCCCACGCGAACAGCAGGCGCGCGATCGGGCCACGGCTTTCGACGGCGCTGAGGATAGCCGTGTGCATCTTCTCGTAGATGCGCGGCACCGCGACGAAGTGCGTGAGCTCGGCCTGCTGGATCTCCTCGGCGATCCGCGCGGTGTCGCCACCCCAGTAGACAAGCGTGCCGCCGACGTCGATGACGACCATCTGGGCGACGCGCGCGAGCACGTGCGCGAGCGGCAGGAACATGTAGATGACCGGCTGGACGTCGTCGAGTTCGAGCTGGCCGCGGTACATCGCGGTGGCCGACAGGAAGTTGGCGTGCGTGAGCATGCACCCCTTCGGCGGCCCGGTGGTGCCGGAGGTGTAGACGAGCGTCGCGACGTCGTCGGGCTCGACCGCACGCACCCGCCGCTCCACCTCGTGCGCGTCGACGTGCTCGCCGCCGGCGCGCAGCTCTTCCAGCGTGCTGGCGCCCGGCGCGCGGCCGTCGATCACGATCACGTGCGCGAGCTCCGGGCAGCGCGCGCGGACCTGCTCGATCTTCGCGACCTGCGCGGCGTCCTCGCAGAACACCAGGCGGGCCTGCGAGTGCGAGAGCACGTGCAGGCACTCCTCGGGTGAGTTGGTGTGGTAGACCGGGGCGACCACGGCTCCCGCGCACACGGCGCCCGCTTCGCACAGCGTCCACTCCGCCCGCGTCGAGCACAGGATCGCGACGGTGTCGCCCGCCTCGATCCCAAGCGCGATCAGGCCGCGGGCGATCGCATCGCTGTGCTCGCCGAGCTCGCGGTAGGAGATCGAGCGCAGGCCCGCGCCGCCGGGGTAGCGCAGCGCGACGTCCTCGCCACGCTCGGACGCTGAGAGGATCATGCGTCCGAGCGTGGTGGCGCCGGTGATGCGCTCGGCGACCGGCGGCAGCGGGGCGGTTGTGGCCATCGCTCTTCCCTACCTCACTTGCTGCACTTGGAGGAGCTCTCGATGCTGAGCGTCGCTCCGGTCTGGTAGACGAAGCCCGACTTCACGACGAACTTGCCGCCCGTGCAGTTGCCGGCGGTGATGAACGCCTGCTTGCCTTTGCCGACGGTCTTGATCGTCAGGTTGAGCGCGGTGATCACGATGTTCAGGCCGCCAGCGCTGATGACGGGCACTTCGGTCGTGACCTTATTCGCGGACACCTTGCCGTACAGCACGAGCACCTGTCCGGCGCCGGTGGTGGCGGGCGTGAGCAGGAAGATGATCTCGTTGTGGCCTGCGTACGCCGCCGCGTTCTCGGGGATCTTGGGCAGCACGGGAGCGCCGTTGGCGACCGCCGTGCCCGAGCCGATCTTGCTCTTGGCCGAGCAGGCGCTGCCGAGTGTGGCCTTGATTTCGACTTCGCTTGCCTTGCACTGCTTCAGCGCGGTGCTCTTGAAGTCGAACTTCGTCTTCGTCGGCAGCGTGATCGTGAGCGTCTTCAGCCCCTGCGGCTGGACGGCGCCGGGGTCGGCTGACAAGAGGCTTGCCTGCAGGCCTGTCGGCTTGCCGGCCTTCTTCGCGGTCAGCGTGATCACGGAGGTCTGCGTGAACTGCGAGCTTGCGTACGCGAGACCACCGGCACACAGCACTCCGGTGACGATCACCGCGGTCATCAGCTTGAGCCTTCTCATCGGATCTCCTCCTCCATTGGTTCCTGCAGATTCGCATCCGCCCGCGAGCTCGCGTCCGCGGATGCCATGTCGCTGACGTTATGACCATTGCCAGCCACATTCATCGGGGAGCTCTGCGGCTCTGGCATCCGTAGTTCCACCCGACCCGCGCGCGTCGGCCACCAGGCGCGGTGACCGAGCACCTCGACGGCCGCCGGCAGCAGCACGGGACGCACGAGGAACGCGTCGAGCGCCACGGCGATCGCCACGCCGACGCCGAACTCGCGCACGGTCAACAGGCCGGTGGTCGCGAACGGGATCACGGCGGCGATCATCAGGAGGCCAGCGCCGGTGCTCGCCGCGGCGGTGCGCCGCAGGGCGACGTCAAGCGCGCGATCGACGTCGGCGCCCGCCACGAGCTCTTCGCGCGTGCGCGCGAGCAGCACGACGAGGAAGATCAGCGAGATCCCGAAGATCGTCGTGAAGATGCCGATGATCGACATCGGGTCGAGGTAGCCGGGGCCTCCGAGCGGCGGGTGCGCGCCGCCGAACAGCAGGCGCATCGCTCCGAACGTGGCGGCGGCGGTGAGCAGGTTGAAGAGCACGGCCACGATCGGCAGCGCGACCGCGCGCAGCGCGAGGCCGAGCGCCAGCGCGACGGCGAGCGCGAGCGCGACGATCACCCACGGCAGGCGCGCGTTGGTCGCGCTGGTGAAGTCGGCGAGGTCGCCGGCGGGACCGCCGACGGCGACTTCGAGGTGGTTGCGCGTGGCGAAGCTGCGCGCGATCCGGTCCAGGCGCTGCCCGAGCGCGGCGGTCTGGGAGGCGCTCGCGCCGTAGCGGGAGATGACGACGATCTGCCCGGAGTCCCCGCCGCGCGCGACGTTCACGGTGAAGCCGGCGGCGTTGGCGCTGGCGGCCGGCGCGCCGGCGATCGCGGCGAGCAGGAAGTAGCCCGAGTTGAACAGCCCGGGCGACTTCGTGTGCAGTTCTTCGAGCTCCTTCGGCGAGGGCAGCTGGCCGCTGAACTTGGCGACGCTCTTCTGCATCACGCCGAGGCCGTTGACGAGCTGGCCGGTCGGCGAGACCCCGCCCGCGAGGCCGCTTTCGAGCTGGCCGGTGCCGCTGGTCAGTTCGCCGAGCCCGACTTCGAGCGCTCCGGCGCCGTCGCGCAGCTTTGTCAGCCCGCTCGTCAATTCGCCGCTGCCACCGGAGAGCTTGCCGATGCCCGAGGCCAGCTGCACGTCGCCGGTGCGCAGCTTTGCGAGGCCCGCCTGCAGCTGCGCGGCGCCGGTGTGCAGTTGGTCGAGCGCGCTGGCGAGGAACGAGCCCTGCGTGGCGGCGCTCGCGGCGATTTCGGCGGCGCTCTTGCTTTCCGGCGCGACGCTGCCGAGCCCGCTGGTGACGCCGCCGAGCGCGCCTTCGGCGTGTTCGAGCGACGCGAGCGCTTCGCCGTAACGCGGGTCGCTCTTGCCGGCGCTCATGCCGCGCAGCGCTTCGGTCGCGGCGGCAAGGTCGGAGGCGGCGCCCTGCGCCTGGCCCTGCAGGCCGCCTAGCGTGCTGCTCGTGCTCGCGGTCAGCCCGGCGAGCTGTTTCAGCGACGGCAGGCTGGCGGCTACGGGCGTGTGCGCCGAGCCTAGCCCGTTGGCGAGTTCGATCGAGCCGGCGAGCGCCTGCGTTGCGCCGTTCTTCAGCGCGCCGGCGCCGGCGAGGGCCTGGCTGAGGCCGGTGGAGAGCTTGGCCGAGCCGCTGCGCGCGGCGGCGAGCCCGGCGTGCAGTTCGGCGGCGCCTGACTGTGCGCTGCCGGAGCCGCTGTGCAGCTTCCCGGCGCCGGCGGTCGCCGAGCGCAGGCCGCTCTGCAGCTGCTTGGCGCCGCTGCCGGCCTGCCCGAGCCCGTTGACGAGGCGCCGCAGGTCGCTCTTGCCGCCGGTGAGCAGCTTGCCCGATTCCGCGAGCGAGGTCGGCAGCTTGCCGAGTGGCTTGGTCTGCGCGCTGAGCTCGCCGGGACCTGTGACGGCGGCGACGCGGCTGTCGGCGGCGATCTGTTCCTGCAGACGGTCGAGCGCTTCGAGCGTCGCGGCGGTGGTGATCGGCCCGTGCGGGTTGACGACGATCAGGTTGTACGGGGTCGGCCAGCCCGGCCCCATCACGCGCGCGACCGTTTCGAAGGACCTGCGCGCGGGGTTGCCGGCGGGCAGCTGGCTGACGCCCGGCGGCCCGGTCCGCAGCGACAGCGCGGGGATCGCGAGCGCGAGCAGCGCCGCGGTCGCGAGCGCGCCGGCGATGACCGCGCGGTGCCTGATCCAGACGCCGGCGCCGACGAGGCGATCCCAGTCGCGCGTGATCGCCGCCGGCGCAGCGCCCGCGGCGTTGACCACGTCGCGCCCGAACAGGACGAGCGCGGCGGGCATGACGACGACCGCGCCGCCGAGCGCAAGCGTCGAGCAGAGCAGCACGCCGATCCCCAGCGAGACGAGGATCTTGGTCGGCGCGATCGCGGTGGCGAGCAGCAGCGCGAGGATCAGGCCGCTGCCGGCGAACAGCACCGCGCGTCCGGTCGTGGCGACGGCGCTCGAGGCCGCGAGCGTGGCGTCGCGCGGGTCCGCGTCGGGGAGCTGCTCCTGCTGGTGGAAGCGGTCGAGGATCAGCAGCGAGTAGCCGACGCCAAGGGCGAGCCCGGTCATCGAGGCGAGCGCTACTGCGATCGGGTCCGTTTCGATGACGAGCGCGAGCAGCGCCATCAGCCCGTAGGCGGCGAGCACGGTGACGGCGCCGACGAGCGTGACGGCGACGGCGGCGAGCGGCGCGCGCAGCGCGAGCAGCAGCAGCACGAACAGGATCGCGACGGCGATCAGCTCGGAGCGCAGCGCCGTGCTGAGCGCTTCGTTCTTGAGCGCGCGGTCGATCGACGGCTGACCGGTGACGCTCGCGCGCACGGGCCCTGTGATGTCGTGCGCGACGAGCCGTTCGATCTGCGGCTGGTCGTAGTCGACGACGTCCTTTTCGGCGCGGTCGACGGAGACGACGATCATCGCGGCGGTCCGCGATGGGCGCAGCCCTTCGGCGGCGGCACCCCCGTCCCAGGCGGAGAGCACGCGCGTGTGCGGGCGCTTGGCGAGGTCGCGCACGAGCCGCGGGCCCTGACGTTCGAGCCGCGCGACGTCGGCGGCGGGGGCCTGCAGCAGGATCGGCACGAGCTGCGTGGGCCCGAAGTGCGCGTTGGCGAGCTGCTGCGCGCGCGATGACTCGGTGCCGGGCACGACGACGATCGAAGGCGACAGCGAGTGCGCCACGCCGAGCCCGATCACGGCGAGAACGGCGGCGATGAGGCCCCAGGCGAGCAGCGCAACCTGCGGCCGGCGGATGGAGAATCGGGCGAGATGCAGCATGCTCCCGAAGCTAGGCGCCGCGGGCGGCGCCGGCATCGGTGGCCTCCCCGGTCTCGTATCAGTAGTTACATGCCGTCGGCCGCCGGCTGCGTAATCATCTGCGGATGCCCCTGCTCGCCGTCAAGCTGCTGCTCGCCCCCGCGTTCGTCGTCGGCGCCTCGCTGGTGGCCCGGCGCTACGGGCCGCGGGTGGGCGGCCTGATCGCGGGTCTGCCGGTGGTCGCCGGCCCGATCCTGCTCGCGTACGCGCTGGAGCACGGGCGTGCATTCGCGGCGGGCGCCGCCGCGGGCACGCTGCTGGGACTCGTGTCGCTGATCGCGTTCGTGGTCGTGTACGCGCGGCTGGCGCCGCGCCTGTTCTGGGGCGCGAGCCTGCTCGTCGGCTGGCTGGCGTTCGCCGCGGCGACCGCCGTCTTCAGCGCGCTGTCGCTGTCCGTGGGCGTCTCGCTGGGCGTGGCGGCGGTGGCGCTGGCGCTGGGACTCGCGTGGCTCCCGCGCGCCGGCGCCGAGCGGCCCGTGCACGCGACGCCGCCGGCGTGGGACCTGCCGGTGCGCGCGGCGTGCGCGTGCGCGCTCGTGCTGAGCCTGACCGCGGTGGCGGGCTGGCTCGGGCCGCAGCTCAGCGGGCTGCTCGCGCCGTTTCCGATCATCGCGACGGTGCTGGCGACGTTCACGCACGCCCAGCGGGGAACCGACGAGCTGCTGCGGCTGCTGCGCGGGCTGGTGAGCGGCTTCGGCGCGTTTGCGCTGTTCTGCTTCACGCTGGCGGTGTCGCTGCACCGGCTGGACACCGTGGCCGCGTTCGCGCTTGCGTGCGGGGTGGCGCTGCTGACGCAGACGCTCGTGCTGGTGCTCGTGCGCGGAGAGCCCGCGTCGAGCCCGCTGCCCGCGCCGAGCCACCTGCCCGCGCCAAGCCCCCTGCCCGCGCCAAGCCCGCTGCCGGCGTCGACCGCGTTGCAGGAGTACTACGTGGGCACGCCGCCGCCGACGGGCTGATGGCGCACGCGCTCGCGCACGTCGGCGTCCTCCGGGTCGAGGACGGACGTCAGTCAGGCGTAGCCGGTCCACGACCACCACAGCACGCCGGGCGCGGGCGGGCCTGGCGCCGGGGCGGGTGTGCCCCTCCCCGGCGCCGTGAGTCAGCCCGTCATGGTTGCGTCAGTGCAGCGACATGTTCGGCTCGCCGGCGGAGTTGAGGCCGCTGGCGGAGGTGGTGCAGGTGCCGCCTTTGGGCGTGCCCGCGTTGTATGCCTGGGTGAGGCAGTTGCGCAGCCCGAGCTGTGCCCAGTAGTTGGGGTGTATGTCTTCCTGGAGTTCGTACGGCCCGATCAGCGTTTCGATCGTGCGGATCTGGTTGAACCACTCGCTCTTGTTGACCGCTTCGGTGGCTTTCCAGTTGGACAGGCCCTCTTCCTCCAGCATCCCCACGCCTTTGTCGCACAGGCGGTGGCTGTTGAAAGCGGAGGACAGTTCCATCGTCTTCACGTTCGACAGGCCGACGCCGGCGGCGGCGCCGAGGACGGTGTTGTCGATCGTCGGCAGCATCGTCGCGTTGGCGTAGTTGGCGTCCTTGTTCCAGAAGCCGCAGCCGCCGGTGAACTGCCTGCTGTAGCCGCTCTGCGTGTAGCGGAATTCCGACCCGTTGGGGATCGGCGAGGGGTAGTCCTGCACGAGGATCGTGTACTGCGAGCTGGTGTAGCCCGCGTTGGTCATGGCCGTGGCCACGTTCTTGATCGCGGTTTCGATTTCGCCCTTGATCTTGGAGACGTTGCCGGAGGTGAAGTTGTTCGTGACCGAGCTTTCTTCGCTGCAGTAGAAGTCGTAGAAGATCGTCGACTCGAGGAAGTCCTCGACGCACGTCGTGACGATGCCGGCGAAGTTGAAGTTGTTGCCGCCGATCGACAGCGCGACGAGCTTGACGTTGTGAGTGGCCGCGAAGTGCTGGAGCATCAGCGCCTGGCCTTCGTTTCCACCGGAGTTGTAGAAGTCGATGCCGGGCTTGAACAGGCCTTCGGTGCTGAAGCTGGAGGTCTTGGCGCCGGAGCAGGCGAGGTTCTCGCCGTTGACGCCGCCGCCGATGTAGACCTCGGCCGACTTGGAGCGGTGGCAGCCCTTGATCAGTTCGCCGGTGTCGGTGGAGTTGTCGTAGTACGCGGTCGAGCCGAGCGCGTCGGTTTTGGATGAGCTTTCGTCGGTGTTGCCGGCCCAGCGTCCTGCCTCCCCGGAGATGAACGAGTCACCGAGACTGACGACGGTCGGCGTGCCCGACCCGGGGCCTTCGGCGCGTGCCGTGGCGACGAGCGCGGTGAGGCCGTAGGCGAGTGACGCAGCGACGAGCGCCGTGCAAATGAGCGCGAGACGACGCCTCCCGCGATCTACGATCGAGTAGTGCATGTTTCCCCTCTGCATCAGCGCGCCGCTCCCTCGGCGGCGCTATCGAACCGACCCTAACCGCTGTGCCTGCGAATAGTCAACCGGATTTCGACAATGTCCCTCAGACGTCGGCGCTGCCGCCGGCGGCGCGGGCGGGCGCCTCGCCCCACAGCTGCTCGAGGCGATAGAAGTCGCGCGTCTCTGGCGTGAAGATGTGGACGATGACGTCGAGGTAGTCCATCAGGATCCAGCCGGCCTGCGCGGAGCCCTCGACCCTGCGCGGGAGCGTGTCGTGCTCGCGCTTGAGCCCTTCGAGGATGCCGTCGTGGATCGCCTTGGCCTGGCGGCCGGTGTTGCCGGAGCAGACGAGGAAGTAGTCGGTGTAGCCGAGCACGCCGCGCAGGTCGAGCTCGACGACGTCGATCGCCTTCTTGTCGGCGGCATAGCCGGCGATCGCGCCGAGCAGCTCGACGCCCTGCAGCGCGGCGTCGTGCGTCATCGCAGCGCCTCGGCGGGCGCGCGATACAGGCCGTGCTCGGCGATGTAGCCGGCGACGGCGGGCCCGACGAGATCGTCGACGGCTTCTGCGCCCGCGACACGGCGGCGGACGAGCGAGGAGGAGACGTCGATGGGCGGCATGTCGAGGAAGCGCACGCGGTCGGCGCCCGTGCGGGCCTCGCCTCCGGCGCCGTCGGCGAGCTCGATCGCACCGAGCGCCTCGAGCACGCGCCGCCGCGCTGCGCCCGCGCGCGTGGCCACTGCGAGCTGCGCGAGCTCGAGCAGCCGCTCGGGCTCACGCCAGGAGCCCAGCGTGCTGGCGGTGTCGGCTCCGACGATGAACGTCAGCTCGGCGTGGGGATGGCTGGCATGCAGAGATCTCAAGGTATCCACGGTATAGGACAGTCCGCCGCGCTCGATCTCGACGGCGCAGACGGACACGCCGTCGACGCCCTCGACGGCCAGTCGGCACATGCGCAGGCGGTGCTCCGGACCCGGGTCGCGGCGGTCCTCGGCGTTCTCGGCGTTGGCCTTGTACGGCGTGGTGTGGGTGGGCACGAGCAGCACGCGCTCGAGCCCGAGCTCCCGGCGCGCGTGGCGCGCGGCGGCGAGGTGGCCGAGGTGGGGCGGGTTGAAGGTCCCGCCGAGGATGCCGAGCGAGCGCTCGCCGCCATGCGATCCGCCGTCGGCCGCGGCCGGGCGCTCACGCGCGGACGTGTCCGTCGCCTTCGACGAGGTACTTGAACGTGCACAGCTCGCGCAGCCCGATCGGCCCGCGCGCGTGCAGCTTCTGCGTGGAGTTGCCGATCTCGGCGCCCATCCCGAACTCTCCCCCGTCGGTGAAGCGCGTGGAGGCGTTGACGTACACGCAGGCGGCGTCGACGCCCAGCTGGAAGGCGCGCGCGGCGGCGGTGTCGCAGGTGACGATCGCCTCGGAGTGGCCGCTGCCGTGGCGGGCGATGTGCTCGATGGCGTGCTCGACGGAGTCGACGACGCCGACGGCGATGATCGGCGCGAGGTACTCGGTGGCCCAGTCCTCGTCGGTGGCGTCCTCGACGATCAGATCGGGGATCGCGCCGCTGGGAGCGATCGCGTGCTGGGCGCGTTCGTCGGCGCGCACGTGGACGCCGGCGGCGGCAAGCGCGCCGAGCACGCGCGGCAGGAAGTCGGCGGCGACGCGCTCGTGCACGAGCAGCGTCTCGGCGGCGTTGCACACACCGGGGCGCTGGGTCTTGGCGTTGAGCACGATCGCGAGCGCGTGGTCGAGGTCGGCGGCGGCGTCGACGTAGACGTGGCAGTTGCCGGAGGCGGCGTAGATGACGGGCACGGTGGCGACGGCCTGCAGCGCGTCCTTGAGGCCCTCGCCGCCGCGGGGGATGATCAGGTCGACGCTGTCCTTCTGGGTGGCGAGCTCGGCGAGCTCCTGGCGTCCGCCGCCCGAGACGAGGCTGACGCAGCCGTCGGGCAGCCCGGCGGCGACGGCCGCCTCGCCGGCGATCTGCGCGAGCGCGGCGTTGGAGTGGGTGGCCGAGGAGGAGCCGCGCAGGACGATCGCGTTGCCGGACTTCAGGCACAGGGCGGCGGCGTCGATGGTGACGTTCGGCCGCGCCTCGTAGACGACGGCGACGACGCCGAGCGGGACGCGCACCTTGCGCACGTCCAGGCCGTTGGGCAGGCGCTGGCCGGAGATGACCTCGCCGACGGGGTCGGCGAGCGCGACGATCTGGCGCACGGCGTGGGCGATCGCGACGACGCGCTCCTCGTCCAGGCGCAGGCGGTCGAGCAGCGCGGCGCCGATGTCGGCCTCACGCGCGAGCTGCATGTCGCGCTCGTTGGCGACGAGGATCTCTTCGAGCCGGCTCTCGAGCGCGAGCGCGATCTCCTCGAGCGCGGCGTCCTTGACGGCGGTGTCGGTCTGCGCGAGCGTGCGCGCGGCGCGCTTGGCGGCGGCGCAGGTGTCGGCTACGGATGAGACGGCGGTCGCCATGCCGTACAGGGTAGAGCGCTCAGTCGAGCACGAGGTAGTCGCGGTGCACGGCCTCGTCGCTGGCGCGCGGAAGTATTTCGCGCACGGCGTCGGACTTGAGCCCGAGCACGCGCCGCAGCTCGACGGCGGAGTAGCTGCAGATGCCCTTGGCGAGCGTGCGCCCGCGGGCGCCGTCGTCGTCTGGGCGCTCGGCGATGTCGACGGCGTCGCCGGCGTCGAAGTCGCCGATCACGTCGACGACGCCGACGGGCAGCAGGCTGGCGCTGCCGTCGCGCACGGCGCGCACGGCGCCGGCGTCGATCACGAGCGTGCCGCGTGAGGGCTTGGCGTACTTGAGCCACAGCTTGAAGCTCGAGTAGCGCGCCTCGCGCGCGGCAAAGCGCGTGCCCTCGCGCTCGCCGGCGAGCACCGCGGCGAGCGCGTGCGCGCGCACGCCGTTGCAGATCACGGTGGTGATCCCGGCGGCGGTGGCCATCTCCGCGGCGACGACCTTCGAGCGCATCCCGCCCGACCCGAGCGGCGAGGTCGTGTGGCCGATCTCGAGGTCGTCGAGCGTGGCGAAGTCGCTGACCTCGGCGACGATCCGCGCGTCGGGGTGCAGTCTGGGGTCGGCGGTGAACAGCCCGTCGATGTCGGTCATCAGGATCAGCTCGTCGGCGGCGATCAGCACCGCCACCTGGGCGGCGAGGAAGTCGTTGTCGCCGAAGGAGATCTCGTCGGTGGCGGTCGTGTCGTTCTCGTTGATCACCGGCAGCACCCGCCACTCCAGCAGCGTGCTGAGCGTCTGGCGCGCGTTGAGGTAGTGCGTGCGCGCGCTCATGTCGAAGAACGTCAGCAGCACCTGCGCGCTGGTGACATCGCGCTCGCGCAGCAGCTCGTCGTAGATCCTGTAGAGCTTGCCCTGGCCGACGGCGCTGGCGGCCTGCAGCGCGCCGATCGTGGTCGGCCGCTGCGGCAGGTTCATCACGCGCATCCCGCGCGCGATCGCGCCGCTGGTGACGACGATCACCTCCGCGCCCTCGCGGTGCAGCCCGGCGAGCTGGTCGCAGACGTTCGCGAGCACGTCCATCCGCGGCGTGCCCTCGCTGTCGGCGACGACGCTCGATCCGAGCTTGATGACCAGCCGTCTCATGCCTTGAGCTTATTTGCA
>Ga0181521_10001925_pt1 | contig 25224 bp, 27 predicted proteins | sample PEATcosm2014_Bin_32_FD_119764 | JGI IMG/M metagenome (GOLD analysis project Ga0181521, IMG submission 119764) | Peatland microbial communities from MTU Mesocosm Facility, Houghton, MI, USA - PEATcosm2014_Bin02_60_metaG | ecosystem: Environmental > Terrestrial > Soil > Wetlands > Peat | place...
CAATTTCGATATCGGTCTCGGGGCACCCATCAGCTTCAGTCAAAGCGATCACCAGGGATCCCACAAAATATGGGGCACCCAGCTCGATGACCACGGCCACTATCAACCCATAGATTTGGAGTAAGTTTGACCGGCTGTTTCGGCAGCCGATCTTATTTCTCTGGAGCGATCAACGCATACATCGCAAACAGCCCCATGGAAGGCAAAATATGGGATCGTGATAGCCAATCAGGACTCTCGATCATGACTAAAATACAGCGATCGCTGTCGTATGAGGAATTGTTGCGCGCCAGCCGCAAAGCATTAGAGCGCCTCGCCAAAGCGAATCGATTGGATGGGGACACTCTCGCCCGTTGCGCACACCTTGCAAGATTTTTTGAAAGGGTGAGCCAAATGGGACCAGCAGATTTGAAAATTTGTTACGTTCTGACAGAAGCGGATTTGCGGAGAATATGGCGCGAATCGCAAAACGAAGAGGCATACCCGAATATTGTCGGACGGCGTCCTCTAATCCATTGAATCGGGGCTAAATACGCTCCAATCAGAGGTCGGATTCATTGATGCAAGACTGCTCGCCGCCAAATAGGCGGATCGGGGTGGCCAAGGCGTCCACAGCACTGGCCGGTATATTCACCGTGGCACGCGATCACGGACTGGTATGCGGGAGTTTTACGAGCCGCTCCGAGGCGGCCTCAGAACCTAGTGCCGCGGCCTGCTCGTACCACTGACGGGCCTGCGCTACGTCGGGCACGACGCCGATAGTGCCGAGCTGCTGAATGAAAAGCGGGTCAAACGTCGTGCCCAGCATTAGTGCGGCACTTGCGCTGCCGGCCTCGGCGGCGCGCCGTAGCAGAAGTCGCGCCGAGGCGAGATTGCCGCTCTTCAGAGAATCTGTGCCCCGGTTGATGAGCGTAGCGATCTCCTCGGCGTCGAGGCGCATCGCCGTACCGCCCACCCGTGCCGGCGGCGGTTGCGATTTGGAGATAGGTGCAGCGCCTGTTGGAGCGCTGGTCACTTGCAATGGCTGCGATGGCGGTGGGGGCCGCACCGTGGCAGCCAGCGTGGGCTCGGCCTGCGGCGCCGACTCGTTTGTCTTCGTGAGCGGGCTCGGAAGTGACGGTAGCACTATTGCCTCGGCTTGCGATGGATCCTTATTTACTGAGATGTGCGAGCTAGGTGCAGACGGCACGGTAGCGGTCGGCTCTTTTGCCTTCGTGAAGTGTGTCGGGTCCGACGGGGATACCGCTGCCTCGGCTTGCGAGGGATCTTTATTGCGGCTGACTGAGATCAATGGCGCGGAGATGGGGGCGGGTGCGGCTTCATCGGTGATTTGCCGTGTGCTCGGATGGACTATCGCCCAGGTGACTACTGCTGAGGTCAGTGCTACAGCGCCACCGACGGCGCAATATCGCAAAATGATCGACGCCATGCTTCGATCGCCGGCGGGTAGTCTTGGGACACCTCCCCGTTCAGCAGGCGACTTCACCCTCAAGATTGCCGGGGCAATGTCTCCTTCGCTGGGCCCGGAATGCTGTTGCCGCTCAGTTACAGTGCGATCTCCGCTGAGTGATCCGCCAATGGTAGCTATGGGAGCGCTTGGCGTTGCCATCGGCGCAGGGCGCAACACAGGCACGGGACGCCTTTGATCGCGCGCACGTGGCGGCGCGTATGCTAATTTGTCATCAATACCTTCGGCAGGGACGACCCGCTCCGGAGCCGCCACTTTCGTTGGCTCGGGCTTCGCCGCCGGCTCAGCGAATGCCAGAAAGCCGGCTGTCTCCGCATTTGGCCAACGCGCATGGACCGCTTGGGCCATCTCAAAGAGACCGCCATAGACCAACACTTCCGAAAAGCGGCTCTCCAGTTTCTCGACAAAATTTGCGCGCTGCGTCCGCGCAATTGTTTCAGCTTCGACAAAGCCAAGGATAATTGTCTCGAAGATCTTGCTGCCGTTGCCGGCGATATAAAAGTAGTGATACCTGGAATTTTTCGAATGACTGAGCAGAGGACCAACGAGGATCATTCCAGGATCATACTGGTCAACGAGTGGATCCAGATCGACCATGTCAGTGATCATGCTTATTTCGCCTATACGACGTGAAATTACCCTTTGGCGAATACAGAGCGCTCACCTCAATTCCGTTTGCTCATCCAAATCTGAAATTCATGGAAGAACTGCTCTGCCTGCGCTGTCGATGGTTTCGCCGCTTGCTCGCTCATAAACCGTTTGAAATCCGCCTCCTGACCTTTGGCCTGAATCGCACGCCAATTTTTGAGCCATTCTTCGGCGGCAGGGAACCGGGTCCATCCGGGGATAGTTGCAGCCAGGTTGACTGACTTCCAAAGTGGGTTACGCGGCGGCTTATAGAACTCGCTGAGATTAGAGTAGAACGCATTGACGAACTTTGCAGTCCGTTCGTATCGCACCGAGCCTTTTGGCCAGTTGAATGAAATTAAGACGGTGGTTGCGGCAATTGTATCCACCTTGTCTTCCTTAGCAATCAGAGTGGGATAATCTTCGTTTCCTATGGAAGCAGGCAGATAGCTAGCCTGGAGCGACTTCTCATAGGGTACGGAAACAAACCGCAGGCCCGAATCTGGCTTGACACTCGCAAATGCTGGGACCGGGGTCGGGCAGGAGCAAATTGTAGCATCTAGCTCGCCAGTTCGGAGTTTCTCCAATGCGTCTCCTTGCGTCAGGTAAAACTCTTGCACATCGACTCCCAAAGTCTTGAATATCTTGGGAACAAACTGCGCTGTTGCACTGCCCTTGTTATTAAAGCTGACCTTTTTTCCACTCAGATCCTTGATGCTTGTCGCACCCGAGCGCGCCAGGATCTGCAGAGGATTCGGAAAGAGCGGTGCAACATATGTCAGCCTCTGCGCCAAGTTTGGCCCTAGCTCACCAGTGCCTTTTAGATAGTTCAGCGCCTCCTGGGTAGTCAGCGCCATGTCGATATCTCGCAAGTAAAGGACGTCCTCCACGTTCTGTACTGCTGCACCCCCATCAACAGATAGCACGCGCAAATTATATCCGTTCCCCAGCACCACGGAAATGTCGTTGGCAATTTGGTTGAAGGTGGCGCCGGGCTGACCCCCCATGAGAAACAGAACATTCTCATTCACTCTTTTTCTGTTTTGCTCAATTGTAGATACCGTCTGGGATACAGCCCGGCCACACAAAGGCGCGGATAGGACCAGAGCGAGTAGAGGAATGGATGCCCACTTCATGACGCCTCCTCATTGACCACAGCGCAAGCAGGATGACGACCCCAATTTAAAAATTTTCAGTTTCCCGCCAAGCATAGCACGCGACGCTCGCTAAATTATGTCACCACGCACCCAAGCGTACATTAGATGGCCGCCGCGCTTTTCGGTCTCGTATTTAGGGCTGCTCAAGCAGCCTTTCCCATCAACTTATCGACCAAACGCCATTCCAGCGACGCTGGCTTGTGGTTGCGTGATGCTGTGCGAGCCCACAATCGATCAGAGGCAAGACAAGGTCGTGGGCGTGTTCAAACACCACTGAAAGTAACCGGCCGCTACCGAAAAAGGACGAGCTGCCTATTTCTCTGCTAGGGAAATGGTTAAGACCGCCGCGGTTGGCAGGAAAGTAATCCTGCCATAATCGACCATGCGCGCAACGTCTACGAAACCGGAACAAATTGGCACTCTCTTGGGCCGAGAGATCGTGCCGGTCGATGAGCCCGGTGCCAGCGGGGCACAACTGCCGCCCACCCTCCCGCGCAAAGGTGAGATCAACCACATCCATTTCATTCGTTCCAGAAGCTAGTTGTTAACCTCCGCCATTTCCAACTCGATCTCGTGAAGTGCCTGCTCTTCGGGGCCTGCGCGATCCTCAATGAGTCCGAGCTCTCGAACCAAATTCTGTACTTCGACACGCGCGAGAAAATTGGGCGGCGAACTGGGCCCCGCAGCACCTACCGGGTCGAACACCGTTAAACCAGACGCGAAAAACTCGCGATACACAGGCCGCTCCAACAAGCCGCGTGCGATCCGAAAACCCACTACCGTTCGAACCACATCCAGGACCTGACTGATCTGGCGTTGATTGCTTGACTGGAGTGATTCCAGACGATTGCGAACCACAATCCAGTCGGTCGGGCGACCACTAACCTTTCGTCGGGCGTCTAGCGCGCGCCGAACCGTTTTGGCGTATACAGATGGCTGAGGCTCGAGGTCGCTTCGCTCAATCGCGACCAATACATCGAGGTCGAGCAAGCTGTCGTTAATAGGAGTAATCAAAGTGTCTGCCATGCCGTGAGCGATCAGGCTGAGATGTTGCGCGCCGCCGGGCGTATCGATGACGATGAAGTCGTGCTTGTGCGCGTGCTCAATTTTCTTGAGCTGCGATATGAACTGCCTCAGGTCAGCGCTGTGGCTCGATGCGATGTCGAATTTCTGTGCCCGGCCAATTTTCTTGAGCCGCGATAGGAGCTGCCTCAGGTCAGCGCTGTGGCTCCCCGCCTTGTCATTGGGGATCTCTTCAGTGAGCGGGTAGTGATCGGGCAGCCCCAGTTTCAGCTCGTGCTCTCGATCCCATTCACGCCGGTTGTTGAGGTACCGCGTGAGGGTTAGCTGGTTCAAGTCGAGATCGAAAGAGGCGACGCGTTTTTCGGCTTTAAGCAGCGCTACAATTATGTGCATGGCAAACGTGGATTTGCCACTGCCACCCTTCTGGTTGCCGATGACAATGACGTGTGGCGGCGACGCTTCGCAGGATGGCACGATCGATGTACGCATTACTATACCCGGCCCTTCACAGCTCAGAAACAACATCTCCCCAGAAAAGCTGAATGGCGCCAAGCGCCACTTTACGGACAACCAAGGAATTTAACAAGCAGTTATAAAATCCAGAGCCTTGTTCCCTATGCAGACATTTTGCTGGCTGCGTGCCGCAAGATTTGCCCCACCTAAACTCGCGTCTGGCACCCACCGCGAGCTGTGACGGCCTTGCAGGCATTAAACTGGGTCGCAATGGCATTGGGGCTGCATGACCGGCAGCTTCAATTTGCGCGCTCCCTTCCTCCCAGGCCAGCCCAGAAATTGACATCCGCCGACCGCGAAGTTGTCATATTTTGGTGGAGTTCTTCCAGGTACGCAAAAATGCCGACATGAATTTGACAGGGTGCGATCATGAACATCGTCAAGCCACTTGGATCCAGCAAAGCGGACAAAATGACCGCGGATACTGAAAGAAATATTCGTGAACTACGCGATACCGTCGCGTTTCGGCAACCAGACAATATTGACGGTGAGACGACTGCCAGCAACCTTGGCACTTTACTTGAACGGGTATCAGGAACCTCTACCAAAGAAATTGATAGTTTGATTGGCGACCTGCAAGCTTTACGCAAAAAACTGCAAGCCGATAGCAACCGCATTCAACGTGATATCGCTGAATATGCATCACTTAGCCAGTCGGTGATGCAACTGACGAAGATTGTCTCAGATAGCGTCAAAAAGTTGCCTGATGCTCCGGAATTCGGTGCATAAAGAAAATACCCTAAAGAAAAATACCCTATTGAATTGAACTGCTGCGACGAGGTTCAATGTCGGCTGCTTTTCCACCGAACGGTAGTTTTCCGGAATCAGTGAGTGAGTGGCTGAGTGATAGCGCGAAGACGCGGCTTAGTTTGACGACGGCTGGGAAGAAGTTCGCAGTGATATCATGATTGCTGTGGCCTACCCTGTGAGCGACGTTCGGTATCAGCTGCTTCCCGCCGACCACGATGCAAGAATTGGCGGCGCTGGAAATGAGTCTCCACGATATCACCACTTTTTTGCCCGGATGCAGAAAGCATTCGGTTACTCTTGTTTCGTATCCAGATACCGTCGATATTTCGGGCGGTGCGCGCATGGAGTATCAAGGATACGTAGTCCGGACTTTTGAACGAGAGCCTGGCAAGTGGCGAGCAAAAATTCTGCGCCCCGTCGGAAAGCCCTTGGTCACGGGCCGCAAAAGAATTGTTCAGTTTGTGACCGGGGTGGACAGGACAACGCCATCGGCTGCTCTGCTTGTGGCGCTTGAAGCCATCGATGCAGGTGCGTTCTCGCGTCCGGCAACCTTAGCCGAGAAATTCTGGCATCGTCGCGGCCAGCGCTCGAGTGGGCCGATATCGGACCGCTCTGTTCCTCCCGGGCAGCGCGTCACTCAGAAAACTGGATCGGAGCGAACACGATCGGGTAGATGATCAACCAGATACTCACGTTACGCGGGCATTGCGGCTGTCCAAATAACAAAGCCTCGAAGCGATGTCGCTGATGTCAATCTATTCCTCTCAAAAAAGGCCCGACCAGGACGCACGATATCGAACCCGCTCGAGAGAGACGCAGACGCCTGCCATCGACCACACAGTATGGTCATTCTGACCACCGAGCCGTACTGGTTCGTGTTTCGGCCAGGGCCGGCGAACGACGAGGCCAGTTTGCCCGCAGCCACTCCAAACCCTATTGGCTAATCGTCGCGCACTGATCTCCGAATTTTGATCGCCGCTTCGATCCGGTCCTCGATTTCGTTGCCCTCCCTCTCCGCAATGACCATGAAGCGCGCAGACCTCTCTACTTCGCGCTCGTATTCGTCGAAGGGGTCTGCCGGCGTGCGACCTTGCGGATCTGCGTCCGGGAACGGTAGCGGAAACGGACCAATCCCCTCCAAATAATTGCGCATATATTGTCCGCAGCGCCGCAACCAAATTACGTCATCTTCAAGTGCCGACCGAACGATCTCCCTCTCGATTGCTGCGATGATCGTTTCCTTCAAGTGTGGCAACACTCTTGCGTCGTAGAAGCAATCTGCTCTGTTCGTAGTCTTATCCAAGAAGTTTGCGTAGTCTGACACGATCTTGCGGTCGCTCTCAGCCTGCCTATCGTCGGTGGCCGCCGCCTTAGTCTCTATGGCGCGAATGGCCTTCTCCAGCGCGGCTCGCTCGCGCCCAAACTCGACTTCGGGAATCGCCGGGTCGAAGCTGCTGAGTTGCGCTCTGCGCGCCCGCTCGTAGAGCGTCAGTCGGGTCTCGCGCACGTTGATGTGGAGGGCGTCAACGGCTCGGGCAATCAGCGAGTAGTAATCGCGACCAGCTCGGCTCATCATCCTTCATTCGCGTGAAAGCTACTCAACTTGTACCCTTTTGATCGCTCCTGAAAGCCCCTGCCGCGCATTTCCCTGCTCTTTATGGGCCCGGATTCTGAACCACTGGCCAACGCTTACAATGCCGCGGTGCAGATAGGCGGCACCACCATAAAATGATGCTCGCCATTGGGCCAAATAGTTATTGGCGGTCCTATACCATATTATCGGCCGCTGCCCTGCTGATGGGCGACCTTTATTCGATGTCGGAATTGAGGTGAACCAAGCACGACGCTCTAGGCTCGTATGAGAATGTGAGACGAGCAGGCGTCGATCGGTTGCATTCCTGATCAAAACTCGTCTCGCTCGCAAGCCGGCTGTCCTTGCAGGTTGCTGACGAAAAGCCGGCGGCTTCTCTCCTGTGGCTTGCGGCGATCTAAAGCATCGAGTGCTAAGAGCAACTGGCGGACTTGACGCCAAAGCGTCGCCTCATATCGACTGAGCCGGTCCAAAGCGTAGTTGGGCAGGTTGGCGAGACGCAAAAAGCAGCGCGCGAGATGTTTGGCAGGATGGACGGCAGCTTCAACAGATTTCCGCCGGGACGTGTGACCGGTCTCCATTGCGTTGGTGGTGTCGTGCGATGCCGGATTCCGGTCGAAGCTGACTGAGCCGGCTGGTTCGAGCATCGCGTAGACATTTTCCGGAGAGGCTGGACGAATTTGGCGGGCCTGCCTGAAGCTCCGGGGACGGTTGGACTCAATTTCGAACAAGCCGGTTTCCGTTGTCGTGGCACGGCGCAGCCGCCACAGCAGACTGGCTAGTCGCAGCACCAGTTCTCGCTCCACGGTTGACTGAGCATCATAGTCCGCGACAATGGAGGCTTCGAACGCTTTATAGTCCTCAGAATCCTCTAGCGCACCGATCACCGTCTCGGCCGTGAGCCCATGGCGGACGGCGTTGCAGCGGGAACGCTGTTTGCCTTCCCGCGTAATCGGGCCGGTGCTCTTGGTTGCATTGCGGCGGTTGGCCTCGATCTGCCTGAATGAGGTCATTGCGGACCTGCTATGATAATTGGCTTCGTTTTGTAATTCGGTCGGTCTCCGCCTGCTGACGGATCGATCGCCTCAGAGTTCCTGTCATCGGAGCCGACCGCGGCAGAGGGGATCGTACCGCCAATGCCTATTTTGTCGGAAGTCGTCGGCAAGGGCCGCGTTTGCAGCCAAAGCGCGCGGGCCGTGACAGTCGGATCAATCCCGGCCTTCCTCCACCAAGCGGCCTCATCGCCGCAGTGGTGAACCTCACGATGATGCCCTCGGCACAAGGGGACGGTGAACTCATCGCTGACCTTGCGCCCGAGCGCCCGGGGTTGTGCGAACCGGAGATGATGTGCATCCGACGGCCGGCGGCCGCAAATCAGGCATGGCTGCTTGGCGACGAATCTGACGTGGCCCTTGTCCCGGATCCGACGCGGCTCCGGTAATGCGAGTGCGCCTTTGTCGATACCGCTCGAAGCGGACGGCTTGATGGTCTCCACGGCGCGCGGCGTCATCGGCAAAGAGGATGGGGCGGGTTCAGTTGCCGACAAAGGTGCCTCGACCAGGTTTGCAGGCCCGTTTGCCAGGGTCGCCAGTTTTGATTGGAAAGCCTCCTCGACCCGACGAGCGTCGGCTGCGGTTAAGCTGTTCTTGGCACCCATGATCCGATGGGCCCAGGTCGCGGCGGCGTCTGGCGATATCAGGCTTGCCAATTCGGTCAGGAGTTGATCGGCCAGCGCCGCGGACTTGGCGGGCTCCAGGCTTGCCCTGGCTGGAAGCGGCTGAGTGCGGCCGCGGCGGCCCGGCGTGTGCGAAATGGCGGGGCCGCCCCCGTTCATCCGTCCATTATGGTTAGAGATCTTGGCTTCCTGGGTTCCCGGAGCCTGTCCGGTCGGTGCCGCAAGATCCGGAGCATCGAGGTCGTCCTCGCCGGCAATCCCGACCAGTGTGAACAGGGCATAGCGGCGGGCGTAGGTGAGAGCGGCGCCCATCCGATGCGGGGTGGCGGTATCGGCAATGGCGCAGACCGGCCAGTCCGAGGCGATCCATTCCCCGGAGGCATGGGCAAGAACGGTCGTGAGGTTGACCGTACCGGCGGCCTGATCGATCGCTGTGGTCTGCATGGTGGCGATCTCGTGCTGGCCTAGGGTTTTGCGCACGATGTCGAGCCCGCTTGCCAGCGACGCATAGCGGAACGTCTGGTCCGCCCCTTTCGGTCCGTCTGAGCGGATGGTGGCGGTGAGCGACTTTTCGGGGTTGGTGAGCTCGACCTGCGCTTTGGCGAGGGCAACGGCCAAGCTCGCGATCGATTCACTGGACCGATGCATGGCCAGCCTCCGGGCTGAGGAGGTCAAAGCTGACGGCCCCGGATTTTGAGCGCTTGGCCCGCACGCCATGCCCGATGGCCTCCCTGGCGTCTTCCGGCATGAGGCTTTTGAGCTCGGCCTTAGCATTTTCGTGCTCGAGATGAGCTCCCCGGGTTCGCCCAAAGATGCCCGCGAACTCAGCCCAGGCATTGGATGCGCTCATGTCGACGATGCGGATGGCCTCGATGCGCGGCTTGGGCGGCTCGATTCCGAACACCCGAGGCGGCTCGCCACTCTCGACGCAGCGCCAGAACTTCCGTTCTGCCGTGACGATGAGGTGCTGGTACAGCGGGTCGGCATGGGCCGTGATCTCCACCCACTTGCCGCCCCCGGTAATGACCGAGAGCACCGCCGACTTGGCCGCCACCACCCACATATTGTGCTGTAGTTGCGGCATGTATTTCTCGGCGGCCGCTTCCTCCGAGAATGACCATGGCAGCATAAATTTGGCCTCGAATACGGCTCCGCTGGCCTCGACCCGCCCGTCGAGGGTGGCGGCCATCCACCTTAGCGCTGGGTGTTTTACGTGGCGCTGGATGTCCGTAATCGCCTGCCCGGTATTGGCCTCATACCAGCGCCGATTAAGCTCCTCAGTGGCCACGCCAAGCTGAACAATGAGGTTCCCAGAGAGGTCCTGCGGTTCAGCCTCACCCCGTTTCTCCCGCCACAGCCGCACCAAGGCGACTTCATCGTTGCCCATGATGATCCGGGCGTCCGAACCGCCGATGAAGGACCGTCTGTCGGGAGCCTTGATGGTTCTCGCGATGTGTTCAGGCATAATACCCTCTCCACTCTCTAGTGATACCCAGGGTATTATATATGGCCTCCCACTAAAAACAATACCCCAGGTATTAAATAACTGGACAAAAACAAAATGGGAAAAGCCGCCCTTGTGCTCAATAGCGAGTTGATTCGAGCCGCACGGGCTCTGTTGCGATGGGAGCAGCGTGACTTGGCGTCCGCTTCGTCGGTTTCACTACCAACTATTAAGCGGCTCGAATCGAAGCCCGGCATCATGGCTGCGCATATGTCCACTGTGACCGCACTTCGGAAAGCACTCGAGACTGCGGGTGTCGATTTCATCGACGAAAACGGAGGTGGCCCAGGCGTTCGACTTCGGAAGCGGACGGCATACACGTCGCGAAAATAAGCGTCTCACGAGCTCTCGCATCCCGCCCACGGCGCTCTTATGGGTAGCGCTGACGTATGACGCTCTTTACCAATCGCGACCTCAATCGGCTGGCTGTGCATTCGACGATGCATCAGTTGGCGCGGGCCATCTCAAGCGCGTTCTCCGCAGTCTTTCTGCTGCGCCAGGGGATGTCACCGGCCGCGACATGCCGAGTTCGGGCGCGGCTTCTTGCGCCGCGCCAACCTCGACAGCTGCTTCTGGCTTAATGAATGTTGACTACTTGGTGGCTTAAAGGTACCCGGCAACGAGGAATGCTAAATGAACGTTTGGCTTGGTGCCTTTGTCGCGGTGGCACTTCTCCTGGCTGCTGTAGCCGTGCGGTCACGATCACGCGGCGGTCAATTGTCTTGTCCGTTGTGCGGCGGACCGGCGAGGCTTCATGAGCCGTACGTGATGTGTGACTCGTGTCAACGCTGCGTCGGTTTCAGCATAGACAACAAAACCTACCACTGACGACTATTATTGAATGCTGACTTATACCGGCAATCCAGCCCCCATCTCCGACTGGTGCCTGACATAAAGTAAGGAGCACGCGCGCAAAGACGCCGTGCCTGAAAGTTCAGACTACGGTCGGGATTCCCGAAATATTTGATTTCCTATTCGCAGGCGAGCCTGCCAGGACATGCAAGACTATCTGGCGTGACGATACCCAGATCGGTGTCATGTTCATTCAACGGGAATAACGCCCTCGGCAGCATTAACGATTCCGCGCTTAAGGTTTATTTCAGTTCGGGCTCGCAGTGCACCTTGGCCGCCCTTGAATTATTTCCGAGCTGAGCCGCCACGTAAGTCCCCAAAACTCAGCTTAAGGGCGGGACTGCCCGCCCCTAGCAGTTCCGCCCCCCATATTTTTATGTCGAAGCCGATTTCTTTACCGGCACGTTGCACGTCGGCATATAGATGGCGTGAGCGGCATTGATTACGCCCCGGCAACTTCCTCGGTGTTTTTTTGATTACCGAGCTAAGTCGCTCACGGTCTCATAACCTCAAAAAATCTAATCGTCTCAAACGACTTTCGCAGGGCGTCAATGGCTTTGCTCACGGGTACCTTGCCGGTGTCGACCCCATACTCGCTTTTCATTCCCGCGAGAAAAAGTTCACACGCAGCGATAGCACCCGGGAGATTGTCGCGGCTCGCAGGACCAGGGCAGCGTGAACCGAGCTTTCCGCTTAGGTCGGGGTGCTCTGATTGCACCTTGGTACATGCCGAGTGAAGACTCGACTTGGTTCAGGAGGAAATCGAGCGGCGCGTGCATTGCAACATAATTGGAGAGATGTTTGATCTCCCGGCGCAGCGTCTGAGAGACGCTTGAACTAAGAGCGCAATGGCGGAGAGAAGTTTAATCTTCGAGAGAGAAAGACCGCCACGGATCATTGCAAGCGAGATATGAATCCAGTGCTGGTCAAACCTGCGCTTTTCGTCCTGGACTTCGTCAACTGAAGAGCGAATATAATTATACACCGTCGGAACGGAATTAAGGCGCGGCGGACCGATGGGTGGCGCGACTACATCGCAAGTGGTCGCGCCGCACTTTTTTGAGCGAGCCGAAGCTCCCCCCTTATGCCGTTCGCCGCGACTCCTGGGTGTGACTTAGGGTTAGACCGGCTCTGAAGCATTGTAGGTGGAGTCAACATCAACTCGGGGCGGGTCATCATATAGGCCTTCAGGCAACCTATAGGCGTGTGCTGTCCGTCCTGCTATCATGCTTGGCATGAGCGACGACCGGCAGCGGCTCTTAATGGCTACAGGGATAATGTTAGCCATCGTTGTGATTATGGCCTTCGCCATCGCCAAACTCTGGATTGTCCCATGAACGCGCTCTCATGGACCACAACGGGAGACCCTACCTCCGCGTTTGGCATCCAAGTTGGTCAATCTGAGCGCGAGAATACTTCAATACCATCGGCATAAAATTAAGGCGCGGCGGACCCATTTGGCGCGCGCGACCCGCTTTAAAAGCGGTTACGTGCTCTTTTGCGCAGCCGACGGTTGGCTCAAGTCCAAGATAGGCCCTTGAAAAGAGCCCCGAATTACGAAATTAACCAAACCGCATTTCTGTGATGCCCGTCACTTCGCTTTTCCCGAGTTCCAGTAGGTTGAGGGCATCCGGGGAAGTTCCAATGACTTTCTACCCCTAGGGATCGCTCGGGTTCGCCGCGCCTCCTGTGCGTTACTTAGGGTTTGACCGGCTCTGAAGGGGTATGGTGGCGTCAAGTCATTTATATCAATTTGGGGCCGGTCATCTTTCATGGCCCCCTTCAAATAGTAAATTCGTCTGGCAGCCCGTGGGCGCATGCTAACGAGCATGCGGTCATAGCTTGCATGAGCGACGATCAGGTGCGCGGCACTCGCGCAGCGAAAACTCTCGGTGAACAGCGAAGAATTCATAGATTCGCTGACTACACTCCATCGGAAGCATTATTAGGTGATCATGTCCGTCAAGGAAGCTCGTCAGCAGGCGTGAACCACTCCTGCCCCAGTAGCAACGCCAATAACGTTATCCATTGCTGGTACGTCGTAGTAGCGCAAAAACTCGATCTTTTGGGGGATGAGATAACCTCTGTCTTCCTCCGCCTCAGCCGCTAGCGCGCGCGAGCAAGGGATTAGTTTCCCTACCAACTTATGCTTCGGTTTCGATGTCAGGTTCGAGGCGGACAAGCGACATGAAATTGCTCTAGACCCGCCGCGCCGACCAAGCGCGAGTGAGATAGGTCGTTTCGATTGACGACACCCCGGCGATCTTGCGTTCGACATGGCTCAGAAACTGTCCGAAAAGTTCAGGACCGAGCTGAACCTGAAGATCGTTCACGGATCGCCAAGCCCCCAAGTACTGCTCGGGCGACTGCCGCGCGACGTGCCGGCCTTCAAAGTAAACAATGTCGTCGAACCCAGCCTTAGAGCACAGCATATCAGTCAATCGCTCGGTAAGGCCTGAACGGCCGGACGAGACGCGACGAATGTCCGGCTTGAGACGCGTGATTTCGCTTTCGATTTCTACGAGAAGCGGATTCACCTCGATGAGGCGTGGATTCCATAGAGCGACGAAGCGTCCACCCTGCCGTAGAATCCGTTGGAACTCGCGACACCCGGCATCGAATTGAACCCAATGAAATGACGAAGCCATACTGACAAGATCGAAGGACTGGCTGGCGCGTTCGGTTGCTTCGCCAGTGCCCTTCTCCCAACGGATATTCATGTCTTGCGATGCGAGTATTCCCTGGCGGCGCATTTCGTCATTGGGTTCAACGGCAGTAACGGAATGTAGGCCACGGGCCGCGAGCATCCTCGTAAAGATGCCCGTGCCGGCGCCGACGTCGGCAGCATCAATCTCGGCGGGAGGACGGCCGACGAGAGCCAAGATCGCGGTGACGACAGTCGGCGCATAGCCTGGCCGATAGCAGGCATAGTCACCTGCAAGCGCCGTGAAATCTCCATGCTTCATCAAGATTGGTTCCTACCCTGTGAAAACTTCTAACCTTCAAGCAGCAACTCGCCGTCCTTCACCATGCGTTCGTAAAGAGCGAGATCACCGGGGTTGTCAATCTCTCCCCATTGGCCGTCGGTGCCAAGGGTGGCGATCTCGATGCCCTGGCGTAGCAATCGTTGAAGAAGACTAGTCATATCGAGACGATCGCGGGTTTGCGCATCAAAGGAGGCGAGTAGCGCCTCAACGCTTCTCCATGCAGACGGGTTGAACTTGAGCAGACCCATGTATTGCCCTTTGATCTCATCGATATTGCTGGTCTTGCTTCCAATTTCGATAAGGCGGCCTGAGGCGTCGGTCTGAAAGGTTTCCGCATCGGCGAGCGGTTCGGCAAAGCGGCGGTTCCAAAGCGAGCGCCATGCTCGGTCATAGGCAATGACAAGATCGCCAGGCGCGGCCGCGAGATCATGTATAAGTTCATGTCGATAGAAGATGTCGGCGTAGCTGACGATGACGGGTCCCCGTTGGAGCCATTCTGCTGCCGCCGCGAGCGACATGACCATGTTGGTTTCAGCCCAGCGCCGGTTATGGAAGAAGGTGACGTCGGGCGGCTCGATCATATCCGCGCGATAGCCCCGAACGACGCCAACGGCCTTCGCTCCACCACCGCGTAAGGCCGCGATTTGTCGTTCAATAAGCGGCTTGTTGCCGATTTCGACAAGGCATTTTGGCCGCTCGGTACCGAGCTGGCCCATGCGGCTGCCGCGGCCTGCCGCTAGGATGATCGCGCGCATTCAATGAGGTCAAAAAACTGCCGGAATAGCGAAATATCGCGCGGGGCGAATTCGCTGAACCGCTCGGGATGCCACATGATGCCCATCATGCGTTTGCTGGTGTGGCGTACAGCCTTGATGACCCCATCCTTTGCAAATGCCCAAGCCTCGAGTGGCGGCCGTGTTTCGGCTGCGCCAAAATTGTGATAGCTGTTCACCTCAGCCAATTTGCCGTCGATGGAAATGGTTTGGTGACTTGCGACGTGGCCCTCGACGCGCTCAAGGCGGATGCCAAAGCGGCACTGGATCATCTGCATCCCGCGGCACACCCCCAAGACGGGGAGAGCCCGATCTTCCGCAATGTCGATCAGTAAATTTTCAGTGGTGTCACGCTCCGGTGCATCCCCGCCATAGGCCGAAAGATCATTACCGCCGGTAAGGACAATTCCACGCAAGGGCAAGACACTGCAAAGCGACCGGGCGGCATCCGGTTCATTCGGCACCGGGATCAGCGTGAATCCGCAGGCTAGTGCGAATTTGGTCCACGCTTGATCGAGGCAATCGCGGCGTTCGTTGATCTTGGAATCGATCGCGACACGTTGGCTGATGGCGATGAGACTCATCCAACAACCTGAACCTGCCTGGCGCCGCAGTCGAGGTGGATACTGTTTGCGCTACTCCAACGTTGAAATAGCGCTTCGCCCGCACCAATCACGGCGGGAATGCCCAATTCGCCGGCACGGATCGCCATGTGGGAGTTCACGCCACCGAACTGTGTTACGAGTCCTGAAATGCAGCGCGTGAAGACCCAGTCAAAGCCAGGATCGGCGCTTGGTATGAACAAAACTTTGCCCGAGAAGCTTTCTGGTGGGTCAGAGATGTTGGCGATTGATGCGGTAACGCACTTTTGGGTAATGTAATTTGGCTGGGTCGGTGGCACATGGAAGCCGTAGACCTCAGCCGGCTCCCTGATCAGCGGTGGCAGAATAATAGATTTAGTGAGCTCATATCGACGCCTGTTTTCGCGGATGTTATCGCGCAGCCGCGAACCTACGGGCCCACTGCCGTGATAGAGGTCGCGAATGGTGTTAAAATCCAAAAATGCGCAGTCCTCGGCGCCAATACCGTGATCCTCGCCTAGTTGCCTGATGAGCACGAGGGTATCGCTCAAGCTCTGCGTGAAAATGAACTTTGCAAATTCGCGCCCCTCAATGCCCGCCTTTATGAAGTCGATGAGTCCAAGGACATCGTGATTTAGCTGATGTTCGCGGAGAAGGCGATCGATTTGGCGCAGTTGCACTACAGAGAGAGCGAATCGGGGTAATTCTGGCTCGGAAATACGCGGTGCTGCCCAGTCAAAATAGAGATCCGGCGCCTCATCGTAACGCGGTGACAGGATGTCGTAGGTCCCAGGACGCAAATGGCCGTAGCGCTCCAGAAATTCCGTCTTCGACAAGGAGGCAAAATCCCGACCAATACGCGATCCTACAGTTTCCAAATTAGCCATGAACGCGGAATATTCCGCTTCGTTGAGAACGCCCGTGGCAACGAGCGAGCGAAGAAGCTGCACCGCGATAAAGCCCGCCCTCGCGAGACCGGCGAATGGCAAACTGCCGTAGCGCTTGCAATCCTCGACGAGCCAATAAATGCGCGCGATTTTGTCGATCTCAGAGGCGTGAATCGTACGCAGCCGCTTCGCAAGAATATCAATCTTCTCACGATCTTGACGCCACAGGCCTGTCTTGCCATCGATGATGCAATTTGTCAGACGACGCAGCGCCTCGGATAGGCTGGCAGTTTCATCCTTGGAAAAGCCGCGTCGCTCAAGTACCGCAATACGCTCGGCCAGGTCGAACGTGTGGCATGAAAAAATAATCTCGAATTCGACCTTGTCGTGGAGATTGGGATGTTCCACCAGGCGGTCGATGTAGTAGTTGACCAATCTATCGGCGAGCTGACCGTCAACATCGCGCGGCACGAATGAATTGAAACTGACGCGGACATCAATGTACGGCAACCCATGGAAGCTGACCATCAGCGGAAAGCTTCGCAAATTTTTGTAGCCGTAATTGTCGCGCTGATAGGCCCAGATCGAATCTGTTATAAGCTCTTGATAAAGCGTCAATGCCAAAGTTTTAGGCCGCTGTCCGATAATTTCAGCGGGATTCCAATCCGGCATCACTCCAAAAACGGACCGGGTGCCATGAAGGTAGGGATGTGGCCGGTTAAGAAGTTCGATTTTGCACGCAATTTGCGCGACGGCAGTCTCGAATTCAGCTGCGTTCGGAACAGCTGCATTCGTGTTGATGGCCAGGGGCCGCACCTGTAGAAGATAAAGTTCGCCATGCCGGTCAATGGCGAATTCGATATCCAGCTCATCGGATGCGAGCAGCGATTCGAGCTCACCGAGCAGTCGAACGATGGGGGCAAGAGCCTGCGGAAACACTTCCGGCCGGCTTTTTAGCCCGCAGAAGGTCTTCGGCTCGCCACTTGCGCCCGAGGTTACAAGGTCGGTGCGCCCTGAGCAGTCGTCATAATTGACGACGATATAGGGGCCGCCCCCGTTTGGATCGCGTGAAAACGCGACACCGGCCATCGACACGTTCGACAGCATAGGCTGAACAAAAACTTGGTCATCGTCACCGCCGTCGTCGAACGAGGCGATGACCTGCTCGACCGCAGCTCTCAGAGCGCTGTCGCCTTTAACGTTGAGAATGGATGCGTATTTTCCTGCACCGGACTGCGCAGCGCCGTCTTCACTTATCGCGCTACTGCGCACAATTAGCGTCTCGTGCCCTCCTGGCATAGCGGCGACGAGATCCACAATGCTGTTCTGTTCATTCCGCCACTGTGCGACTGAGAAACGTACCATGGGCAAAATGCGGGCATGCTGTAGCCGCGATTCCAGGCGTTCCAGGGTCTCTGCCTTGGTACTGAAACGGATCGGCCCTACTCTCGGACTAGGGCGCTGCTCATTTGCAATGAGGCGCGACCAGATGAGATCGACCGCTGAGTCGGCATCGAGCGCGCCATGGTTTTCAACGACGAGGTCTGGCGCTTCGGGCTCCTCGGCTGCGATGTCAATACCAACGACATTGGCAGCGGTGCCATTACGTGCGCGTGCATAGATACCCTTTGGGTCGCGCCGCTCGACCTCAGCGATCGGAACACGGAGGTAAATTTCGCAATAGCCGGGGATATGTGTCCGATTCCAGCGCTGCACCTCGTGGAACATCGAGATCGTTGCACAAACAACGTCCATCCCCTGCTCTGCCAAAAGGCGGCACAAGCGGCCATTGCGCATCGCGGACCGTCTGCGATCCTCAATCGGATGGCTAAGATCCTCGGCGATCGCGTAGCGCAACTTGTCGCCATCGAGAAGGATGGCTGGACGCCCCACATTGCGCAGTCGTTGCCATAGTCGTTCGCCCACAGTGCTCTTGCCGGCACCCGAGAGGCCGGTAATCCAGAACACGCGACCTTGAACTTCGTTGGCCTCTTGCGCGCCGATATCGAGGTTTACTTGACCCACCAACATGGCCTTTATGGAGCCCTCCGCTTTCTACCGTAATAAGAACGACACAATGCCGCCAGACAAGAAGCAAGCTTGGGCCAAGTGCATGATTTTTAATCATAAACGATTAAGGATAATGTTCCTAATCTTGGCCATCGGGCCGCACCCGCGCAAAATCAGCTGCGAGACCCACACGCAGGTTGGCTTTGGCCTTGTGCACCTTTTTCAGGGAGCAATACAGGCGCTCGAAGTTCGCAGCTCAGTCCCCGACCCCGCCGTTCGGCCGAGCCGTTATGTTTAATCACTAATAGGACTCAGGTCAGTCTCGCCAGGATTCCCGAGGCTGTAGTACACAGCTAGACTGCTTTTCGAGTGTGCTGGATGTATGGTCTGAAGGGGCAAAATTGTCCAAGTGTTCGCCGGCTTCAGGTCGCATGCGATGAATTGGCTCCCGGAGATCGAGGGCTTTCAGCAAACGCTCGCGGCAGCGCACCTTGACAATTTGAGCCTTAAGCCGTGCTTGGTCGACGAGATCCACATAAGTCTGGCCGGACCTGAACGCCCGCGACACGCCGCGAAATGCAAAATGACGCGGCCGCATTATGTTCAAGATCGCTAATTGACCCACTCTTGGGCTACTTGCAAATGGAAATAGGAAATAAACATGCAAAGTTCGCCAATGGCGCAAAACGGCGTCAACTGCCGCCAGGCTCATCTTGGCCGACTAATGACGTTTGCAGTGTCGACGTGTGGTGATTATGAGCGATCTTTCGAAGGACCTTAGCAAACTCTGGCAACCGCTGCGGTCCTCGACGTTGCCGACGTGGGGTACTTTTCCCACGCAAGAAACGATGCTGCAGCATGCACGCGCTGTATTTCACGCCGACGAAGTCAAGGACTTAAAGTCCCTCGCTGCCGACAAGATTGAGGATATTCGGTATTTTGATATTGCAGGCATGGACAGGGTCGCGGCGATTTGCATGTGCGGCAGAAGTGGCACGGAGCTAGTGGCCAGTTACCTTGATGGGCACGATGATGTCATAATGCTTCCAACAAATCGCAGTGAGCGAATTTATCAATTCTTTGAATGCTACCAGTCCCTGCCATTGCGCGATAAGCTAATTGCTTACGCAATTTTTGCTGATTTTTTCAAAGACAGCTTTCCGATCGCTCCAGCCAATTATTATGCTGCGGTCAACTCACTTTTCGAAGTTTATGGCCACTGGTCGCCTGAATTTCTAGAATCACGCCGGGCATTCTTTTTGTTCTTGCACGTCGTGTACTGCGTCGCACTGGGCCGGCGTCCGAGGAGCCCTCGTCCATTGATCGTTTACCAGCAGCATAGGCGGCATGACGAATTAGCGAGGCGTTTCCTCGAAGACTTTCCACAAGGTCAATTCATCCACACAGTGCGGGATCCGATTACAAACTGCGGCCGGCTATTCGAGCAGTGGTTCAAGGGAGGCGCTGTCGAGGCCCCCGGACTTTTTACTGCCGGACATGTGATCCGACATCTGACTAGAGCGGATATGCCGCATCGAGGCATGGAATCGCGCACACTGACGATTCGATTCGAAGATCTGCATTTGCATCTGGAAAAAACAATGCGTGCTGTAGCGGATTGGCTGGGTCTACCTTATCGATCCTCACTCCTTGACAGCACTTTTAATGGCGTTCCGTGGGTGGTCAAGCGGGGAACAACTTCCTGGTCCGGCCCTCGACCGGAGCAGGCTATTCGCGATTCGAAAAATATTTCATTCACAGACCGGGGACTCTTATTCGCGGTGTTTAAAGAAGATTTTGTGGCTTGGAATTACCCGTATCCCAGCGTTTATAAGTATGCGTTGGTTCGCGCTCTCACATTCATACTCGTTGTGCTCATTCCGATGAAAATGGAAATTATTTCCGCCCGCACGTTTATTAAGATGCGCCCTTCGCTGCGGCGGGGAGGCTTTCGGTATGCAATCGACTGTTTGGTCAGGATTCTTATTTGTCGGGTAGGTGTCATGACGCTCCTAACCGCAAACTTTTGCCGGCGGCTTATATTTGGAATAAGAGTGCTGGAAATGCGATAACGTCCCGTCGCGGGTGTCGCGACGACTCATGCTAGCTGCAAGGACGTCCGCTATGGCGATTTTCAATCGCTTGCTTCTATGGATCGGAGTATTTGTCACGTGTGCTCTTTGTTCGGGCAAGGTGAGTGCTGCTGACGTCAGAATGGACCCGTCCCAAGGAGTTGTTGCCGCGGGAGCGATCTTTGAAGGGCCAATTCAAGCAGGTGACTTTGAAAAGTTTAAGACCTTTATTCTCAATGGTGGCAATGCCGTTCAAATCTACCTGGCATCACCCGGCGGAGATCTAGCCGAGGCTATGAAAATTGGACTTTTGGTACGACTATTAAAACTGTCCACCGTTGTTCCAGGCAAAACGTTAACGAATCAAGCTTTTGAAGCGGCTACCACAGAGCACAACTTGACGAATCCGAAGGCAGACTACCTGTGTACCAGCGCATGCTTCTTCATCTTTGTAGCCGGTGTCCATAGAAGCCATGACGATCGCGGCCCACCCCTTCTCGGCATTCATAGGCCGAAATTAACTGCGGACACCTTAAAGAAATTGAGCAGCGACCAAGCGATTGCGGCCGATGGACAGGCTCGAAAGATGGTTGAGAACTATTTGACGGCAATGGGCGTTCCAGCAAAGTATGCGGAGATAATGTACTCTGAGCCAGGACGAAGAATTCGATGGATCATGAACGATGACTTCGAAGCCGACTTTGACGGCTTCATCCCACAGGTCAGGGATTGGGTCGACGCTCGGTGCGATAAGCGGGGTGACATTAAGAATAATGGCATGCAATTGCCGAAAGCTAAGACCACTGCTGAACAAGTGAATTCGGAACGCTCAGTGGGTACGACGCCGATGGGAAGACATCGGGAAGAGCTGAGTTGCCAAAAGCAGGCGCAAGTCGATTTGGCTCTTGGCGCCTATGAAGAAGTGATTAAAAAACGAAATGGCCAAACTGCCCCACTGACGCCTGACAGTATATCACCCGCTCACGCGAAGTGATGCCGCTCCGTTTCAATGAACCTTCGGCACAACATGTGGTCATGCGTTCAAATTCGACCAAATAATTTTAGGACGTGTTATTTCACATCGCGCGATCATGTTCGCCCATGTGCGCAACACAAGACCGTGACTAATGTTCGACCGACACGAAGTAGGAATAGCACTAGAAGTGTCACGCCGCGACCACCGAGAGCACACTGAGGCTAGTTTCGATGCCAAGCGAAAAGACCTCGGTGTCGCAGACGAACATTCCAGGCATCACCACGCCAATGCTAGTGGCATTACCTCGCTCGACGTAATCCAATCGGTGCATTGACTCAGGCAGTGGCAGCAATGTTCTTCCGCTTCCTGCGCCGGCCGAGCAGCCCTAAGCCACCAAGACCGGTGGCGAAGAGAGGAAGGGCGGCGGGGAGCGGAGTTGGCGCACCGCCGGTAAGGCTCAGAACGTTAAAGCGGACGGCGGGTGTGATGTTCCAATCTTGAGCGTCGTAAAAGTACGCGTCAAACTTATCGCCATTGTTCATCGTGACGAGATCCATGACCGAATAAACGGTTGCAATGTTATCTCTGTCCCCGCTCGTGGTATAGTCACTCAGTGGGGTATACGTCGAACCCCAGTAAACGCAGTCAGATTGCCCGGTGCTGGAGCTGCACGAGAGCGATCCATTGTAATCAGCTTTAAAGGTTGCATCTTGGACAAGGCTGCCCGTAACGCCACTTATGTATGAATGTGTGACCGTGTTGTATTCCTGGAACGTAATCGTGACCTGAAGTGTGCCTGAGACCATTTCATTGCCAGTGCCGCCGCCGGGGCTGCCGGCCGGTTCCACGGTGAAGATGTCTGCCGGAGTTAGACCGGTTGGTATGCCGCCGTTGCCGCTGCTCATATTGAGATAGGTACTCGTGGGCACTGTCGGTGCGTTGCCCGAGAACGAGCTATCCGTGACACTAGTAATCGTCCCAACGAGAATAGTACTCGCGTATGCGGTGCTTGTGCACGCAGTAGCCAAAAGCATTATCCCAGCAGCGCTGAGATGCCTTGTCGCCCTCATCTTTTCACTCCGGAGCCTGAACTCCGCGCCGGAATAAAATCTGCCGGAATTTTCCTATAAAGGCAAGGGCCCTTGGAATGCGGGTGTGCAGCATAAGGTTATTTTCCTATCGGGAAAATATCGCTGCAAATTCATTAACTTAATAACGATCCGCACCGCAAATCTGTCACACACATCGCTATTGGTAAGCTGGTGTCATCCAAGTTCCTAATAGGCGGCTATCGCAACATCGGTCTTGCTAAAATCGTCACCCTTGAACAGCAGCGGTGCCGATTCATCCTTCGCCAACGCGTAAGCACAACAGTCGCCGAAATTGAGCTCGGCATCGTGTCGTCCACGGCCGTATCGTCGAAAGGCCTTACGTGCGATTTCGGCCTGACGCGCCGTGAATGGAACTATTTCGACGTTCAGTTTTGCGAGTAGCAGATCGAGATCTCTGGCGCCCTCATCGCCACGACGCGCTTGCATGACGATTCCCGCTTCAAGGAGATTTGCCGCCGACAGCGAGCGTTCTGGGGTGGCAGCGAGAGCACGCGCGATCCGCTCCGCCTCTGGTTCCTGCTCCAGCATCGCGATGAGGACGGACGTGTCGATAATTATCCTGGCAGGCCGTTGTCGTCGTAACCCAGGATCTCATTGGCTGGCCGCCTATCGAGCAGAGGCAGCGCGGCGCAATGGCGCCCGATCTCCATTAAGTCTTCGACCAAGCTCTCGACGGTCTGATCTTTGCGCTGTTCGCGTTCTAGCCGTTCGCGAAGCGCCTTGATCACCGCCTCGGTGAGAGTCTCCCCGGTGCGCAGGGCGAGCGCCCGCGCGAGCCGGTCTGCAGTTGGATCTTTGATGCTTAAGGGCATTTCTACCTATAATCCTGTTTGTCTACCTAGGAATATACAATAAAGGGAACGGCATGGTCATGCCGGATCCAACTAGGCACCCCGCAGCCTTACCCCGGGCCCAACCCCCCTCGGCATCGATGGACTCGACGCCTGCCGCCTCGAGCGCGCGGCGAATGGCCTGATCATTGAAACGATTGTCTGGGCTCTGTCTCACGCAATTGGATTAACCCAGCGCAATCCTTCGAATTGTGCAAAATCGCCGTCCGTGGAACACAACGTCAGCCCGTGCTCCGCTGCCAATGCTGCAAGGTGAGCGTCAGGCACGAGATTGCCGTGGACGCCCGGTACTGCAAGAAATTTGCCCAATAATTCCGCGTGTCGTTCGGTCGGCTGTGGCGCCCAGGCTGTCTCAGATGAGAACCACGTGCGGACCTGCTGCCAAGCATCACGCATAGGTTCGGGGCGCTCAAATACGCGCGGGTTCGTCACCAGTCGTAGGAACGCAAGCACGCTAGCCCACGGTAATCCGACGGGAGCTGCGGCGTTGAGTTGCTGATCGAGCCATTCGCGCGCGCGATCGTGCTGGGCGAATGAGTTCACATGCGCATAGATGAGGATGTTGGCATCAATCAGTATCACTTGAAGCCTTCGCCTTCGACGACGGCGAGCGCTTCGGCAATGTTATCGATACTGGGGATGCGCACGCGACCGAGCGACGCAACCCGTGTGGACACACGCTCACGCGATTTAGTCCGCCTACCCATGTCGCTAAGGCCACGACGCAGCGCTTCATTGACCAGGTCCTTGAGGCTTGCATCGCGGCTTCGGCGCAGTCGCTCGAGTGCGGCGGCTACGTCGTCATCAAGCGTCAGTGTCGTTCTCATCATCAAGACATAATTATCTTGATGTCTTGATGTCAAGCAGGCTCAAGTTTCGGGACACCACACGTCTTAGACACCCCGCAGCCTCACCCCCGGCCCGCCCCCGTCGGCATCGATGAACTCAACGCCTGCCGCTTCAAGCACGCGGCGGATGGCCTGGTCGTTGACGCGGGTGAGCTTGGTCTCGCCCGACGCCCGGATCATCATGGGTGACGATGAGGTCGCCCTGGTGCGGTCCGCTATGCCCCACTGTCGAGCGGACTCGATATCGTGCGCAAGACCCTCGGCCAGCACGAGATCGCAACGGTACAGACGACGGCCATCGACCAGACCGCAGGCCTGGTCAACCTGACCACCGTACTGGCGCATTCTTCCGGGGAATGGATTGCCTCGGATTGGCCGGTCTGCGCCATTGCCGATACCGCCACACCCCATCGGATGGGGGCGGCTCTCACTTACGCCCGCCGGTATGCCCTGTTCACGCTCGTTGGCATCGCCGGCGAGGACGATCTCGACGCACCGGCCCCCCTGACAAGCTCCGGGCCACAGCCGTCAGGGCCCGGGCGGCCGAGGCAGGGCGCCAATGGCCGGCAGGAAGATGTTAGCAGTGGCGGAGGCGGCGGTGGCTGGATCGCTTGCCACACGTCTTTTCAATTTCTTTCCAGATACCTTCCAGGCCCGGATCGTTGGCTAATTGTGCAAGGTAGGCGCGATGGGTTGAATTGAGAAACCCATCTTTCTCGGTCGCCAGAGCCCTGACCTGATTGGTAAAAGGAGCAGCCATGAACATCCGAAGGTGGCTGAGTCGGCGCTTGATGGATACCGTCAACCCAGAAGTAAACGCGGCGTTTGGCGGAGAGATCGCGCTAGAGGTGGTCCCGTTTTCCGGAACAGCATGGCGGCTTGGCTAAGGTGGATTCTGGGTTTGATTACGCCGCCAATTTCTCGTCGTTTACCTGCGTAGCATAGACCTCGTCGGGCGTCCTGCCGC
>Ga0181521_10001926_pt1 | contig 25224 bp, 29 predicted proteins | sample PEATcosm2014_Bin_32_FD_119764 | JGI IMG/M metagenome (GOLD analysis project Ga0181521, IMG submission 119764) | Peatland microbial communities from MTU Mesocosm Facility, Houghton, MI, USA - PEATcosm2014_Bin02_60_metaG | ecosystem: Environmental > Terrestrial > Soil > Wetlands > Peat | place...
CGCTGCAGGGCAGCGTCAACTATGACCGGCAAGTCGTATACGGTCGCGCCCGCGGCCGGTCGGCCAGGACCTGCCGGGACATCCGGTAGTGGTGGCCGCACAAAAGCAGGTCCACCGCATGCGGCCGCCCGGGTACGGGCGGCATGATCACCCGGACCACCGGCCGGGCGGGGCAGCAGCACGCACGGTCCTCAGCGCACAGCGGGGAGGACCACAGGCTCGGCACCGGCGGCGCGCCGCCGGATTCCGGCGCGTTCCCGCCAGCGCGCATGTGCGGGAATCTCAGTCTCGTCCTTTAAGCCTCCCCAGGCCGGGCCCGCCCAGTAGGGACATGCGTCCCGCCCCGCCAGGCCAAAGAGGCCCCAGCGGCGGGCGCCGGGGGCCCCTACGCCAGCAAGAGCTGATGACACCACGGTTTCCCAGAAAGGCGGCGATCTGCCGTCGATTGTTTGCCGTCCCGTGCGGGGCGGGTCCCGCAGGTGGCCATGCCGCGCCTGCGGAATGGGCGGGCCGCGGGCCATGAGCTTGCCTGCCCGAAAGCGGCCCGGCCGTGCTGGTCGTCGACGACGTGCACTGGGCCGATGCGCCGTCCCTGCGCTGGCTGGCGCTGCTGGCGCGCTCCCTCGGCGAACTGCGGATTGGCGTGCTGTGCGCCGTGCGCTCGGGTGAGCCCGCCGCGGCGCCCGAGTTGCTGGCCGAGTTGCTGGCCAGCGCGCCTGAGCCGCCCGTGCGCCCGCGGGCGCTCGGCCCGGCCGCGACGGAGACGCTCGTGCGGGGCCGCCTGGCCGCGACGTGGCCGCTGCCCGCCCTGCCAGCGTCCCGAAGACCAAACGGCCGGATCGGTTCTGTCCTACCGTCTGGGTATGCCTACCAGGAACCTGCCCACGCCGCAGGACGCGGGCACCGCCCGCCGGATCCTGCTCGACGGGGTGGCCCGCGATAGCGAGGTAGCCGAGCTGGTGGGCGAGCTGGCGCCCCTGCATCCCCGGAACAACACTTTCCCTGGCGAGGTGTTCCTCCACGTCGCAGTTGACGTGCTGGACTGGTGCGGGGCCAGCCGCGCCGACCCGCTGGCCCTGGAAGGGATGCGGGAGCGGTTCCTGCCCGAGTGCACCTTCCGCGGCCGGCAGAACAAGAAGCTTCAGTTCGCGATCCTGGCAGCGGCGGCGCTGCGCGGCGGAACCGAGCCAGACCTGCTGGACGAGGTTGCCTGGTGGCAGACCGATGACTTCTGGCAGTACGCCCTCTACGCGGCGACCGCTTATATCCGCGCCGCCGCTGGCCGGACCGGCGTGCCGGTGCGCCAGGTATGCCAGGAACTGGCCCCGCGTGACGGCCCGCAGCCCGGATGAGCCTTCGCTGATGCACCCTGATGACCGGGCTCGCAAATGGCCTACCGGCTACCAGGCCAGGCAGCCTGGCAGGGTGTGACCGCACCGGAGGTGTGAAGTGGCGCGGACCTCGGCCTCGATCCGAGTCGACCTGATCGAGGGCCACGGCGAGCAGTACTGGCCGCGGCCAGGACGGATCTTCGCGGCCGCGCGCAGCCACACCTTCCAACAGCTCGCCGGCGCTATCGATGACGCGCTGGCCCGCTGGGACCGCTCGCACCCGCAGCAGTCACCCTCGCCGACGGCAGGCGCCACGCTTTCGGTTTCGTTGATTATGCAGCCATCGTCGCTGTAGTTGACATAGGTGGCCTGGATCGAGGCGATGGCCGTCATGGCGGGGCTCTCCTGATCACCACCGTTGGTTTGATGGCCTTCCCCAGGTGACGCCATCGCCGCAAGCCAAGCGGCACCAGCGTACGCCGACCCGGAAGCGCTGGGCGGGAGAGGATAAGCATGATCAAATGCGACACGGTGGGTAAGTCCTGGCCGACCGGACGAGAAAACCGGTATCGTGCGGTTGCGTGCTGGACGGCGAGCTGATCTTTATACCGAACGAGATTCCCCGGCGAGGCGTGTTCGCGCTCTGGGGTAATGGCTCGGGACCCGCCAAGCTGGAGCTGGTCTTCCCCGGCGGCACGTACGGCGTACGCAAGCGCCTGGTATCGGCGGAAATCATCCCGCTCGCCGAGGCTCTCCCGGCGCTGCTCACCCTCGATCCCAGCCACACTGGGCTGCCGATGCGGCGCAGCGCCCGGGTCTGGACGGCGGCTGTGGCCGCAGGAGTGGGCCTCGTCGCACGCGGTCGGCTTCTGCCGACCGTCGGCGCAGACGACATGGACGTCTGGCGTGCCGGGCCGCTCGATCCGGCCGACCTCAGCTGGCTGCACGAACTCGCTGCCGTCTTCCCGCCGGCCGCGCATGCCCTGGGAGTTCCCGGCTCGCGCCCGATGCGGCTCCGCTCTCCGGAAGCATTGGTCCGCGACCTGTGGGACGCGATCGCCGACACCATCGTACGGTCGCCCGCTGCACCCCGGACCACCGCGTCACCGGCGTTCGCTGCTGCGGAACCGACCCGGGTCAGCGATCTCGCGGAGTGGCTCGCCGACACGCACGAAGGCCTTTCAGCCGGAGCGCGACTGGGCCTGCGGATCGAGACGGTCGCGGCATCCCTCATCGACACGGCGGACGAGGAGCTAGACGAGGAAGACGAGGAAGACGAGGGTCCCGACGCGGACACGCCCGCGTTCCGGCTGGTGCTGCAGCTACGCAGTACCGCAGACCCGAGCCTGATCGTTGACGCCGCCGCACTGTGGAATCAGCCGGAAACGGTGCTGGCCAGGTTTGGCCCGCAGGCGGAGACGGATCTGCTGCTTGCGCTACGGCGCGGCGCACCCATGTGGCCGCCTCTCGCTGAGGTGCTGCGGCAGGCCAGCCCGTCGGTGATCGACCTCGACGACGATGCGCTCACCAGCCTGCTCGGCCCGGCAGCCGAAGAACTAGCGGGCGCCGGCATAGAAGTGCTGTGGCCGTCCAGCATGCTCGACGGCGGCCTGAAGCTGCAGGCTGTCGCCACGCCAGCACCGCAGAAGCTTACGGAGGCTGGGTTCGGGCTCGGCGCGCTGCTGGATTTCCGCTGGCAGCTCACGCTCGGCGGCGCGCTGCTTGACGCCGATGAGATCACCGCCCTCGCCGAGGCGAAGCGGCCGCTGATCAGGCTGCGTGGCCGCTGGGTGATCCTCGATCCGGCCCTGCTTGACAGGCTGCGCCGCCCGCCGCGGACACGGATGCGCACCTGCGAAGCACTCGGTGCGGTACTCACGGGCTCGGCGGAGATCGACGGCGAGACCGTGCCGGTGGTCGCCGAAGGCCCGCTCGCCGACCTCGCCCGCCAGGTCGCGACCATCGCGTCGGCCCCCGAACCGCTCGGACCTCCGCCGGGTCTCATGGCGACGCTGCGGCCATACCAGCAGCGGGGCCTGGCCTGGCTGGCCGGGATGTGCGGCGCCGGGCTGGGCGGCTGCCTCGCGGACGACATGGGGCTCGGCAAGACGATCCAGGTGATCGCGCTGCACCTGCACCGGCGGGATTCGAAGGCGGGACCGACGCTCGTCGTCTGCCCGGCTTCGCTGCTCGGCACCTGGGAACGCGAGGTGCGCCGATTCGCTCCCGACGTCCCGGTCCGCCGCTACCACGGGGGCGGCCGGCACCTGCAGGACCTGGCCGTCGATGAGGTCGTCCTGGCCACCTATGGCGTGGTCCTGCGTGACTCGGCGCGGCTCGCCCAGATCGGGTGGGGTCTCGTCGTCGCCGATGAGGCTCAGCACGTGAAGAACCCGCTGTCGCGCACCGCCCGTGAGCTGCGGGCCGTGCCCGCGCCCGCCCGGGTCGCGCTGACCGGAACGCCGGTGGAGAACCGGCTGTCGGAGTTGTGGGCGATCCTCGATTGGACAACACCTGGCCTGCTCGGGCACCTGGAGCCATTCACCCGCAGGGTGGCGGTACCGGTCGAGCGTTACCGTGACGCTGGGGCGACCGCCCGGTTCGCGGCGCTGATCCGGCCGTTCCTGCTCCGGCGCCGGAAGACAGATCCCGGGATCGCGCCCGAGCTGCCGCGTAAGACGGAGACCGACCAGTTCGTACCGCTCACCGCCGAGCAGGTCACGCTCTACGAGGCGATGGTCCGGGAGACGATGGAAGCGATCGCCACCTCCGACGGCATCGAGCGCGCCGGGCTGGTTTTCAAGCTTCTGACCGGGCTGAAGCAGATCTGCAACCACCCGGCCCAGTACCTGAAGCAGCCGGGACCACTGGCGGGCCGGTCCGGGAAGCTGGCCGCGTTCGACGAGCTGACCGATGTAATCCTGGCCAGCGGTGAATCGATGCTCGTCTTCACGCAGTACACGCAGATGGCGACGCTGCTGCAGCAGCACCTTGACGCCCGCGGAATCGGCTCGCTGTTCCTGCACGGCGGGGTCCCCGTGCGGCGCAGAGAGGAAATGGTGGCGCAGTTCCAGGCCGGTAAGGTTCCGGTGTTTCTGCTGTCGCTCAAGGCGGGCGGTACTGGCCTGACGCTGACCCGCGCCACTCACGTGCTGCACTACGACCGGTGGTGGAACCCCGCGGTGGAGGATCAGGCAACCGACCGCGCGTACCGGATCGGCCAGGACCGCCCGGTGCAGGTACACCGGCTCATCACCGAGGGAACGCTCGAAGACCGCATAGCGGCACTGCTGGGAAAGAAACGCGAGCTCGCCGAGGCCGTGATCGGCTCTGGCGAAGGCTGGATCGCCGAGCTTTCCGACGACCAGATCACCGAACTCGTCAGCCTGCGAGCTGCCATATGAGCGACAGGACCGGCAACCCGGCCGGGATGGACCGGGAAAAACCGAAATTCGGCCGAACCTGGTGGGGCCGCGCATGGCTGGAAGCGCTGGAGCAGCGGGCCCGGCTAGACCCCAACCGCCTGCCGCGCGGCCGGGACTACGCGCGCGCCGGCTCGGTCGGCGAGCTCATCATGGCGCCGGGCGAGGTGCGCGCTCAGGTACGAGGCCGCAAGACCCATCCATATGAGGTCCGGATCCGGGTGCGGCGCTTCACCGACGACGAATGGGACCGGGTGCTCACAGCCATCTCCGCCCGACTCGGTCACGCTGCGGCGCTCCTGGACGGCGAGCTGCCACCCGAGATCGCCGACGATGCGGCCGCCGCCGGGCTCGACCTGCTACCCGGCGGGGGCGAGATCGGGCCGCGCTGCACCTGCCCGGACGATGCGGACCCGTGCAAGCATGCGGCAGCGGCCTGTTACCTGGTCACCGACGCCCTGGACGCTGACCCATTTGTCCTTCTGCTCCTGCGCGGCCGGACCCGCGACCAGATAATGGCCGGGGTCCGGACACGCCGTCGCGGCGCGGCTTCCGGCCGGGCGGGCGAGCCGGGAACGACGGCGCCCGCTCAAGCGGGCTCTGGCCCGCAGCCATCGACGAAGCCCGGCCAGGCGTTTACCGAAGAAGGCATCGATGCCCGGGCGGCGTTCAGCGCGCCACCGTCGTCGGTACCGATCCCTGCCCCACCGCTGCCGCCCGGGCGCCCGGGGGCTCCGGCGGCATTGCCGGTGGAGCCGCCGCCATCAGCGGGCAGCCTTCGCGACGACCTGCTGGAGCTGGCCGCCGACGCAGCCACGCGGGCATGGGAAATGGCGGTGGGCCTCAGCACCGACGCCGGGCTGACCCTCGACCCGGACACCGACCTGGCCCGCCGGGCCTCCCGGGCATTGGGCACGCCCGCTTTCACTATGCTCGCGGCGCGTTCCGGCGTCGGCGGACGTGAACTCGCCCGGAAGGCGCTCGCCTGGCGGCACGGCGGCATGACCGGCCTGGAGCTGCTGAGTACCGAGTGGGACCCGGCCACAGAGGAGCCAGATTCCGCTGAAATGCTCAAGGCGGCTCGGGTGGCCCTCCATGCCAAGACCGGCGCCGCGGACAGCATCCAGGGCAACCGGGCCACGGCGGGCCGGCTGCAGCTCCGGCTCGGCCGTGATCTCCGCTGGTATCCGTACGCGCGATCAGACGGGGACTGGGAGCCCAGTGGGGCGCCGGAGCCCGATCCGGCCAGAGCCGTCGCGAACCTATGACGGAACTCAGGCCGGCGCGGCGCGGAGACGTGACCCGATACGGCGGAAAGCTAACCGTTAGTGCGCCAGACCGTGGCCCGGCAAATCGGCGATCAGGGCGTCGGCCACGCTTTCCTCGTACAGGGCACGCCCCGTCGCGGTCATGACCTCGCCGAGTTCCGGATCCCACGGCGTCGGCTGCGGCGTGCCGGTCAGCCGGGCATAATCCACGTCAGCCCGTACCCCGGCAATGCAGTCGGCGGCGCTCATTCGCCACGGTCGTGCGCCGCGGCGGCGCATTACTGAGCCCGCGATCGCGACGCCCGGCCAGTCGAAGTCACCGTGGTACCGCAGCTCGCCCCCGCCCCGCTTGAGCGCCACCGCGAGATGGTGAAACGCCGTCGACGGCTGCCCCTCCGTGCAGACCAAAGGCGCCGACCCCGCCCCCAATTCGGCCGCCGCCCGCCGGAGCACCGCCGGGTTCTCGCAGACGTACACCAGCAAGGGCCGCACGATCACCTCCAGCTCTACGAGCTGTTGCAAAGTACGTAGAACGGCATGCCCAGCCGGGCCGCCCCGGTGAGCCATTGTGTACGGCAGCCGGGTCCGAAATAGCAGGCGCAGGTGCTTGCCGACCCTGTCGGCGGCACCCGGCTCCAGCTCATCCACGCCGACCACATGATTCCACCAGCTCGGCCAGCGCTCGGCGTGGTAGATCTCTTCCCATACCCGCTCGATGGGCGCCTGGATCTGCCAGATGCTGACAAAGTGGTACTCGGCCATGTCCCCGCGTTCCTTGGGCGTCCGGCTGGCTAGCTCGCCAGTGCTTTGGGTTGGTCGTCTGTCTCTGCGCTGGCTGTGTCCGTTCCGGTGAGCGCAGCCAGTCCTGGTGTGCGTTCGGCGAGTACCCTGACGCCGATACACGCAGGGCAGGCCGCCTCCATCCACGCCGCGGGTGCCCGGCTGCGCCGCCTGGCCCGCCAGAAGGCCAGTACGCCAGCAGCCAGCGCGGCCAGGGCCGGGCCGTTAGCCTGGTTGAAGGCCCGGTCGGCCAGCGGCCCGAGCAGCAGGCCGAGGACCAGGTGGATCTGAAGGAACACGCTGCTGCCCAGGATGAGCGCGGGCAGCGCACGCCGCCCGCTCAGCCCGGACACGCCTGCGGCGATCACCGTGAGCGTCCGCAGCCCCGGCGTCGCGGCTCCTATGGCCAGCCCGGCCCGGCCGCGGGTCTCGGCGAAGACAGCCGCGCTGATCCGCGCCTCGGTGAGGCCCAGGCGCGGGCCGTACCGGGCGATGACCCGGTGAGCGGGTCCCCGGCACGCCATGAACAGCGCCGTCGTGCCTGCCACCGCGATCACCTCGAAACCAGCCACCGCCAGCCAGAACGGGAACCGGCCTGCGGCCACCGGGATTCCGTCAGCTCCTGGCGGCGGGAACCGAACGCCTCACGCGCCCACCCACGTAGCGCCTCAGCCTTGGCGGGGAGCAACGGCACCGCGAACGCCAGCCCCGCACCGCGGCCGCCGCCCGGATCTTCCCAGCCCGCCACGTGCTCTGGACCGCTCCCGGGAGCTGACTGGCGGAAATCGATTCCCGTGATCTCCTGGTTCGCGTCCAGGAACCAGCGATCGAAATCGGAGCCAGAGGCGGCGAACGCGCCAATCACGTCCGCCGTGCCGCCGCCCGCCTCGACGTAGACCGCGAGCAAGCTACCGCCGTCCGGATTGCGTTGCAGGTACCACCCGCTCCATGGTGATTCCGGCTCGTTTCCGCGGACGTCTCCTGACCGACACGAGTCAAACAGGGCCGACACCAGCGCGGCAGCCGTCTGAAGACGCACCGCAGCATGAATACGTCGCCGCCGCTGCCAGCGGATCACCGCAACAGGACGACCGTTCAGATAGCGGCTGACTGCCCCCGGACTCTAGCCGCCATCCCATCTCACGAACAGGCCGAGACAAGCTCGCGAGCGGCGGCCTCTGGCCCGAGACAACCCCGGCAGCGGTCATCCCCGGTGTCAGCGGCGGCTAAATTTTACCCGTCTAGCGGCACCTGGTTTTGGTTTAGGTGCCACGCCGGGTCAGGATTCACGCGCCGCCGACACCCGGCGGATGAGATCTACCGTGCTGGCAGGTTGCGGGCCAGTTGCGCGGGACCTTGAGTTCTTTCTCCATTACCGCCAAAGTCTTCCCCAACTGCCCCCGCTACATCCACCGGCTCAAACTGGTCGCGCGCTCCGCGTACGTACCGCAGAAGAAACGCCGCACGCTCCTCCCTGACTGGAAACGGCGGGACTGGGTGGCCGAGGTACTGCCGGACAGCGACCCCGCACGCCAGCCCCGAACCCATCTGGCCCGCATGCACTACGTGATCATCCAGCCTTCGAACGACCAGAATGCCCAGATATGAACGGTCAGTGTGTTCATCGACCTTCAGCCGACGTTCGCCGCATAGTTTCGCGATGAAGAGTGATCGTCCGCTGGGTCGCCTGGCCTGTGGGCTGGCTCTTCCCCGCAAGGGGGAGCCGGGCTGATGGATGAGCGATCCGGGGCGTTGACATGGCATGTTGCTGCCTGCCCGCGTCAGGGTGTCAGGGCGGCAGCGACCTGCGCGGTGTCCTCGGAGCTGCGGACGAAACACACCTTGCCGTCGCGGAACTTCCAGTAGTGGTGCATGTTCATCGCGACATGCTTGCTGGTTGTGGTGACGGTGAACGCGTAGCGGATGAACACCATGACGTCTCCGTCGTCGTTGCTGGCGAATGCCAGCGGGGTGAATTCGGTGACCGGCCCGGTCTTGCCGATGGCCTCGAAGAAGCTGACGACCTCGCTCTTCCCGTGCCGGGGGCCGTACCACGGCGCGGATTCGGTCGCCGCGTCGGTGGACCAGTCGACGTCGTCGGTCACCCGGTCCAGGATGGCCTGAACGTCCCCGCGGCCGAACGCGTCGTACGTCTGCCTGGCCGTCTCGATGTTCTGCTCGGCGGTCATGATCTCTTCCCTTCGGTCCTTGCTTCTCTTCGCTGTCAGCGGTGGGTCAGGCCCAGAACGTGGCTACGGCGGCGGGGTCTCCGACGAACTGGTCGATGCTTCGCACGCGGCCGCCGTCGAGGGTGAACAGCACGATCTGCAGGCCGTCCATCAAGCGGCCGTCGGGGCGGGTGGCGCTGAGCCGCACGAGCACGCCGACGTGGCCCTCGCCGTCGGCCATGTACGACTGCGGCACCGCGCGCAGCGTGCCGCCGGTGAGCTGGGCGGATTCGGCCAGGTAGGCCATGATCGCGCCGGTGCCGTGGTGGACGCCGCCCAGGCGGTCATTGTTGCGGTGGTTCCAGGTCGCGTCGACGTGCAGCAAGCCGTCGAGTGCGGAGGCGTCGGCGAACGCCTGGAAGACGGCGCGGACGATGTCGGTGTCGGTGACTGTGGCCGTACTGGCTGTACCCGTGCTGGCGGTCATGTCGGCTCCTTGCCTATTGCTGTGCTGAGTGCCTGTCAGGAACCGTAGCCAGGCGGTGCCGCCCCGGGCTATCGACTGTTCAGTCGATTTTGGTGTCGGCGGCCGGCCCGGTCCTGGCCACCAGGCCGTGCCGCATCGCGAACATCGCCAGGCCAGCCCTGGTCGAGACACCGCACTTGGCGTAGATGTGCACCGTGTGCGTGTGGACGGTTGACTGCGAGATCACCAGCTCGGAGGCGATCTGCCGTTTGGTGCCGCCCGCGGCGAGCAAGCGCAGGATTTCGAGCTCACGCTCGGTCAGGCCCGCTGGCAGGGAGGGCCGGACGGGCCGCGGCGCGTCCGCGGCGTCGAGTACCGCGCGCACCGCGCCACGGTCAAGCGGAAGACCGGACAGGACCCGCGACGCTGCGGCCGGGTCCAGCGCGGCCCGGTGCGGCCGTGCCTCGCCGAGGGCACGGAAGACGTCGGCCGCGGCGAGCAGGCACGCCGCCGTGTCCAGCTCGGACCCGCCCATGCCGGCCGGGTACCCGGACCCGTCCATCCGCTCATGGTGGCGGCACGCGATCAAACCCAGAGGCGCGAGCACCGGCGACCGCGCCAGGATCCGGCCGGTGTGGTACGGGTGCAGGCGCACCAGTTCCCATTCCTCGGCCCGCAGCGGCCCGGGCCGCTCCCATATGCCGGCCGGCACGGCCACCCGGCCAAGGTCATGAAGCAGCCCTGCCCGGTAGACGGTCCGTGCATCGGAAGGTGAGAACAGATCTGCGGCCGTCCGCGCCAGCCTGGCGACCCCTCGCGAGTGCCCGGTGAACCATGGGCTCTTCAAGTCGGCCGCGTCCCCGAACCCGGCGAGAGCTTCCTCGAAAACGGCCTCACTGGGGAACGGGCGCCGCGGGGCCGGCTCGGCGTCGACCACGGCCGCCCACAGGTCGTCCGGGCTGGAGATCGCCAGCAGCTCGCCCGGCGCATCGGCGAAGACCGCCACGATCGCCGGATCGAGCGCGCGTCCCGACCAGCGGGCTACTGTCTGCGCCGCGACACCGCCGCCGCCGACAGCGTCGAACATCACGGCCGCATAACCCACCGCGGCGAACCGGGACGCCTCAGCGACCTCCGCGCCAGCCCGGCCAGCCGGGACACCGCGGCCATCGAAACGCTCGAAGCTGTCCAGGACCGCGCGGCAGACCGGCTCCGGCAGCCCCAGGCGAGCCGTGAGGTCCGCACCGACCTCGCAGTCGGCCCGCGCCCCCTCAGCCTTCAGCTTCGCCACGCCTGCCGGGCCGCCCAGCGCCCGCAGGCGCACGGCGTCTACGCCCAGGCCCGCCAGGAACTCCAGGGCCTCGCCAGGCTCGGCCGGATCGATCAGGTCACCCCGGGCGCGGACCACGATGTCATCGCCGCCGAACACGGCGGCGATCTCGTGCGACGTCGCGGCGCAGCCGGCGAACCGCATCAACGTCCCGTAGTACACCTCGCCCTGACGGCGCCCATCGAGCCCCGCCCGCCGGGCCAGCTCCGTCGCGAGCAAGCACGCGCGCATCGCCTCGCCCGCAGGATGCCCGCGAGTCAGGTCGCTCACCACAGATAGCGACGCGACCACGCCAGCGATACCGGCCGCATCCCCCACGACGGCAAGCCTAGCGGTCAGCAGACGACCAGCCGCCAAGTTGCCTGACGATACGTGCGCGCGTTTTCCGGTATCACATCTCACGTTCTGGCGGCCCCCAGCGGCGAGAGAAGAACCGGGAGTGGTGGCGGGCTTCGCAGGCCGGATGTCAGCTCGGCGGGATCTCGGCTTCCACCAGGTCCTTGAGCCGGCCGAGGCGGGAGGCGATGAGCCGCCGAAGCTGGCGGCGCAGCAGACCCGAGGCCAGCCGGAACGGGCCGCGGGGAGTGGTGGCCCGGATCGACTCGGTGAGGATCGTCGCCGCTCCGTGATGACTGTTGCCTCGTCAGTGATCACAAGGACCCCGGTCGGCGACCCGATCGGGCACATGACGAGCACGGGAGACGTCCGCCCAGGAGTGATCCAGAGACCCTCCCCGCGACGTACCAGGATCGGGCGGGCGCCGTAGTCTGCACTCAGTCCAGCGCGAGCGCTGACGCCGCCGCCAGCACCATGGCGGCGCGATCCGGGTCCCCGGTGATGTGCAGGCCGAGCCTGTCGGGGGTGGCCCGGTTCGCGACCAGCCGGCAGAACCCGACCACGTCGGTCACGATCCCGACCGGGGCGGGGGCGGGCGGGCTGTGGCCTATCTTGATGTCCCAAGTGCCGCCGCCGGGCCCGGTCAGCACCAGGTGCACGCTGGTGGGCTCGCGCAGGCCGCCCCGGGCCGCGGCGTGCGGAAGCATCTGGGCCGCGGCCTGGGTCATCAGGCTCAGCGTGGACGCGTCCGGTACCGCCGGGGGCAGACTGGCAGCCTGGCGGATGTCGTTGTCGTGGACCCACAGCTCGAACGCCCGGACCACCAGCAGCGCGCCCAGCGGCAGCCGCATGCCGTGCACCGCGACCTCGGCGCCGGGATCGCTGGCCGCGTGGACGAGATCGAGGGTGCGGTCGGCCGCGCGCCGCCACTCGGCCCGGGTCTCGGCCGGGGGGCGCCCGGCCTGGCGGTCCGCCGCAGGCTGGGTCGATCCGACGTGGCTGGCCTGCGCCACCAGCGGGTCCCCGGCCAGGCAGCGATGCACGTCTTCCTCCACCCCGGTCAGGTGCCCGACCAGGCCCTGAACGTCCAGGCCACGCAGCGCCAGCCTCCCCCAGTCCTCCGTGCGCAGGACCCCGAGCATCCCGTAAAAGGCGTCCGCCGCCCGGCTGAACGCCTCGGCGGGCGAGATCTCCGGAGCCGCGAGTTCGGGACGGCCGGCGGCGCGCGCCCGCAGCGACGCGGCCAGGACACGGTCGCGCAGGCCATCCGGCAGCGCCGGGCGCTCGGCGGCGGTCATGATGACTCCAGCAGCTGACGGTCCAGCATGGTTTCCAGCTTGGCCAGCGCCAGCCTGAGCCGCGACTTGGCCGTGCCTTCCGGGATCCCGGCCACCTCCGCGGCCTCCCGGCAGGTCAGTCCCCGGAAGTAGGCCAGCTCCACGATCCGGCGCTGGCTGGCGGGCAGCATCTCAATCGCCGCGCGCACCGCGGCGGCGGCTTCGGATGCCATCATCTGCTCACAGGGTGAGGGGTCCAGCTGCCCGGGTTCCAGCCGGCTACTGCGCTCCTGTCGCGCCACCCGGCGCAGATCGCTGCGGACCAGGTCCACCGCCCGGTGCCGGGCCTGCATGGTCAGGTAGGCGCGCAACGGTCCGGCCGCCGGGTCATACCGGCCGGGACGGCTCCACAGCTCGACGAACACATCCTGCACAACGTCCTGCGCGGCCGCATGGTGCCTGAGAACACGCAGCGCGCCACTGTAGACCGCCGGTGCCAGGCGGTCGAACACCTCCGCCAGGGCAACGTGATCTCCGGCAGCCAGGCGCGCCGCCAGCAACGCGTCCGTACCCCCCACGTCATGGACGCTAGCCCGGCTCCCGGCCGGCGGGCAAGGCCGAGGACCAGATGGAGCTGGAGGAACACGCTGCCCAGGATGAGCGCGGGCAGCGCCCGCCGCCCGCTCAGCCCGCAGACGCCCGCGTTAACCACGGTGAGCGTCCGCAGCCCCGGCGTCGCGCGCCCGACCACAAGCTCAGCCAGGCCCCGGGTTCTCGGCAACGGCAGCCCGATGCGGCTGTAGATGGCGGATCGGGACGAGTCAGCTGACCGAGTCGATCCAGTCGAACACCCGCGCGTTGATCGGCACCGCCTCCATGATGTCCAGCACGGGGACGACATGGAACTCCAGCATGTCGGCGAAAGTCGCGGTCGCCTCAAACGCGGCGGCTGCGCTGTCGGCCTCGACGATGAACATCCCTCCCATGCCATCGGCCGTGGCCCAGTGACCCTGGAAGGAGAAGCCAGCCGGAGGCTTCCAGGCCTGGAAACGCTTGAGCCCGATCCGCTGGTCAACGCCTGCACGGAACCGGTAGGTGCCGCCTAGATCATCGCGGTGCTCCTAATGCGGGATCCTTCGTGAGCTTCCAAGCTCAGGTACGTCACTGGGGCGCCATCCGGATCAGTCGCCTGCCGTCAAGATTCGCGCATCGCACCAGTTCATCGGCATGGCCGTTCGGGGCTGGCGATGCGGGTGAACGCGAGCGCCACGGCCACGGCGTCGAGTTCCGTCCCGGGAAGCCCAGGGCGCCCGAGGTGGGCAAACGTGAGCCGTGGTCAGGCCTTGAGCTCAGGATGCGGGAGGCTACAGGCTCGCCCGTGGCTGCCCGGGAAGGGCAACAGGGCCGCAAATGCCAGAAGCCAGGACTCCGGCGCGTGAGGCCTCCCCGGGCCGGCCGCTGCCCGCCGGGTTACCGGCGCTGCCTCACCTGGTGGCGTGCCGCTGCCGCCGGTAGCGGCGCGCGCTGCGCCGGGCGGCCAGGCGCATGATGGCCGGCGGAGGCTCCAGGCCGAGCTGGCGGAGCATGCCGGGGACGTCCTCCTGGTGCCAGACCTCGGCGAGCTTGCCGTCGCGCGCGCGGAAGATCTCCTGCCCGGTCATCGTCACCGGCCGTCCGGTCGGCGGCAGGCCGAACAGGTCGAACGTCCCCGTGTTGGTGCCGGTCATGGTCCACCGGCCGGCCACGAATTCGCCGTCCGCTACCACGACATCGGCGGTGAAGCGCAGGTCGGGAAAGGCCCGGCGGACCATGGCGACGGCCCAGTCGTGTCCCTCGAGCCCCGGGGGCTGGCCAGGGTAGGGGTTGCGGTCGACCAGGTCCTCGGCCATCAGCTCTCTGGCCACGTCGGTACGGCCTTGGCCCCAGACCTCAGACAGCCAGCGCCGGTACATCGATTCCAGCTGAGGTTCGTCCATGCCTGGACAATACTCTCATTGAGAGTATTGTCCAGTGGGTGCCCGCGCTCACCTCGACGTCTTACGCGGTCCTGGCCCTGCTCGCCCTGCAGCCCTGGACCACCTATCAGCTCGCCAGGCAGATGGAGCGGAGCCTCGGGTGGATCTGGCCCCGGGCGGTATCCCGGCTCTATGAGGAGCCGAAGAAGCTGGTGGCCGCAGGGCTGGCCGCCAGCAGGCCCGGCGCGACCGGCCGCAGGCGCAGCACCGTATATACGATCACCCCGGAAGGCCGTCAGGCGCTGGCCGCGTGGCTGGCCGAGCCGGGCGCCGGGCCGGTGCTTGAGTGCGAGGCCCTGGTCAAGATCGCCTACGCCGACCAGGGCAGCCGCGAGGGCCTGCTGGCCAACTTGGCCGCGCTCATCGATGACACCACCGCCAAGCTGCACTTCGGCGAGATGATCGCCGCAACCTACCTGGACGGCCGCGGCCCGTTCCCCGACCGCCTGCCGCTCAGCGGGCTGATGTGGCGGTTCATGTGGGAACACCACGTCACCATGCTCCGGTGGGCACGCTGGACCCGGGACCAGGTCCAGGCCTGGCCCGAGGACCTGCCCCAGCTCGACGTGACCGCCGAATTCAGCCGGATCGTGTCCGCGGCCAGCAGTCCCCGGACGGACTGGTGACGCCGGATACGGCCGGCCGCCAGGACCGGCAGCTCCCCAGGTAACCTTGGGCCGCACTCCGGCAGGGCCGGGTCCCCTGGCCGGTGCAGCCAGCAGCCGCCGCACGCAGGTCGGTCTCCGTAGCGTGCCGTTCCCGTCGGGGCCGGGGAATCGCGGCGGGCGCACCGGATGAAGCGGCTCGGCTGTGCACGAAGCCTTGAAGGTCTATGACGGAGCCTGACCGTGATCGACCACGCGACCCGCCGCGTTATGGGGGTTCAAATCGGTAAACATGGGCACGGACGGCATTCGGAAGGAACTGCTGGCGGGTGCGGGGTGTGCCCCGCTACGCTGACCTCATGATTTCCTCAATCGGTGCGGTGTCCGCGCCGAGCAGGCGGCCGCCCTCGGCCTGCCAGCTCAGGGTGTGATCCACGAGCTGGCGCACGGTCCACTCCTGGCATGGCGTAGGCCTGTCCCACTGGCTGCCGGTGACCTGGCCGTAAACCTCGCTCCACTTGGCGGCGGCCTGACGCCAGATATCCACTGGTCCACTCATGTCGTCCCCCCACCTAGCGCGCCCACTGGCGCCTAACTGCGGCCCGGACGTTGAGCACAGCTCCGCCGCGCGGGCGCGCCTTATCGGTATATCACTCGACATATTCAGCGGCTGCGCGGCAGCCAGCCTTCGTGGGACGAATCCCCGAGTGGCGCGCGCTGTCCCGGTCGCGCCGCGTTGCAGGCCTCTCATCGTGCATGTTCCCATACCGGCAATCCCCGCGCGACCTTGGCATAAGGTGCTGATGCCCGTCCGCCCACCGTCGGGAACGGTGACGTTCCTGTTCACCAGCATCCAGGATTCCGTGCGCCGGCGGGACGAGGCGCCGGCGGCCGCCCAGCCGGTCCACGACGCGATCGTGCGGGAGGCGATCGAAGCGGCCTGCGCGGGTAACGCTCGCCGCGTACGCTTCCCGCATGTCGGCACTGAGCGACGAGGAACTGGACGCGCTGGTCGAAGAGGCCACGGTCGACGCGTACGGCGATGACGAGCAACGGGGCGGCTTCGCCGTGATGATCGAGGACAACCTGGAGGTCCCCTTCGAGACCACGGTCCTGGGGGTGGCGGTGAGGGTCCAGAAAGTCACCCAGACGGAGTCCGGCATCGTCGCTGACTGCGTCCGCGACGGCCACCACCAGGCGATCTCCGTCCTCGACTTGCCGCTGCCCGAGCCGCCGCCGACAGGCGCGGAGTGGATCGCCGCCTACCGGCATTGGGCGGGTGGCTTGTGAATGCCATCGGCGCCAGATCGATCAGGGAGTTCGACGAGCGTTTCCCGATGACGCAGTCCCTGTTCAACTGATGCCAGGACCTTGAGATGGCGCTGCAGAATGGCGGAGAACACGACCCGGAGCTGCGGACGGCACGGCTTGAAATGGCCGCGGAGTGGCTCCGGAGGTATGCGCGGGCGGAAGAGATCCTGCGCCGTGGCTCCGCCGTTACCGGAGTACGGGAAGCCGACCACGCCGACAGGCGAATCGCGTGCCGCGAAGCAGCGGACCGCCCCGGCCGGGAAGACCGGACGGAACCAGCCGTGCCCATGCGGAAGCGGGAAGAAGTTCAAGAAGTGTTGCGGTGCCCCGGCGTCGGCAAGAGTGAGCGGACAGGTGCGGCCTGCGCGCTTCGCCGTCCCGTCGCTAAACACTTCCCAGCGCTGCTGATCGCGGGACGCGGCGTTCCCTGGCCCGGCCTCTGGCTGACCACGCCGGGCGCGGTCCCCGAAGCCGGCGAGGCGGCACTGGGCCCGCTATCGTGACGGGATGTCACGTAAACGCGTCAGGAGCACAAGGCGAGGGCGGAGGGGAAGCAGGCGAGCCTGCAGTTCTCCGCCCAGCCCATATGGAGCGCTTGGAGCGGGCGAAGGCATCGCATATTTCGAGGACAACCCGGACGACGTGCGGCTGACCGTGACCGCCAAGGGTCCGGCCGGGCAGCTCAGGTTCCTGCTCAACGCCAGCGACCTGACCGGCGGTATCCGCGGCATCGCGATAGAGGAGTCCGATCTGTCCGTCGAGGTGACGCCGCGCGAGACGGTCGAACTCATCCGGCAGCGGCATTCCGCCTGTTGAATAACCAGCCAGCCGGCCAGGCAAGCGCCGCGCCGGCAGGCCGTATACCGGACGGCGGAGAGTGTTGCCCTTGGCGAGGGCTTCGGGGACCCAGGGACGGCTTAGGCTTGTGCGGCGATGCGCCGTATCCGGAGCATGATGGCGGCAGATGGCGTGACCTTGCCTGGCCCTGCGAGAGCCGACCGTCCCAGTCCTACGATCGGGTGCCATGCCAGCGAACCGGATGAACCGTGACGAGTTCTACGCCGCGATACCGAATTGCGGCATTCATTCGGGCTGACAGTCATGGCGCCGGTCAGTGTCCTTGGCGCACCCCGTGGATCTATCTCACTCTCCGGATGAGCGACGCACCCGCACCCGCCGTGGCCGGTGACCGGAGACCACATCGCCTGCTCAGGGTGATCACAGTCCCTTGAGCAAGCGCCTCGCGGCAAGAGACTTCACTCGATGCCAGCTTCTGATCTGATCGCGTGTCAGCCGACGGCTCGGCTGACACGCGTTTGTTCAACTGGTTCCAGCCTGCGCAGCTGGGTCTGCGCCGCTGCCTCCGCGCTCGGCTGCAGGCGCCGCGGCCATCGCGGCTGAATCCCTGCGAGCCCGCTGAGCGCTAGTCAGTGATCGTCACCGGCCGCGGGGCATAAACCTCATGCGCCGGGTGAAAGGTGACCTGCGGCTCGACCTCGACGCCCGCCTCGGCCATGCCCGGCCCCAGGCGCTGCTGGCCGAACTCGTTAAACGCCTCCTCGCTTTCCCAGGCGTCAACGTTGTGGCAGTCCCCGCCCTCCCACCACGTCAGGTGGGAGATGCCGCCGTCCGGCGGTTTCTCGAGCCAGCCGACGGCCTCCCGGACCCGGTCATAGTCCTCTTTCGCGACGCCGGGCAGCACCACATGCGCGACAACAGCCATCGCTCCTCCTCACGCCAGCGACATCACTCTGGACAGCCCCGAAGTCCGGGACACTGCTCATCTTTGGTACGTCGCCGGCACCGGCCACCGATCACTGCGCCGGCGGCTGCGGAAATACAGCCGGGGCACGGCAGCCGCGCATGGATCGTCGTGGTATCGGCGACTGATCCGGTCCCTGGCCCGGTGACGTACCTCAGCTGGCATCTCTTTTGCACAGGGGGCACCGTGGCCGCGACGGACTACCGAGCGTGCATGCACCCTTCGGTTACGGAGCGGACTACGCGCAGGCATTGCCCGGGCACCGGACCGGGCGTTAGCGTCACTTGGGTGGAGGGCTCAGACCCGCTGCTGGCGGTGCGCCTCACGGCCGGGGATGATCACGCTCTTGCTGAGGTTTTCGACCGCCTCGCGCCGGCCGCCTATGGTGCCGCGCTGAGTGTTCTCGGCCAGGGCCCGGCCGCGCAGGACGTGGTGCAGGACGTGTTCGTCGAGCTGTGGTGTCACCCTGATCGGTACAATCCCGATGCTGGGTCGCTGCGCGTCTTCCTCACCGTTCTGGCCCGGCATCGGGCGGTGGACGTGGCCCGCAGCGAGCTGCGCCGGATCGCCCGGCAGGAGCGGTACCTGCGGCTGACACCCATGGAGCAGGACCGGTCACCGCCGGAAGAGGTGACGGCCTCGGAAGCCGCCAGCGCGCTGCGGACCGCGGTGAGCCATCTGCCCGACGGACAGCGCAGGGTGATCGAGCTTGCCTATTTCGAGGGCTTGACCTGCCGTGAGGTGGCGCGCGCGGTGGGCATCCCGGAGGGTACCGCCAAGTCGCGACTCAGGCTCGCCTTGGCGAAGCTGGAAACCGTGCTGGACCGGCAATTGCTGGAGTCGTCATGACGCCCGGCAAGGACGTGCCCCCGGTGCTGTCCACCGTCCTGCGTGACCGGGTGCTGCGGGCTGCCCGGCTGGCACGCGCGGAGGGCCGCCCCTTCCCGGACGTCGTGGCGATCTCGCCCGCGGAAGCCTTCAGCCGCGCGGCCGATGCGCTTTACGGATCGCTCTGCATGCTGAGCGACGCAGACTGGCGGCACCCGGCGCTGCGCGGGCTGGACGTGCAGTGCCTGGTCGGCCACCTGATCGGTGTCGAGTACGACGTTCACCGCGCCCTGTCGGGGGATCCGGTCGTGGCAGCCGCGGACCACGTCGAGTCCACCCAGCCCGCGGCCGCCGGCCAGGCGGGCCGTCGGGCCGCGCAAACCTGTGCCGACTGGCACCGCGCGACCGGCCATACGCTCGCCCTGGTCCGCTCCACTGGTGACCTTGACGCCGAGGTCGCGGTGCACGGCCTGCGGCTGCCACTGGGCGCCCTGCTGATCGTCCGGGCCTTCGAGCTGTGGACGCACGAGAACGACATCCGCCGGGTGGCCGGGCTGCCAGCATCGGTACCCGATGCACCGACGCTGCGGCTGATGACCGACCTCGCCGCCCGGCTGCTCCCGCACGCCGCGAGCCTGACCGGCCTGGACGAGCCCACTAGTCTGCGCCTGGTGCTCACCGGCCCCGGCGGCGGCGCCTGGGACGTCATGATCGGCGAGGACCCGCCCGGCGCCGTCCCCATCCGCATCGTCGCCGATGCGGCCGGGTTCTGCCGGCTGGCCGCAAACCGTGTCACGCCCGCCGAGCTCGACGTGCATGTCACGGGCGATCCCGGCCGGGCCGCCCGGGTCCTGGCCGCCGCATCGGCGCTCGCGCTCGACTAGGACGGGCCATATTCGCGCGGCATGGTGATCCGCCGCAAGGAACGGCGACGTACCCCTAGCGAAGAAGCAGCGAGCCTCAAGGGCTCACGACACGTTGGGGGACGAGGCATGAGCGTGCTGGTCATCGCGAAGTTCCAGGGCGACACGGCCAAGTTCCGCCAGGCTCTCACGGACCGGGCCGACGAGTTCGCGAAGATCGCGGACCGGGCCCGGACCCAGGCCGGCGGAATCCACCATCGCTTCGGGGTCGGTAACGGCTTCGTCGTGGTCGTCGACGAATGGGAGAGCGTCGAACATTTCCAGAAGTTCTTCGCAGATCCCGACCTTCAGGCGTTCATCGGCTCGGCCGGCGCCGCCCCGGCTCCGCCCGAGATCACCGTGGCCGAGGCAGTCAATTCACCAGACCAGTACTGAGAACCGTCCGAGCCAGCGGGCCCGGCGGGTCCCGGGGAGGAGTTTCCGCATGAGCACCAACAACAAGATCAAAACCATCACGCAGGTGTATGAGGCATTCGGCCGCGGCGATGTCGCCGCGATCCTCAACGCCGTCACCGACGACGTTGACTGGGCCGCGGAGACCACATCGACCGTCGCGCCCTGGTACGGCGTGCGGCACGGCAAGGACGCCGTCGCGGACTTCTTCGCGTCGTTCGGCTCGACGATGGAGGTCGAGGAATTCACCCCGGTCTCCTTCGCCGCCAACGACAATGACGTGCTCACCGTGGTCCGGTTCCGGGCCAGGTCGCGGAGTACCGGCAAGACCGCGGCCATGGACCTACACCACCACTTCAGCTTCCGCGATAGCAAGATCGCCTACTACCGCGGCACCGAGGACACCGCTCAGACCGAGACAGTCCTGCGCGGCTGACATCAAGCTGTCTGGCGGCGGGTCGCGCGAATCGCCTATCTGCAGCGGGATGAGGCTAGATGCGACTGCTGCGCGGCCGGGGAAGCCTACCATGGTGATGACGCAGGCGGCCGCTGGGCTGGGCGTTCAGTCCGCCAAGGCGGCGGGCGCTAGCATTGCGGGCGGCATTGGCGCAGTTGCTGGCATCGCGTTGCTGTTGCCGATGGAAGCGGGCGTGCCGGTGCCGGTTCCGGCCGAGCTGCTGATACTGGCCGTTGGCGCTCGGGTCAGCGCTGGTGACCTGCCGCTGGTGGCGGCGGTCCTGGCGTTCGAGGCGGTAGCGGTCCTGGGAACGGCTGCCCTGTTCCTGGTGGCACGCGGGCCTGGGAATGCCGTGGTCAGACGGCTCGGCCCGCGCGTTGGGCTGAGCCCCGCTCGGCTGGGACGCGCCACCAGCCTGATCGAACGGCGGGGCCGAGTCGCGCTCGCGGTGGGCCGGGCAACCCCGGGTTTGCGCACCCTCACGGTCATCGCGGCCGGAGGCTCAGGGTTGTCACGCGGCCGGGCCCTTCCTGCTCTGATCGCCGACAGCACCGTCTTCTTGCAACTGCACCTGTTCCTCGGCTACTTCCTGGGATCGGCTGCTCTGCACGTCCTGCACGCGGCCACCGGGCCTGCGCTCGCCGTGCTGGCCGTCCTCGTGGCTGGCGGCATCGTGTTCTGGGCTTGCCCGCCGGGGCAGGCCCCTCGCGACTAGAGGCCTCGCCGAAGCGGCCTGCCCAGCATGCCTGACCCTGCCTACCTGGCCGAACGGCCTCGCGACGTCGAAATGCTGATCCAAGACCAGCACGACACCCTCGCTGAGCAGGCCGCCAATTCCCGGAACAGGCCGCAACCGCCCTCGGCCACAGCCGACTGGCAGATTCCCGTCGTCTGCACCGGCAGCCCCGCCGCCGCCGGGGCGCTGGGAGTGTCCCACCATTCCGGCCCGGGAAAGTACGGATGATCCGAGCCCGCGCGGAACACCAGGTGCGGCACCATGCCCGTCGACCACTGCGCGGCGAACAACCCTTCGAGCTCGGTCATGGCCCGCCGCACGTCCAGGTGCGCCCATCCCATCGCGATGAACGCGCTGTCCCAGCTCCACTGGTGGGGGTACAGAAGCGCCGACGCCTTCGTCCAGGTGCCCGCGTCGTTGCCGTGCAGCACGGACCTCCCCAGCTCAGACGCGGGTCATCACTGAGAGCGTTCGACGCGGCCGTGCGAAGGCTGCGCAACGGGATTTTCTGATGGCCGCTGTCATTGAATGAGCGACCGGTTCCAGCCCGGCAGGTAATCGCGGCGGACCCGGAATTCCCTTCGTCTGCGCCTCAGCGCCGGGCGAGCACCCCGATCCACCGGTACCGGAAGAACTTAACGGCATCGACCAGGCCACTCACCGAGCCAGCATCCCGCACCGCCCTCGCCGCAGGGCACCTCTCCCCCGCTACCGACGACGTACCGCACGACAAGGAACTTGGCCGCAGACCAAGATCCCCACAGCACATACGCCTCACCAGCACCGCGCGAAGACCCCACGTTCATGCATTTTCGCAGGTCAGAGGCCAGATAACTGGCTCCCGCGATAGGACTCGAACCTATAACCTACCGGTTAACAGCCGGACGCTCTGCCGATTGAGCTACGCGGGATCGCGGCACCGGGGGCCGGGAACCAGCCAGCGTGACTACCCTGCCGGGCAGTCCAGCGCGTCTACCGCTGTGCCGACGGCCCGCCCATCCGTGCCGGGACCTAAGAGTAGCGTACCCGCGGGATAGCCGTGCGCGGCGTCCCGCCAAAGGACAGCTGAAGGGCAGCCAAAGGGCACCGGCTCCTCGATAGCCCGCTCACCTAACGGGCTTCGCACCGGGGACGCGCTATCCAAGGCGGCCGCCGGAGCGGCGGTATTGCCCGCACGGCTGCTTTCGGGTGCGATAGGCGGAGGAGCTTTCGGGTGCGATAGGCGAAGGAGTACGAAAGCTGATAGCGGGAAGTCAACTCTGTACAACCACATGGTTAAGAGAGGCACACAATGCGGTATCGAGTCACGTTCGTCGCCGGGTTCGCCGCCGGGTACGTCCTCGGCGCCCGTGCTGGCCGGGAACGGTATGAGCAGGTGAAGAAGCTGAGCCAGCGCGTGGCGGGAAACCCGGCCGTGCAGAAGGCCGCGGGCACGGTCACCGCGAAGGCGGCCGAGCTGGGTAAGACGGCAAAGGACAAGGCCACGGACAAGATGCCGGGCTTCGCCCAGACGGCGATGAGCAAGGCCGGTACGATCCCGGGCCTGCGAGGCCGGGTGAACGGATCGACGGACTACTCCAACGACGGGGCGGACGTCTACAACCCGCCTCCGGCGACGGGGACCGATATGTACCCAGACGGCACCTGAGACCGACCGGAAGCCACTCCGCCCGGTGGCCGCACGAACGGCGACCGGGCGGATGAGCTTCCGGCTGGATGGGCCGCACCGAGGGGATTTGCCCCGCCGGGACAGCCGCACCGAGGGGATTTGCCCGCGGGACGGGCCGCACCGTGCGGCCGCCTCCCGCCCCGTTAATCGAGGTACTCGCGCAGCATCTGTGCGCGGCTCGGGTGACGGAGCTTGGCCAGCGTCTTGGACTCGATCTGGCGGATACGCTCCCTGGTCACGCCGAACTCCCGGCCCACTTCCTCCAGCGTCCGGGGATGACCGTCGGTCAGGCCGAACCGCAGCTGGATAATCCGCTGCTCACGCCGGGACAGTTCATCCAGGACACGCTCCAGCTGGTCCTGCAGCATGATGAACGCCGCGGCCTCGATCGGCACCACGGCGTCCGCGTCCTCGATGAAGTCTCCCAGGTCGGACTCTTCCTCCCCGATGGGCGACTGGAGCGACACGGGCTCTAGGGCAATGCGCTGAATGTCAGCCACCCGGTCCGGCTCGATCCCCATCTCCGCGGCGATCTCCTCCGGCGTCGCTTCACGCCCGAGGTCCTGATGCAGCTGGCGCTGGATACGGGCCAGCTTGTTGATCGTCTCCACCATGTGCACGGGAACCCGGATGGTGCGCGCCTGGTCGGCTATGGCCCGCGTGATGGCCTGCCGGATCCACCACGTCGCATAAGTGGAGAACTTGTAGCCCCGCGTGTAGTCGAACTTCTCGACCGCGCGGATAAGCCCCAGGTTTCCCTCCTGGATCAGGTCCAGGAAGACCAGACCGCGGCCGATGTAGCGCTTGGCGATGGACACCACCAGGCGCAGGTTGGCCTCGATCAGGCGCTGCTTGGAACGCTCCCCCTCGGCCACCAGGAGCTGCAGGTCCGCCGCCTCGGCGTTGCGCAACGGGAGGCCACCGCGCATCTTCTCATCGGCGAACAGGCCCGCCTCAATCGACTTGGCCAGCTCCACCTCGTCTTCGGCGGTCAGCAGCGGCACGCGCCCGATTTCCCGGAGGTAGATCCGGACCAGGTCGCTGGTGGCAGCGGGCCGACCCAGATCCGCCTCCCCCGCAGGTCTGGGCTCTTCCACCTCCTCGTGCGGAGCGTCGATCAGCTCGATGCCCTCATCACCCAGCAGGCGCACGACATCGGCGAGCGCGTCGGGTGAGAGATCGTGGCGGTCGAGACCGGTAGCGACATCCGCCATCGTGAGGGAACCCCGCTCCCTCCCAAGCGCCACGAGATGAGTCATCTGGTCGGCCAGCGAAGGCCCGCTTGTCAGTACGCTGAGGCTCACGTGAACCAGTGTGCGACACGAACCCCCGGTTACGGGGGACCTAATTTTGTCACCTTCCCGGTAGTTACGGTGAGTCCCAGCTGTCCATAACCTCGGCCCCGCTGGGTTGGTGAGCCACTACTAGGCGCCTGCGGCGCCCTGTTGCGGAGCGCGGCGCCCTGTTGCGGAGCGCGGCGCCCTGTTGCGGAGCGCGGCGCCCTGTTGCGGAGCGCCCGCGGCGCCTGCCACTAGGCGCCAGCGGCGCGGTCGAGCAGGGCCTTGCGGCGCTGCTCGAGTCCCACCAGGTCACCGAAGAGCTGGTTGTAGGGGACTTGCTGCTGAACCGGGTTCATCCGTTGCAGCTTCGACTTGACCGACGCGATCTCCCGGCTCACCGCGAGCTCACCCACCCGGGCCAGGACCACATCCACGTAGCGGGCATCCGGTTCGCCGGTGAGCTGGGGCGGTTCCACGGCCAACCGGGTGACGAACGCGCGAGCCCGGTCGTTCGGCGCATCGTCACGCAGCCGGGCCGCCCATTCGCGGCCGCCGCCGGCCACACTCGTGCCGCCCGATTCGGCGATCAGCCGGAACACCGCCGCGTGCGCGGGAACGGTGAACGCCCCGTCGCCGAGGGCGTCGAACTCGGGCCCGCACAGTCCCGGCCGCTGCACGGCGAGCTTGAGCACCTCTCGCTCGACCTGGACGACGGGATCGGACGGGTCATAGCTCACCTCTCCCTGGGCGCCGGGCACCCCGGACGGCGGCCGCCGGCCGTTCCCCTCCCCCTCGTAACCGGCCGCCCCGTTCCCGTTCCCGTTTCCGCCCGATCCGGCGGACCCAGGGCCCCCGTGGGACCCGTAA
>Ga0181521_10001927_pt1 | contig 25224 bp, 21 predicted proteins | sample PEATcosm2014_Bin_32_FD_119764 | JGI IMG/M metagenome (GOLD analysis project Ga0181521, IMG submission 119764) | Peatland microbial communities from MTU Mesocosm Facility, Houghton, MI, USA - PEATcosm2014_Bin02_60_metaG | ecosystem: Environmental > Terrestrial > Soil > Wetlands > Peat | place...
CCGCTGGGCTCGCCCTTCCTGGTGTATTCCACTTACCTGGGGGGCAGCGATGGTGAAGTGGCTTACGATATCGGCACGGACCCCATCGGCAACATTTACGTCACCGGCTACACCATGTCGAGCGATTTTCCGGTCTCGGCCGATGCCTACCAACCCGCCTGGTATGAGGGCATCGAAATCTTCGTGAGCGAGATCCAGCCGGGCACGCCCGGACCGGCCGGATTGCTGTATTCCACATACCTCGGCGGCGCCAGCGTCTATCAGGGCAGCGCCATGACGGTGGGTCCGGACGGACGGTTTTATGTCTCCGGCTGGGCGGGCACCGGCCTGCCCATGATCGGCAATTCCTACCAGGGCTTCTTTGGCGGCGGTTACAGCGACGGTTTCCTGCTGATCTTCCAGCCGGACACGCCGCTGCCGCAAACCAATACCCACGAGAAGCGGCCGATCGTGCGCCGGTAATACCTTCAGCCTTTGCCCTTGATTACGGGGCCGCGTCCATCGGGCATTTCGTTTCCTTTGAAATGAGCGGCATCCACGCGGCTGCCCGGGCCGGCCTTCTCGCCTCTTGGCGGCATGGGGCCCCGGTAGCCGCGAAAGTCGCTGGACCCGTGGGAGCATGGGCCGGCGCCGTAGTAGCCGGCCGGAGCGCAGGCGTAAGGAACTCACCTCTCGGATCCGAATATTTCCTAAAGTTTTTCCCATTTCCGCCGATATCTTGACATAGGACCCATGTTCCAATTGTTCGAACCAAGGCGGAGCGCGGTATCGGCGGTTCTGTGCTGCCTGTGTTGTGTGGCACTGGGCGCCGCCGGCGCGGGCCTCCTGCATATGCCCACTCGCTGGCTGGCATCGGGAGCCGCGGCATGGGCGCTCGGCTTGGCGGTTGTGCTGCGCCAGGCTGCGGGCGTGCGGCATTTGCGGCGCCTGGCGGAAGAGGCCAACGCCGCCAAAAGCGAATTTCTGGCCAACATGAGCCATGAAATCCGCACCCCTTTGAACGGCATCGTCGCCAGCGCCGAGTTGCTCGAGCGCAGCGGCCTCCAAGCCCAGCAGCACGATCTGGCGCTGGCGATTCTGAGCAGCTCCGATGCCTTGATTGCCATGGTCAACGACGTGCTCGATTTCTCGCGCATCGAAGCCGGCGGCATGTGCCTGGAATGCGTGCCGTTCAGCCTGCGCGAAATCACCGCGGATCTGGCGCGCTCCTTTGGCGAGCGGGCGCGCGCCAAAGGGTTAGGCTTCGCCAGTTCGCTGGCCGAGGGAGTGCCGGAGGCCATCGAAGGCGATCCCTCGCGGCTGCGCCAGGTGCTGTCCCATCTGCTCTCGAACGCGTTGAAGTTCACCCCGCGCGGAGAGATCCGGCTGGAGGTCGCGCTGGCGGGGAATCCCGCCGAAAAAACCGCCGTCGTGTTCCGCGTCCGCGATACTGGAATCGGCATCCGGCCGGAAACTCTGGGCAAGCTGTCGGGCGCATTCACGCAGGCCGAATCGTCCGCCACGCGGCAGTATGGCGGCATGGGTCTGGGGCTGGCGATTGCGCGCCGCCTGGCGGCGTTGATGGGCGGCACGCTGGGCGTGGACAGCCCTCCCGGAGGGGGTTCCACGTTCTGGTTCGTGCTGCCGGTGCGCGCGGTGCCGCTGTTTTCGGCGGAGAACCAGGCGCCGCCGGGCGCCGGCCGCCGGGAACGCATCCTCATCGTGGAAGACAATCCGGTGAACCAATTGGTGGCGCTGCGCGCCGTTACCGGCATGGGGTATGCGGCCGAGGTGGCTTGCGGGGGCGAAGCCGCGCTGCAGGCGCTGGCGCGCCAGCGCTTCCACCTGGTTCTGATGGATTGCCAGATGCCCGCCATGGATGGATACCAGGCCGCGGCGGAAATCCGCCGCCGCGAAGGCGCCGCACCGTGGAAGCAACGCATCCCCATTGTGGCCATGACCGCCAACGTCATGTCCGGGGATGTGCAACGCTGCCGGGAAGCCGGTATGGACGATTACCTCGCCAAGCCCATCCGCTTGGCGGCGCTCTCCGTGGCCCTGCAACGCTGGCTGGGAACGCCGCGCGATGTCCAGGCCGCGCATCCCGTTTGCCCGCCCCCTGGGGGAGGCGCCGTTCCGGGCATCGCCGCGATGTGAGTACGAGCACTCCGTAGAGGTACTTGCTTGCCATCGGTGAGTTCCCGCAACGGGTGCACGCTGGCCTGATCCAGCGGACGCCAGCGGAACGCCTGATCGGTCATATTAGCCGCGACTCCACCGCCATCGAGGTACGCGAGAAAGCTCAGCCCAAGCGGAAGGTCGCCCCCCAGGCGCCGCCCGTCCGCAGATCCCACCACCAGACGAAAAAGCCGAAGAGCCCGGAGCAGGGTCGCTACCCGAGAAGCGTTCAGCCATCGCTTCCCGCTCGCGCGGTCCAGTGCCCGATCCTGCGCGGCGAAGGCTTGGCCGCGAGTGGCATGGAGGACGGCTGGCGGCTCGACCGGCAGACAGCCGTGCAGCCGCCAGGTTACGAAGAAGGATGCGCTGTCCGGATGGAAATGCGGCCGGTTTCTGCGGTAGTTGGGCATGGGAATGTAGTTGGCTGAAACTTCGAGGGCCCTCACGTTTTTCAGCGATAATGTTTTTTTGTGGCAAGCTAAAGCTTGCCCCTACCCTACTCGTCGATACGCGTTTAGGCGGCTAAGAATCGAGCTGATGTTTTCCTACTCCGATCGGGACCTATATTGCGAACAGGTGGCGCTGGCGGATATCGCGGCGCACGCGGGAACGCCGGTTTACGTTTATTCCAGCCAGGCGATTCTCGGCAACTATCGCGCTTACGACGCGGCTTTCGGGGAGGTGCCGCACACGGTTTGCTACGCCGTGAAAGCCAACTCATCGCTGGCCATCCTGGCGCTTTTGGCGAAGGCCGGAGCGGGGTTCGACATCGTTTCCGGCGGCGAGCTTTTTCGCGTGCTCCAAGCCGGCGGCGATCCCGCGCGAGTGGTGTTTTCCGGGGTGGGCAAAACGGCGGCGGAAGTGCAGTACGCCATCGAACACGGGATCCACAGTTTCAATTGCGAATCGGAAGCGGAACTGGCGCTGATCGACGCCATCGCGGCGCGCGCCGGAGTTAGGGCGGGTTTTTCGATGCGCGTGAATCCGGATGTGGACGCGTCCACCCATCCTTATATCTCGACCGGGCTGAGCCAGCATAAATTCGGCATCGATATCGCCCAGGCGCCGGCGGTGTACGAGCGGGCGCGGCGCCTGCGCAACGTGGCGGCGGAGGGCGTGAGCTGCCACATCGGTTCGCAGATTCTGGACCCCAGCCCGCTTCTGGAAGCGGTGGATAAAGTGCTGGCGCTGGCAACTCGATTGCGCGGCGAAGGCAGCGCCATCGGGCACGTGGACCTGGGCGGCGGACTCGGCGTGGCCTATCGCGAAGGCGAGCAGGCGCCCGGGATCGCGCGCTTCGTGGAAGACCTGCGCGGCAAACTGCGCGGTAGCGGGCTGGCCGCCATGGTCGAGCCGGGCCGCTCGATTGTGGGTCCGGCGGGCGTGCTGCTGACGCGCGTGCTGTATCGCAAGAAGAACGGCGAGAAGGAATTCATGATCGTGGACGCGGCCATGAACGACCTGATCCGGCCGGCGCTGTACCGCGCGCACCACGAAATTCTGCCGCTGCGCAAAAACGCTCTGCCGCCGGTGACGGTGGACGTGGTGGGGCCGGTTTGCGAGACCGGCGATTTTCTGGCGCGCGGCCGGCGCATGGCCAATGCGATGCCCGGCGATTTTCTGGCGGTCGCCACGGCGGGCGCTTACGGGTTCGTGCAGTCGTCCAACTACAACTCGCGCCCGCGCGCGGCGGAAGTGCTGGTGGAAGGCGATTCTTACCGCGTCATCCGGCGGCGCGAAACCTTCGAAGACCTGGTGCGCGGGGAGACGCTTTGATGTACGATCCGCTGGCGCCTTACGGCTTGCGCCCGGCGCAATACACCGCGTACCGCGCGGCGGGACCCATTGCCATCGATGGGCGCCTGGACGAACCCTCCTGGCGGATGGCGCCGAAATCCGCCTCGTTCGCCGACATCGTAACGGGCCAGGCGGCGTGGTTCGATACGCGGGTTGCCATTCTGTGGGACGACGATTGCCTCTATTTTGGATTCTGGGCGGAAGAGACGGACGTCTGGGGCGCCATGACCGAGCGCGATTCGAAGATTTGGGAAGAGAACGATCTGGAAGTTTTCATTGGCGGGCGCGACGCGTATTACGAATTCGAAATCAACGCGCGCAACACCGTGTATGAAGTTTTCTGGATCTGGAAGGATGCGCTAAAGCCGGGCTCGCCGTATTTCGGCAGGCCCGAGTTCGACCCGGCCGCGCAGCGCACCATGGTGCTGGATGGGGTGGGCGGGCACGTTCACCCGCGCGGCGAGCGCTGGGGATTTGTGGATTGGGATTTTCCGGGTCTGCGGACGGCGGTTCACGTGGATGGCGCGTTGAACAGCCGCGCCCACACCGATCGCGGCTGGACGGCCGAGCTGGCGCTGCCCTGGAAAGGGCTCGCCGATCTGGCCGATGGACGCGCGCTGCCGCCCAAGGACGGAGACGTGTGGCGCATCGACTGTTCGCGCTTTGAGAAGCTCGGGCGGGAAGGCGAAGTGCTGGATCCGTGCGCGGGTTGGACGTGGAACCGGCACGGGCACTACGATTCGCACATCCCGGAGGTGTTTCCGTACGTCAAGTTTTCGGAAGAAATAGTGGGGCAGGCGCCCTGGCGATGTCTTCGACGCTGGCGGGAAACCTGACGGCGCCGGACTCGCTGGCGAATCTGATTGTGGTGCAGCGCGTCAAAAGCAAGGTGAAGATCTCGTTCCGGGAATACGCCAAGGCGGGAGTGCCGCTGACGGTGGCGACATTGGCGGTGGGCATCCGGATGCTGTAAGGCGCGGCGGGTTGGTAAACTAGCATCTTGCTTCCCAACGTTTCTCTGGCCGGCGAATGGCTTTTGCGCTCCGGCATTCAGCAACCGAGCGGCGGGGTGGCCCGCTATTACCGCGTGGACCAGGGCCGCGACTATGCCATTTCCACCGAGATCACCGGCTATGCCGCCAGCGCCCTGGTATACCTGCACGCGCTGAACGGCGGCCAGCGCTGCCTGGCGGCGGGGGAAGCGGCGGCGCGGTTCCTGGTTTGCAAAGCCTGGAACGCGGCCGGTTGCGCCATGCCGTTTGAGATCGATCCCCCCCGGTTCACCTACTTCTTCGATTGCGGAATTATCGTGCGCGGGTTGCTGGCGGTGTGGAGGGCCACCGGGAACGACGAATATCTGGACAAGGCGGCGGCGCTGGGGAAGGCCATGCAGCGGGACTTCGCCGCCCCTTCGGGGGAGTTCCATCCGATTCTCGAACTGCCGGAAAAGCGGGCGGTGGAACGCGATGCGCTGCGCTGGTCGCGCACCCCCGGCTGCTATCAACTGAAGGCGGCGATGGGGTGGTGGGAACTGGCCGAGGCGACCGGGGACGGCGCATTTCGCGAACCCTACGACCGCGTGCTGGAGCAGGCGCTGGGCGGCTACCCGGAGTTCCTCCCGGGGCATGCCGATCCCTTGAAAGTGATGGACCGGCTGCACGCCTTTGGGTATTTCCTGGAGGGTTTATTGCCGCGCGCCGGGGAAGCGCGCTGCCGGGCGGCGCTGCGCGATGGCATCGGGCGCATGGCGGCGCTGCTCAGTGAGATCGCGCCGCGTTTTGAGCGCAGCGATGTGTATGCGCAATTGCTGCGGATTCGCCTTTACGCCGACGCCGCCGGAGCGGTGGCGCTGGATGCGGCGGCGGCCGAAGGCGAAGCGCGCGCGCTGGCGGGTTTCCAGGCCGCGAGCCAGGACGCGCGCGTGCATGGAGGCTTTTATTTCGGGCGTAAAGGGAGCCAGTGGCTGCCGTATGTGAATCCGGTTTCCACGGCGTTCGCGCTGCAGGCGCTGGCGGAGTTTCACCGGGCGGGCGGGAAGCCGCAGCGGCGCCTGTTGATTTGAGCGGTATGAACTCGCAGACTTTTTTCCGCTACGGGACCGCGCTGGCGGCCGGGCATATGCGTCCCAAGCAGCGCCTGTGGACGGAGCCGGAAGGGGTGCGCGGGGGCGAGCCGGGGGTTTCGGTGGTGATTCCCTCGCGCAACGGAAAAGAACTATTGCGGGCGCAACTGCCGGGGATTGCGCGCGATCTGGATCCGCTGGCGGGCGAGATCCTGGTGGTGGACAACGGGTCGGATGACGGCACCGCGGCCTGGCTGGCCGGCGCATGGCCCTCGGTTCAGGTGGAAGTTTCGCCCCAGCCGCTATCCTTCGCATGCGCCGTCAACCGCGGAGTGGTGCGCGCCGGCTACTCGCACATTTGCCTGCTGAACAACGACATGCTGCTGGAGCCGGGCTTTTTTGCCGCGCTGGGCGGCGCCTTCGACCTGGTTCCCGACCTGTTCTGCGCCACCGCGCAAATCCGCTTTCCGGAAGGCGCGCGCCGCGAGGAAACCGGCAAGGCGGTGATGGCGCGGGAGACGCCGGCCGATTTTCCGCTGCGCTGCGACCTCCCGCTGCCGGGCGAAGACTTGACTTGGGTGCTGTATGGCAGCGGCGGCTGCTCGGTGTACGATGCCCTGAAACTGCGGGCGCTGGGCGGCGTGGACGAAATCTACGGACCGGCCTACGTGGAGGATCTGGACCTGGGATATCGCGCCTGGCAGAAGGGCTGGCCTTCGGTGTACGTGGCGGGCGCGCTGGTGGAACACCGGCACCGCGCCACCACCTCGCGCTACTACAGCGAGGCGCAACTGGACGCCATTCTGGAAGTGAACTATCTGAAATTCCTGTCGCGCGCGGTGGCCAGCCCGAAGCTCTTCCGGCGCCTCTGGAAAGAGGCCATGGAGCGGCTGAAGACGCGGGCGGAACATTCCGCGGCGGCACGCGAGGCGCTGGCGGCGGCGGCGCGGATTGCGGTGGCCGGCGGCCCGCGGGAAGTGACCGTGCAGCCCGAAGAGGACTTCCTGGCGCTGACCAATGGATCGGTCGCGGTCTTTCCCGGGCACGCTCCCACCGGCCAGCCGCGCACGCTGGTGGCGGCGTGGTCCGTCTCGGGACCCAAGGGAAGGCGCGCGGCGGCCAATTTCGATCAGGTGCTGGTGGCTTTCACGGAGCGGTGGGAGCCGCCGCCGCCGGAAATCCTGGCGGTTTGTACGGAAGTGGTGCTGGTGCGGCGGCCGGCATCTCTCGGCCGGCGCTCGGCGGCGTTTGGCGCGGCGCTGCGCCTCAGCATGCGCAAATGGCGGCCGTCCGAAGTCCGGCTGGAATCCAAAATCATGCAGGAATATACGCCCGATTGCGCTCCGGCGAAGGTGATCTGGTCACGATAGGCTGAAAGCGAGTGGCCGGCCAGGGGGCCGGCTGCGGGCGAGGGGTGCCCGCGCTATTCCAGCAGGCGTTGCGCCTCGATCCCGAGTTTCTTCAACAGCGCGGCGGCTTGCTCGCACTCCTGAGGATTCAAACCGGAAGTGGCGTGTTCCATGGCCTCCTGATGGGCGGCAAAGGCGCGCGAGATCAGCTCCCGGCCGGCTTCGGTCAAATGCACCATGCGGGCGCGGCGGTCGGCGGGGTCGTTGTGCCGCTCCACCAGTCCTTTGGCGGCCAAGCGGTCTACCGCGACGGTGCTGGAGCCGCTCGTCAAGCGCACCCGGGCGCCGATCCCATTGACGGGCATAGGCCCTTTGTGGAGAAGGACTTCCAGAACGGCGAAGTCGGAAAGGCAGAGGTTCAGAGCATGCACCTGGCGTTCGGCGTGCTGCCGGAGGGCATCGTAAGCTTTCATGAGGATCAGCCACAGGTGCGTGCCGCTCGATTCCATCTGAATCCTTTGCTCTATCTTAACATCAATTATCTTGACGGTAAGGCAATATGGAAAATAAACCTGAATTTCGTTCCGCCGCCCGCATCTTCACGGCGGCGCCGACGCACGATGGCGATGGCGTGGAACTGCGCCGCGCCTTTCCAGGGGCGAACCTGATGGACATCGATCCGTTCCTGCTGCTGGACCAACTGGGGCCGACGCCGCTGGCGCCGGGAGAAGCGCGCGGCTTTCCGCCGCACCCGCACCGCGGTTTCGAAACCGTGACGTATTTGCTTTCGGGCGAGATGCGGCACCGCGATTCGTGGGGCAACCAGGGCACGCTCGGTCCCGGCGACGTGCAGTGGATGACCGCCGGTTCCGGGCTGGTGCATTCCGAACTGCCGGGCGAGGGGCTGGTGAAAAATGGCGGCACGCTGCATGGCTTCCAACTGTGGATCAACCTGCCGCGCAAGGACAAGATGATCGCGCCGCGCTACCAGGACAGCGGCGCGGACCGCATTCCGGTGGCGCGCGGCGCGGAGGGAGCGGTGAGCGTGAAGGTGATTGCGGGCCAGGCGCTGGGAACCAGGGGTGTGATAGACACGCGCATTCCGATTCTCTATCTGCACGTCCGGTTGGCGCCGGGAGCCGGGTTTACGCAGGAGATACCCCGCGAGCAGAATGCTTTCGCGTACGTGATCGAAGGGCGGGCGTCGATTGGCGAAGCCACGGCGGAGGGCTCGCAGGTGGTGCTGTTCGATCACGCGGGGGAGCGCGTTCGGCTGGTGAACGCGGGAGATGGGACGCTGAGCTTTCTGTTGATCGCGGGGGAGCCGATTGGCGAGCCGGTGGCGCGCTATGGACCGTTCGTGATGAACACCAAGGCGGAAGTGCAGCAGGCGGTGGAGGATTTTCGCGCCGGACGGCTGGGGAATTTAGGGTAAGCGGGGCAGGCCGGGAGGCCTGTCCTACCGCGAGCAGTGATACCATCGGAGCGATGCTCCGTTTCTCGATCGCACTGCTGCTGGCTGGCGCAGCCTGGTGCCAGCCGCGCGAGGTGGTTCTGCATGCCGCCCGGCTGCTGGATGTAGAAACCGGCAAGATGCTGACGCCCGGAGAGGTTCTGGTCTCGGGCGGCCGCATCGTGGAGGCCGGCTCGCATGTCAACCGTCCGCCGGGAGCCGAATTCCACGATCTGGGCGACCGCACGCTGCTGCCGGGGCTGATCGACGCCCATGTTCACCTGTTCCTGCATCCCGGCGCGGAAGATCTGCAAACCGTCGAGGAATCCGTGCCGCAACGGACGCTGACCGCCGTGCTGCAGGCGCGCGACGACCTGATGGCGGGTTTCACGGCGGAGCGCGACATGGGGACCGAAGGCGCCGGCTCCGCCGATACCGCGGTGCGCAACGCCATCGACCGGGGACAGTTCCCCGGCCCGCGCCTGCGCATATCGGGTAACGCCATCGACATTCTGGGCGGACACGAAGACGCCAACCACTTTAATCCCGAGCAGCGCGTTCTCTCCAACGCCACCTATGCCAACGACGCTATGGAATTGGTGAAAGCGATCCGGCAGCAATACAAAGAGGGCGCGGATTTCACCAAGATCTACGAAACCGGCCGCGATTCCTTCTCTGGCGGCCAGTTCCATACCCCCTACCAATACACCGAAGAGCAGCTTGCCGCGGCGGTCAGCGAGGCCGCGCGGGTGGGCAAACGGGTAGCCGTGCACGCCACCGGCGAACCGGGCACGCTGTACGCCGCGCAGGCGGGGGTGGCTTCCATCGACCATGCCGACCAGCTCAGCGACGAAACCATGCGGCTGATGCGCGAAAAAGGCATTTTCGCGGTGCCGACTTTCGCCATCTCCGAGTATTTCGCCGAGCACGCTCCCACGGCGGCCCAGCAGGCGCTCGACAAGCAGACCATCGGGTATCACGCCGAGCAGTTCCGTAAGCAGCTCGCGGCCGGAGTTCCCATGGCGATGGGAAGCGACGTGGGGCCGTTTCCACACGGTACGCAGGCGCGCGAATTCGTCCTCCTGGTGAAATTCGGCATGACGCCGCTGGCGGCGATCCAGGCCGGAACGCTGAATGGCGCAAAACTGCTGGGTTGGGAGGGACGCATGGGCGTGCTCAAAGCCGGCTATCTGGCCGATATCGTAGCTGTTCCCGGTGACCCCTTGCAGGACATTACGACGTTGGAAAAAGTGACGTTCGTGATGAAGGGCGGGGTGATTTACCGAGAGAAGTAAGGGCCGGATGCATAGCTCATAAGGGCTAGATAGCGCCAACCTGTTAGCTGATAAGATGAACCGGGAAGTCGCTTTGGGATACCGATGCGGCGCGGCCGTAATATTATCCTCCCAACACCGAGTCGAATGGGAGGACTTCGGGGTTAGGTCTTTTTGCGATTAGAGTCCATTTTATGAACATACTGGTGCTCGGCGGCGACGGATACTGCGGATGGGCAACCGCCCTTTACCTTTCGGCGAAAGGCCATCGCATCGCCATCGCGGACAATTTCGCGCGGCGGCAGTGGGATTCCGAATTAGGCGTGCAAACCCTGACTCCTATTCGCACCTTGCCGGAGCGGATCCGCTCCTGGAAACAACTGACCGGACACGGCATTGAGTTTCTGAGCGGCGATGTGACGGATTACGAGTTCGTCTCTTCGGTGGTGCAGTCGTTTGAACCCGATGCCGTGGTGCATTTTGCCGAGCAGCGGTCGGCGCCGTATTCGATGATCGACCGCAAACATGCGGTTTTCACGCAGGTCACGAACGTCACCGGGACACTCAACCTGCTGTTCGCGCTGCGCGAGTTCCGGCCCAATTGCCACTTGGTGAAACTGGGCACCATGGGAGAATACGGCACTCCCAACATCGATATCGAAGAGGGCTACATTGCCATCGAGCACAACGGCCGCAAAGACGTGCTGCCGTTTCCCAAGCAGCCCGGCTCCTTCTACCATCTTTCCAAGGTGCACGACAGCCACAACATGATGTTCGCCTGCAAGATCTGGGGACTGCGCGCCACCGATCTCAACCAGGGGGTGGTATACGGCACCATGACCGACGAAGTGGCATTGGACGAGGCTCTCACCAACCGCTTCGACTACGACGAAATCTTCGGCACGGTGCTCAACCGCTTCTGCGCGCAGGCGGCCGTGGGGCATCCCCTGACGGTGTACGGCAAGGGCGGCCAGACGCGCGGTTACCTGGATATCCGGGATACCGTGCGCTGCATCGAAATCGCCTGTTTGAATCCGGCGCGGCCGGGCGAATGCCGCGTTTTCAATCAGTTCACGGAACAATTCTCGGTGCTGGAACTGGCCCACCTGGTGCAAGCGGCGGGAAAGAAGATGAACCTGCACGTGGAGATCGATCACCTTCCCGATCCCCGCGTGGAAGCGGAAGAGCATTACTACAACGCGCGCCACTCGAAGTTGACGGAACTGGGGCTGAAGCCGCACCTGCTTTCCGAATCGCTGCTGGATTCACTGTTAAACATCGCCATCCGCTATCGCGATCGCGTGGACCGTTCGCTGTTTTTGCCGAAGGTGAACTGGCGCAACGCGCGCAACGAACGCCGCCCCAAAACCATGACGGCGGAAAGCCCCTACGAAGCGCCGTTCGAAGCGGCGCCGAAGCGCAACGGGCGGGCATTCGATCAGGCGGATTAATCGACCGCCAATCGCGGCTTAACGGAACACGCTCAGGCGGGATTCGACCTCTGTCCGCACGGCTTCCTCGCTGGGTAAGGCGTGTTTTGCAACGTGCGGCGCCACGGATTGCAGAGTCTCCTGGTAATCCGCCTGCGAGGTAAAGCGTACAGCCGAATAACCGGTTGCGTCAGCCAGACGGCAGGCTATCTTGATCACCTGGAGGATGGGTGAATCGGTCTCCTGCAACTCATCGTGATGCTGCGCGCATGTGTCGCGCAACCCCACCGGCAGCGTCCAATATTCAATCAACCACGCGCCGGCTTCTCCATGCGAGGCGTTCATCACCCTGCGTTCTTCGGCGATCACCTGATCCACATCTTCATACTCGGCTGCGAACACGGGGCTGATTTCCGACGGATAGCTCCTCAGAAAACCCAGTCTGCCGACGTCGTGCAGAAGGCCCGCCGTGTATGCCTGCTCCAAGCTACAGCCGAAAATCGGTGCGAGTTTGTCAGCGATCAGGGCGCAGGCGACGCTATGGCACCAACAGGAGCGGACGAACGGACCCGCGCCGCGCGCCAGCTCTCTCATGGCGACCGTCATCGCCAGTTGCCGGACGCAATCGGTGCCCAGCAAGGCTACCGCGTGGCTCAGGGATTGTACGCGCGCCGGGAACCCGAAGAAAGAAGAGTTGGAGATGAACAGGATCTCGGCCGCCAGGGCCGGATCTCCTTCCACAATCGCGACAATTCTCCGCACGTCAAAGCGGTTCGCTTCGGACAAGGATAGAAGTTTGGTAATTACCGCGTGAAACGGCGGCAGATTGCAAAGCTTAACCGGGATCAGTACGGTATCGCCCCCCGTGCCAACCGCAGTGGCAGACGCGCGGCTTCTATGCACGCGACGCTCTGCGGATCTCGATCGGTTTTGCATCTATCAACTCCCCATCATCAGTCTTTAGAATGAGACATCTTTACCTCTGGTTAAAGTACTATTAGTACTATAGTAGTACCGATGGAATTGTCATCGACTTTTGCCCGACGCGGCGTACACCCGCCGCATGGACGTCGCCAAACCAATCGCGATTAGGACTATTTGGAGGGTGAAAGCGCCTGGTTGGTGAGCAGCATTTTGCCGCCGCTCTCCGCCACCGTGAAAAGCGCCGCCGCTCCCACCAGCTTTTCGAAGCGCGGCCGCTGTTCGTTCTTCGCCACAACGTAGTAGCGCGCGGGCCCCAGCCAGCGCTGCTTCCATTGCGCATCGTTCAAAAATACGTCCGGCGCGCCGGGCGCATAGGAGCCATATACCAGGTTGTTGAAGCGTCCGTTGAGCAGCCAGGCGGTGCGATTGGTGTAGAAGAAAATCGAAGAGAAGGTGTAGTAGTGATGATCCACCACCAGCTCGCCGCGCGGCGAGCGTAGCAGCGCTTGCGCCAGCGGGCGCGAGGAAAGGTACGGATCGAAAGCCACCATGGCCACGCGGGCGGCGTGAAAAAAGAGGATCATCATCAAGGCCGCGGCCAGAAACGCGCGTTGCCCCACCGCCCGCAGGCTGCCCACCGCGCCGATGGCGAAGGCGAGGGCCGCGATCGCCAGCGGCAGCCGCAGGTAGGCGAAAGAATCCAGCGTGAGATCCTGCATATGGCCGAGCGACAGCTTATACGCGGCGGGATGCTGCGAGAGCGCGCTCGAGATATCGCCGGGCGTGGGCACGCTGCGCACGGCGATGAGAATGGCAACGCAGGCCAGCGCCGCGGCAGCCGTGACGACCCCCAGCACGCGCGTGCCCCACCGCACCCACCTTCCGCCCGCCGCCATGGCCGAACCGAGCAGCAGCGCCAGCGCCGGATAACAGGGCATCGAGTAATATTCCTGGGTGGTGGAAAAGGTGAAAAACAGCAGCACGAAACCGGTCCAGCAAAGCGCCAGCAGGCGCGTCTGTCCGGCGCGATCGGCGGGCCGGAAAGACTGCCGCAACACCGCCGGAAAATACACGCACCAGGGAAACAGCCAGACCAGGTGAAGCAGCCAGAAATAAAGGCGCGGCACGGTGTCGTAATCCCGCGGATAGCGCAGGTTCAACAGGCGCAGCACCTGCTCGTTCATGAAATAGAACCACAGGAAGCCGTGGTATTGGCCCGGCACGCTGCGCAGGGAAAAGTCGAAGTAGGGAGGGTTGCGCAGCATAGCCAGCACGTGCCAGGGAGCCGCAATCAGCAGCATGACGCACAAGCCGCTCCAGGGGCGCAGCCGTTTCCAGACTTTGCGCGAAAACAACTGGCGGGTGAAGAGCAGGTACAAAAACGCCGCCGCCGCCGGGAACAGCACCGCGATGGCGCTTTTCAGCAGCAGCCCCACTCCCAAACTGGCCGCCAGAGTGAAAGCCCAGAAGCGCGGATGGCGTTCGCCTTCGTCCAGCACGCGCAGAAACGCCCACATGGCGAGCGCCACGGTGACGGTCAGCATCACATCGGGAATCAGGATGCGGGTGAAGAGGAACAGCCCCACGCAGGTGGCCATGCACAAGCCCGCGAAAAAGCCGGCCCGCTTGCCGAACGCCCACGTCCCGAAGGCCGCCGTCAGCCAGGCCAGGAACACGCAGGAGAGCGCCACGGGAATGCGGGCGGCCCAATCGAAGACGCCGAACGCACGATACGCGCCGGCCATCAGCCAGTAGATCAGGGGCGATTTTTCCAGGTACGCGACGCCATCCAGGCGCGCCGTCACCCAATCGCCGCTGGCCAGCATGGTGCGCGCGATCTGCGCCTGCACGGCGTCCACATCGTCCATCAGAGAGGGAGGGGAAAGAATGCAGCCCAGATAAATTGCCGCGGCGACGAGTACAACCGCTAGATAGAAGTGAAAATTCCCGCCGGAGCCTGGCGGTCCCGTTCGTAAACCGGCGTCGTCTGAATTCTCCATCGTTTCATCCATAGGAACAGCAGCATCAACCCCCAAAGCTGATAGCCGAGGTTGGCGCGCCTGGTCAGGTGTTGCCTGACGCAGCTCTCCAGCATAGCGCGATGGAACAGGCGATTATCGGAGGGGCTCACCAGAAGGGTATCCAGCAGCAAAGCGCGCAGGGGCCCGCGCAGCCATTCATGGGCCGGAAAATCGAATCCCACCTTCTTGCGGCTCAGCGTTCCGGCCGGCAGCTTTCCCTTCATGAGCTCCCGCAGAACGATCTTCTGCGTTCTGCCATGGATTTTGAGATGGCCCGGCAGCGAAGCGGCGAACTCCACGATGCGGTGGTCCAAAAAAGGCGGCCGGACTTCGATGGAGTGCGCCATGCTCATGCGGTCCACCTTGGCCAGAATATCGTCGGGCAGGTAGTAGCGCTGATCGAAGCGCAGCCATGCGTTCACGCCGTCCTCGGGGGCCACCTCGCGCAGCATGGCCGCCAGCGCGGCGGGCAGCGGCACGCTCGCCAGGGCGGCTTTTTCCGGTTCCGTGAAAGCGCCGTTCCAGTAGACGTGGGCGCGCGCCGCGGGCATCAGGCAGCCCTCCGCGAAGCGCTTGAGCATGTACTCGAAGCCGATCTTTTCGTCGGACACGGGCCATTGCCGCGCGGCCGCCCGGGCGGCGCGCAGCATCCAGGCCGGCCAACGCCGCGCGCGCCGCGCCAGCTCGTCCGCGCGATAGGTCAGATAGCCGCCGAACAGCTCGTCGGCGCCTTCGCCGCTCAGCGCCACCGTCACGTGCCGGCGCGTCATGCGGGAGAGGAACCACACCGGCAGCGCGCCTCCATCGGCATTGGGCTCGTCAAAGTAGTAGGCGAACTGTTCGATGGCGCCGGCCAGCCCGCAATCCGGGTTGACATCGAACTCCTGGTGCTCCGTTTCGTAGCGCGCCGCGATGCGCCGGATGTACCGGGTTTCGTCGAAGCTGCGCCCCAGGAAGGAAATGGAAAACGTCTTCAGCCGCGAGGTGGATGCGGCCGACGCGTAATGCAGCAGCGTGGAGGAATCCAGCCCGCCGCTCAACCAGATGCCCAGCGGAACGTCGCTCAGCAGATGCTCGCGCACGGCCAGTTTGAGCAGCCCATCCAGCTCGCGCGTGGCCGAGTCCAGGCTCCAGTGCGGCTCCGCATGGCACGGCAGCCGCCAGAACGGCGCGGAGCGCGTCTGGCCGTCCACCCATTCCAGCCAGTAGCCGGGAGTCAGTTTTTCGATCCCTTCCACCATGGTGTAGGGAGCGGGCACGTAGTTCATCGCCAGGTAGCAATCCAGGGCGGCCAGGCTGAGATTCCGCTCGATTTCGGGATGCGCGAAGATGGTTTTGAGCTCGCTCCCGAAATACAGGTCGCGCGCGCGGCGGGTGAAATACAGCGGTTTGATGCCCAAGCGGTCGCGCGCCAGCACCAGCCGTCCGCGCGATTCCGACCACAAGGCAATCGCGAACATGCCGCGCAAGCGGGCAAAGCATTCGACGTCCCATTCCAGAAACGCCGCCAGAATCACTTCGGTATCGGTATGGGTGCGGAACTGGTGGCCCCGCTGTTCCAGTTCGCGCCGCAGCTCTTCGTGGTTGTAGATCTCGCCGTTGAAGACGATAACCGCATCGCCATTTCCGGAAACGATGGGCTGATCGCCGCTGGCGAGGTCGATGATCTTCAACCGCGTGGCGGCCAGCGATACGGTGTCGGATTCGAAGACGCCTTGCTGGTCCGGTCCGCGATGCAGAATCGTAGCCATGGATTCCCGGATGCGGCGGGGATCGGGGCGAGAATTACGATGCGTAAAACCGGCAATTCCACACAAGGTTGCCTCCACTCTAGCAGACCGATTCCGGCTTACCGGATAGTCAATTAGGGCTAGTCACTTCCCTGTACCCAAGGGGGTGGGGCGCGTCGTCTATTAGGCGACGTTCGAAAAGCGCCATGTCGCCTCACATTGTCAGGGCAGTATTTTTGGGAGTAGCAGCCATTCCATTTGTTTACTATGGGATTGCACTCTTTAGCTGCTGGCGTTTCTTTCGCCGCCCGGGGCGCCCCGCAGCGACCGGTTTTACGCCGCCCGTCAGCATTCTGAAACCCATCCGCGGCCTGGATCCGGATGCCTACGAAAACTTCGCCAGCTTTTGCCGCCAGGACTATCCGGATTACGAAATTCTCTTCTGCGTGGGCGACCGCGAAGACCCCGCGCTGCCGCTCATCGATCGGCTGATGCGCGAATTTCCCGCCTGCCGCATTCGCGTGCTTTTCGGCTCGGGACGCGATGCCGCCAACGATAAAGTCGCCAAACTGGTCCGGTTAGTGAACGAGGCGCGCCACGAATATGTAGTGATCAGCGATAGCGACGTGCGCGTCCGGCCCGACTATCTGCGCACCGTGATAGCTCCTCTCGCCGATCCCAAAATCGGCGCGGTCACCTGCTTCTACCTGCCCATCGAGGAACGGACCTTTACCGATCACGTGCAATCCGTGGGGATGATGTCCGATTTTTATGCCGGGATCGTGGTGGCCTGGCAACTGGATGGCGTCAAGTTCGCCCTGGGACCCACCATCGCCACCACGCGCGAGCGCCTGGCGGCCTTCGGCGGCTACCAGTCCATCGAGAACCGCCCGGCTGACGATTTGCTGGTGGGGCGGCTCATCGCCGACCAGGGCTACGAAGTCGAGCTCTCCCGCTACCCGGTCGAGACGGTGGCGGATTACCACTCCATTTCCGAGCTCTATCACAAACGGCTGCGCTGGATTGTGGTGATGCGCCACATGCGCCCGTGGGGCCATTTCGGCTTGCTTTTCACGCACGGCCTGCCGTGGGCGCTGGCCGCCGTGGCGTTCCATCCGTCGTGGACGGTGGCCGCGGTCTATCTGGGAGGTTACTTTCTGGCGCGCTGCGCCATTACCGCGATGATTGCCGTGTGGGGTTTGAAACAGCGCTCCTACTGGCGGGAAATGCCTCTCATTCCGCTGTGGGACGCGCTGGCATTTGTCATCTGGGCGGCCAGTTTCGCGCGCCGCAGCATTCGCTGGCGCGGCGCCGACTATTGCATTCGCGGCGGAACGCTGGTGCCCGTGAATTCGGCGGCGGAGGAGTAAGGCGGAAGATGCGCCGGTAGACAACCGGCGCGCAGGATGCCATCCTGCCCCACCGGATTACCGTCCCAGCAGCACCACGCCGCATAGAACCAGCAGCGTCCCAGCCAACCTCCGCGCGCCGATGCGTTCTTTGAGCAGCACCTTCGCCGCTGCCGTCTCCAGCACAAAGCTGGCGGCCGACGCGGGCACGGCGAAACTCAGCGGCGCCGATTGCACCAGCGCCATAAACGCGAAAAACGAAAACGCCAGGCAGCCGATGGACATCAGAAGATAGCGGCGCTCGACAATCATGCGCAGCAGCCGGCCCAAGCCGCGCGCCCCCACCGATTGCGCTCCCGCCCGCTTCATTTCGTAGCTCTGCAACAGATCGCTCAAAGCCGTGGCCACTACCATGATGCTGAGCAGAATCCAGGTCATTGGGCTTTCTTCTTCAGCTTGCCCGTGGTGCTTTGCGGAGTGGAGCTCACCAGCGCCGCGCCGCCGAAAATCAAGGCGACCGCCAGCCAGCGCTGCGGGCTGACCGCCTCGTGCAGGACGAACCGCCCCAGCAGCGCGGCCAGCACGTATCCAATGGCGGTCATGGGCAAAATGAAACTCAGATCGGCCACGCTCAATAGCGCGAGGCGCGCCAGCAATGCCACGATCAGCATCACGATGCCGGCGGCCACGAAGGGGTCCAGCATGGAGCGCAGGTACACCAGCGGATCGCCCGCCAGGGTCTCGGGAAAGCGGCGGGTGCCCATGGCCAGGGATAGGTTTCCCACCGCGCGCAGCGCCAGAAAAAGGGCCAGCCAAAGATAGGTACGGATGGTTCTGCTCACAAGCGGCACAATCCACAGGGTACCGCGAGCAGCGGCCTTCCATGGTCAAGGTGGATGGCCTGTGGGTCCATCAGGGCAACGCGGAGCCGGGAGCAAACTGGGAACGCATCCTGGAGGACGCGCGCGAGGAGCGGATTCAGTCGGTTCTGAAAGCGTAACCAGGTGGATATTTTCTTCGATACCGCAGTTCTGGTTGCCGCCTCCGAGCAAAGCCATCCGCACTACGCGGCCGGAGAGTGGGAGGCGGTCGCCTCATCCAAGCCGCGGGCCGTGGCCAACTTGGAACGCGGGTCGAGGATGCGGGCAGTAATGAGAGCGCAGATGAGATCGCGCTCGGGGCAACGGGTACGCGAGAGGAGATCCTGTCGGCCGAGATGGCGAAGGGTTCCGAGGGCCGCGGCGGCATGTCCATGAGGAAGAGAGCGGACGATCTGGAGGGACTGATTGCGAACGACCAAATCTTCTCCCTTCAGGACGCGGCGTAAGAGGTCGACCAGAGCGGCGGGCCAGGCGGAGAGATTGGCGAGGGTTCGTTTATGGACCTTGGAGCCGATGCGTATGCCGACAATCCGCCGGGGCTGTTGGAAACTGAATGGGGCAGGACTTATGTGCAAGCCGCGTTTTTCTCTGACGCTTCTCGCGGTTGCCTGCGTTTTGTTGGGGATCCTGCCAACCTACGTAATCCCGGCCTTGGATCGCGCCGTCGAACTATTGGCAGGCGCCAGCGCCACCGCTGCACTGGTACCGCCATTTTTCACAGCGACGGAATCGAACCAGCAGCTTCCCACTGCGTTCCTGCGCGACTTTCACAATCTGGGAGCGCAAACCGGACGCTGGGCGAGGAATTGAATTATCGCCACCGAAAAGACCGCGGTCACTAGCAGCAGGATCGCCAAGGCTGCGAGGCTGTATGAGGGTGACATCGCAAAGACGACTGTCCGGAGATACTACATTCCGGTGGTGGCTACGAGGATGGCCGTTAGCGCCAGCGCTCCCACAATGTTGCTTTGTATGCGCGCGCCGCCGCGATTTGCCGCCGCCGGGTTTGGAAGCCGCTTGGCGAGAGGGCTGTAGTTGAATCGTGGCGTGGCAGGTCTTTAATAAGGGAGACCGGCTGGTGCGAATCCCGCTTCTCGTGGGTGCTTTCGTCGCCTTGCTTGGGCCAGAAGATCGAATTCGGCATCAAGGGACGGTCTCCCCGTCGCGGCGGGAAACAGCCGCACGAAATTCGGTTGGCGCTTACCGCGTGTCGTCTTGAAACGCGAACAGCGGTTCGATGTCCACGGGAATCCCTTTGGTCGCGGCCAACGCGCCGGTCAAGGCGGCGGGCATGGTATCGTATTTGGCCATCCAGGCTTCCGCGCCGGCGCGGTCGCCGCGGGCTTCGAAGGTAAGCAGAATTTTGGCGAGCTGTGCCAGGACGGCGGGCATGCGCGCATAATCCACGGTGTAGCGGCCGGCGGCGAAGGAGAGAGCGCGGTTTTCAAACAGGTAATTGAACTCCATCATCTCGGCGCGGCCGTGGGCTTCGCCGGTGCCGAAGCGCAGAGTGCGGAAGATGCCGGCCACGTAGGAGGCGTAATATTCTTCCAGGCGATCCTTGGGCATGGCGCCGCGATCCATCAGCCACTGGAGGCCGAACATGCCCACCACATCGGCTTTGGCTTCTTCCAGGCCGGAGTAGACCGGGCCGATGGCTTCACGGATATCGATCTGCTGGCCGTCCCGGTGCGCGAACGAGGGGCCGAGCTCATGGGAAATTTCGTGCATCAGGGTACCGGCCAGATAGCCTTCGGCGCTGGCTTTGGCGGCTTGCGCGGGCTGCATCAGCTTCTGCGCGATGGGCAGAATCACGAAGGTGACGCGGGCATCCATGAAATTCTTGAAAAAGATCTTCTTGGTGCCTTTTTCCTGGTGGATGCGGGCGTCGTTGGGCAGGTTGTCGGCTACGGCCTGGTAGCCGTGGCGCAGGTCGCCGGCGCGATAGGGGGCGTCCATGACTTCCATGGGAGTGAGATGGCCGCGCTTGGAGGGCCGGCCAGAGGCATCCACGGGCAGGGCGTCCTGAATGTCCGGCACGTATTTCTGGTAGACGGCCAGTTTGCGGCTCTCTTCTTCGTTGCGGATGAGGATGGATGCGCCGTAGGAAGTTTTCACGCCCAGCAGGTCGTCGAGGTAGGTTTCGTAAGGAGCGAAGATGACGTCGATCTTGGGATCTTTTTCGTCCAGCCAGGCGAGGTCGCTTTTGTAGTAGTCGTCGGTGAGGAGGGAATCCGCGCGCAGGCGCAGGAAATTGGCGAAGAGCGGGTCGGGGCTGAGAGCGGCGGCGGCGCGCAGGGCTTTGGCCATGGGTTCGAGGAACTGTTTGTACTCGATGTGATAGGGCGTGGCGGCGAGGCGGCCGTTGCGCCAGCGGAGGATGGTGAAGGGGTCGTAGACGGCGGACTTATCGGCGGGGTGCTGCGCGACGTATTGCTCGATTTGGGCGCGGGTGAGATCGCGGGGATAAAGCTCGTGGCCGGGCGGCATGGGCTGGCTGCCGGCGAAGGGGCGGTTTTCGTCGAGCAGGTCCCAGCGGCTGCCCATGATGACGAGGAGCCGCTTGAGGATGGGGTCGCGGGTGGTTTTGAGGAGCTCGAGGCCTTGCAGATCGCTCTGCCGCCAGTACACGTCGTCGAGCAGGCGGCAGGCTTCCACCAGGCGATCCACCATTTGAATTTCCTGGGGCGAGAGACCTTGGGAATGGAAGGGCATGTCAACGGGCTTCCATTGGGCGAGGCGTTGGGCGGGGGTTTGGGCGTGGAGCGCGCAGGCGAAGAGGGCCGGGAGCAGGAGGGTCCGCATGCGGATATGGTAACGCCGCGCTGGGAAACGGAAGAAAAACCGGGGTGCTAGAATCGGGGTTTCCCCCATGGCCTCCCGCTCTCGCAAGGCGCCCGCGCCGGTGGTTGCGCCGCCGGCTGCCGCAATCTACCCCGCGTGGCCGCGATGGGCGATCCTGGCGCTTTCCGCCCTCCTGCTGGTGGTATTTTTCTCGACCGAGGTGTCCGACACCGATACCTGGTGGCATCTGAAAACCGGCCAGTACATTGTGCAGCGGCATGCGTTGCCCGTTCCGGACCCGTTCGCCTACACCACCTATATGGGAAAGCCGTCGTACGCGGGGGAAGAGACCACGCGGCGCTTCAATCTGACGCATGAATGGCTGGCGCAGGCATACCTTTACGGGGTCTACGCGGCGGCCGGTTTCCCCGGATTAGTGTTGCTGCGCGCCCTGTGCCTGGCGGCGTTCTGCGGCCTGGCGGGCTGGCTGGTCTACGGGCGAACGCGCGGATTTTATCGCGCGCTGGGCGCGTCGTTCGCGGCCTCCCTGGTGGTGCGCGGTTTTGTGTCCGACCGGCCGCAATATCTGACGTACGTTTTCCTGGGGGTGACGCTGGCGATTCTGGAATCGCGGCGGCGGCTGTGGCTGCTGCCGCCGTTGTTTCTCCTATGGGCCAACTGCCATGGCGGCTTCATTCTGGGATGGGCGGTGGTGGCGGCTTACTGCGCGGAGAGCCTGTTTCTGCGATGGCGGGGAAGGCCGCTTGCCGGCGAGCGGCAAATGTGGTTGTGCGGCGCGGCGGCGGTTGTGGCGTGCGGCCTGAATCCGAATTTCCTGCGCGTTTTCGAGGTGCTGCGGCACTATCGCGAAAGCGCCATGCAGTCGCGCATCCTGGAGTGGCAGTATCCCAAGTTGGGCGAGGTGAGCCAGTATACGGTGCTGCTATTTGGAGCGATCGCGGTGTTGCTGTGGAACTGGCGCAAGGTGCGTGCGGTGGATTGGCTGCTGCTGGCGATTTTCGGCGCGGCTTCGGTGACGGCATTCCGCAACATTATTTTCCTGGCGTTTATCGGCGCGTTTCTCATCGCCGTTTACCTGCCGGCCCGCACGGCCAAACCGGGGGCCGGCGGCTGGCTACTGCTGGCGCTGCTGGCGGCGGCGGAGGCGATGGCGGCCGCGAACATGCTGCCGGTGATGGTTCTCCCCGTGCTTTTCGGCATAGGATACCTGCTGTGGATGGGCCGATTTCCCTGGCTGGCGGATGGCGCCATCGCCGTGCTGCTGGTGGCCGGGAGCGGCGTCCTGATCGCCCAGGGCCGCGGGTTGCAGCTTCGCGCCGCCGCATGGAAAGTCCCGGCGGCGACGGCGGACTTCCTGCTGGCGCATCACATTCAGGGCCGCATCTTCAACACCTACGAACAGGGCGGGTACCTTTTGTGGCGTTTGTGGCCGCAACAGCAGGTGTTTCAGGATGGGAGGGCGCTCAACGAATCGGTTTTCCTGGACGGAACCAGGATCGCGATGAATGCCGATGCGCCCGATGGAAGGACTACCCGGCAGATCCTGCGGCAATATGGAATCGACGTGATCGCGATGAGCGGTTTCGAACCGTATACCGGCACGGCGTATTACCTTCCCGCCGCATTGGCGGACCCCGCGCAGACCGAGTGGAAACTGGTCTACCGCGACGCGCACGACGTGGTTTTCATGCGGCGCCCTCCGCCCGGCCTGCGGCCGCTGAATTCGTGGGAGGCGCTGGCGGCCATGGAAGATCAGTGTATGTTGTATGTCGAGCACGGCTCCGCGGAGTGTTCGCAAGGCATGGTCGACATTTTCACGCGCGCGGGAGACCAGGGGCGGGCGCGGAAATGGAGCGCCATTTTCCGGGGAGCGAAAATCCAGTCGATGCTGGAGCCGGTGCGGTAGTGGGGGAAGGGAGCATGTGGACAAACTGGGAGGCCTGTCCTACCGGTTACCCCGCCAGGAAGGGAACGGCGCGGGCGGCCATATAGTCGAGGACGTTCAACAGATCGTGGCCGGCCTCGAGCAGTTCCAGGCGGGCGTTGGGGTGGGAGGCGGCGAATTGCGCGGAATATTCGGGCGGGACCACGTCATCGCGGGCGCCGTGGAAAATGAGCGCGGGCTGCCGGAAATCGGGCTCGTCTTCGTAGCGCGGGGGGTCGTCCACCATGTTATAGGAGAGCCTCAGGGCGCGGCCTTCGCCATAGTGAAAGACCTCCAGGAATCCCGTGCGGCGCCATTCCTGCATGGCGGCCGCGCCTTGAATCTGGGGCCATCGCGTGGCGAAGCGAAAACCGGGAGCCAGGAGAACCAGACGCTCGACCTGGGGGCGCCGCGCGGCGTAGGGCGCGGCCAGATAGCCGCCCAGGCTGGAGCCGATCAGCGAAACCGGTCCGCCGGCGGCGATGGCGGCGACGGCACGGCCGAGTGCGGCAAGCTGGCCGGTAATGGTGAGGCGTTCGAAATCGCCGTCCGCCAGATCGGGAACCGACACCGAAAAGCCGGCCGCTCGCAGGCGATCGCGGAAATAGCGAGCCTTCTTGGACGACGGCCCGGAGGCGAAGCCGTGCAGATAGACCACGGGAGTCATTTTTTCTTGACGGGCGGCGGTTCGGGCACTTCGGTGAACTTGATCTCGGCATCCGAGCTGAAGAGCTTGAAGGGATCGTAGCGGTAGAGGTTTTCGGTGACCAACTGGCCGTCCACCAGGTGACGGTGGACCACCGAGACGGGGGTGAGGAAGCCGTGGGGCGACTGGACGTAATCCACGGTGGCTTCGTCGCGGATCTGGTGGCGAGCGGGGTCGGGGTGCTCGGCCCAGGCGCGGATGCGCAGGGGTAGTCCATCGTTTTTGCGGATCCACAAAGTGCCCTGGAGGGCCCGGTGGGCGGACTGGCGGCCATGAAATTCGAGTTCGCCGCCGGCGGTGGAGTTTTGCTTCCAGGCGAACACCAGGGCGGTCTCGGCGCCCACCTGGGCCTCGCCGGCGGGCTGGAGGGTCATATTGTCCAACCCCCTGGGGGTGAAGGCCAGCAGAATGAGGCCGTAATCGGTGGCGATATCGACGAGGCCGTACTTGGCGAATTCCTCGAGCATGCGCTTGCGAATGCGGTCGTCGGCGGATTGCATGCCGAGCGAGAGGGCGCGGCGGGCGGTCTCCTGCGACTGGACGGGGTGGCCGTCGACGGAGACCACCTGGCGGAACTCGACCAGGTCGGTGGAAGCGGAATCCTTGAGGGCGCCGACGCTATATTCGGAGACGATTTCGCGTACCCGCAGGCGCGGCTTTTGCGGCTCGGTGGCGGCTTTGCCGATGCGCGGGTGAAAGCGCGAGGGCGGCATGAGGGAGCGTTGTTCGAGCGTCTCCTGGGTCAGGGCTTTGGGCATATTCTGCTGAAAGATGGAGGCTTCTTCGGAGACGCGTTCGAGGAGGGATGGGGCAGGCTGGGTTTGGGCGGGCGCGGAGGCCGGTGTCACTGGAATTGCAAGGAGCGCCAAGGCAAAAAGCCGCATGTTGTCATTCTACGGCTAATGCGGGAACAATGGGGTTTGGCTGCGGGCTTTTGTTTCAACGGGTTAGCGGATAGGGTGCGATTTCGGACAGAAAGCTGTTAATTTTAACGGCGAAAGCTGTTGCATCGTACGGTCGCTCCTGATATTCTTAGAGAAGTCGCCGAATTGAGGATTTTGTGGTGCGCGAGTTGACGTACTTGCCAAAGTGCGCTCTCGCGTGGTAAAACTGTAGAGATCCTCTTGTAAGGAATGGTAACAAAACTCCGGCGGGCCACCGTCGGAGCGGAATACGGCCTTCCTGTTTGGTTCTTTTTAAATTTTCAAGTTCTCTGGCTGCGGACCCTTGCGGTTTGCGGCTGGAACAAGTTTCGAGGCCTGCAATCGAGTCCGGTAAAAAGAAGCCGGGGTGGGTTGCGCAGATCTTTGACAATCTGGTTGGATGCAGTAAAGAAGAACTCGTCAGTACTCTGAGTAAACC
>Ga0181521_10001929_pt1 | contig 25217 bp, 13 predicted proteins | sample PEATcosm2014_Bin_32_FD_119764 | JGI IMG/M metagenome (GOLD analysis project Ga0181521, IMG submission 119764) | Peatland microbial communities from MTU Mesocosm Facility, Houghton, MI, USA - PEATcosm2014_Bin02_60_metaG | ecosystem: Environmental > Terrestrial > Soil > Wetlands > Peat | place...
GGACGCGGTCATGGCCGCGCAACCGGGCCGCGTTTGTTTCGTCGCCGGCGCCCTCGGGCCAACCGGCAAGACGGCCTCGCTCTCCCCCGATGTCCACAATCCCGCTTTCCGCGCCGTCACCTTCGATCAACTGGTCGCCGCCTATTCCGAGCAAACGCGCGGGCTGCTGGACGGCGGCGTGGACGTTCTGCTGCTGGAGACGGTATTCGACTCGCTGAATTCCAAGGCCGCGCTCTTCGCCATAGACAAGTATTTCGAGGAGACGGGCCGCCGTTTGCCCGTGATGGTCTCCTTCACCATCACCGATCTCAGCGGGCGCACCCTCTCCGGCCAGACCGTCGAGGCGTATTGGAACTCGATCTCGCACCACAAGCTGCTGAGCGTCGGCATCAACTGCGCGCTCGGTCCCAAGGAGATGCGGCCTTTCATCGAAGAGCTGGCGGGGATCGCGGACATCCCCGTCAGCGCCTATCCGAATGCCGGGTTGCCCAACCCGATGTTGCCGACCGGATTCCCCGAGACGCCGGAAACGCTCGCCCCCCAGCTCAAGGAATGGGCGCAGAACGGCTGGCTCAATATCGTCGGCGGCTGCTGCGGCACCACCCCCGCCCATATCCACGCTGTGGCCGACGCCGTCCGCGGCCTGCCGCCGCGCGTGCCGCCCCAGGTCGAGCCGGGCACCCGTTTAAGCGGCCTGGAACCGCTGACCATTCGCCCGGAGGCCAACTTCGTCAACATCGGCGAGCGCACGAACGTCACCGGCTCGCCCAAATTCGCCAAGCTCATCCTCGCCGGCAACTACGAAGCCGCCCTGACCATTGCCAAACAGCAGGTCGAGAACGGCGCGCAAATCATTGATGTGAACATGGACGAAGCGATGCTCGACTCGGAGAAGGCGATGACGACCTTCCTGAATTTGGTCGCTTCGGAGCCGGACATCGCCCGGGTGCCGGTGATGATTGACAGCTCGAAATGGTCGGTCATCGAGAGCGGCCTCAAGTGCCTCCAGGGCAAGGGCATCGTCAACTCGATCAGCCTCAAGGAAGGCGAAGCGGAGTTTGTGCGCCGGGCCAGGCTGATCCGCCGTTACGGCGCGGCGGTGGTGGTGATGGCGTTCGACGAGCGCGGCCAGGCCGACAGCTTCGAGCGCAAGACCGAGGTCTGCCAGCGCTGCTATCGCATCCTCACCCAACAAGCCGGCTTCCCGCCGCAGGACATCATCTTCGACCCGAACGTCCTCACCGTCGCCACCGGCATCGAGGAGCACAACAACTATGCGGCGGACTTCATCCGCACGGCGAAATGGATCAAGGAAAACCTCCCCTTCGCCCGCGTCAGCGGCGGAATCAGCAACATTTCCTTCTCGTTCCGCGGCAACAACGTCGTGCGCGAGGCGATGCACTCGGCGTTTCTCTATCACGCCATCCGGGCGGGGCTGGACATGGGCATCGTGAACCCCGGGATGCTGGAGGTGTATGAGGAAATCCCCAAGGACTTGCTGGCGCTGGTGGAAGATGTGCTCCTCAACCGCCGGCCCGACGCCACCGAGCGGCTCGTCAAGTTCGCCGAAACCCTTAAGCAGAAGGACGAGGCCGTCGTTGCCGAAGAGGAATGGCGCCAGGGCACCGTCGAGCAACGCCTGAGCCATGCGCTCGTCAAAGGCATCGTCGAATACATTGACCAGGATACGGAGGAGGCCCGGCAGAAATATGGCCGCCCGCTGCTGGTCATCGAAGGCCCGCTCATGCAGGGCATGAACGTCGTCGGCGACCTTTTCGGCTCGGGCCGGATGTTCCTGCCGCAGGTGGTCAAGAGCGCGCGCGTGATGAAGAAAGCCGTCGCTTACCTGTTCCCGTTCATGGAGGCCGAGAAGGCCGCTTCCGGCAACCACCAACCCCAGGGCCGCATCCTCATGGCCACGGTCAAAGGCGACGTCCATGACATCGGTAAGAACATCGTGGGCGTGGTGCTCGGCTGCAACAATTACGAGGTCATTGATCTCGGCGTCATGGTGCCGTCGGAAAAGATACTCCAGACGGCCCGCGAGAAGAACGCGGACATTATCGGCCTGAGCGGACTGATCACGCCCTCCCTGGACGAGATGGTCCACGTCGCGAAAGAAATGGAGCGCCAGGGCTTCAGCGTGCCCCTGCTGATCGGCGGCGCAACCACCAGCAAGGCGCATACGGCCGTCAAGATCGCTCCCGGTTACTCCCAGCCCGTCATCCATGTGCTGGATGCCTCCCGCGCGGTCGGCGTGGTGAGCAGCCTCCTCAATCCCCAACTCAAACCGCCCTTCATCGCCAACCTCCGCGCCGACTACGACAAGCTCCGCGCCCAACATGCCGATCAGAAGGCCAAGCCGCTGCTGACCATCGAGGAAGCGCGCAACCGCCGCACCCCCATCGCTTGGAAAGCCAGCGACCTGGAGAAGCCCGCCTTCACCGGCCTCCGCGTCCTCGCCTCCGATCACCAATCACCAGTCATCAGTCATCAGTCATCAGTCACCAGTCACCAGTCACCAGTCACCAGTCACCAGTCACCAGTCACCAGTCACCAGTCACCAGTCGCCAGTCACCAGTCACCAATCACTTTGTCGGCCCTCGTTCCCTTCATTGACTGGTCGCCCTTCTTCCACACCTGGGAACTGCGCGGGCGCTACCCGGCCATCCTGGAAAAACCCGAGGCCCGGAAGCTCTTCGAGGAAGCGCAGGAACTGCTCAACGACATCGTCAGCCGGAACTTGCTCGCCGCGCGCGGGGTTTACGGCTTTTTCCCCGCCAACGCCGTGGGCGATGATGTCGCGCTCTACACCGACGATTCCCGCACTCGCGTCCTGACCACCTTCCATTTCCTGCGCCAGCAAATGGACAAACCCCCGGGCCAGTTCAACCATTGCCTGGCGGACTATATCGCGCCCAGAGGAAACGGCTCGGCGGGAGCCTCGCCCTACCTCAACTCTCAACTCCCCGACTACCTGGGCGCTTTCGCCGTGACTGCCGGCTTCGGCGTCGAGGAGCTTTGCCGCAAGTTCGAGGCTGACCACGACGATTACAACTCGATCATGACCAAGGCGCTCGCCGACCGCCTCGCCGAAGCCTTCGCCGAGTACCTCCACCAGCGCGTGCGCAAAGAATGGGGCTATGGCCAGGCCGAGAACCTGACCACCGAAGACCTGATCCGGGAAAAGTATCGTGGCATCCGTCCCGCCGCCGGCTATCCCGCCTGCCCCGACCACACCGAGAAATGGACCCTCTGGAAGCTGCTCGACGTGGAAAACAACACCGGCATCAAACTGACCGAAAGCTGCGCGATGTGGCCCGGCGCAAGCGTCAGCGGACTGTACTTCGCCCACCCGGAGTCAAAGTACTTTGCCGTCGGCAAAATCGGGCGCGACCAAGTGGACGATTATCACCGGCGCAAGCAAATGGACCTGCCCGCCGTCGAGCGCTGGCTTGGACCTTACCTCAACTACGAACCTCCCCAGGCAGCTTCAGCGACTTCCGGCAACCCAAACCGGCCTGGCGAGGGTGTGATACACGGGCGCGCAAACGAGGTGTAAGCGGCCCCTGAAGTCACAGACGTTCTTTCCAGCGCCTGTCGTGACGGGCGGCGTGAATCAGTGCGACGACTGTGATCATTTCGTCACTAACCCGGAAGACAATTCGATAGGGGAAGCTGGCAGGAAAGCACCACCGAGCCTGCAGACGCCGATGGCGCAACCGATAGAGCAGCGGATTGGGCGACAAACCATCAATGGCGGCAATGACCTCGCGGGTAAATCGCTCTCCCAGTCCGGCCTGCCGCTCCTCATACCAGGAGGCAGCTTCGGCGATGTCCGCCAAGGCTTCCGGCCGGATGTCCAGCCGATAGCTCACCGCTTGAACGGAGCCATGAGCCGGATCTTGGCTTCGTTCCAAGGTATCGAGGTCTGCGGATCCCTCTCCAAGTCCCGGAAACGCTGCTCGACAAGGGCCTTTTCCGCAGCAGTCAGCGCCCCGTCATCGAGCCAGTCGTCGTTGTCCAGTTCGGCGAGCCGCAGGCGAAGCTCTTGCCGTTCTTCCGGTGTGAGCTTGGGCAACTCGTCGAGAATTTCACTCTTGCTCATGGCGGTACCTTGCCAGATTCCACGGTCAAAGGCAATGTTAATTGGTCTCGTGACTTCGCCCACCCGGAGTCAAAGTACTTTGCCGTCGGCAAAATCGGGCGCGACCAGGTGGACGATTATCACCGCCGCAAACAAATGGACCTGCCCGCCATCGAGCGCTGGCTCGGGCCTTACCTGAACTACGAACCTCCCCAGGCAGCTTCAGCGACTTCCGGCAACCCAAACCGGCCTGGCGAAGCTCCGTAGGAGTAATACCACTTCCAGCTCGAAGATGCACTATTTCCTGTAAGGCAAGCAGGCACAGTAGTTTGCGCCATATTTGGACAGACCTCATGGGCAACCGAAGGCACGAAGACTACGGCGGGCGACGGTATGGAAGGTATTGGGAGGATCATCGGAGGGGCATCAGGCCGACACCAGTGTTCCTGCCGCAAAACCTTTCTTTTTTGCCGCCTGCACGAGGGGGCGCAAGGGTGTTTTCTGCCCTTGCGCCCATAATCGTGTCGGGTTCGACGCTACCAGGACCGCTTCTGAGTGAGGGTCGCTGGAGCCGTGGCCTGGGCGGACCACAAGGCTGGGGGGTACTTATACTATTTCCATCACACTGTCAAGTAGAGAGTTAGACCCATTGGCTTCCTCGGCCGAGGGCGAAGCCGCCAGCAGGACTCAGTGAATAATAGCAGTCCTTGATTGAAAACGCACTATTCCTGAAACGGAGGCACCCCGGCCCTCGTATGGGGGGAGCGCGGGGGCTCACGCAAAGGCGCAAAGGCCGCAAAGACGGCCCTTTGCCCCTCGGGGAGCGCGGGGGTGAGGGGGGTGCGCATCCTCGGAATAGCGCATTTTCGAGCTGGAAGTGGTATTAACGCAGACGCCAAGGCAAGAACGCAAAAGCAATGGGTAGGAGGCTACTTGCCAGCTTCTTTCACGATTCGTATTTCGTCAGGGGTCAGGCCGTAGAGGCGATAGACGATCTCGTCTATCAAGTCGTCGGTGAAGGCGAGGGAAGCCTTCAGCGGCAGGACCTTATCCTTGGCGCTTTGGAAACGCGCGCGGATTTTTTCTTCGTCGGCATCTTTGAGGCGGAGTTTGTTGGCGCGGAAATGGGCGAAGACCTCGGCGGCTTCAAGCTCCCAAAACTCGTCGAGCTTAGTTTTGGGCTTCAAGGCGTGAGCGTCAATGCCGTGAAAATCTTTGAGGTTGGTGAGGAATTGTTTGGCGGCGGCACGTTGCTCGCGGTTGAGGGCCGTCATCTGTTCGGCCAGAAAGGCGAGCAGGTCGTGGACGACATCCGCGCGTTCGGGTTTGGAGGCAAGCTGGTCGGTGACAAAGGCCAGCACACTGTCCGAATTGCCGCCTCTCAGAGCGAGTTGGTAAAGCTGCCTGGCTTTGTCAACGAGCACAGACCGCTTCTTTTCCGCCGTCGTAAATTCGATGCGGCGAATGGGCAGGCGCACCAAATGGGACTTTTGGACATGCGGAAACTTGACCTCCTCGTTCTGGAACGCCGTGTGATACCAAAAGTTCAACAGCCGCGAACACAGAACGCCACATAGGAAGCTTGTTTCATTACCGGAAGCGACGTGATACACAAGATTGGTGGAAGCATAACCTGTGTCGTCGCTTGCCGCGACGATACCTGACGAAAGAAACCTGATGAGCAACTTGGGGACTGTTTGATAGAGAGAGGCAGGCTTCAAAACGGCGGCTTCGATCTTCGCGGGATCAACGAACCAACCCTCATGACTGACGTGGTGGCGATTCATGTCAAGATGGTCAATCAGGGGTAGCGCTCCCGCTGCCGGTTTTTTGGAAATTGCCGGGTGATTCATTCCGCACTCCGCGCCGCGAGTGATTTCGGCAAGTTGACCAAGAGGCAACACATCACGGCTAGCTATTCTTGCGCTTAGACTGATGGCATCGGCTCGGCTGTTCACCGGGATGATATGGAAGGGCATGACCTTGAACGTCGAGGAGGGGACGCGGTGAAACACGAAGGCGGATTCGCCAACGCGCTTGCCCAGCGTCGTAGCCGCCGCAGAATCCGACCCGCCAGCCACGAGAAGCGCGGCGTCGTTGTCCACGCCGGCAAAGGCGACGCCGAGGTCAATCGCACAGTTAAGGTGGCGTTCAACCGCCAGGATTTTGCGCAAGGCCTCGTATGACTCGTTCGTCAAGATGCGTTTTGGCACTACCTCGCCAATAGGAGCGTTCTGGCTGGTCAGGACACAGGCCAACTCACAGAAAATCGCAGCCAAGTCGAACTGGCCCACTGAGGAGTGGTAGTGAACGCGCAGCCAGTTCAGCAAGCCTGCTTGGATTTCGCCTGTTCGCAGACCGAGCCACGGCGGATTACCGACGACCGCATCAAAGCCCGCATCCTTTCCGGGCGAACCATCGTCGTTGAAAAAGACCTCCGGGAATTCGAGTTCCCAATGGAAGTAAGGTTTGTCGAGTTCCTTGACTCCGTAGCGGGCAGCGGCTTCCCGCAACTCATCCGCGCCCGCCTCGGCAGCAACAAGGATTTGTTTGGCGGCAGTCAAGTACTCTTCCTCACTGAGAGGCCCGTCGAAGAAGATGTTCGTCCAGAGGTCGGCGACTCTCTTGTACGGAGCGAGCCGGGGCAGGATTTCAACTTGCCAGCGCTTCTCCTTGGCTTTCACCGTTACCATGTCGAAGCTGGCTTGGCCTTCAATTTGGTGAATCTGGCTGATGGTTTCGGCTACGGCCAATTTGAAGTCAGGGCCAAATGTGAACTGGATTTGTTGCACGCCGGCTTTGCCTTTCTTCTGCGGCAGACCGCCGAGCTGATCAAGCCTTGCCCCGATGAGCGAGTTGCCGCAGCGGAGGTGGTGGTCGAGGAAGTTGAGCGGCTGGTCGGTGGAGATGGTGGTAAGCCAGAGGGAAAGTTTGGCAAGCTCAACGGCGAGCGGATTCAAGTCCACGCCATAGATGCAGGATTCAACGACGCGCCGCCGCCAGTAAGCAATCTCGGTTTCTTCCTGCGACTCGCCTTTGACGAACTCAGCCTGAAACTTCGTGGTCGGGTGATAGACGATGTGGTCAGCCAGAAAGGTGGTGGCTTCGACGAGGAAATGGCCCGAACCCATTGCGGGATCGCAGATGTCCAGCTTAAGGACTGCTTCGGCGAACGAGTTATCCTGTTGGCCGGCAGCACGGGCGGTTTTCACCGGCTCGCGCTGCTCGATTTCCTGCAACAATGGCGTAAGCGTCTGCTCGACGATGTATTTGACGATGTAATCAGGTGTGTAATACGTGCCGGTGGCTTTGCGTTCCGCCTTGTCGGTCTGGAGGACGAGCTTGCCGTCTTCGCGCACAAAGTGGTGTTCGAGCAATCCCTCGTAGATGGAACCGAGTTGCTGGACGCTGAGGTCGGCATAGTCCACCGACTCGAAGGGCACGAACTTCTGCCCGGCCTTCTCCGGGGTGAACATCAGTTGCCGCAATACATCGGCCAGCACGGCATCGGCGACGGCCCACTCTTTCAGCAGGGGGTAACGGTCGGGATCGAAAAGGCCGCCGTTGTAGCGCGGAACTCCGAATTCATCGTTCGCCTTTTTGTCGGTGCCGTTGATGAGCAGGCAGAGCGCATGGATGTCGCGGTAAAACCGCGTTTGGGTCTGGCTGTCGTACTCGGTGAAGTTTTTCAGCGGCGTGAGCAGGCGGGCAAGGGACAGTTGCTTGTAGTACTTGCGCGACTTGGGTTCAACGGGCAGCAACTGCCGGCCCTCGGCGTAGAGGATGAAAAGCAGCCGGTAAAGAAAGATGAGGCAGTTTTCGTAGAGGCGCGGCAGGTCGGCGTCGGTGATGTTGTTTTCGGGGCGTTCGGCGAAGCCGTTGGCGAGGATTTCCACGATGGTGAAGATTCGCTGGCGGAGGTCGGCTTCCAACTCGGCCTGGGTGGCCAAGGCGTTTTCGCGGACCTGATCGAGGCGGCATTTGCCCTGGACATCGCGGGTGAAGGCGGCGGCACTGAAAAGGGCGAGGAAGACTTTGAAGTCTTCGAGGGAGCGGATCGCCAGCTCGAAGTTGATGGCAAAGAAGTGGCTGGGCTTGGTGTCCCGACAGTAGAGCCGCCATTCGTTGCCATTGGTGAGGATGCCCCATCTGAGCACTTGGGCTTCGTCGAGGTATTCCCGGATTTGGCGGTGCGGATAGCGCTGTTGGCTTTTGCTGATTTGGGAAAGCGGATGCCCAAACTTCTTGGCTTCCAAAATGCCGACGCCGACGCGATAGCGCTGGACAACGCTCTGGTTGAGAACGCTTTCTTTGGTGTCGCCATCCGGGTAGAGGATGTAATCCGGCTCTAAATCCTGGTCCGTTTCCGGCAGACGCAAGTTGTCTGACCAGGCGAAGCCAAGCTGCTCAAGAATCTTGTCTATGAATTCCTGACGGACTCCCATTTCGTTGTCATAGCGACGCAGGGCAAAGGCACGCTTTTCATAAAGTGCCTTGCAGAACTGAAACACGGGCTGGGCTTGAGTGTCCGTCGGCCACCAGTCATTATGCTTCAGGCGCGCTTTGAGGTAGTGGTCGGAGAAAAGCCCTTCAGTTGCCCAGAGCTTTCGGACTTCCGGCATTCCCAGAAGCTCAGGATGATCTTGAATGGTCTTTCGCTTTCCCACGTTTGCCTTTAGAGGGCCAGTGAACACCCCTTTACTACTGCTCCGCAAGTCTTGTCTTTCCCGGTCTTGCGGTGAACCGCGCTTAAAAGGAGTTTGTCGCTGGACAGCGCTTGGGATAGGCTCTCCCCCGCATGACCTTAATTATTTGGAAGGACATCTTCACCATCCGCTCTGCGCGGGATGCGGAGCTGTGCGGCGTGAAAATGAGTCCCCGCCTGCAAAGCGCCGTCGCAGGGATGAAAGGGCTTGGGACCATCTGGATTCTTCTGGTAGCGCTCAACCTGCCCGCGCGGGCGGAGTTCACTATCGCCCGGGGAGGGCGTGCGCGTTGCGTGATCGTGCGGCAGGCGGGGGCGACCCTGGCGGAGTCCAACGCCGTGCGTGAGCTGGCGGGGACGCTGGAGAAGATCACCGGCGGGACGTTTGTGGTTCAGGAGGCGAAGGACGCGAAGGCGCCGAAGGGGGCGATAATCGTTGGCCCGGGCGCGGTTGCCCGGGCGCTGTTCCCGGAGGCGGGGCTGGACAAGCTGGGTTCCGAGGAGTTGGTGATGCGGGTGAAGAGCGGGCGGTTGCTGCTGGCCGGGGGGCGGCCACGCGGGACGGTCTATGCGGTGTATCATTTCTTGCAGGAGCAATGCGGCGTGTGCTGGTGGGCGCCGTGGGCCACGACCATCCCGCATCGCCCGAGCTTGCGGGTTGCCGCGCTCGATGTCCGCAGCCGACCCGCGTTCGAGTATCGCGAGCCGTATTGGTTCGCGGGGTTCGATCCGCAATGGAAGGCCCACAACGGCGCCAATGGCGAGAACCACCTCATTCCCGAGGCCCTGGGCGGTTGCATCAAATACAAGGGTTTCTGCCACACGTTTTATCCGCTAGTGCCCCCGGACAAGTATTTCGGCCCGCACCCCGAGTGGTACAGCCTGGTTAACGGCAAGCGCACGCACGACAACGCCCAGCTTTGCCTGTCGAACCCGGAGCTGCGCGACTTTGTCGTCCAGCGGGTGAAGGAGTGGCTGCGCGAGGCGCCGGACGCGAAGATCATTTCAGTGACCCAAAACGACTGTGCCGGCGCGTGCGAGTGCCCAAACTGCAAGGCGATTGACGACGCCGAGGGCAGTCCTGCCGGGAGCATGTTGGCCTTCGTGAATTACATCGCGGAGAAGATCGGGCCGGAGTTCCCGGACGTGGCGGTGGATACGTTTGCCTATCAATACACGCGGCACCCGCCCAAGACGATCCACCCGCGGCCAAACGTCATCGTGCGGTTGTGCTCGATCGAATGCAATTTCCGCGAGCCGCTGGACGGCCCGTCCAATGCGGCCTTCCTCGCCGACCTGGCGACGTGGTCGAAGATTTGTCCCCGCCTTTACGTGTGGGACTACGTGACCGACTTCGGCAACTACGTGTTGCCGCATCCGAACTGGTTCACGCTGGGGCCGAACGTCCGCCTGTTCCGCGCCTACGGCGTGAAGGGGGTTTTCGAGGAAGGCGCTTATGCCGGCCCGGGGGAGGAGATGGCCGAGATGCGGGCGTGGTTGCTGGCGCAACTGCTGTGGAATCCGCAACAGGACGACCGGGCGCTGATCCGGGAGTTCCTGCGGGGCTATTACGGCGAGAGGGCAGGGGACATCATCGAGCGTTACCTGGAGTTGATGCACGACGCGTCCAAGGGCTTCTACCTGGCCTGTTACCTGGGCAAGGAGGCGCCGCACCTGCGGTTCCAGCCCCTGGCCGCGGCGGAACGGCTTTGGCAGCAGGCCGAAGAGGCCGCCAGTCGCGAGCCTGATCCCGAGAAGCTGATGCGCGTCCGCATGGGGCACTTGCCGGTGCGCTGCGCCTGTCTGGAGCGTTGGGTGTCGCTGCGGCAGGAATGCCGGGAGCAAAACGGGACGTGGCCGTGGCCGGAGTCGCGCAAAGCCGCCGCCGACGCATTTCGCGCGGTGTGCCAGAGTGTTCCGGGGAAGGATTGGACTCCGGTGCGTGTGCTCAGCGAGGGGGGCCGGCAGGTGGATGATTTCCTGAAGGGGTTTGACGTGGACCCGCCTGAGACCAACGGCCCGCCGCCGCCCAAGGGGGTGCTCCACTCGCCCCCGTAGTCCGACCTGCGCGGGCTGAACCTGCCGCCCTGAAATCCGAGGGCCGAAGCTGGTGAAGATGGAGAATGGCCGCGCCGTCTTCTCGGTCGGCTCCGGGAACTACAGCTTCGAGAGCCAAATGCGTTGACTCTCATCTTGCTGCCCGGCGTCGTTGAAAGTATCTTCTGGAATATGAGCACCGCTGAAAAGGATTTGCGCACCCGTGCCGAAGAGGCCTTCGTGCCGGAGTGGCAAAAGGAGTTGCTCAATGCGCGACGTAAGGCAGTCGAAGAGGGGCGGGAGGACATTCTGGAGTGGGACCGCGTCGAGGCCGCTGCGACTGCCGCTCAGGGGCGGCCCTACTGGAACGATTGATGAGACTGTCACAGCGGAACGCCGGCGCGCGATCGCCGAGCGGGTTATCCGCAGCCTTGGCTTGGCGGGGCTTTAGCCCTGGCTCCGCTTGACTTTGTTTTTACGCTAATGACTTTGTCCCAAACATCCTGTTAGGGATCATGATATGAAGAGCGCGTGTTTGGCGGTTTTCGCTTTGGCTTGTGCCTCCGGTTGCGACAGAATTTCGCCAGTGGATGCGACGAAGACCGCGATGGGAGAGACCTTCGCGCGCATCACGATCTACGCCGAGACAAACAAGTCGGTCCCGCAATCGCTGGACATTCTGCCGCGGCGAGCGGGATATGCGAACAAGACGACGGACGGGTGGAACCGACCGCTACAATATGACCTCAGCAAAGACGGGATCATCACGCTTAGGAGTTTTGGCGCAGATGGGAAGCCGGGCGGCGAGGGCGAAAATGAGGATATTTCTCTAAGCTACCACTCCAAAAGGCCCGACGGCAGTCTTTGGGTTGGATCACCGATGTGGATAGTCGAGGCAGAGATTCATCCCCAACAAGACGGCACAGCGAACGGGAACCATCTGATTCGCTCAGAGACAAATCGAACGTCATCGACGGCTGGCTCCCGTCGCTGACCTCTGCGTTAAAGGCCGAAAAAGCGAGGTCTGAGACCGTCTCTGAGAATCCCCGAGATCGGCCCCGCACCCGGAGCGGCAAAGCTGGAGCTGGGGGCATCCGATGCAGAGCTCGATGTAGCCCGGCTCCTGTGCGTGGACAAGGATCAGATGCTTGATTCCGGTGAGAGAACCCGCCACTGTCGCATCGTGAATCGTGCCCTTCAATCCAATCGCGCCGGTCTGGTTCCTCCCCCCGCCACCTTGCTGATCCTCCTTCTCGCGGCGTCGGCCTTTGCCGGCGAGGCGGCGGGGGGCCTGCTGACGGCGCAGCAGGGCGGCGGTTATTGGTTGGCGCAGACGAAAGACCTCGGCGTTTGGTGGTGTGAGAGCGGTTGGAAAGTCGGGCGTGAGACCGGATTGCTGGATAAGCCGCGCGGCAGGCCGGAGCCGGTCGCAATCTCGGCGGCGCGGGGCGAATTCGAGCCGGCGCAGGTGGTTCTGCGCCCCGAGAAGGACAGTGAGCTGGTATCCGCCGAAGCCAGCCCGTTGCGCAGCCGGTGGGGCGGGGTGGCCGGCATTTCGGTGCAGATCAATGAGGTCGCCTATGTCCAGGTCACCCACCCGACGGATTCGACCGGCGTGCCGGGCTGGTATCCCGATCCGCTGCCGCCGTTGCGACTGCCCCTCGCTCTTCGCGCCGGGCAAAACCAGCCGCTCTGGCTCACGTTTCATGTCCCGCGCGAGACCAAACCGGGCGATTACCACGGCGAGCTGCGGCTCAAGACTTCCCTGGGCGCCGTCAATGTGCCGCTGCGCGTCCACGTCTATGATTTTACGCTGCCGGCAGAGACGCATTTGAAGAGCGCGCTGGGCCTGGGCTCGCACAACATCAACCGGTATTACCACTTGACGCAGCCGGAGGACAAGGAGGCGGTGTTCGAGAAATACCTGCGCAACTTTGCCGAGCATCGCATCAGCCCGTATTCGTTTTATGACTATGCGCCGATTGATATTCGGTTCGCAGGGCAGGGGACCAATCAGCATGCGCGGGTGGATTTCACGAAGTTCGACCGGGCCGCAGCGCAATGGCTGGACCAGGCGCGCTTCAACACGTTCGTCCTCCCCTTGCGCGGGATGGGCGGCGGGACGTTTTACAGCCGGGTCCTCGGGGAGCTGGAGGGATTTCAGGAAGGCACGCCGGAATTCGCGCGGCTGTTTCAGGATTACCTCGGCCAGATCGAGACGCATCTGCGGGAACGGAACTGGCTGCCCAAGGCCTTCACCTACTGGTTTGATGAGCCGGCGCCCAAGGACTTCGAGTTCGTCGCGGACGGCATGAAGCGGTTGAACGCCGCCGCACCCGGCATCAAGCGGATGTTGACGGTGCAGCCCGAGCCGCCGTTGCTGGGGCAGGTGGACATTTGGTGCGGCCTGACGCCGAAATGGACGCTGGAGCTGGTGCGCGAGCGGCGGGCGGCGGGCGAGGAGGTCTGGTGGTATATCTGCTGCGGCCCGCACGCGCCCTATATCACGGAGTTTATTGATCATCCGGGCACGGAACTGCGGCTTTGGCCGTGGCAATCCTGGCAATACGGCGTGCAGGGGATATTGATTTGGGAGACGCTTTATTGGACCAGCCCAGCGGCGTTCCCGCCACCCAAAGTCCAGGACCCGTGGACCGACCCCATGAGCTACAAGTCCGGCTACGGCGAGAAACCCGGCGAGATCGGCTACTGGGGCAATGGCGACGGGCGCTTCCTTTATCCGCCGCGACGGGACCCGACCGTTGACCAGGCGCCCTGCCTCGACGCTCCCGTCAATTCCATCCGCTGGGAGAACCTGCGCGATGGGATGGAGGACTACGAGTATTTCTGGCTGCTGCAACAAGCCGCCACGCACGAGCTGGTCTGGCACGGCGGGACCGAGCTGCTAAAGCAGGCGCGCGAGCTTTTGAAGGTGCCAAGCGAAGTTTCCCGGGACCTCACACACTTCACCGCCGACCCGCGGCTCATGCTCGCCCATCGCGACCGCGTCGCCCGGATGATCGAGCGCTTGCAGCGGAGCAGGTAGCGTAGATTTGCAATCTGCTGTAAAGCCGAGTTGCGCTCTCATTGATCTGGATGACTTCGTCCCAATCCTTTTCAGTGAATTCGAGCAGGGGGGCGCGGCGGATAATGCCGGCGTTGTTGAGCAGGATGTCGAGGACGCCGTGATTTTTCAGGCTGATTTCGCACCGAAAGAGGTGAAACAGTTCACCCTGACGCCCGGCCAGTCGTCACTAGCGGAGCCGAAGGCGCGCACGTTTGCCCGGTTCGTGCCGGAGCGGGCGGACGACTTTGCGTGGGAGAACGACCGGATTGCGTTTCGGATGTACGGCCCGGCGCTCCAGAAGCAGGACGGTGACAAGACCGGCAGCGGCGTGGACGTCTGGTGCAAACACGCGCGCGAGCCGGTCATCAATTCGATGTACAAACGCAAGAACTATCACAACGATGACGGCAAGGCCGCCGACAATTATCGCGTCGGGGCGAATCGCGGTTGCGGCGGCGCGGCGATCTGGTCGGACGGCAAACTGTGGGCCTCGCGGTGTTTCAAGTCATGGAAACTCGTCGCGGAAGGCCCGATCCGCGCCGTGTTCGAGTTGACGTACGCCCCGTGGAACGCGAATGGCCGCCAGGTTTCCGAGGTCAAACGCGTGTCGCTTGACGCTACCCGCCAATGCCGCTGGCGCGAACGGTGACGGCAACTATTGCAATTGAAATAAAGGGAGCCTGGCGCAGGGTCACCACTGCTGTGCCAGAAACCATTCATCCGATTCGAGGTCGTGTTTCAGCAGGTACTCGTTTTCGTCCATGCCGCGCACTTTGAAATAGTCAGCGCGGGGCCACTCGGGTTTGCTTTCGACCTGATACCAACGGTCGAGGACCTCGCCCACTTCGATGCGCATTTCTTCCCAAACGAACCTGCGCGGCGTCTCGTCGGCCTTGGCCCCGGCGTAGCATTCGACTTGGATCGGGATGAGTTTCATCAGCCCCCTGCTTGAGCGCTCTCGTCAAGGCCAAGGCCCGAGCGCGCCCGGCATGGGACGGAAGCGCAATCCGCCGTCCACGGCACCTGAACAGTCACGCGGAATAGTTCCGCCCTTCAGAAGCCCAGCTTGCTCAATTCGGCTTCCAGCGCCATCTGGAACGGCTGCACATCGGAAGCGGGGGGCCGATAGCCAGGCTGTGGCGGAATCAGTCCAAGCTGGCCGGTTTGATCGATTTGCCAGGCGGCAATGTTGCCGTCGCTGAACGTGACTTTGCCGCTTACGACGGCGCCGGGTCGCGTGAGCTGGTCCACAGAAAGGGTCACCTTGCCCGGACCACCGGCGGGGTGGGCTGCTTTTGGCGCTGCGGCGCCGGGCCGGGCCAGAGGGGAATGCGCAGCCGCGGCCGGCGGCGCAGCAGACGCCGACAGCACCGTATCACTGAGTTTGGTTGGCTCCGGGTCTTTCGGCGTCAACTTGAGGTCATCCACCAAGAGCCGGACCTCCATGTAGGTCAGGCGAAGGCCGAGTTCGGACGCCAGCCGGTTTTGAATGTCGGACAGCTTCAGCCCCTGCGCGATCCAATCTGACACCGTTTTCCGTTGTGCCTCATCGAGATTCAAATTCATAAGCCCTATTATTCGCGGTGAGTGCCGGCTAATTCAACTCTTGTTTCAGGATCATCTGGTTGCGGGCTGAGCCGCCGGCCCGGTCTTAAACCGCGACTCGAAGGTTGAGTAGAAAGAATTGCCGGACGTGGCAGCGCGTGCTGTGGCGGCGATCCGCACCGAGACCATGCTTTGCGCGGGGAAACCCGCCCCTTCCGGCGTAAACGTCATCGTGTCCCGGGTCGGCGACCACGCGAGCGAACCGGTCGCCGCCGGAACCGTCGAGAAGGCCGGCTCGACGGTGCGGGTGTCCATCGGCTGGCTGAACCGAATCACAATCGGCGTGGCCGTTCCGACGTTCTTTGAATCGTGCGCGGGCGTGATGCTGGTCACCACCGGATCAAGCGGCAGCATTTGGGACTGGGCGATGAATATCTTCGCTGCAGTACCCGGCACCGAGATGGTCGGAGTGCGCGGCCCGGCAGTCACGGTCGCCGTCTCACTGGTGTCGAGCAGATTCACCAGCCGGGTGCCCGCCGGATAAATGGTCGGGCGGTCTGGCAAGGTCTGGCTTGATTTGGCCGTGTTGAATACCACAAAGACCTCCTGCGTGCCGAGCCGCCGCGCATAGGCGAACAGGCCCGGGCCATTGGGGTCGCACCACAGGTTGGAATGCAGGCCCGTTTGCACCGCCGGATAAAGCCGCCGCAGGTTATTGAGCTTCGCAACCCATTGAAACAGCGGATGCGCCATGTTGAAATTGTCCCCGAGCGACGGTCCTTGCTCAAATTGGCCGGCGAACATGTCCTCCCGGTCGTAGGGATCGTTGCCGCCGTTGAAGGCCTGCTCCGTGCCGTAGTACAGGCACGGGATGCCGCGCGCCGTGTAAAGGAAGACCAGCGCCACCTTGAGCCGGCTGGCATTGTTGTTGGCGTTGGCGGCATTGAGGAATCGGGGCTGGTCGTGATTGTCGAGAAAAGTCACCAGCCGCATTTGGGCGCACGGGTCGTAGTTGCCGGCGATGGCGGCGTAGCGATCTTCCAGTTGCCGGGTGTTGCCCGTCGCCCTGGCAAACACGCTGTTGATCCTGAAGTAAAGGGGGTAATCCAACACTGAATCCAGCGCAAACGGACCGCCGGCCTTCGTGCCCGTGTACGAGCCGCACTTCCGATCCGAACCGTCGTACACCTCGCCGAACATGAAGAAGTCTGGTTTCCCGAGCGCGGCAGCGCAGGCGCGCACCGGGGGACACCACTTCTGCCAGAACCCCATTTCGACGTGCTTGACGGTGTCGATGCGGAAGCCGTCAAACCCGGCCTCCCGGATCCAATACTCGTATATCTCGATCATCCGCTCCCGCACATAGTTGCTCTCGGTCCTGAAATCATCCAACCCGCTCAGCTCGCCCAATTCGACCTGGGTCGCATCCCTGAAGTCCCGGATGAAGCCGTTGTTGTGAAAGAGGGCGGAGAGCGTGGTGTTGGTGGCGTTGAGGTCAAACGGCGGAGGGTATTGCCGGTCGGGATTGTGAAAGCGGAGGGTGTAGCCGCCGGGCGGGCGCTTGAAATTCGGATAGCCGGGATCGCCGCTGTCAACGAGGTCGCCGCCATGGTTCACCACCACGTCGTCGATGACCAGTATCCCGCGCGCGTGCGCCGCCCGGATCATCTGCTGCAAATCCGCCAGCGTGCCCCAATGCGGGTCAACCTGGTAAAAGTCCCGCCCGGCGTAGCCGTGGAACTCGCCCTGTGCATTCAGCACGACCGGTGAAATCCAGATCGCCGTCGCGCCGAGGGCTTTGATGTAATCGAGTTTCTGCTCGATGCCCTTGAAATCACCGCCATGAACTGAGGTTCCACTGTGGCCGCTTGGGTCATAGTTGCCGTCGGCGTTGTTGTTGCCAGGGTCGCCGTCGTAGAAGCGGTCGGTGATAATCTGATAGATGCTCTGACGCTGCCAGAATTCAGGGGTTTGGCTGGCGCGGGCCAGGGTCGCGGGAAAGGTGGTCGCGATGAAAACGCTCGCCCCTGCGAGGCCACGCAACAATCTGGCGCTATGGTTCAATCGAGCTGTAGTTTAGAAGTCCAAGACTGGCACTTAAAGCAAGAAGGGAGCGGGCGATCCCTTTCGCCGCGTCATTTGGCGGCCATGTCAAGGGCCTTGTGGTAATCCTCGGGCCGGTCAATGTCCACCTCCAGCCCGGGATCGTCCACCTCGCAAAAGGTGACTTCTCGGGGCCGGGCGGCGAGAAACTCCTTCAGAGTCGCCGCCGTTGAGCCGGCCAGTTGCCGGAACTGGGTTTGGGGCAGCAGGACGGGATGGCGCCCCTGGCCGTGCCGGGCGGGCTGGCAGACTTTGGCGGGCTGCGCGGCGCTGAAATCAAGGACCCGCCGCAGAGTTTGCGGCTGCAAGTGCGGTTGATCTCCCAGCACAATCGCCCAGTGCGTGAGAGCCGTCTGCCATCCCGGCCATCGCGCCGCGCATTGAATCGAACCAAACATGCCGCGCTCGGGGGTTGGATTGTAAATCCGGTTTTCAGCCGGAAAGCCAAGGCGGTCCAATTCCGCCTGGATGGCCCGGTTGGCGGGAGCGCAAACCACGGTGATTTGCTTCGCTCGCAAGGCCCGCCATTGCTGGATCAAATGGCCGAGGACCGACGTGCCGCGCCAGGGCAACAGCAACTTGGGCTTGCCCATCCGCGCGGACCGGCCCGCGGCCAGGATGACCACTCCGACAGAAAAAGCGCGTGCAACAGCAGGCCGTCTCATAGTGCCGCAATACCGCAGATTTCAACCCAAGTTGCAAGCATTTGGGCGAGCAGCGGAGAGCCGGGGGCGCAGGTACTGCCGTGGGGAGCCTTCACGGTCTTTTGCCCGCACATCGGGATCATGAACCCACCGACAACGGCGGACCCCTCTCCCTCGCCCCCTCTCCTCCAAAGGAATGCTGAGTCCAAAGGAGGAGAGGAAGAACCCGCCGTCGCAAACGGTGCAACCACAAAGGGCAAGTGGTATAACGGTGCCGGGGAGCGTGGAGCAGAGGTTTCTTGCCTGGCGTTTCAGGCGGTCTGAATTTGCCTGAGCTGCGCCTGGTATTCCTCAGGCAGGCGCCAGAACTTTGCGCCGTCCACGAGCTGCTTTTTGTAAGCAGCGTTGGGCAAAGGGGGGTTGGGCTGACGATTGGCGAAGTAAAGCCAAACAAGGAGCGGCTCCTCCCTGTTGCCGTCGCGGTACACCGGGCGCTTTTCCCGCACGTAACAATTGGCGTTTGATGGACGCCCCGGCTGGTAGCCTTCGCTTTCGTCCAGGCGCCGCAGATCCGATTCAGAAATGTCGAAGACGACTCCCCAGATATCCTGACCCGGTTCAGGCACACCATCGCACGTGCCACAATCTCGGTCCTTGGCGTGTCGGGTAAAGGCCAGGCGGTGGTCGGGGAGTTTGGCAATCGCCACGAACTGCGCCGACGGGCAGCGTTGGCGCATTTGGCCGGAATCCATGTTTGAGCCGTAAGCAAAGTAGAGCATCGGATTGGGTCAGGGGCCGCCGTTGCAGGCCGACCGGGCAAAAGTGTAACGCGGCTTTGCTCCTTTGAAAGCCGGGATTTCTTGTGGCTTCCGGGGGAAGTTTCTCATACCGTCTCCCGCCTATGGAAACGATTCTAGCGGAAGCCGACCGGGTCCCGTCGGCCAAACAGATTGAGGACATTGCGATGTCCACACCGGTGACGGACATCCATACGCACCTGTACGACCCCGCTTTCAAGGAATTGCTGCTTTGGGGCATCGATGATTTGCTCGTCTATCACTACTTGGTTGCCGAAGCCTTCCGCTACCTCGACCTGCCCTACGACAAGTTCTGGTCGCTATCCAAAACCCGGCAGGCGGACCTGATCTGGGACGCGCTCTTTCTCCAGCACTCACCAGTGTCCGAGGCCTGCCGCGGCGTGTTGACCACCCTCCACGCGCTGGGCCTGGACGTGAAGAAACGTGACTTGCCGGCGCTGCGCTCGTGGTTTGCAAGCCAGACGGTGGACCACCACATCACCCGCTGCATGGAACTGGCGGGCGTGGGGAAGATCTTCATGACCAACTCGCCCTTTGACGACCTGGAACGCCCGGTCTGGGAGAAGGATTTCCGCCGGGATGACCGCTTCGCCGCCGCGCTGCGCATCGACCCGCTGTTGTTGTCCTGGCCCGAAGCGGCGTCCAAGCTCGCCCGCTGGGGCTACAAGGTCCAAGGCGGTGTTCCATCGCGAAAGACCTTTGACGAAGTGCGCCGCTTCTTGGCGAACTGGACCAAACGGATCGACGCGCGCTATGTGATGGTTTCTCTGCCGGCGGAATTTGACTTCCCCTCGAAGAGCATCACGACCCAACTGATTGAGAAGGCCGTGCTGCCGCACTGCCGGGAGCACGGAGTGCCCTTCGCCTTGATGCTCGGCGTGAAACGGGCCACGAATCCGCAACTGAAACTGGCGGGTGACGGCGTGGGTTTGAGCAACCTGGCGGTGTTGCAGAACCTCTGCGCGGGCTTTCCGGAAAACAAGTTCCTGACCACGGTGCTCGCCCGCGAAAACCAGCACGAGTTGTGCGTGCTCGCGCGCAAGTTCCGCAACCTGCACCCCTTCGGCTGCTGGTGGTTCACGAATGTGCCGTACCTGATTGATGAAATTACGCGGCTGCGCCTCGAGTTGCTGGGCTTGAGCTTCACGCCGCAACATTCGGACGCCCGCGTCCTCGACCAGATCGTCTATAAATGGCGGCACTCGCGCCGCCTCATCGCCCAGGTGCTGGTGGACAAATACTCGGCCCTGGCGCAAACCGGCTGGCAGGCCAGCCGCGTGGAAATCGAGCGCGACGTAAAAGACCTGTTTGGCGGCGCCTTCGCGCGGTTCTGCCAGGGATAGGGAAAACTTCAGCGCGCTCCATGCCTGGATTGATTGCCATCGTAGGCCGGCCAAACGTCGGCAAGTCGGCCTTGTTCAACCGCATCGCCGGCCGGCGCATTGCCATCGTGCACGATCAACCCGGCGTCACGCGCGATCGCATCACCGCGGAAGTGGAATGGTGCGGACTGCCCTTCACGCTCGTCGATACCGGCGGCATCGGCCTGTCGCGCGGCGAAAAGGCGGATGATGTCATCGTCAAGGCGGCGCTCGAGCAGGTCGAACTGGCCATCGAAGCGGCCAACGTCATCGTGCTGGTGGTGAATGTCCAGGAGGGCGTCGTGCCGCTCGACCGCGAGGCCGCCGCGCGCTTGCACCGCAGCGGCAAACCGGTTCTGGTCGCCGTCAACAAGGTGGACACGCACCGGGCCGAGGCCGGCGCTTTGGAGTTTGCCGAACTCGGCTTCGACCAAATCTTTCCTCTCAGCGCGATTCACGGCGAAGGCATTGAACCGCTGATGAATGCGGCGATGGGACGGATCGCTGTCCGAACTGAACCCCCCAGCGAGCCGGGCGGTCAGGACGCGGATGACGCATCACCCCTCACGCATCCCGCCCCTCTCAAACTCGCCATCGTCGGCCGCCCCAATGTCGGCAAGTCGTCCATCATCAACGCCCTCACGAAGTCCGAACGCGTCGTCGTCAGCCCGATTCCCGGGACCACCCGCGACGCTGTGGATGTGCCGTTCGCAGTCGAAACGGAGGGCCTGCGGCAATCCTACGTGCTGATCGACACTGCCGGCTTGCGCAAGACACGGCGCATCGGTGATTCGATCGAGTTCTTCAGCGTCAAGCGCGCCGAAGAGTCCATTGCCCGTTGCGACATCGCCATCCTCGTTTTGGACGCGGAGGCTGGGATAACCGAGCAGGACAAAAAGATCGCCGACCGGATTGTGGAAGAACGCAGAGCCTGCATCGTGGTGGTGAACAAATGGGACCTGATGGACGACGCCGTCCGCAAAGCGCGCCTGGAGGAGATCGAGCGCCGCCGGAAAAAGGAGAACAGAAAGGCGCCCAACGTCATGACGACGCTCGCCGAGTTCGGCGAATGGGTGCAGGAGCATCTGTTCTTTCTCGACTACGCACCGGTGATTTTCACCTCGGCCAAGTCCGGCTTTCACCTGGATCGCCTGCTCGAAGCGGTGCGCTACGTCGCCGCGCAGTTGCAGCAGAAGGTTCCCACGGCGATTCTGAACCGCACGTTGCACGATGCCGTGGAGCGCCGCCAGCCCGTTAGTGCGCGGGGCCATCGCCTGAAGTTCTTTTACGCGACGCAAGTCAGGCAGGCGCCTCCCACCTTTTTGCTCTTCGTCAGCCGCGATGAACTTTTCTCCGATCAGTACCAGAAGTACTTGGCCGGCCAGATGCGACGCGCCTTCGGCTACGAAGGATGCCCGATAGTTCTCGCCGCCAAATCCCGCCCGAAGACCATCGAGCCCGTGCGGAAATTCAAACCCCGGTACAAGCCAGCCTCAAGCTGAAGCCGGCGCGCTTTTGGTCACGGGCATCCCTTTGCGGGCGCGGATGGGTGCCCGGAACGGTTTTTTTGGGAGTAATTCTTGAGGTTTTCCTCAAGGAATAGCGTTTGCGCAAATATTTTCAGAATTATCTTGTTCCCCCAACAGGTGGTGGTTAAGTTTGAAGTGTTACCCAACTAATGGGGTATGTGCAGGGCCTCGAGGAGAGGCGCAAATGTTTAGATATTGGCCAATTTGAACCAAATCTGCCGGATGTTTTGTTGAAGGTCCGTCAACGGGCACAACCGGCGGGACAGCAGTAAAAAGGAAAACCATGATAGTTGCCAGCGAACAGGTTTTGGCTGACGCCCCCCCCCAGGGACGCCGCCGGTCCGCAACCGTCACCGGGACTCGGGCGCCCAAAGGCACCCTTGGCTCGGCGAAGAAATTGCTCAGTATCGAAAGGACTTTCAGCGATCCCAAGATTAATCCGTTCGACCAAATCGAGTGGGAACGGCGGACCGCTGAAATCACAGACGAGGCCGGGAAAGTCATTTTCAAACAGGAAAACGTCGAGGTGCCCAAGGCCTGGTCGCTCCTGGCCACCAAGGTGGTCGTGTCGAAGTACTTTTACGGCGAGCAAGGCACCGCGGAGCGGGAGACATCGGTCCGGCAACTCATCCACCGCATTTGCCGCACGATCGCGGATTGGGGCGTCAAGGACGGCTGCTTCACCAAGGCCGGCGGCGAAGTCTTCTGCGACGAGCTGACGTGGCTCTGCCTGAATCAGTACGGCGCGTTTAATTCCCCGGTCTGGTTCAACGTTGGGCTGTATCACCAGTATCACATCGGCAATTCCTCCAGCCGCGGCAACTGGTTTTGCGATCCCCGGACCGGCCAGGCGGAGCGGGCGAAAACGCCGTATGAGTATCCGCAGTGCAGTGCCTGCTTCATCCAGTCAGTGCAGGATAACATGGAGTCGATCATGCACCTGGCCCACAGCGAGGCGATGCTGTTCAAGTTCGGCTCCGGCACCGGGACAGATCTCTCCCCCATCCGCTCCGGCAAGGAAAAGCTCAGCGGCGGCGGCCGGCCGAGCGGGCCGTTGTCCTTCCTGAAGGTCTATGACCAGGTGGCCAACGTGGTGAAGTCCGGCGGGAAGACGCGCCGCGCCGCCAAGATGAACACCCTGCGCGACTGGCACGGCGACATCCAGGAATTCATCGAGGCCAAGATGAAGGAGGAGAAGAAGGCCTGGGCGCTCATCGAGCAAGGCTACGACGGCTCCTACAATGGCGACGCCTACGGCAGCGTGATGTATCAGAACGAGAACCTCTCCGTGCGGGTCAGCGACGCGTTCATGCAAGCCGCGCAGGAGGGCAAGGAATGGTGGACGCGTTCCGTCACGACGGGCAAGCCGCTGGAGAAGAAAGACGCCAGCGCACTGCTGCACAAGATCGCCGAGGGCACGTGGGTCTGCGGCGACCCGGGTCTGCAGTACGACGGCGCCATCCAGAAATGGCACACGTGCAAAGGCACCGAGCCGATTCACTCGACGAATCCGTGCTCGGAATACGTCTTCCTCAACAACACCGCCTGCAACCTGGCGTCGCTGAACCTGATGAAGTTCAAGCGTGAGGACGGCACTTTCAATGTCGCGCAGTTCAAGGCCGCCGTGCGAATTTTCATTGCCGCGCAGGAAATCCTGGTTGACAACGCCAGCTATCCGACCAAGGAAATCGCGGAGAACTCCCATATCTTCCGCACGCTTGGCCTGGGTTACGCCAACCTCGGCTCGCTCATCATGAGCTACGGCCTGCCCTACGATTCAGACGAAGGGCGCGCCCTGGCCGGGGCGATTACCGCAATCATGACGGGCCACGCTTACGAGCAATCAGCCGAACTCGCCGCCGTCATGGGCCCCTTTAAGGGCTATCGCGACGCCCGTTGCGCGCATGTGTCCAAGCCGTTAGCCGAGGACAATGCCGAATCTATGCTGGGCGTTATTAAGCAGCATCGTGAGGCCGTTGAGGAAATCCAACCCAGCCAGGAATTCAATTATCTGAAAGAGGAAGCGCGCGAGTCCTGGGACGGCGCGCTCGAACGCGGCCGCACCGTGGGCTATCGCAACGCGCAAGTCACCGTGCTGGCGCCGACCGGCACCATCGCGTTCCTGATGGACTGCGACACGACCGGCATCGAGCCCGACATCGCGCTGGTGAAGTACAAGCTGCTGGCGGGCGGCGGTCTGCTGAAAATTGTCAACCGCACGGTGCCGGAAGCGCTGCGCCGGCTGGGGTACAGCGCCCGGGAATGCGAGCGCATCATCGCGCATATCGAGAGATGCGATACGATTGAAGACGTTGCCGAGGGCGGCCAAACCATCCGGAGCGGGTTGAAGCCGGAGCATCTGCCGGTTTTCGATTGCGCCTTCAAGCCGTATCGCGGCCAGCGGAGCATTCAGTACCTGGCCCACCTGAAAATGATGGCGGCGGCCCAGCCATTCGTCAGCGGCGCGATTTCCAAGACCGTCAACATGCCCAACGAAAGCACGGTCGAAGACGTTCGTGACGCCTATGTGCAGGCGTGGAGGATGGGCCTCAAGTGCGTGGCCATCTATCGCGACGGCTCAAAGCGCTCGCAGCCGCTTAACACGAAACGAACCAACGAGGGCGGCGATAAGGTCGCCGCCGCGGACACCTCCACACTGGAAATACGCATCAAGGAACTGGAAGCCGAGGTCGCCCGGCTCAATGCTCAGGCCGGCAAGCCGTTGCGCCGCCGCCTCTCCGACACCCGCACCGCCATTACGCACAAGTTCGATATAGCGGGCCATGAAGGGTATCTCACCGTCGGGTTGTTTGAGCCCAGCCAGCCGGGCGAGCTGTTTATCACGATGGCCAAGGAAGGCTCGACGATCGGCGGGCTGATGGACGGCATTGGCACCCTGACCAGCATGGCGCTGCAGTACGGCGTGCCGCTCGAAGCCCTGGTCCGAAAATTCGCCCACGTGCGCTTCGAACCCTCGGGCTTTACTAAGAATCCCGATATCCGCAACGCGGCCTCCATCACCGATTACGTATTCCGCTGGATGGCCGTGCAATTCATCCCCGGATTCCGCGAGGCCAATTCACCGAATCGCAATCAGCCGGAGCTGGCCATTCCCGGATTGCAGGAAGCGGAGAAGAAGAAGGTCAACCGGCCCGTGCCGGAGCTGGCCATCGCGGAGGACACCGATATTCTGGACGCTGAATCCGGCCAGCCGGGAAATGGCAGGGGCCATCAACCCGCCCGGCCCGCCCCCGCCGAGCGGACGGTAAAGACTCTCAGCGATTCGGTCGCGCACTTTCAACAGGATGCGCCCACGTGCCC
>Ga0181521_10001932_pt1 | contig 25198 bp, 28 predicted proteins | sample PEATcosm2014_Bin_32_FD_119764 | JGI IMG/M metagenome (GOLD analysis project Ga0181521, IMG submission 119764) | Peatland microbial communities from MTU Mesocosm Facility, Houghton, MI, USA - PEATcosm2014_Bin02_60_metaG | ecosystem: Environmental > Terrestrial > Soil > Wetlands > Peat | place...
GCCCGATCGAGGCAGGGCAATGGTCGGGCTCGGCTTGATCGCCCAGGAAAATGGCGACCTGGCGGAGGCCATTCGCCAGTACTCGCGCGCCGCGGCGGTGCAGCCCACCGATGTTGGGTACTTGCTGCTGGCGCGGGCGTTGCAGCTGCAGGGGCACGCGGGCGAGGCCAATGCGATTTTTGAGAGCGTGGCGCGCTCCTCGCCGGATCTTCCCAAGGCGCAGAAAACAGCGGAGTCGCTCCTCTCCGGGAAGTAAAGCGCGCGACGGACACGGATCGCACTTGCACCACGGGCTCCTAGGCCATCGGAAAAGCGAAAGCTGACGCAAAAAAAGCCAAGGCGAGCGTTCACAGAATGGGAGTTGCGGCATCTGACGGCGGCTTGAAGGTAAAGATGGAGACGAGGGGCGACTGGCAAAATTTGTCATTCTGGGTCCTGAAAGTGTCATACTGGGAGAATTGAGGGTGACTGAGGAGGTGACTATCCGGCGGAAGGCCGCTGAAAACACTGAGGTTCCGTGCAGAAGGACATCTCACTTCCGTCACTCGGGTCTCTGGCCCTCAGAGTGCGATAGTACAAGCGAGTTGGTCATCCAACCAAAACAGTCAAACGGAGACGAGGACAAATTAAATGCGGAAACAAAAGGGCTTCTCACTGATCGAACTGCTGATCGTGGTGGCGATCATCCTGATCATCGCCGCGATTGCTATTCCGAACCTGTTGCGCGCACGTATTGCGGCGAATGAGTCGTCCGCCGTGGCGTCGATTCGCACCATCAACACAGCGATGATTTCATACAACTCCAGCTACCCGACGGTGGGCTTTGCGGCCGCACTGACCAATCTGGGACCTGGCGGGGTCAGCACGGCATGCCCCAACCCACCCACCTCGACGAATGCCTGCTTGGTCGACGGCCAGCTGGCGTCGGGCACCAAGAGCGGCTATACGTTCGGTGCGGCGGGCACGTCCGGCGGCTATTATGCCTATGGAACCCCGGTGACTGCGAATAGTACGGGTGTGCGCTCCTTCTGCTCGGTCGCGGATGCTGTGGTGCGCTATGTCTCCTCTGGTGCGATTAGTACCTGCGCCGGAACCGAGACCCCGTTGCAGTAAGTTTGATTTTTGGCAAAGTACCTGGGGGAGGGTACAAGCCGGAAAAGAGCAGAGGAGAAATCCTCTGCTTTTTTTATTGTGGGGCGCTTTCTTGAGTGCGTCTTAAACGATTACTCGTTCCAGACCCACAAAATCCACTGACACAAAATGTCATTTCCGATGCAGGGGGATGACGAAAACCGCGAACTAGGGGATGGGGCCGCGAATTACATCGCATTCCCAAGGACTTACGCTTCGTGCGGTTGGACCAAAGTCCGGCATGAAAAATGCAACCGTTGTGACTGGAGCTTGACCGGTTGCGCTCATCCGGGGCCAGGGAGATGCGATGCGAAGGACCAAGGGATTCTCTCTCATTGAACTGTTGCTTGTAGTGGCAATCATTCTGATCATTACGGCGATTGCGGTGCCCAGTTTTCTGAGTTCGCGCATGGCGGCGAATGAGTCAGCCGCAGTGGGGGCGCTTCGCTCACTGAACACAGCACAGATTTCATACAACACCACCTATGCGACGGTGGGCTTTGCGTCCACCCTGAATGCTCTGGCGGGCAACTGCACCGGCGGCACCGTACCCTCATCGACGAACGCCTGCCTGATCGATTCGGTTCTGCAAACGGGTGTCAAGAGCGGCTATAACTTCACTCTGCAGGGCGTAAGCGGCGCTCCGGCCGCCAACTATCAATTCATCGCAGCGCCGGTGACTACGAACGTGACGGGAGTACGCTACTTCTGCTCGTTCGAAGATGCGGCGGTACGCTTCAGCATGACGGCGATCACGACCTGCGATGCCACGGTCAGTGAGCAACAGTAGCACCGGGGGCGGCGGCAGATTTTGAGCGCCAGCCTTGGTCCCAGCAGCGGTTTACTTTCGTAATCGCCCGGACAGCCAGACATCCCCAATCGCGCCGGCATTGCTTATAATTCTCTTCATTAGAACTGGATTCCATTTCAAATTCCTCGCAAGGGGCTTGGCATTGCGCGCATAGCCATGGCTGCAATTGAGATTCTCGACCTGGAAAAAAGCTATCTCGTCGGATTCTGGCGCAAGCGGCCGAAACTCGCGCTGCGTCCGCTCCGCCTGACGATCGAAGAGGGAGAGGTGTTCGGCTTCCTCGGTCCGAATGGCGCGGGCAAGACCACCACCCTCAAGCTCCTGATGGGGCTGGTATTCCCGACCGCTGGAACCGCGCGGATTCTGGGGCTGGATATGGACGATCCGCGGGTGAAATCGCAAATTGGATTTTTGCCCGAGCAACCCTACTTCTACGACCATCTGAGCGCGAGAGAACTGCTCAACTATTATGGGCAGCTTTCGGGACTTCCGGCAAAAGGGCGCTCGGCGCGGGTGGAGCAGATGCTCGAACGGGTAGGATTGAGCGATTCGGCGGGGGTGCAGTTGCGGAAGTTCTCCAAGGGCATGCTGCAGCGGCTGGGGTTGGCGCAGGCGGTCCTGCACGATCCGAAGCTGGTGTTTCTGGATGAGCCGATGTCGGGGCTGGACCCGATGGGGCGGCGCGAGGTCCGGGATCTGATCCAGCAACTGCGCTCCGAAGGCAAGACGGTTTTCTTTTCGACCCACATTCTCTCGGATGCGGAGGCGCTTTGCGACCGGGTGGGGGTCATAAACCAGGGTGAATTGCGCGGGGTGGGGGCGGTAGCGGAATTGACTGCGCAGACGCGCGGCAAAATCGAGATTATTTTTTACGCGCAAAGAGTGCCGGCGGGGTTGACGGGCCTCGGGGTCGAGGCGCGCCTCAGCGGCGACATGGTGAACGCGGTATTGCCGGAAGAGCAGCAGGATGCGGCACTCGAAGTGCTGCGGCGCGACGGCCTCAAACTGCTTTCGCTGACGCCGGTGCGCAGTTCGCTGGAGGAATATTACATCCAGAAACTGCAACCCTCGGAAGGCCGGAAAGAAGAAGACCGGAAGGGGGTGGGCGCGTGAACTCCGGGGGCATGAACTCCAGGATCGGTTATATCGCCTTCAACACTTTTCGCGAGGCGGTGCGCGACCGGGTTTTGTACAACCTGATCGCGTTCGCGCTGTTGCTTTCCGGGGCGGCGATTCTGGTGGGAGAGATCTCCATCGACATCGAGCGCCTGGTGGTGGTGAACCTGGGCCTGACGGCGGTGTCGCTGTTCGGAGTGGTGATCGCCATCTTCATCGGAATTGGCCTGGTTTCGAAGGAGATTGACAAACGCACGCTGTACACGGTGCTGTCGCGGCCGGTTCGCCGCTGGGAGTTCGTGGTGGGCAAGTTCTTCGGGCTCACGGGAACGCTGGTGGTGAACACGCTCCTCATGGCGATCGGCGTGTTGCTGGCCCTGCTCTATGTGGCGCACAAATTCGAGAAGATGGACGCGTGGGTATTGGTGGCGCTCTATTTCATCGTTTTGCAGTTTCTGATCGTGTGCGCGCTGGCGCTGTTTTTCTCGTCCTTTTCGACGCCACTTATGTCGGCGGTCTTCACCTTCGCTTTGTTCGTGATCGGAAGTCTGGCGGAGGATCTGCGCGGCTTTGCCCGAATCACGCAAGGGGTCGGGGGATGGATGGCGACGGCCGTCGCCTATCTGGTGCCGAATTTTTCCGCTTTGAACGTGATCAGCCAGGTGGCGCACGGCGACGCTGTGTCCGGGCGGCTGATTCTCTACAACAGCGTTTACGCGCTGCTGTATTCGGCGATGGCCATCTCGGGAGCGGTGTTGATCTTCCAGCGCCGGAATCTGAAATGACGGCCACGCGGCGGGCGAACCTGGTGGCGGCCGCGGTGCTGTCGTTTTCCATGGCGGGTGCAATCGCGACGCTCTATGCCATCGACCACACCCGGCGGGCAGCGGTAGCGCAGCAAGCGCTTTACGTGCGCTCTTCCACGGTGCTGCGGCGAATGAGCCTGGGCTACACCGGCCTGCTGGCCGACATTTACTGGACGCGCGCGGTGCAGTATTTCGGGGAACAGCATCACAATGGCTCCAGCGACTACCGCTTGCTGGCGCCGCTGCTCGAAGTCACGACGGAACTTGATCCGAGACTCGTACCCGCGTACCAGTTCGGGGCCAACTTTCTGGCTCCGAAACCGCCCAGCGGCGCGGGACAGCCGGGGGCCGCGCTCGCACTGATGAAGTACGGAATCGAGCACAATCCCGGCCAGTGGCGGCTCTACTACAACCTGGGATTTCTGTACTACACCGAACTCAAGGACTACGCCAAGGCGGCGGATGCATTTGCCCAGGGCGCAAAGCTTCCGGCAACCAACGCATTCATGCCCATCCTGGCGGCACGGATGGCGCAACATGCGGGCGAATTCGACACGGCGCGCATGTTGTGGCGCACGACTTACGAGAGCACCAAAGATCCCCTCATCCGGGATAATGCGGTCCAACATTTGCTCGCTCTACAGGTGGATGAGGACGTGACGCGGCTGGAGCAGGTGGTCGAAAACTACCGTGAACAAACTGGACGCTTACCGGCCAGCATGGGCGATCTGGAGCGCGCGGCGTTTATCCATGGGACGCCTGCCGATCCGCAGGGACGACCGTACAAGCTGATGCCGGATGGGCGGATCGAAGTGCAGGATCCGGAGAGCATTTTCTTTATCACCAAGGGCCTTCCGCCGGGCGCAGCGCCGCCGCAACCGCCGTACAAGCCCCCCCCAGAATCGAAGTGAGAAGCGCTTCTGGCTTTTAGCTCTTGGCTTTTGGCTGTTGGCTTTTAGCTTTTAGCTTTTAGCTCTTAGCTGAACAGGGTTCTCAATACTCGAGTTTCGTATCAGGGCATCGCTTTAGCGATGCCGCAAGCACTTCGAATTCAGATGCCCCTTCAGGGGCTGGGCACAGAGAGAGTCAGTTTTCTTCAGCAATCTATAAAGGCCAAGAGCCAATAGCTAACAGCGGTTTCTCCATTTGTTAGCATCCTTGCGTGTCCTCAAGTTGCCGCCAACAATTCTGGAGCGCGTTACGAAGCTGGTGGCGCGAGCAGGCGAGAGAGAAGGGCTCTTTCGGCGCCAGTTCCCTGCTGATCCGGAATCTGTGGGCCTTCGTGCGCGAATCGACGCCCGAGCGTCGGCGGCAGCGCTATGGCGACATGGAGTACGACTGGGAGCATCGCGTCAACACGACCAGCGGCGCGGTGGGCTGGCGCGCGCGCCTGCTGGGATTGTTTTATTCCCCATACCAGCCGACCGACCCGACTCTTTTTCAGGAGATGATAGCGAGCCTGCCCATCGCGTTCGATCAATTCACCTTCGTCGATCTCGGCTCCGGCAAGGGACGGACGCTGCTGATGGCGTCGGAGTATCCGTTCCGCAGAATCGTCGGGGTGGAGATTCTGTTCGAACTGCATCGCGCAGCGGAGGAAAATATTCGCGATTACCGGAGCCCGACCCAGCGCTGTGTGCAGATTGAATCCATACTCGCGGACGCGTGCGAGTTCGAACTCCCGGAGGAGCGGTTGGTGCTTTACCTTTTCAATCCGCTGCCGGAGCGCGCATTGTCTGAAGTTCTGCAGCGCTTGGAGAAGTCGCTGAAACGAGCTCCGCGCCCGGTTTGGGTCGTCTATCACAATCCTTTGCTGGAAACCGCCCTCGACGCGTCGGGCTTTTTGGAGAAAGCGGGCGGGACGCTGCAGTATTCGCTGTACCGGACGACAGGCCAGCGCTAGTACAGCCGAAGAAAACTCGGTGAACATTCATCTGTGATTAACAGCAGGCAAGAAGGCGCCGAAGTAGAATGGGGTAGGGGAAAACCAACGTTGAATCTCAGGTTCTTTTTTTGTTGGCTACTGTTCGTGGCGGTCGCCCTCCCCGTGCAGGCCCAGAATGACGACGTCCGCCCGCTCGCCCGGGCAGTGGACGCCCACTACAACCACCTGCGCAGCCTGCAATCGGACTTCACCGAGATCTATCGGGGCGATGGGCCGGAGCGAGTGGAATCGGGCACCTTGTGGTTGAAAAAGCCGCGCAAGATGCGGTGGGAATACCGTTCCCCGAAAGAGAAGCTGTTTATCAGCGACGGCCAGGCGGTGTGGTTCTACCTGCCGGCGGAACAGCAACTCAGGAAGACGGCACTCCGGAAGCTCGACGACTGGCGGTCACCAGTGGCATTCTTGCTCGGCAAGACCAAGCTGGAGAATGAATTACGAGGACTTTCCAAGGTTGTGGATCAATCGCCTTTGGGTGCCGGTAACACCCTCTTGCGCGGGGTTCCGGAGGCGATGGCGGGCCAGGTCAGCGAGGTGCAACTGGAGATCACTCCCTCCGACCAGATTGTCCGAATCGTATTACTGGAGGCGGACGGGGCGTCGACGGAGTTCCGCTTTGCGGGCTGGAAAGAGAATGTGGAGTTGAGCGACAGCCGCTTTCAGTTCACTCCTCCGCCGGGGGTGGAGGCGGTGGAAGGAGAGCTGGGACCGTAGCTCGAGCGCGGGCCGAGTTTGGTGGTGGAGAGCCGGGCCCCCGCCCGGTGCCGGACGGGCGAGACGCCCGTCGCTGCACGTAACACGGCGTTGGACGCCAGGTTACTTGCGTACCACCCGGATCGACAGGTTACGGTAAGCGCTTTGGGAACAGAATGTTACACTTAGCTGAGACGCTCAATACTGCTCAAAACCGGAAACCCGGAAGCAGACGATAGCGAATGGCACAATTCCTGGTCAAAGTCGCCGACGAACAGGGCCATCTGCGGCAGCAGGTGGAGCACGGATATTCCGAAGCTGAGGTCCACGACCGGTTCACGCAGCAGGGATACCTGGTGTACTGGGTCAAGCCCCGGACCATTCTCAGCACCGGCGGGGGCCAGTTCGGGCGGCGCGGCGGCAAGCTGCGACAGTCTGCGTTTCTGATCTTCAACCAGCAGTTCCTGACGCTGATTAAGGCGGGACTGCCGATCCTGACCGCGCTCGATCTTTTGATCAAGCGGCAGCGGGACAAGACTCTGCTACGGCTGCTGGGAAACGTACGCGAGCGGGTAAAAGGGGGCGAGTTGCTGTCCGATGCTTTCGCCGCCCAGCAGCTGTTTCCGAAGATGTATACGACCACGCTGATGGCGGGGGAGAAGAGCGGCAACATGGAAGAGGTGCTGAGCCGCTACATTCAGTACCAGCGGATGGTGCAGACTTTCCGTAAGAAGCTTCTGGTGTCACTGGTGTATCCGGCGCTGCTGGTTTCGGTGGTGACGGTGATGTTGATTTTTCTGATCACCTACGTGGTGCCAAAGTTTGCCGACCTGTTCGACAACCTGGGAGCGCAGTTGCCGGCGATCACGGTGTTCATGCTGTCGCTCGGTCTGAACGCGCAGAAGTACGGATGGATTGTGGTGCTGGTTTTGGCCGCGGCGGGTGTGCTGTTGTGGCGGTGGAAGCAGAGCGATCGCGGGGCCGAACGCATTGACCGGTTTCTGATGTCGTTGCCGCTGATCGGGGAAATCCGGATGAAGTACCAGGTGGCGAATTTCTCGCGCATTCTGGCGACGCTGCTGCAGGGCGGCCTGCCTTTGGTGCCGGCCATGGAAACGGCCGCCGAATCGATGAGCAGCCGGCAGATGGTGAACGGGGTCTCCGCTGCAGCCGAGCGGGTGAAAGAGGGACAAAGCCTGGCGAATAGCCTGGAGAGTCAGAAGATATTTCCCGATCTCGCGGTGGAAATGCTGGAGGTCGGCGAATCGACCGGCGCGCTGCCCGCAATGCTCGGTTCGGTGGCAGAGTTTTACGAAGAGGACGTGCAGACGGCTCTGGGCGCAGCCATGGCGCTGATTGAGCCGCTGATCCTGATTATCATGGCGGTCTTTGTCGGCGGGATCCTGATCTCTTTGTATATGCCGATCTTTACTTTAGGAGCTAACGTGCACTAACCGAACACGCTGGCTGTAGAGACGGGGCTTGCCCCGTCTCCGCCGCGAAAAGAGACGCGACAAGCCGCGTCTCTACAGAAAGGCTTTGGAAGAGGCTGTAGACTGGACTGGGCATGGCGGACAAGAAAACAGTAGTGGTAAGCGGTGCGAATGGCGGGAAGCTGGTGCCGGAACCGGCATCGATTCCCGACGAACTGGAGCGCGCGCGGGACGTCGCCCGGCGCTATCGCTGCGAATTCGTCGATCTGACCGATTTCCAACTGCACCACGATCTGTTCGCGAAGATCCCCGTGCACCTGATGTTCCGCTACAAGTTCGTGCCCCTGGATGAAACGGCCGACGGGCGCCTGGCGATTGCCATTGCCGATCCCAGCCAGTTGATGATGATCGACGAGATCAGCCTGCTGCTCGGCAAGCGGATCGTCACCAAAGTTTCGACCCTCAAACAAATCTCCGACATCCTGCAGAAGACCGAGCAGTCCAAGCGCGTGCTGGAAGACGCGAGCGAGGGTTTCACGCTCGACGTGATCCGCGAGGACGAGGCCGGCAACGACGAGACCATCTCCATCGACAAGTTGACGGCGACCGCGGGCAGCGACATGAGCCCCATCATCCGCCTGGTCGACACCACGATTTTCACCGCGTTGCAGCGGCGGGCGAGCGACATCCACATCGAGACCCGGGACGACTCGGTGGTCATCAAGTTTCGTATCGACGGCGTGCTCACCAACGCCATGCCGCCCATCGGCAAGGAGCACCACTCGACCATCATTTCGCGCATCAAGGTCATGAGCGAGCTCGATATTTCCGAGCGCCGCGTGCCCCAGGACGGCCGCTTCCGCGTCAAGTACAGCGGGCGCGCCATCGACTTCCGCGTTTCCATCATGCCCTCGATCCACGGCGAAGACGCCGTGCTCCGCGTGCTCGACAAGGAGTCGATGAGCGAGAAGTTCAAGAAGCTCACGCTCGACGTGGTCGGGTTCGACGAAGACGACCTGCGCCGCTTTCGCCGCTACATCAAGGAACCCTACGGCATGGTGCTGGTCACCGGGCCGACGGGCAGCGGCAAAACCACGACCCTCTACGCCGCCGTCAACGAGATCAAGACCGACGAAGACAAGATCATCACCATTGAAGACCCGGTCGAGTATCAAATACGCGGCATCACCCAGATTCCGGTCAACGAAAAAAAGGGTTTGACCTTCGCCCGCGGTCTGCGTTCCATCCTGCGTCATGACCCGGACAAGATCATGGTGGGCGAAATTCGCGACAACGAAACCGCCCAGATCGCCATCCAATCGGCGCTGACGGGCCACCTCGTGTTCACCACCGTCCACGCCAATAACGTGGTGGACGTGCTCGGGCGCTTCCTGAACATGGGCGTCGAGCCTTACAACTTTGTCTCGGCGCTGAACTGTATTCTGGCGCAGCGCCTGGTGCGGGTCATCTGCGATTCCTGCCGGACGGCCGTGCATTATCCGAATGACGTGCTCGAAGCGAGTGGTCTGGACCCCATCCAGTGGTCGCAGGTCCCTTTGTACGAAGGCCAGGGCTGCATCGAGTGCGCGGGCACGGGATTCCGGGGCCGGACGGCAATTCATGAACTGCTGGATTTGACCGACCGGATCCGCGAGATGATTCTGGAGCGGAGGCCGACCTCGGAGATAAGAAAAGCTGCCCGCGACGAGGGCATGCGCTTCCTGCGCGAATCGGCGCTGGACAAGGTACGCGGCGGAGTCACCACTCTGAAAGAGATCAACAAGGTCACCTTTATCGAGACCATGCGCTGAGGGTACTTCCAGATGGCCGGCAGTCCCTTCCGGCATCCTCAGAGGTAACTTCTCTCTTCATGAAAGTGCGAGATATCATCAAGTTGCTGGAGCGGGATGGCTGGTTTCTGAAACAAACACGCGGAAGTCATCGCAACACAAGCACCCGATGAAGCCAGGACGCGTCACATTGCCGGGGCATCCGAATGACGATCTTCCCCCGGGCACTCTGAACAGCGTCCTCAAACAAGCAGGACTGAAGCCATGAAATACGTTGTTGTTTACGAAAAATCCGGTACCGGCTGGGCGGCCTACGTTCCCGACCTGCCGGGAGTGGTGACCACAGGCCGAACAAGAGCCGAAGCAGAGGTAATTTCAATCAGCCGATGACTTCCACATCCAAACACGCTCGCCGTCCGACGCTCGCCTGCGAAATCGCGGCTGACCGCGTGCTGGCGGGCCGCGCCGCGGATACGGGGCGGATGGTGGAAATGTCGTCGGCGCGGGAACTGGCGCCGGGCACAGTGGTACCCGATTTGATGGAAGCGAATCTGCGGGACAGCGTAGCGATCCGGCAGGCGATAGAAAGCGCGCTCGCCGGCGTCGGCGGGCGGTCCCGCGACGTGATCGCGATTCTGCCCGATACCTCGGTGCGCGTCGTGCTGCTGGATTTCGAAACGCTCCCCTCGAAGCGGGACGAGGCCGAAGCCGTGGTCCGCTTCCGGCTGAAGAAGTCGCTGCCTTTTGATCCCAACGATGCCCGCATCTCGTATCACGCACAGTCGACGGGTAAAGGTGTGCGGGCGGTGGCGGCGGTGGTGCTGAAAACGGTTCTCCAGGAGTATGAGTCGGCGTTTCGCGACGCTGGCTACAACCCGGGGATGGTGATGCCGTCGATGCTGGCGGCGCTGGGAGCCGCGGACGCGGAACGGCCGACGCTCGTGGTCAAGGTTGACGCGCGCACCATCAGCATCGCGATTCTCGAGCGTGAGCAACTGCTGCTGTTCCGTACGCTCGAAAATATGCGGGGCGTTACCATCACCGGCGATCAACTGGCGGAGGAAGTCTATCCCTCGGTGGTGTTTTTTCAGGACACCTACAACCTGAACATTGAGCGCGTGTATGTGGCGGGCCTGCCGGAAACGGGTGGCGCCGCGCCGGCGCTGAAGAACCAGTCGGGCGCGCAAGTTGAGGAACTGGTGACAGCGTCGCAGATCGGGTCCACAACGGGCACCGTTCCGCGCTGGCGCATGGCCGGAGTGGTGGGAGCACTGATTTCATAAAGCGCCAGAAACGCTGTTCGCTCTTCGCTGTTCGCTAAAGACCAAAAAGCGAGGAGCGAACAGCGAAAAGCGAAAAGCGGCTTTCTTACAACTATGCGTTTAGATATCAATCTCGCGACCCGCCCCTATGAAGATGCCCGTGAATTCTGGTCACGCTGGGGATTGGGAGTGGGTCTGCTCGGTCTGTTGACGCTGCTTCTGCTGGTCTTGGCGGAGCGCGGCTGGATCCACGCCGGTAGAGATCGCCATGAGATCGGGCAACTGCAAGCGCAGATCGCGGAACGCGACAACGAACGGGCCAAGGCGCAAGCCTACCTCGATATGACCGCCAACCGCAGCACGCGGGATCAGTCGCAGTTCTTGAATGGACTGATTCAACGCAAATCATTCTCGTGGACGCTCGTGTTCGAAGATCTGGAGCTGGTCATGCCCTCGAGCCTGCATGTGGTCTCGCTGCGTCCGGAATTGAATGACCAGAATCAGATGGAACTGGAGATGAGGGTGGTTTGCCAGACGCGCTCCGCCGCCGTAGAACTGGTCCATCGCATGGAAGGCTCGCGGCATTTCCAGGGAGCGCAACTGGTGCAGGAGGCGCAGACTGGAGAGGCCGGAGCGGCCGTATCCGCTTTGGTGATCGCAGTTTATATACCTGACTCGACCGACAGGAGCGGAAAGTAATGCCGGACTTGGGGAAATCGCGGCGCAAGCTGAAAATTGCGATTGCGGCGATGCTCGCTGCCGATGTAGTAGCGGTGGCAATTCTGTTCTCGCCGCTCGTGGGTTCGGCGGATTCGCGGAAGCTGCAAATCTACGAACTCAAGGCCGAACTGACGAAGAAGAACCGCGAAGTCGCACCGCTGCGCGGCATGGACAAGAAGATCGTGCTGGCGAAAGATCAGATCGGCACGTTCTATAAGGACCGCTTTGCCGCGACCGATTCCGAACTGGCCAATGAACTGGGGAAGCTGGCGGCAGAAAATGGGATCCGCATCCAGCAGGCCACATACAAACAAGAGGAAGCGGAAAGCTCCGGCATAATTCCGGTAGAAATCCATGGAGGTTTTTCCGGAGACTACCTGCAACTGGTGCGGTTCATCAATACGCTGGAACGGTCGAAAATGTTTTTTGCGGTTGATGGCGTGGACCTGGCGGGCGAAGGCACGGGGTCTGTCAAGCTGGGAATCACGATACACAGTTATCTGCGGTCGGGTGTCTGAGTGAAACTGGGAATCGAAAACCGGAAGCAAGTGATCGCGCTGGTTGTATTGGGCGCGCTGGCAGTGGGGATGCTGGCCTATGAATTCTGGCCCTCGTCGCCATCGGTGGCCCCCGCAACGGCACAAACGGGAGCAACGCCGGCCAAGCTCGCCACGCGACGCACGGCTTCAGGAAAAGTGGTGCGTGTGGTTGAGCCGCGGCTGGATCCCACGCTCGACCTGAACCTGCTCAGCCAAAGCGAGGAAATCAAGTACGCGGGCAACGGAAGAAACATTTTTGTCGCGGGGTCTGTGCCCAAGATCGAAAAGCCTAAGGGACCCGGTGTCACGGACAAAAAGGATGCCGCCCTTCACGAGCCTCCGCCAATTCCGCCGCCGCCGCCGATCACGCTAAAGTTTTTTGGCTTTGCCAACCGGCCCGGAGAGACGAAGAAGGTGTTTTTGTCCCAGGGCGAAGACATTTTTATCGCCGGTGAGGGCGACATCGTGGACCGGCGTTATCGTGTCTTGCACATCTCGGCGACAGCGGTGGACGTGGAAGATATGGTCAATAATAACCGGCAGAGCCTGCCCTTAACGCAAGGATGAATTTGGATTTTGTAATTTCATCATCTGTAATTTGGTGATTTGAAGGCGAGTGAGCGCCTATGCAGCGTGGTTTGAAATTACGAAATTCCAAAACTGCAAAATTACAAATTCCCCAGCGCGGCTACATGCTGATCACGCTGATGCTGGCCCTCGCGCTCGTCACCATTGCGCTGCTCGCCGTGCTCCCCGCAATGAAGCAGCAGATTCAGCGCGACCGCGAAGCGGAGATGGTGCATCGGGGTACGGCGTACATGCGCGCCATTCAACACTTCTACAAAAAATTTGGACGCTATCCAAACCGCGTCGAGGAACTGGAGAATACCAACAACCTCCGTTTCATTCGCAAGCGCTATACCGATCCGATGAACATTGACCGGACCACGGGCAAGGAGAGGGACTTCAAATTCCTGCATCAGACCGACATCAACTTAAGCGGCGGGCCGGTATTGGGACAAATGCCTGGCGCGAATGGACTCCCGGGACAAGCCGGAGCGCAGGGGCAAGGCGGGCTCGCGGCCGTGCAGGGAGCATTGGGCGCGCTTGGCGCTTTGGGAGTGGCACCGGGTGGGATTCAACAGACGGGTGGCCTGCAGAATCCATCGACGGATGTGTCGGGGAATTCGAGTTCAACGGGATCGCCTTTCTCTAATGCCACTCCAGGTTCCAATTCCAGCTCCGGCTTGAACGGACCGACGTTCGGCGGAGGACCGATACTCGGGGTCGCCAGCACGAGCAAAGCGAAGACCATCCGCGTGTTCTACGACAAGAACCATTACAACGACTGGCTCTTCATTTACCTGCCGGCGGGCGACCGCGGCGGCACCCTGACCGGGCCGGTGAATCCTGGTATGCCCACTCCGAACTTAAACGGCGCCGCTCCCGGACTGGCTGGCGGTACGCCGGGGCAAGGTGGACTTGGACAAGGATTCGGACAAGGATTCGGACAGGGATTCGGACAGGGATCAACGCCGAACGCCGGCCAACCCCAAAGCCCTCAAACGCAAACTCCGCCGACCCCAGCGCCGGCGCAGCAGTAGACTTCGCATTCCCGGCAGATTTTCGTACAACGGAAAAAGCAGCAAAAGCAAAGCCCCGCATCGAAAGCGGGGCTTTACGTGAAACCAGAAATACTTAACCGTTGAGCGTTAAACGTTAAACGAGGAGCCGCAGCCGCAAGTGTTCTTCACGTTCGGGTTTTCGAACTTGAAGCCGGCGCCTTCCAGGGTCTCGACGTAATCGACATGCGCTCCGCCAAGATACATCAGGGAAGTGGCATCCACGTAAACCTTCAATCCGTCAAAGTCGAAAACCTTGTCCATCATGCCGGCGCCGTTCTCGAAGGCCATGGAGTATTGAAAGCCGGAGCAACCGCCGCCGACTACGGACAACCGCAATCCCGCCGGGACCGGCGCCTGCGCCGCCATGATCTCTTTGACCTTAGCAATCGCACTGGGGGTTAGGACTGGTGCCGCGGTTTTGGGCTGCGTTTCGGGTACGGTGGTAGTCGCCATCTGTTTATCTCCTTGTAATTGCTTATTATAACAAAGGTCGCATCCGGCTCCGCAAGGCTTTTCGCGAGCCGGTACCTCTTTCCGAATCTACCGGTTAGATGCTTCGGGTAGGCAAGAAGTCGCTGCCCCCTCTTGCCAAAGGGGTCTATAATCGTGCGCAGTAGGGCCTGCACCCGAACGCCAGCGCATGGCAGGACAGTTTTCGCTGGGGCCCAAGATGGCAACGTCGGGGATTGGCTCGATCTAAGCTCCGAGGTGGCGTATGTCTCCTATGTTCGGGCTGCTTATCGCGTGGGGTATTCTGACCGGGATTCTCATTATCCTTCTGATCTATAAAAGTACCCTCACCATGCACGAGGACGATTCCATCTTTCTCAATGAAAGCGAATCCCAGATGCATAAGGATCAAGTGGAAGTTCTGGCCAAGATGAAAAAGATCACACCGATCGTCAAGGTACTCGGCGCCTTGTCGGGAGTCATGCTCCTGGTCATTGCGGGATTGTTCATCTATCAGGGGCTGACCAACTCCACCACGCTGCAGTAAACGGGGAGCTCAGCGATTCGCGGTGATCCTTGCCCACCCCCGCCGCGGGGAGAGACTCGCGAGAGCGGCGGCGCAATGTGAGTTCGGGTGGCGCAACGCTTTTAGCGTTGCGATCGCCAGCTTGTTCTAAGGTCCGGCTTTAGCCGCTGCGGTCAGACTGCGGCGCGGAAAAATCCTCTTCCCGGCGTCCGCCTTTGCGAGCGCCCTTCAGGCCGCCTTTGCCCTAAGCTTCCCGATGTCGGCGAGCAACACTTTTTCGTGGCCTTCAGCGTTCACCTTTTCGTACACCTTCCGGATCACGCCCTTCGGATCGACCACGAAACTGGTGCGCTCCCAGAGCTTCATCCCTTTCCATTCAATCTGGCCGAGGCCGAGGGCCTTCATCAGCTTGGAATCGGTGTCGGAGAGCAACTCGATGGCAAAAGCGAATTTGTTGCAGAAGTTTTTGTGCGAGGCAACGTCGTCGGCACTCACGCCAATGACTTTGATCCCGGCAGCGTCGAAATCAGCCTTGGTCGCCGTAAACGACTTGCCCTGGATGGTGCAGATGGGCGTGTCGTCTTTCGGATAGAAGTAGACAACGAGCCAGTGTCCGGCGAAGTCGGAGAGCTTAGTGGTCTTGCCGTCCTGATTCGGAAGCGAAAAGTCTGGAAAGGGATTGCCGGCGGAAAGCATGAGAGTGTCCTTTCTAAGTTTGTAAGCGCAGTTATGCGAGTGCCTTCGGCACACGCGAATACCATTGCTAGGCTCTTGGCCGTTAGCTCTTAGCCCTTAGCCAAATCCGACCTCGACCGAGCCAGGAGCTAAGAGCCAATAGCCAAGAGCCGCTCTCAAGCCGCCTGCATCGCCTTCTTGGCGCGTTCTTGCATCTCTTTGGGTGATACGTCTTCAATGTGAGTCGCGATGCCCCAGAAATGTCCGAACGGGTCCTGAATGAAGCCGGAGCGGTCTCCGTAGAACTGGTCCTGAACCGGCTTCAGGATTTTCGCTCCCGCCGCGACCGCTCTTGCGACAACTTTGTCGCAATCGGGGAGGTACACCAGCAGACTCACTGGAGACGCGCCGATACTCTCGGCGCTGCGGTAGCCCATCTGAGGGTTTTCGTCCGCCAGCATGATCCGCGAGTTCCCAATCAGCAGTTCGGCGTGGCCCACCCGGCCGTCGGGACCATCCATGCGCTCGACTTGGGTTGCTCCGAAAACGTTCTTGTAGTATTCGATCGCTTTCGCGGCACCTTTGATAACCAGGTACGGCGTAACGGTGTTGTATCCCTTGGGAATGTAGCTGACTTTTTTCATAATTTTCTCCTCGGGTGTTCCGCTCATGATGTTCCGCTCAAAGATGAGGCTGAGGGTTGAGGTTAAAGCGCGCTGACAGGCCCCCACGGGCCGCGTCGTTCCCTAATGAGAACACAAGTTGGCAGCAGGCTCAAGGCCGATCTTTTGTGGCGCTGGCGCCCGCGCGCTCGCGTTACTCCATCCCCAGCTCTTTCGCCAGCGCCTTCCACTTGCCATCGACCAGCGCTCGCGTCTTCGCGTCCATCACGATCTCATCCGGCCAGGGACGCCCGAAGCCCTCGGTCGACCACTTGCGTGTCGCATCGATTCCCATCTTCGAGCCGTAGTCCGGCAGGCGCGAGGCGTGGTCGAGCGAATCGACGGGGCCCAGCGTGAACTGAATGTCGCGCTCGGGATCGATATGATTGAGCACTTTCAAGGTGACGTCGGCTATATCCTGCACGTCCACGTCTTCGTCTACCACGACGATGCATTTCGTGAACATCGCCTGCCCCAGCGACCAGATCGCGTTCATCACCTTGCGCGCCTGTCCGGGATAGGACTTGCGAATGGAAACGATCATCAGGTTGTGGAACACGCCTTCGATGGGCAGGTTGATATCCACCAGTTCGGGGATGGTCAGCCTCATGAGCGGCAGGAAAATGCGCTCGACCGCCTTGCCCATCCAAGCGTCTTCTTGCGGCGGCTTGCCAACGATGGTGGCGGCGTAGATCGGATCTTTGCGGTGCGTGATGCAGGTAACGTGAAACACCGGATACTCGTCTTCCAGCGAGTAGAAGCCGGTGTGGTCGCCGAAGGGGCCTTCCGTGCGGAGTTCGTCGAGATTGACGTAGCCTTCGAGGATGATCTCGGCAGCGGCCGGAACTTCGAGGTCAACGGTCTCGCATTTCACCAGCTCGACCGGCTTCTGCCGCAGGAATCCGGCGATGATGTACTCCTCAACCTCGGGCGGCGCGGGGACGATAGCGGAAAACGTGAGCGCGGGCTCGGTGCCGATGGCAACAGCCACGTCCATCCTGCCGGAGGGACGATCGCCGGTGGCAAGCATCGCGCCTCCCGATGACCTTGCCATAATGTCGACCGCCGCGCGGGCGGGGGCGCCCGCGCCTCCATCGTTCCCAAAGCTTTGCCGCATCCGGTCGCGGTAGTGTTCCGCCGCAACTTTCTGCCGCTGCCAGTGCATTCCCGCGGTGCGCTCGTCATAGATCTGCATCCGGTACATGCCGACGTTGCGCTTCCCGGTCGTCGGATCGCGCGTGATCACGCAGGGCAGCGTGATGAAGCGTCCGCCATCTTTTGGCCAGCATTTGAGGATGGGGAAATCGAGCAACGAGAAATTGTCGCGCTTGATCACTTCTTTACAGGGGCCGGTGGCGACGGTCTTGGGAAAAAACTTGCCCATCTCGGCGAGCATCGGCAGCATCTTCACCTTGTCGAGGAACCCTTGCGGAGACTTCACATCCATGAAGCCGCGGATGCGCTCGGCGATTTCATCGAGCCCATCGACTTCGAGCGCAAGCCGCATACGGCGTGCGGAGCCGAACTGGTTGATAAGGAGTTGCGAGCCGGGGTAGCCCGTAAGGTTCTCGAAGAGCAGAGCTTTGCCGCCGATAGTTCCCTGCCGGTCTTTATCTTTCGAAACCCGGTCGGTAATTTCCGTAATCTCCAAAATCGGGTCCGCTTCCGTGCGGACACGCTTCAGTTCGCCCGCTCGGTCGAGTGCTTTGATCCAGTCCCGCAGATCGTCGTAGGCCAAAATTCCTCCCGCAATGACAGACGATGAAATGACAGACGATTATATGACGTGCGCTCAGAGAAACTTTGTTAACGTGGAGTGCCGGGCGCCCCCGCCCGGCTGGACGGGCGAGACGCCCGTCGCCGAGATAGGCCTTTGCCCCTGCACTGTGCAACACAGTGTTTGCGGCCACTGCTAAGCGGTGCGGGAGCTTCCGCTGTAGAATGACGAAACCGATATAAGTGATGGAACTCGATTTGAGCTTGATCGCCATGGAAGGCCCGGAATGTCTGAGCTGAGAAAATTGCTGGCGCTCCTCCTCCTGCTCGCAGGGTCCTTCGCAACCGCCCAGGAGATTACCGTGGCCGCGGCGGCGGATATGAGCGCTGCCCTTCCGGAACTCGTCGCAGGCTACACGAAGAAGACCGGGCAAAGCGTGAAGCTTTCCTTCGGAGCATCCGGCAATCTGACCAATCAGATTCGAAACGGCGCGCCCTTCGATGTCTTCTTCTCGGCGGATGAAGAATACCCGCAGCAGTTGATCGCCGAGGGGTTGGCATCCAAAGACACGCTTTACCGTTATGCCGTCGGCCGTCTGGTGCTGTGGGTGCCCGCCGACTCGCCACTGGATTTATCGAAGCTCGGCATGCAGGCTTTGCTCGACCCATCGGTCGAGAAGATTTCAATCGCGAATCCCGCGACCGCGCCCTATGGGCGAGCAGCCGCGGCCGCGCTGCGTCACTTTGGAATTTACGATCAGGTTTCGAACCGCCTTGTCCTGGGAGAGAACGTGTCGCAGGCCGCGCAATTCGTCGAATCGGGCAACGCCCAGGCGGGACTGATCGCGCTCTCCCATGCGCTCGCACCGGCGATGAAAGACAAAGGCCACTATTGGACAGTTCCGCTCGATGCTTATCCCACGCTGAACCAGGCGGCCGTCGTCCTCTCGAAATCAAAACAGCAGGATGCGGCGCGCAGGTTCCTGGAATTTTTGCGCAGCCCCGAGGCCACTTCCCTGCTCACCAGCTACGGTTTCAGCCTGCCCGCGGAGACGCGTTGAAATGGAGACGCATTCCAACGGAGAAAGAGTGCAATGAACTGGGAGGCGTTCTGGTTGACCGTCCGTCTCGCAGCCATCGTCTCGACGCTGCTGATTGCGATTGGAATTCCCATCGCCTACTGGCTGACTTACTCGCGCTGGCGCTGGAAATTCCTGGTCGAGGCCGCGGTCGCGCTTCCCATCGTCCTGCCGCCGACGGTGCTCGGTTTTTATGTCCTGGTGGCGCTCGGTTCGCGCAGCCCGCTCGGCCGCTGGTGGGAGTCTCTCACCGGCCACACACTGGCCTTCACTTTCGAAGGGCTGGTGATCGGGTCCTTGTTATACAGTCTGCCCTTCGCCGTGCAACCGTTCGCCGCGTCATTCGGCGCGGTCGATTCCAGTCTGCTTCGCGCCTCGGCTTCGCTTGGCCATTCGCCGCTGCAAACTTTTCGCCGTATCGTGCTTCCCCTCTCAAAAGCCGGGCTGGTCACGGGATTTGCGCTCAGCTTCGCGCACACGCTGGGCGAGTTTGGGGTTGTGCTCATGGTGGGAGGCAACATCCCGGGCGTGACCCGCACCATCTCGATTGATATTTACGATCAGGTGCAGACGGCGAATTATTCCAGCGCGAACCAGACGGCGCTCGTGCTGCTGGTCATCTCATTCGTCGTGTTGTCCGTCGTGTACGGCGCAAACCGGCGTCCATGGGCGGTGGGTCCATGGAGGTAAATCTAAAGACAGCTCCTGCGCCGCCAACCACACCACAAGCAACGGCACAGCCCATCTCTGCCGATCTCGAAGTCCGCATCCGCAAGCGCTTTCCGAATCCCGAGGGTAGCTTCAACCTGAATGTCCACTTCCGCGCGCTGGCCGGTTTCACGATTCTCTTCGGTGCGTCGGGCGCGGGAAAAACCACGCTGCTCGATTGCATTGCCGGACTGAGCGATCCGGACGAAGGGCGCATCGCCGTCGGCGGCGAAGAGCTTTACGACTCGGAAAAGAAGCGGAACGTCGCAGCCTGGAAACGGCGCATCGGCTACGTACATCAGGACCTGGCACTCTTCCCTCACCTGACCGCAGAGCAAAACGTCGCTTACGGTCTCCGCGCACTGAGCGCGGCGGAGCGACGCACGCGCAGCCGCGAGATGCTCGCCTCATTCCGCATCGATCACGTGCGCGACCGGCGACCGGCGCAAATCTCCGGAGGTGAGCGCCAGCGTGTCGCCCTGGCGCGCGCTTTGGTGACCGAACCGCGCGCGCTACTGCTCGATGAGCCACTGGCTGCGCTGGACCGTCCGACGAAGTCGTCTCTCGTCGGCGATCTGCGCCGATGGAACCAGCATCACCGCGTTCCGATTCTCTTCGTCACCCACAACGGTGAGGAGGTGTTTGCCCTCGGCGACGAGGTAATTGTGCTTGACGCCGGAATAATCGCGGCGCAGGGGCAGCCGCATGAAGTCATGCGGGCTCCGCGACTGGAAACCGTCGCACACCTCTCGGGATTCGAAAACATCTTCGACGCCACGGTGCTGGCACTGCATGAAAGTCGCGGCACCATGACTTGCCAACTCATGACTTGCCAACTGACGACCTGCCGTCCGGGAAGCGGTGCGGTAGAGCTAGAGACGCCGCTGGTTCGAGCAGAAGTGGGCTCGCGCCTGCGCGTGGGCGTTCGCGCCGGAGATCTGCTGCTGGCAACGGAACACCCGCGCGGGCTGAGTGCGCGCAACGTTTTGCCGGGAACGATTCGGCAACTCGAGCAGAGAGACGTGATCGTCGCGGCGATGGTGGATTGCGGCGGCACGGAGTTCGAGGTGCACCTAACGCTGGCGGCGCGCGACGCTCTTCAACTGGGACCAGGCAAAGCCGTCTGGGTCGTGGTCAAGACGCACTCCTGCCACTTGATGGGGATGTGAAAACGATTGCTACAGCACATGTTGGGAGATCGAGTTAACGGTCTTTGAGCGCGTTCTGCGTTGATACGGTTTTTGTAGGAAGCGCTGGAGAGTATTCCCATACTTTCGCGGTACATCCAACCAGAAGCCGCTCGCCGTCTTTTTTCGGAAGCGCTACCATCCCAAGACAGGGCTCGCCCAAAATCTCTTGATATGCGATCTGTCCATCCTCACCGTACAAGAGCAACATCGAGCGTTCCACCCGATTTTTCAGGACGGCGAAATAGTCAGCCCCGTTCCCGAATCGTACTGGTGTTGCGCTCATCTGGGTAAACAAGTCACCCAGCGGCGATTCTAGCTCCGTGACCTTTTTCCCGTTTGCATCCAGCAAGATAAATGCTGGTTTGCAGCAGCCCTCGCGAGACTCCGAGATTGGAACGAGAATGTGAGACGGCCTCGCTTCTTGTCCCCAGCGCGTGAGTGCAAAATGTGAAACATAGAAGTTGGGCAAATATCGGGCAATCACATCCCCGTTTCCGTTCCGCACGATCAGTTGACCCTTGGCGTTGCTATGGAGTATTTCCTCGCGCCCGTCTCCATTCGTATCCAGTGTTTCCACGTGCCAGACGTTACTCTCTTCCCTCTTCCACAGTTCTTTGCCTTGCCCATCGAGAAGGACGATTCCTCCGCCGTTGAAACCTATGACAACCGACAATTTTCCGTCACCGGTCACGTCACCGGACACAGAATCATCGACCCCTGAAGAACTTTTGGAACGCCACACAACTTGACCTTCCTTATCAAAGAGCGTCGCCGGGACAGCCCAGCTCTCGTCCCGTGTCAGGTAGCCATATTCTCCGGTTGCATCAATTCGCGCCACGGTGACCGGGCATCGTTGCTCAATTGAGAAACGGGTTTTCTTCTTGACTTGGCCAGCCGAGTCAACGAAATGGGCGCCCTGAGCACCCACCACGGCGATGTCAGCTCCCTCGCGATCCGCTGGCCAGCCCACGCGTATTTGCGAAATATCGCCCAAACCCTCACCCGCGTAGAAAGCACGCCTCTCAAAGTTCCCGTCCCCCTTTATTAGCCGCGGCTGCAACATTTTCTGCTTCGCCTCAGCCTCTCGAAGGATCGGTTGAATCTTGTGGTACAGGTAGACTCCTGCACCCACGAGGAGCAGAAGAAGAATCGCAAAGCCGATTAGTATTTTTCGCAACATATAGGCTCCATTCTACTCACCGCTCCACCGCAATGACCGCGATCCACTGCCCGTTCCAATCTTTGCGATAGGCAATCGTTCCGCCAATACATTTGGCAATATCTTCGGGCGACAAGTCGCGATGGTACCCGAAGAATTTCTCCTTGATACGCTGCCACGCATCCCAATTCTCGAAAAGCACATGCGGCGGCTGGTACTTCGTGGAGAAGACCAGGGCCACGTCAAAGCGGTCGCGAACCCCGGCCGCCACGTCGATCTGGGAGACTGAGAAGTCCTCGATGCGCGCCACGCGGAAAGGCTGATTAATATAGCCGAGCCATGGCCGGGTAAGCTCGTCCGACGCGGGCCATGCGGTGAGAACGCGCTCGCCGGAATATCGCATCGCCAGGAAACGGCTGGCTTCCGCGTGCAGCACGACATAGTCGCGATAAGCCAGATTGTCTTCGAGAGAGAATCCATACGGCGGATTGCTGAACAGCCCTGCGACAAATGCAATTGCGACCGCTCCCACAATCAATTTCCAATACCGCGCGCGCCGCCAGAGAGTCGAGACCAGCGCCAGAACCACGAGCGGAACGACCGGCAGCATGTAGCGAGCCAGCACCGCGCCGCCCACTGCCGACATAAAGGCCAGGTAAGCAAGCACCACGGAAAGAAATGCTGCCTGCATCGAGAATGGAATTCGCGGCCGCGCGACTGCGTTCTCCGTCTTTCCCTCTAACTGGGGCGGACGAAGCATAGCCAACAATCCCGCCAGCGTGAGCAGATAAAGACCGAAATATCCGAAGAGCTGCCAGACCCTCATTCCGAGAGCCAGCAGGACGCGCAGAGGATTGAGCGTGGCGGCAACGTTGTAGCGAAAGAATTCGGGGTTGCCCAGCAGAAAACCCGTCTTCAAGTAGTGGTAGGCGTACCAGCCCGCCAGCGGCACGACCGGAAGGAGAAGATAAACGAAGCGCGGGCGCCTGCTCTCCGGTGAAAGAATTTCCTTCCATCGCGGCCGAATAAAATGACCGAGCACTTCCCAGCCAAACAGCGCCAGCGGAGCCAGGATCGCAGTTTCTTTCGCCAACGCCGCCAGCGAGAACCAGAGCACTTGCTTCCACGGACGGTCTTCTATATACGCGGCCAGCGCCCAGAACGTAAATCCGGCCGCCGGCAAGTCAACCTGCGCCATCGAACTCTCGGTGAAGTACACCGGATAAATCGCCACCAACGCAGTTGTCGCCCACGCCACCGGCAGATTGGCGGCGATTCGCGAAAGTCGAAACAGTCCCAGCAGCGAGAATGCGCTCACCGCCAGCATGGCTGTGCGCGTGACTAGAGTGGAGTATCCGAACACGCGCCAGGCCAGCGCCAGCCACGCCATCGCCAGCGGAGGATGCGCATTCGATAGCGTGGACTGCGGAATGAGCGTTCCCGTCAGAAATAAATCACGCGCGGCCGGAACGTAATAGCCCGCCTCATCCCAGAAATAAGGAAGGCGCAGAAGTGGCGCATGCAAAAGCATCAATCCCGCAAAGAACAGCGCGAACAGAAAAAACTGCTGCACCCACGCGGAAGATGCCGGTCGAGAAGAAGGTTTTTTCAGATCGGAGTTCGCCGCCGGCCGCGCAGCCTTCGTTGAAGGGTGCATCAGTGAACGGGGCCACCCGGGGCGCGCGGATCAAGTTTGATCTCGCCGAACGCGGACTCGTAGTTGGTCACGTTCTGTTGCATAAGCGCCATGAGCGCCTTGGCCTGTTGCGGGCTGAGATAAATCCCCTGAAAGTTTCGCAACTCCACCTGCGTCTCCGAGCTTTGCTGCATCGTCCCGAAGACCAGGAAAAAATCCCAGACATTTACCCGGATCTGCACGCTGTTGGAGTAGGTCTCGCGATAATCGGGGGTTTGCACGAACTTCACATTCGGTTGGTTCGCTGTAATCATGTCTCGCAGTGTAACGCGTGGGCAGAGTACAGAGCAAAAGTCGCGGGCGATCTCTTCAAGCACACCTGGGTCAAGTACATCCGGAGCGAATTAACCCTCCTTTAACACTGGCGCAACATTGCTGCAACACAGTCCCTCTACTGTCAGAAGGGGACTATCAAACGAATGCCTCAGCAGGCTGCAGAAAGGTTCGGTTTCGTATCAGGGCATCGCTTTAGCGATGCCGCAGGATCTTCGAGATCAGACGCCCCTTTAGGGGCCGCCGACTCTTTCTAAGCGGAGCGCTCCGAGAGCGCGTGAGGCTCTCCTCCCGATCATGGATCCTTTGCCGGCAGCAGACAAACCGCCTCACCCCGATCTGATCTACGTCGTGGAAGACGATCCGGATGTGTCTCGCCTGATCGAACACAACCTGCGAACCGCCGGTTACGAGGTCTCCACATTCTTCTCCGGGGCTCCCGTCGTTCCCCAGGCGGCCATGGCGCAACCGGCGCTGTTTCTTCTCGATATCATGTTGCCCGGAATCAGCGGCTTCGACCTCTGCCGCCAGATCCGCCAGCACGAACAACTGGCCAAGACGCCCGTCATTTTTCTTTCCGCCAGAACTCAGGAGCCGGACCGCCTGCAGGCATTCGACGCCGGCGGAGACGGATACATCACCAAACCCTTCAGTCCGCGTGAGTTGATTGCGCGCATCCGCAACGTTCTCCGCGTTCCGCCCGAGGCCTCCAGCCACGAAATGATTCAGTTGGGAGACTTGGAAATTGATGTCGCTTCGATGACCGTGCGCGTCGAGGGCAGAGCAGTACTCACCACGGTGCGCGAGTTCCGGCTCCTCGAATATCTGGCCCGGCACCGGGGACGCGTCTTCACCCGCGACCAACTGCTTGACGCCGTATGGAAAGAAGGCGCCTTCGTGACCCCGCGCTCCATTGACGTCTTCGTGCGGCGTCTGCGGGAGAAAATCGAGAGCGATCCAAGGCATCCCCGCTATCTGAAAACGCTGCGCGGAATCGGCTACCGCTTCGAAGCCGGGCGCTAGCTTCCAGCGCCGGCTGGTTCCCTTGTTCCTTGCCTATATCCGGTCAATGAGTGTTATCGCGATTTTGCGCCAACTGACAAGATGTTCGAGTTCATTTCCTACAGACGCAATGTTGGTCACGAACTCTGAAGTGCTTGCAATTGTCAGGTATAAGCCATTGCTCTGTGTATTCC
>Ga0181521_10001933_pt1 | contig 25188 bp, 16 predicted proteins | sample PEATcosm2014_Bin_32_FD_119764 | JGI IMG/M metagenome (GOLD analysis project Ga0181521, IMG submission 119764) | Peatland microbial communities from MTU Mesocosm Facility, Houghton, MI, USA - PEATcosm2014_Bin02_60_metaG | ecosystem: Environmental > Terrestrial > Soil > Wetlands > Peat | place...
ATTAGGGGTGCTGGCGCGGTGGAGCTACACAGGCTAGCCACCTTGGCGATTCGGCCTCGGCGACGAAACAATAGGGTCCAAGGACTTGAACCAAGGGGGGATTCATTGGGAGCCATCGGTCTGGTGTTTCGCGCCGAGTTGCGCCGCCGATGGCGATCATGGCTGGCCGTTGCGGTCCTGATCAGCGTCGTTGGCGGGCTTGTGCTCGCTACCGCCGCCGCAGGTCGTCGCACGGAGTCCGCGTTTCCCCGGTTTGTCGAAGCCCACGGATTTGACGCGGTCGCGTACTCCGTCCGACCCGTGCCGCAGCTGGCGGGGCTTGCCGGGGTTGTCTCCGTCACAGAGCTGATCACCCCCGCCGATGGTCAACCAACCTGCGACTGCAGTCATCCGATCAATCCGAGCGACCTCACCGTGGGAGTCCTGTCGCCCAAGGGTCGGTCCTTGTGGCAGCTTGTCTCCGGTCGCTTGCCTGATCCATCCGCGCCCGGCCAGGTGCTGGCGTCGTTCAACCTTCAACAAGCCGATGGAGTGCAGCTGGGGACCGTGATTCACGTGCCGTTCTACGCTCGGTCGCAACTCTCGGCGATAAACAATGCCACCGGGGCACCACCGAGACCCTTGGGCCCGACGGTCGCCTTGCACGTGGTCGGGATCGAAGCATCCCTCGACGAGTTCCCTTCCGGGTCGACTCCTTCGTACGACCTGTACGCGACGCCCGCGTTCCTCCGCACCGTGATCCCGCACACGGCCGACTTCTATGAATACTTCGTCCGCCTGCGTCACGGTGCAGCCGGCCTTTCACGCTTTGCCGCTGACATGCGCAGCCTTGGCGCGGCCGGCGTGGAGGGCTACCAGAGTGCAGACGAGCTGATCGCATCTGTCGAACGGTCGATCCATCCCCAAGCCGTCGGCTGGTGGATCCTGGCTGCGTTGGCCGCTCTCGTCGGTCTGGCGGTAATCGGCCAGGCAGTTGCCCGCCAGAGCACTGCCGAGAGCGAGGACTATGCCACGATGGCAGCCCTCGGTGCCGATCGGCGCCAGCTGGTCGCGCTCGGTATGACGCGAAACTTGGTTGTGGCGCTCGTTGGTGCGCTCGGTGCTGTGGCCCTCGCCACCGCGTTGTCACCACTCGCCCCGGTCGGCGAGGCTCGCATCGCCGAACCCTCTGCGGGGTTGGCCTTTGACGCCCTCGTCCTGCTGCTCGGGGCGCTCGCCACGGTGGCGGTCGTCCTCGCTCTTGGATTCTGGACCGCAAGGCGGGCCGCGCGTACTTTGCGGCCTGACGACCGGCCGGCCGCGTCCCACCCCTCTGCGGTGGCAGCTCGCCTGGCCACGATGGGTGTATCGCCGAGCGCGCTGATCGGTGTTCGTCAAGCCATCCAGAGGGGGGCCTCCGGGACGTCAGTGCCGGTGGGCAGCGCCCTTGTCGGCATGGTGATGGCGGTCATCGCGCTGTGCGGGACGGTGGTATTCGGTGCCAGCCTTTCGCATCTCACGGCCACGCCCGAACTGTACGGCGCCGCGTTCCAGCTCAACTTCACTGACGTGACTCCCACGCCCGACCGTGCGCTGCTGCGAAGCCTCGAGCATGACGGTGCCGTCACCGGTATCACCCACGGCATTGTCACGGAGATCTCCGTCAACAACCTTGCCTTGCCGGCCGTTGCGGCAACCGTCATCCGTGGTCGAGCTGTCTTCGCGCTGGTCGCTGGGCACTTTCCCGGCGGTGACGGCCAGATCGGCCTCGGCGAGACGACCATGCGCCAGGTCGGCGCCCATTTGGGCTCGGTCGTCCACGTCACCGTGTCGTTGCCGTCGGGTGGCAGGCGAACTCTGCCTTTCCGGGTGGTCTCCCAGGTCTCCTTTCCGGTGCTCGGTGGTGTCGTGGGCCTGGGCATTGGCGCGGTGCTCACCATTGCCGGCTACCAAGACGCCATGTGCCCTCCGGGTCCCGGCCAAGCGACGTGCAGACAGGAGGCGCTGGAGGAAACAGGTGGCGGTGGGCTCCTGGTCAGCGTCGTGTCCGGTCCGCGCGGACAGGCGGCAATCCGCCACTATCTCGACACGTTCCAATCGATCACCGCACTTCCGAGCGCGCCGGTGTCTCTGGTCAACTTCGGCGAGGCGGTCAACTTCCCACTCATCTTCGGCGCAATGCTGGCTCTGTTCGGTGCGGCGACGCTGCTTCATCTGCTCGTGGTGAGCGTGTCGCGCCGCAGACGGGAAACCGGTCTGCTGAAGGCACTCGGCTTCGTGAAAGGCCAGATTGCCTCCGCCGTAGCCTGGCAAGCCACAACCTTGGCGCTCATCGGGATCGTCATCGGCGTTCCGGTGGGGATAGTGGCCGGTCGCCTCGTGTGGAAGGCGTTCGCCACCAACCTGGGGGTTGTCCCTGTCCCGGTGGTACCGATCTGGCTGGTTGTGGGACTGGTCGCATGCGTCATCGTCGTGGCAAACCTCCTCGCTGTCGCACCCGCGCTGGCGGCAGCACGAACCAATCCGGCACGGCTACTGCGGGCGCCGTAAGACAGAGTCCCGCGGATCTACCGACCGAGCGAGCCCTTGTAAGTAGCGCAGGTGCGGCACGAGCGAGCTACCGGCCGCCTTCACGGGAGCTCAGACCATGCGAAATCGCCGGGTTCCCCTCACTGGCAGCCGAGCATCGTCCGAAGAACAGTGAGTCGGGTCGATGACGCGCCAGAAGGGCGTTCCCGGCAGCTTGCGACGTGGGGACCGAATCGCGCGTCGCTCTTCTGGAGGCCCCGGAGGATGACGTCCAGACCGGCGGCAATTGCGCGGTCCCGGTCTCTGGCCGCGTGCTGGTAGCGGCGACCGGCGGCGGAGTTGGCGAGGGCATCGAAACGAGCCATCAACTCGACACGCTTGCCGAGCTGGACTGCGACCAAGTCAAGGGTTCCTTTTCGCTCGCCCCCTGCTGCCGGAGGCAGTCGTCCCGCTCGTGGGTTGAGTGTCGCTTCGCTTTACCAACGATCTGCTCAGAGAGGTCAGCTGGCTACCTCGACTCGGTCCCGTCCGCCAGCTTTCGCGCGGTACATCACCTCGTCGGCGCGTTCCACCAATCGCTCGAAGCTTTCCCCCTGATTCCGCAGCGCCACGCCCACGCTGGCGGTGACGCTCGGGCGGTCGTCGTCAGGCGAGGCTACCGATATCCGGATTCGCTCTGCCACAGCCTGGGCGGTAGCGAGGTCGACTCCGGAGAGGAGCACGACGAACTCCTCTCCGCCATAACGGACGACGATGTCACCCAGCCGCGCTCCGTCGAGTATTGACTGCGCGACGTGTTGCAGGACCTGGTCGCCGACGGAATGGCCGAAGGTGTCGTTTACTGCTTTGAAGTAGTCGAGGTCGATCATGAGTGCGGCGACTGCCGGGCTCGAGTTCCGGTCGTCACGCGCGCACAGCCGCCGCGCCACGTCGACGAGGTACTGCCGGTTGTACAGCCCCGTCAGCTGATCGTGCACGGCCTGCTCGTAGAACGTGGCGAGGTCGAAGCTGGCGACTTGCCGGAACAGCTCCCGCTCGAGACCCACTTCCACGAGGCCGAAGATCTTCTCCACGAGGACTCGTGTCGGTCCGCTCAGAGTGGGAGTGTCACGGAATTCCAACACGACCGCGCTGCTCACCAGACCTGAGGACGGTGACCGCAGCGGCAACAGAAGGCGCCGTCCCAAGGTAGGGGTGGCCCCAGAGAGCGCGTCGACAACGTCAGCCGGTGGCTCGGCGACCCGTCCGGCGAACCCGTCGTCCTCGTCGAAGCTCAGCATCGTGCTGCCCGCACGGGCCCACAGCTCCAGGCGCTCGGCACCGACGAGCTCCTCGGCTGTCTCGGCGAGATGGGCGACGACGACGGAAAAGTCCCCTTCGCGCACGAGCGTGTCGACGATCTCGCGCATCGTGCGGTTGGCGTTCAGCAGGAACTCCAAGCCGGGATCCTCACGGGCGAGCAAATAGATGCCGCACTCGAGCTCAGCGAGCCGATCCGCCAAAGGCATGACGAGATCCTCTGGGATCACCAGGCCGTGCTGCGGCGCGACTCGACGTATGGGGAGGCGACGGATCTCCTCGAGCGCGTGAGCGAGGATCTCCCCGCTAGGCATGTAGTGCTCGTGAAAAGCACGCATCTGTTCGAAGTAGTCCATCGAGGTGGCGAACAACGTGTGGTCGTCGGCGAAGCCGCCGAACAGATCGGATGAGAACAGCGTGCCCGAGGTCTCGTCGAAGCTGCAGAACGCGCCCGCGAAGTGGGCGTAGGGCGTGAACAGGAACCGGAGAGCCCGGTCCTCGAGCTGAAGCCGCCAGTCGTGCTCCTCGACCAGCCAGTACGGCAGGTCGACTCCACCGTGGCGGATGAGCGCCCTGTCGCGCCAATGCGTCACGATGGCCGCGTCTGGATGAAGTCCATGCGCGACGAGCGCCGGCATCGCCGAGATGATGTCCGGGTCCGTGTGCGAACAGACGAGCCATCGCACGTTCTTGACGCCGATCACGTCATCGACCTTGCGGACTACGTCACCGGCGGTCAGAGCGGAGCCAGGGTCGATCAGGACCGACTCGTCGCCCTGCTCCACCAGGTACACGTGACACTGGAACTGGTCTCCGGGGAGCAGCGCACCCACCCACCAGATCCGCGGGGCCAACTCGACGGCGCCTAATGTGTCGAGGCTCACAACGCCCATTATCCCATCGCGAACAGCCAGCCACACGAACGTGATACATGCTGGTGTTCCCTATCTCGTCACAACGCGATCTGCGCCAAAGGATGTGAACCTCAGGCCTCGATCTCGGTGAACTGTCTGCCAGCGCGCCTCGACGATCGCTTCGACAAAGGTGCGACTTTCCGTGGGGGCCACGCAACGGCCACTCGTGGCGTCACTCTTCGCCCGTGCGGTCGCGTCGAGAGCTTCTTTTCGGGCCGAGTAGGTCCCGAGTGCCACCTGCCTGCCGGCTCAAGTGGCAGAGCTCACCGATCTCATGGACTTGTCGGCTTGGGGTGAAGATGCACGGCTCATCTGCAGGAGAGAGCGCCCCCATCCCGGCGCCCAGCTCTCGATGTTCGACATATCAGAGGGCTGGAGGCACACGTGCTTTCTCACCAACGCCGACGCGCTTCAGATCGACACCGCGGCTTTGGAGCTTCGCCACCGCCGCCATGCCCGCGTCGAGGACCGGGTCCGGTGCTGGAAGGACTGCGGGTTACAGAACCTGCCGTTCGCGAGCTTCACCCAGAACCTCGCCTGGGTGGCTACCAGTCTCATTGCCGGGGCTCTCATCGCTTGGGCGCAGATGACCTGCCTCGACGGCGAGCTCAAGAAGGCCGAGTCGAAGACGATCCGCTACCGGCTGCTCCATGTCGCCGCCACCTTCGTGCGGCACGGGCGACGGCTCATCTTGCGACTGGACGAGGCCTGGCCGTGGACCGCTGCGCTCAGGATGGCATTCCTCAGGTTGCGGAACGCGTTCCCGTGACGCGCTGGGTCCGGCGCCCGACCCGGCAACGGTGAGTCTCCCAAGGGCGTGACATCCCACAAGAGCACGAACCTCTGACTCGCCGCGCCCTACCACGGACAAGCGCCCTCACTGTCATCCCATCGCGACGTCTTAACCGCTCGCCGTCAGTGTTCCGAGGCCGGACGAATTTTCGAGGTCAGCTCCGATCACGCTCAGCGCTGGTGGGTAGATCAACTTGAAGCCGGGCCCACCTAAGCCAGGCACACCTCGTACTCGCGACGGCGCCGCCACCCCTTGAGGCGGCGGCGCCGGATTGCCGGGGGGGAGGCAATCTACACGACCCCTGTTGCCTTGCGAGGGAAGCGGGGGGCCGTGTACCGGCTACGGTATACGGCGGAACCGACCGGCCGGGTCGCGCCTTCAAGGGCGAGACAGGAATAAGTCGCCACGTGGCCTTGTTTTGTCCGCCAGGAGGAAGGGGCCGTGCACCCGCAATACGGCGCATCGGTACCGGACTGGGGGGACCGGGACCAGGTCATAGGCCTGCGATACCTCCTAGCGGGGGAAGACAAGGAGCCCGGGGCGAACGGTGAGTCGATCCCGGCAGAGAAGAAGATGGCCCGGGGGCGCGAGGGTAATCCCGGGCCACTCTTCTTGCGCACGGTGACGCGAACGGTCGAGCCACCCGATAAGGACGGCGCGGCCGCTCGTCGGTGTCGCCAAGGCCAGACCACATCCGGTCGAACACCTCGACCACCCGCGAGGCATCTGCATGACGAGTGCAGGAAGGTGCGGGGACGATGGCTGACACACGAGGAAGCGTACGGACAGCTGCGAACCGCCTGCCAAGACAGGACCGCCGTCGGCCTGCGAGACGAGGTCGTGATCTGCCTCGGTCTCATGGGTATGCGAGTCGCAGAGATCGCGGCCCTCGCGATCGACAACCTGCGACAGCTGCCCACCATGACGTGGACGGGCAAGGGACGAAAGCCCCACGGGCCACCGCAGGGGCCGCACTCGTCACAACTCTCACGAAATACCTCGGCAGCTACGCCGACTCCGTCACCGAGATCGCCGCGACCATGCCCGTGATCTGCAAGCAGGTTTCCGGCGCGAAGAACCACGGACGTTCTGCACGTCTCGCATGGGGCCAACCAGCCCACGTCGGGACAATCTTCCACATCGTCAACAACCGCGCCCACCAGGCCGGACTCGGCCACGTGACACCGCACGACCTGCGACGAGCTACAGCCGGGATCCTCCACCGGGCGACCGACGAACACGGAGCGCACCACTTCGACCTACTCGACATCCAGAAGGTACTGGGGCACTCCGACCCCGCGACCACGATGCGAAGCTACCTAGAGCCCATGGAAACCGACGTACTCGACCGGGCCGCCACGTTCCTGACCCGATAGACGGGACTGCGGCCCCCAACCCCGCCACCAGGCCTCAGTAGTGCAGCGGAATCCCCCCGCTCGGTCGCAAGCGACCGACCCCCCACGGAATGGTCCGTCGGTCAAAGGAACTGGCGGAGCCCCTGCGGGGCGCGGTCGTGCCGAACCGACGGCACTTGAGGAGAAATTCGATCCGCATCGGAGAATCCTGCCAGTCCCATCAATAACGGCGAGCCCCTAATCCTTGCGCCTCTCGGATGCGGTCATTCACCCGGAGTGTGAACTCCGCATAGTCAGCGTGTGGCTGGAAGAAGGCCTGGTCGTAGGTGATCGGGATGCGCCCACCCTCGCGCAGGACTGCTACCACGCGAGTGATGCGGTGCCGCCTCGGCGACCCATCGATCTCCAGACGAAGGAGGTCGGCGAACTCGATCTTACGAGTCGGCAGGAGACGGTGACACAAGAACACCTCTCCTCGCAGCTCAACCCGCAGCTGTGCCGTTCGAAAAAGCAAGACCACAGTGATCGCAAGGACAACGAGCAGGCCTGGCCATGAGTTCATCCCACGGCCAAAAGCGAAGATCCCGCCAACGATCGCCATGGCAAACAGGTAAAAGCCACCGCGGCCGAGCCGATGGGGCATCACGACCGACCACTCGGAGGACGAGACGTAGCTGGACATTCTGCGCGGCCAGAGTAAGCCGCCGGGTTTACGGGCACAAGCACCGATTTGGCAGGGATCTGAGCGGAGGAACCCGCGCCAGCTCATTTGATCGACGGACCAAGAGCGGCCCTCAGACGCCTTCCAGCACACGCCTACGGGCTCCCTTCAGCCCGCACGACCTGACGGACGGAGCACGGTGCGGGTGCTCCGGCGAGTGCGACTTCGCTACGCTCGTCGAGCTTGCCGCCGCCCCGCTCCGGTCCTGACCGACCGGCGACGGTACGAGCGCTGTCGGCCGCTCGCGAAAGTGAGCACCCGATCCGTGGTGTTGGCAGGAAGGTGTCGCGCCGGCCCGGCGTTCCGGGACGCCCATCGTTCGGGTTGAGTGACCCGTATGTGGCATCATCGCTGGGTGAGCGCGAAGTACCCTGTTCTTTGCTCCATCGTGCTCGACACGACCGATGCTCGGAGCCTGGCGGAGTTCTATAGAGAGCTATTGGCCTATGAGTACCGCCCTGGCGACGAGCCGCCCACAGCTGGCGAGCCGGACGCTCGCGGTCGAGATTGGCTAGTCCTTGAAGATCCGGCCGGTCGAGCGAGGCTCGCTTTTCAGCAGGTCGATGAACTACCACAGTCGACCTGGCCGCAAGTCGGCGTGCCTCAGCAGTTGCACCTCGACCTCACCGTATCCGATGTCGAGTCGCTACTCGACCAACGTGACAGGGCGCTATCCCTGGGCGCAGTACTTGCATACGACCGCTTCGACGATCCGAACGAACCCCTCTACGTGTTTACGGATCCATCAGGGCATCCGTTCTGCATATTTGTCGCCCCCTAGTCGGGACGGGGGCACCCGCCGACCCGGCGGTAGCGGACAGGCTTTTCATCGGGCAGCGCGTTGTTTGGGAGACAGGGGCGTTGTCAAGCGTACTTGGGCCTTGGAACCCCCGGAGATCCCGCTGTGGTTCGGATGGCCAGACACTTGCCTACGTGACGCTCCCCAGTTCAACGCGAAGAGCCGTCAAAGGGAACGCGCCCGCCGCGTGCAGCCCTCGCGACCCATGCTTGCCATTGCTGCGTGCTCTGCTTGTCTCGACCCGGCACGCGCCTCGCTGTTGATGATGTTTACCCGCGACCGCCCGGTCGCTTTGAGCGCCACCGGACGCGGCGGGCTCAATTGAACCAAGCCGGTCGGCGGACCGGGCACCGACGACGCAGCTGCGACCGTTCAGCCGGCTGCCGCGGCCTCAAGTCCGGCGATGTCGAGCTTCACCATCTGCAGCATCGCCTGCATCACCCGCTTTCCTCGTTCGGGGTCGAGCTCGCCCATGAGCTCTCCGAGGCGTTCGGGAACGATCTGCCACGACACGCCGAAGCGATCCGTCAGCCAGCCGCACTGCATGGCCGATCCCCCCGCGAGCAGGGACTCCCAGTAGTGGTCGAGGTCCGCCTGGGTCGCGCAGTTGACGACGAAGGAGACCGCCGGCGTGAACTGGAACATCGGGCCTCCGTTGATCGCCATGAACGGCCTCCCGTCGAGCTCGAAGTGCACCACCATGGTGGTGCCTTCCTCACCCGGCGCGTCGGGACCGAACTTTGCGTCCGTGACCCGCCGCGAATTCGGGAAGACGGACAGATAGAAATCGACTGCCTCGTCTGCTTGCGCCTCGAACCAGAGACAGGGCGTGATGGGATTCATTCGGGCCTTCTACCGGTTCGGCGCGTGCAGATTGGACTGTGCTCCGGTCGGATCGGCGACGAGCGCAACCCGACCGTAGGCGGTGTCACTGGCTTCGATCACGACCGAGCCGCCGAGCTTCAGTACCTTCGCGACGGACGTGTCGACATCATCGGTGGCCCAGTAAACGGACCATGTTGCCGGCGCACCCTCCGGCAGGAATCCGGTCGCATCCATGATGCCGGCCAGCTGCCCCTCGCCGCCGGGGTCACGCATCGTGGTGTAACGCAACGAGTCCGTGTCGCTCATCACGTCGGTCTCCCACCCAAGCGCGGAGCGGTAGAAGTCGACGGCGCTCGCACAGTCGCGTGTGTGCAACTCGAACCAGCTCGGCGCGCCGGGCTCGCCCAGAACCGTGAAGCCAGAGAAGGTCCCGCACTTCCAAAGGCCGACGGTCGCCCCGGTCGGATCGACGATGACCGACTGGACGCCCAGGTCGGCGACGGCCATCGGCGGGAACACGATCTCGGCCCCGGCGGACACCGCGCTCTTCACCGTTGCCTCGATATCGTCGCAGGCCAGGTAGACCTTCCAGCTGTTGTTGGCTGGGATGCCGCCCATCTCGCCCATGCAGCCGGCGACGGGCACGCCGTTGCGGGTGAACATGAAGTAGCCGCCGAATTCTGGGCTCGGCTCCTGAGCTTTCCATCCGAAGAGCTCCTCGTAGAACCTGCGGCTCGTCTCCACGTCAGAGGTCCACAGGTCGGTCCAACAGGGTGATCCCAGCGGCGCGGCGTCACGGGTTGGCATTGCGGGCTCCTTCTCGATCTCTCGGGTGTTGATCTGACTCGACTCGAGGGACGCAACTTCAGGAATCATCGGCCCCCGCCGTCGCACACTACCGACCGCTGGTGCGCCTCCGGTCGCTGGCGTCCCGGCATGCCGGGACCCGATGCAGCGAACGTTGCCGTCGCAGGCCTTGACGACCTAGGAGCATCGTCCGGTGTCGGCCCATCTGCGCATGCTCCGTCACCAGTCGCAGATCCGCGGCGTCCCCCTGCGACACGCCAGATCCGGCTCCCGGCGGGAGAACCTCGATCAGCCCGGTGAGCTGGTTCTCCTCGGCGCCGTGGGGGATCATCGGCCGTGGCCCTTTGGCTCTGCTACCTCGCCCTCTGCCGGCTCCTCGGCCCGGCGCGCTCGTCACGCCGAGATGAGCTCGACAAGGACATCGAGCTGATGCTGCTCCGCCACGAGGTGCGGATCCTTGCGCGCCGGGCCCACGGACCTGTGCGCCAGCGCAGGGTGGATCGGGCGATTCTCGCCGCGCTGTGCCAGCTTCGCTTGCGCAGCATTCCTGCGAGGCCGGCAACCGACTGTGGTGCTGCTCGAAATTCGACGATCATCGGCTCGCCTGGAATCCCGGGAGCGAACTGGGCCAGCGCCAGAGCCCAGCCCCGGCCAAGACGCCCCCGCCGCAGCGCTCCAAGTCCAGCGAGCGCGCACAGAGCCGCGGCGACATGGAAACACCTGCCGCCGGGCCGGAGCTGAAGAGCGCAAGAGAATGGGTCCCTGGTCCGGTAGCCGCCCGGCGACAGGATCCGGCCGTGAAGCAGGAGGTGGCCGCCGCCAATCGCCCCGAGCACGAGGATCGTCGTCGCCTTGTCCGAGTCGCCACAGCCGGTGCGGACCGGCGTGGCACAGAGGAGAGCCACCAGAGCGGCGAAAGCGGCGGAGTGGCCGCCGGGATCGCAACAGGTCGCAGGCGTGCGCGTCCTGCTTCCGTCGGGGCTAGGGGGTCAGGCCACCGACGTCGCCTTCGGTCACAGGCCTAAGGCCCCGACCTCACCGCCGCTGTCCGCCCGCGGCTTGCGGTCTCGGCCGCCTCCAGCGCCGGGGCGAACGATTCGCCGAACTCCGCGGGCTCGGGCGAAGGTCGCGACCTGCGCCACACAAGAGGCCACCCAGCCCACGCGAGCAGTGCGACGAGGATGGCAAGAGCAAGCAACGCCCCGATGACGAGCCGCTCTGGTAGGTACCAGAGGTGGATGACATGACGGCCGACAGGGACCGTCGCCTGCAACATGAGGCCCTCGTAACGCGACAGCGGCAATGCGCGGCCGTCGATCGAGGCGTGCCAGCCCGGGTAGTCGGTCACGCGCATGACTAGCCGGCTTGGTGTAGAGGCGTCGGTCGTGAAGGTCCAACTGCTTGCCACGGGATGTCTTATGGAAGACGCAGGCTCCGAGGCGCCCAGGCCGTTCTTGGCGATCACGGAGAAACGTGTCGCGCCGGGAACCGCGTACAGAGATTCACCCGCGAACGACCCGACATAGCGGGTGCCGGGCGGTCGTGGCAAGTGACGCTTGGGCACCTGCAAGATCCACTCGATCCCGAACCTGCGGGCGAGCGCGGCGGAGTCGATGTCGGGCTCGACATGCGGCGCGCCGCCCCGGGTCTTGAAGTACACCTGCGGGATCAAGGGGTCGTATCCTCCGAACTCGGCGAGCCCGTAGCCGAGGTTGGCTTCCGGGAAGATGCCGGCATGCGCGATCTTCTGCGGCTGTGACGGCTTTCCTGTGTCGATCCCGATAAGACCAGAGCCCACGACCGCCTCGAGCCGTGCGATCGCCGGCGTGACGGGGAAGAAGCTCTGGCTGTAGGAGCTGATCCCGACTCCGGAGAACAGAAGGAAGGCCGTCTCTGCGCCGAAGAGCACGACTGCTCCCGCGACAACGATCCGCCGGGCGGAGCGACGGTGTGCGAGCTTGCGCACCAAGAGGAACAGGATGCCGGCAACAATGCACGCCGCGACGAGCCCGATTGGCCACCAGAGGCTGTCGAGCTTGAGTTCGCGAAGGGTTGTCGGGGACGCGCCCTTGAAAGCCCGGTACCACAGAACAGCGACGAATGCGGCGACGATCGCGCTCAAGGCCCAGTACGCGATCAACATGCGACGCTCGCCCCGCGCGCGAAGCAGAGTCTCGAGCCCCAAGGCCGACAGCACGCCGAGGGGCAGGCCGAGGATCGCGCGCATCCGCCTGATCGGCACGGTGTCGACGCTCGAGTGTCTCAAGAGGTCGAACACGACATGGAACGACTTGGTCTGGTAGGAGATCAACATCGTGACCACGACCGTCGCGACCAGGGCGATGACCGTCGGGTGCCGCCACCAGCGCAGCACTGCGGCCCCGGCCAGGACGAGCGCGATGACCCCGACATACACGACCGTCTCGTAGTAGTTGCCGTGGGGGAAGAACCAGGCACTTCCCTTGATGGGCAGCCCGTAGTACCCCGGCGCGACGAGAAGGCCGAGGGAGCCCGCATCGGCGCCGGGGAAGCCGGACGACGTCGCGCGGTGGCTGCCGCCCACGACCTGTAGTCCGGGTAACCACAACGGGGACGAGAGCACGCCTCCCGCGAGGACCCCGACGGCGACGCGCACTACTCCTGGGAGCGAGAGCCGGCGCCTGCCTACAAGTGCCAGCGCCACCAACACGGCGAAGAAGGTCACCAGCGCCGCCGCGACGAAGAAGTACGCCTCGGGGAACCCCCCGTACACGCAGAAGGCGACCGACAACGCCAGCAGGACCACGTAGGAGCGCCTTGTCTTCCAACGGTAAGCGAGGATCGCGAGCGCCACGATCCAACCGAGCCAGGCCACAACGCCCGACAGCGGCCAGGCGAGCCAGGCGGAGAACGCGCCCGAGAGCATGAAGGTGACCCCGCCCAGAACCGAGGCGAGCGGTCGCAGGCCGAGCACGCGGCACAGGACGTAGCTGCCGGTCCCGGCTATGAGCATCTTCATCGCCACGACGACGAGGAACGCGTACCGGAGCGGGGCGAGATAGCTCACAAGATCGGGCAGGCTCAAGACGGCGGACTGGAAGTTGAGGAACTGGTTCAGCCCGAGCAGGCTCAGGTCGTTCCAGAGCGGGAACTGGAGATGGTGGATCGCCGTCCAGTCGAAGGTGTTGAAGGGCACCATCTGGGTGACCGAATCGCCGTTCAGCGCGTTGTGGGTCACACCCGGGTAGGCGCTAGCGCTGAGTGAGGTGAAGGAGAGCACCGTGTCGAAGCTTCCGAAGCTCCCGCCGTCCTTGACTGCCGGCGAGAGATAGGCGAGGACGAAGCCGACGATGGCCGAGACACCGAACACATCGGCACCTCGGCGTTCCCACCAGCGCGCGACACTCCTGCGAGATGGCGCGGACACGCCTGTCGCCGCACCCATTCCGGTGCTCGCCGGGCTGGCCTCAGTGCTTGGTCGGTTGGGCGCCCCGGGTGCCGCCAGAGAATCAGTCTGGATCATCGACGTGGTCTTCTACTCCTTCGGGGTGCTCGCTGTGGGCATCAGCCCGGCGCTCATGAGCTTCACCCAGCGTTGATCACGGACCTGGTCATCCTCGTCGGTATGTGGCTGGCCTGCGAGGCTCGCCGGGGCAAGGCCGGTATCTGCAGAGTAGTCGCGGTCTTCGCGCTGCTAGCGTCTCCGAGCCATTGCCTGGTTGTCTACCTCCTGTACGGGCCGTTCCTCAAGTTCGATCAACCGCCCACCCCGATGGGGGCCCGGCGGGCGCTCGCAGGCTCGACCACGCCGTGCACGACCACGTCACCGACGCGCACCCCGGGCTCGCCGCGAAAGGCTCGTCACACCATTCAAGGTCTCGCCGTACGAGAAGAACTAGATACCCGTCAATCCTGCCTGTAAGTGAGCGGCCAGTCGGGCAACCGAGCGGCACTGCAGATGGCCCGGTCTCAGTTCCGCCGCCAGCAAGATGGCGCCGGCAACCCCGGCGGCGCCTCCGAGCCCGGGTCCGACGACCAGCTCCTCGATCTGACCTGCTTCCGGGAAGTACGCCACGTCGAGCAGCTCGCGCGCCCTCAGCCGGATCCTCGGCAGGAGCGCGGCGTCCCGCATCACGCCTCCACCGATGACGACCCGCTCAGGACGATAGGTGCAGATGAGATTCACCAAGCCGAGGGCTATGTATTCGCTCTCCAGCATGTGCGCGTCGGGGGGCTCCAGGGATGCCTGCGCCCAGAGCGCCGACCGCTGTGCCTTCGCCGTGCCTGAGGCCAGGCCTTCCCAGCAATTGCCATGGATGACGCAGTTCCCGGTCCACATCTGTTCGGGAGCGCCCGGCTGACAATCGGTGGGGTGCTGGGGAATCCGCATGTGTCCCATCTCGGGATGTGACCGCCCGTGAACCACTGTCCCGTTGACTATCGCCCCCACGCCGATCCCGGTGCCGACTGTGATATAGAGCACGTCGGAATATCCCTGGGCGGCACCCCAGGCCCGCTCGGCTCGCGCGGCTCCATTGACGTCGGTGTCGAGCTGCACGGGCACGCCGAGGGCGCGTTCGAACTTCGCGCGTACGGGCCAACCCCGCCACGCGGTCTTCGGGGTTGCCTGCGTGATGACGCCGGTCTCAGGATCGAGGGGACCGAAGCTTGCAGCTCCCAGGGACACCAAGAGGCCCGAGCGCGTCTGCACGTCACGGAACCAGTCGACGGCCGCTTTGGTCGTTGTCTCCGGATCGGTTGTCGGGATGACTGTGCCGGTCCAGGCGTCGTCCGAGCCGTCGCCGACCGCGCAGACGCATTTCGTGCCGCCGAGCTCGATGCCGCCGTATACAGCCACGTCGTGTTCCTCCTCTTGCCAAGCCGGGACCCATCCGAATCGGGTTCGGCTCTCTATCTGCTCACCTCGACGGAAGGCTCTGCTCGTTCATGGGTGCTCGACCCGCTCCCGATCGGCTCGGCGGGCTTCAGGCGCGCCGTGCTGGTTCGCTCGGGGATCCTTGTCGCCACGGCCATTGCGAACTCAACAGGGAGTTGGCAAACGACTGTCATGGTGGCTCGTCAATGTCCCGCCGGTGATCGGCGCGAGACGAGAGGAGACCGGACGCCCCCGTGCAGGAAGGCTCTTCCCGGCACCGGTTGTCCGAGGTCGCCGGCGGCCCGGCCGCACAACTCGTGTCGGTCACAGCCGTGCCGCCAGAGCCACGGCGGCTGATGCGAGCCGACCAGCGAGCTCACGGGGCGCCGCCCAGGCTTTGCTCTCTTGCCGGGTGACGAGCGGACGCCCGGCTCGTGCGCGTGAAGCCTCCCGGCGACAGCGAAGCCGGCACCGTGGCCGGCGCTCAAGACGCGGCCACCCGGACGAGCGGCTTGAGGAGCGACGGATCGCGACGCGCCGAGGTGAGTGCTTCCTCGCTCGACTCCAGTGAGAACCGTGCGTCGACGAGCCCTTCGAGATCGATCGCCCCGGAGGCGATGAGCGCGATCGCCTCCGGGTAGGTATTGGCGTAGCGGAACGTGCCGGTCACGCGGATCTCCCGGGTCTGAACGCTGGAAATGGGGATGGGCACCTCGGAGGACGGGCACATCCCCACCAGCACGGCGGCTCCCGCCGGGCGCACGCACCGGATGCCGTCCAGGACCGCGGCCGGTGAGCCCGAGCAGTCGATGAACGCGTCCGCGTCCGCCGCCTCCCGCTCGAGGCTCGACGAGGACGTGTCGACCACCGACGTCGCGCCTATAGCGAGCAGGCGTGCTCTGCGCGCAGGCACCGGGTCGCTGACGATGACCTCCGTGGCACCGGCCGCGAGGGCCACGAGAGTGACCACAGCACCGATCGGCCCAGCACCGGCGACCGCGACGCGCGCCCCCACCGTTATCTCCGCCTTGCGACAGGCCCAGAGTCCGACCGAGAGCGGCTCGCAGAGGGCGCCGGCGTCATAGGTGACCTGGTCGGGCAGCCCGAACGCGAAGTCCTCGTGGATGCTCACGTAGCGGGCGAGCGCGCCGTCAATCGGCGGCGTGGCGAAGAAGACCACGTCCCGGCAGAGGTTGTAGTGGCCGGTACGGCACTCCCGACAGGAGCCACACGGCACGCCCGGCTCGAGGGCTACTCGCTGTCCGAGCTCGTGTCGCCGCGCGAACTCCCCCCGGCCGACGACGGTTCCCGAGGCCTCGTGGCCGAGCACCATTGGTGCGGTTACAACGAAGTCGCCGATCCGGCCGTGCTCGTAGTAGTGGACATCTGACCCGCAGATGCCGACTGACGCCACCTCGACGAGGACCTGCCGGGGGCCTGGCACAGGCAGCGGCCGGTCTTCTATGCGGAGGTCGCGTATGCCGTGAAGCACGGCCGCCTTGTTCGACAATTGGACCATCGGCGTTCAGTTCCTTCCTGACCCGGCGCACCCAGAGACTAGCCCCCGGCGGCGTGACCGCTCAGGTGCCCGGGCCGTCCGCGAGCCGGCCGACTGCCGGGTTCCTCAGGGGACGATTGCCGCTTTCATGCAGGATGGATCGTGCCGCAGCGCCTCGATGGCGCGGTGGTAGTCGCTGAGCCGGAACTCGTGGGTGACGATGCCCTCGGTGCGCACGCGACCAGAGCGAAGCACGGCAAGGGAGCGGTCGAAGCAGTGAGTCTGAGCGAAAGAGCCCTTCACCGTCAGCTCGCGACGGAACACATCGTAGGGACGGATCGAAAGGAGGGCCTGTTCGTCGGCCATCCCGTAGATGAGGACGGTGCCGCCATCGCCGGTGAGCGGCAGGCACAGCTCGCCGACCGCAACGGCACCGGTTGCCTCGACGACGACGTCGTAGCCCTCCGGCGCGTTCTCGCGCAGCACCGCGAACGAAGCGCCCGGATCCGCCCGGTCGATCTGCACCGTCGTGTCGACCCCGTAGCCGCGGGCCAGAGCCAGCTTGAACTCCGTCGGGGCCGCCACGGTGACCCGGGCCGCCCCGCCGTGCACGAGCAGTTGCGCCAGCACCAGGCCGGTCGGGCCCGCTCCGAACACGAGCACGTCCGAGCCTGGCCGCAAGTTGAGCACGTCCATTCCGTGGATGGCGCACGCCGTCGGCTCGGTCATCACAGCAACGCTCAGATCAAGGTCGTCGGCCGGGAAGCACTTGTCCGCATGCACGATGACGTACTCGGCGAATGCCCCCGGCCCGTTCACGCCCAGTGAGTAGAAGTTGCGGCAGAACAGCGGCTCGTCGCGCCGGCAGGACCGACAGTGGCCGCAGAGCACGGTGTTGTCGGCGGCGACCCGCTGGCCGAGCGCGAGATCGTCGACCGCGTCCCCGACCGAGTCGACGCGACCGACGATCTCGTGACCGGGCGTCAACGGGTATTTCGAGAAGAAGCCCCCGTCATGGATATGGAGGTCGGTCCCGCACATGCCGGCCATCTCGACGGCGAGTCGTACCTCTCCCACGCCAGGCTCGGGTGTCGGAACCGTCCGCACCTCGAACTGCCGCGGTGCGTCATAGACGACTGCCCTCATCTGGCGGACCCTGTGAAGCCGATCTGGACGCCGGACGCGGTCGGCGCCTGTGTCTGTCTCATGATGAGACCATACCGCCGGGGCCGTCGAATGAAACGAGTCGCCGTAGGTGGCTCAGCGCAAGGTGTATCCCCCGTCGATGACCAGCTCGGTCCCGCAGCAGTAGCTGGAGTCGGTGCTCAGCAGGAAGGCCACCGCCCGGGCGATCTCGACGGACTCGGCGAAGCGGTCGAGGACGATCCCGGCCTTCCACTGCTCGAACAGGTGCGTCTTCAAGCTGAGCAGCGGCGTGTTGACATAGCCGGGGGAGATGGCGTTCACCCGTACCCCTCGCGGCCCCCACTCCACGGCGAGGGACTTCGTGAGGGCTGTGACCGCCGCCTTCGAGGCGTTGTAGGCGCACTGGCGCTGCGGGAAGTTCACGATGCAGTTTCCCGATATCGAGGCGACGTTCACGATGCTCCCGCCGCCATGCTCCAGCAGCCGGCGACCGAAGGCACGGCAGCTGAGGAAGACGCCGCGCAGGTTCACCGCCATCACGGCGTCGAATTGCTCGACCGACATCTCCTCGGCCGGCACGTTGTTCTCCACGATGCCGGCACAGCAGATGAGGTCGACGGGCCCCGAGGCGAGCTCATAGACCGAGGCGACCGCCTCGTCGACGCTCGAGGCCACGGTGACGTCGACCGGCAGGGAGCGCACCCCGGCCGGAGGGTCGGGGTCCCTCTTGAGGTTGAGGCCGAAGACGGTCAGCCCCAGGCCCGTGAGGTGCTCACACAGGACCCGTCCGATGCCCCCGCTCGCTCCGGTTACCGCCACGTGCTCGTTGAGGAACTCCATTTGGCGCTTCCTTCGCTTGTCACCGCCCCGGCGGGGCGCTGTGAATGCCGGTCCGGGCCGGCAATGCGCCGGTCGAGAGCGACCGCACTTCGGTCGAGAAGTTACTTCGAGGACGGTATTTGCGTCCACAGGCCGGCCGAGCCCATTGGTCGTGCCCGGCCTGCTCCGGGGCTCGGCGCACGCCCGGGCGGCAGCGGAGGCTCCGCATAGCTTTCCGTGAGGCCGGGTCCCAGCTACGGTCTTCGGTGGAATCGGTTGGAACGACTCGTTGATCTGGGGCGAAGCCCCTTTTGCGGAGGTGGTATTGATGACGCGTGTCGCCGGGGTCGACTCCTCGACTCAGTCCTGCAAGGTCGTGGTGCGCGACCTCGACACCGGTGCCCTGCTGCGCCAGGGGCGCGCCTCGCATCCTGAGGGCAGCGAGGTCGACCCGGCCGCCTGGTGGTCCGCGCTGCAGGCGGCCATTGACGAGGCCGGAGGGCTGGAGGACGTGGCGGCGATCGCCGTCGGCGCGCAGCAGCACGGGATGGTCTGTCTCGACGAGACGGGGGCAGTCGTCCGTCCGGCCCTGTTGTGGAACGACACGCGCTCGGCGGCGGCGGCCGACGAGCTTGTGGCCGAGCTCGGCCCCGGCGAAACGGGCCGGCGGGCCTGGGCCGAGGCGGTCGGGACCGTGCCGGTCGCGGCCTTCACCGTCACCAAGCTCCGCTGGCTGGCCGAGAACGAGCCCGACTCCGCCAAGCGGGTTGCCGCGGTCTGTCTGCCGCACGACTGGCTCACCTGGCGGCTCATGGGCTACGGGGCGGCCGGCCAGCAGCCGACGAGCGGCGACGTCCTCGAGAGGCTGGTCACCGACCGGGGCGACGCCAGCGGCACCGGGTACTGGTCGCCGGCCACGAATGCGTACCGTCCGGACCTGCTCGAGCGCGGTCTCGGCCACAGCGCGCTCCTCCCTCGGGTGCTCGGAGCATCTGAGCGAGCCGGCGCGACGCCAAAGGGGACCCTGCTCGGGCCGGGAACCGGGGACAACGCCGCCGCCGCGCTCGGCATCGGTGCCGGACCGGGCGACGCGGTCATATCCATCGGCACCTCCGGCACGGTGTTCGCCGTGGCCGAGCGTCCCACAGCGGACCCGAGTGGGTTCGTGGCCGGGTTCGCCGATGCGACCGGCCGTTTTCTTCCGCTGGTGTGCACGCTGAACGCCGCCCGCGTGCTCGACGCGGCCTGCGCGCTACTCGGTGTTGACCACGCCGAGCTTTCCCGGCTCGCCCTCGGCGCGCCGGCCGGCTGTGGAGGCCTCGTTCTCGTTCCCTACCTCGAGGGCGAGCGGACGCCGAACCGCCCGGACTCGACCGGCGCCGTCCACGGACTGCGCCTGGCCACCGCCACGCCCGGCTATTTCGCCCGGGCGGCCGTAGAAGGCATGCTCTGTCTGTTGGCCGACGGACTGGACGCGCTCGTCGGACAGGGCGTCGAAATCTCCAGGGTCGTCCTGATCGGCGGAGGCAGCCGCTCGGAGGCGGTGCGGCGGATCGCCCCGGCCATCCTCGGTCGCCCGGTCGTTGCAGCACCAGAGGGCGAGTACGTTGCCGACGGCGCCGCTCGCCAGGCCGCCTGGGTGTGGACCGGGGCGGAGGCACCCCCCGTCTGGCTGGTCGAGGGCGGTGCCAACTTCGAGGCCGGAGCGACACCGTGGGTCCGCGAACGCTACGCCGAGGTCCGGGACCTCACCGCCCGTCAACTCGATCACGTCGGATAGGTCTGCGATCACCTCGAGGTGCCTCGTCGCCTGTCCTGGTGCGGATCCGCGGCCAGCCGGGCTGCGAGAGCTGCGCACCGATCCCCTTGTTGGTCCGGCGGTAGCCGGCTGCTCGCGGGTTGCAGCGCAACTGGGCGACGCTCAGGCCACCAGCGTGGCGACCGCCTCCGGCGACAGCGGGCGCGCGAAGAGGAACCCCTGACCCTGGTCGCAGTCCAGCCCGGCGAGCGTGTCGAGCTGGTTGCTGGTCTCGATGCCCTCGCCGACCACGGTTATGCCGAGCGCGTGGGACATCGCCGTCACCGCAGCGACGATCTCGCGGTCGCGCGAGCTCCTGCCGATCTGGGCCACGAAGCTGCGGTCGATCTTCAAGATGTCGACCTTCGTTCGCTGCAGGTGGGCGAGCGACGAGTAGCCGGTTCCGAAGTCGTCGAGGGCCAGGCGCACGCCGAGCTTGGACAGCGCAGACAGTTTCTCCTGGAGGTCGCCCCACTGGCCGACGAACGCGGTCTCGGTTATCTCCAGGCACAGCAGCGACGGCTCGATGCCGTGGCGGCCGATCACCTCGGCGACACGCCCGGCGAACTCGGGGTCCAACAGCTCGCGCCCCGACACGTTGACCGCCATGGTGAAGGCACTCGGCCAGCTGTCGCTGGAGGTCCACTCGGCGAGCTGGCGGCAGGCCTCGTCCAGGACGAACGAGTCGATCTTGCCGACCAGACCGTGCTGCTCGGCGAAGGGGATGAAGTCGTCGGGCGCCACGACCCCGCGCTCGGGATGGCGCCAGCGCACCAGTGCCTCGACGCCGACCAGCGACCTGTCCTCCAGGGAGAACAGCGGCTGGTAGAGCAGGAACAGCTCCGAGTCCTCGATCGCACGGCGCAGCTCGTCCTGGAGTCGGCTGGCCACGGTGCGGACGCGGTGGGCGGCGTCGAAGACCCGATAGTGGTCCCGCCCCGTTTGTTTCGCCCCGTACATCGCCTCGTCGGCGTCGCGGATCAGCTGCTCGGGCTCGGAGAGGGGATCGTTCGTGACCACGACGCCCACGCTGCAGGTCACCGAGAGGTCGTGCCCGTCCTCCACATAGGGGGCGTGCATCCCCCGGACGATGCGGTCGGCGATGAGACCGACGTCATCGTCGTCGCGCAGGGCCCCGCACAGCACGACGAACTCGTCGCCGCCGAGGCGGGCGACGGTGTCGACATGCCGCGACAGGAGCGAGAGCCTGTGCCCGACCTCGGCGAGCAGCTGGTCGCCGGCGTCGTGACCGAACGAGTCGTTGACCAGCTTGAAGTGGTCCAGGTCGACGTACAGCAGAGCGAGCCGGGACGGCTGCCGTTCCAGGGCGACAAGAGCCTGGGACAGCCGGTCCATCAGGGCGACCCGGTTCGCCAGGCCGGTCACCGGGTCGTGCAGGACCTGGTAGGCCAGGGCGTTCTCAGCCCTGACCTGCGCAGTGACGTCGCGGGAGATCCCGAAGGTGCCGATGATCCGGCCGTTCTCATCACGAAGCGGCATCTTGGTGGTCGAGACCCAGGGACTGGTCCCGTTGTGGAAGGTCTCCCGCTCCAGCTTCCCCACGATCGGCTCGCCGGTGCGGATGATCCGCTGCTCGTCTTCGAAGGCGGCTGCGGCGTGCTCCTCGCTGAAGAAGTCGAAGTCGGTCTTCCCGAGTATCTCTTCCAGGCTGTGGCCCGGGGCTGCCGCGGCGATCCAGCCTGCGCTGACCAGGAGGAACCGGCTCTGCTCGTCCTTGAAGTACACGCGCTCCTCTGTGGTGGCCAGCAGGTTGCGCATGCAGGTGCGCTCGGTCCCGCGCAGCGGTTCGCTCTCCTGCCACGCCTTTGGATGAAACTTCGCCCTGACCGCCGCTCGTCGCGTTCTCATCGATGATTACTATCGGCCGGTTTGCCGGAATGCTTAACGCTGGCCACGGTTCGGGCGTCTCGCTGTCAGTACTGCGCGGTTCAAGTCGCTTAGCTGCGGTGACGATAGAACTACCATGCGGCAAGGCTGCTTGCGGGAGCTTTCTCATCTGAGCAGAGACGGGCTGACCATTGGCTTCGAATAACGACAGGCTGACCATTGGCGTCCTCTCGCCACAGTTGGCGGCGACGTTCTTCGGCAAGGTGTTCGCAGGCATCACCGAAGTCGCTGCGCAAAGCGGCGCGGCGGTGGTCGGAATCCAGACATTGGATCCGGGCGACGTCGATGTGGACCGCGCCGTGTCGCGCTTTCGCTGCAGAGCGGGCTGGGACCGTTTCGCGGGCGTGATCGCCCTGGTGAACGCCGTTGAGCCCACGTACCTGTTCGAGCTGCAAGCAGCCGGGGTCCCCATCGTCCTGGTGAGCAACGAGGTCGAGGGGCTTGCATGCCCGGTGGTCTCCTCGGACAACCGCTCAGGCACGGTCTCAGCCGTTGACCACCTCATAGAACACGGACATCGTCGTATCGCTTTTGTGGGCAACCTGGGACAGAGCGACATCCGCGAACGCTACGACGCCTACTGCCAGAGCCTTGCACGCCACGGCATGGGGCCTCAGGACTGGCTGCTTTTCGAGGCGAGCGACCACGTCGAGCGCGGTGGTGCCGAGGCTGGCGAGGCCATGCTGGCGGCGGGGCTCCCCTCGACCGCGGTCGTCGCCGCGAACGACTTCAACGCCATCGGGATCATGAGCGTGCTGAAGAAGGCGGGGCTGGTGCTTCCCCGCGACCAGGCGATCGTCGGCTTCGACGACACCGAGGCGGGGGCGTTGACGACCCCGGCGCTGTCGACGGTTCGCCAGGACTTCGCAGCGATCGGTGCCAAGGCGGCCCAACTGGTCCTCGAGCTCGCCGGCCACGACGCACCGGCGCTGCGCCACCGGGTACCCACGCGATACATCGTCCGGTCCTCCTGCGGGTGCGCACCGGGCAGCCCGGCACGGGGCGACAGGGCCGGCGTGGCTTCGGGCGAGCCCGTTTCTGGGGACCTACGACGCATGTTGCTGGAGCTGTTGACCGAGCAGGGGGCGAGTGAAGACGAGGCCAGAGAGGTGGCCGTGCGCGCGGCCGAGGTGATCGCGGAGGTTCTCGAGACGCCGGGAGACGAGCTGACCGAAGAGCTGACCGCGCGGCTGACCGCGGCGGCCGAGGATCTCTGCTCTTCGACCAGGCGTTTTGAGGTCGTCCCCGCGTCGGTCCAGTGCGCGCGCAGCTTCGGGTTGCAAGCTGCGTCGCCCAAGGCTGAAGGCAGCGAGTTCGAGCGCCGAATCGGCGTGATCTCGCTCGTGCTGTCACGGGCGTACGCACATGAGCAGGAGAACGCGCAGCGCCGGCTCCACCATTCGCTCAGGGACGAGTACCAGATCAGCCTGGACCTGTTGCGAAACCCGGCGAACGCCCACGGCGGCCTGCCCTTCCTGAGCCAGACACGGGTGCGAGCCGCCTACCTCGGGCTCTGGCGGGACGCGCCTTCGGACAGCACCGAGCGCCAAGGCGAGGACATGATCATCGATCTTGCCGGCTCCTTCGTCTCCAACCCCGGCGACAGCCTCCCGGTCGGAGGCCACGTCGGGGTCCGGTCCTTCCCCCCGCCCGAGCTCGTCTCCCTCGCCCAGCCGGCCGCGGGAGAGATCACCATCGTGCTCCCGGTCAGGACCGCCGCCAAGGACTGGGGCCTGCTGGCCCTTGTCAGCCCGCTCGAGACGACGGTCGTCACGGGGCGCGACTTCTACTTCCAGTGCGCGGCACTTCTCAGCATGGCGCTCGAGCAGGAGGGCATGGTCCGTTCCCTGCGCTTCAGCGAGGAGCGATACGCCCTGGCCGCAAGTGCCGCCAACGACGGCCTCTGGGACTGGGACCTCCTTGCCGGTCGCGTCATCTTCACGGAGCGGTGGAAGGCCGTGGTCGGATGCGAACCCGGCGAGATCGGCACGAGCCCCGACGAGTGGCTCGAGCGGGTCCATACAGAAGACCGGGCAGAGCTCTACGCAGGGCTCGACGCGTGCAGGAACGGCGACTCCACGGCCCTCGAGTCCGAGCACCGCCTGCGACACAGCGACGGCTCGTACCGCTGGGTGCACTGCCGGGCGCTGGCGATCCCCGGCGCACCGAGCCCGGCCACTCGACTGGTGGGCTCGATCACCGATATCACCGACCGACGAGATCTCGAGGAACAGCTGCGTCACCAGGCGCTCCACGACTCTCTCACGGGGCTTCCCAACCGCGCCCTGGTGCTCGACCGGGCAGAGAGGATGCTCGCCGCGGCGCGCCGCAATCACGGCTCGGTGTCGCTGCTGTTCATCGACCTGGACAATTTCAAGGAGGTCAACGACGGCTTCGGCCATGGCACCGGCGACGAGCTGCTGGCCGCCGTCGGGACACGACTGCGCCGGGTTGCCCGTGAGGCCGACACCGTGGGGCGTCTCGGCGGAGACGAGTTCGTCGTCCTCATCGAGCACGGGGCGCTGGCGGACGCCTCCGAGCTGTTGGCCCAACGTGTGCGCGACGTGCTGCACCCGCCATTCCTCCTGGACGGCCGCGAGTACCTGGTCAGTGCGAGCATCGGGATCGCCACCGCGTCCGATGGCACCGCCGAGGAGCTCCTGCAGGAGGCGGACGTCGCCATGTACCAGGCGAAGAGCTCGGGCAAGAACCGCTGCGTCAGCTTCCGGCCTCGCATGCAGCTTGCCGCCCACGCGCGGCTCCAGCTCGAGATGGACCTCACATCGGCGATCACCGGAGGCCAGCTGCGCGTCCATTATCAGCCGATCTTCAACCTGGAGCACAGGGACATCTGCGGCATGGAGGCTCTCGTCCGCTGGCAGCATCCCGAGCGGGGGCTGCTCCCACCGGCTGACTTCCTCCCCCTGGCCGAGGCATCGGGACGCCTGATCGTGGACCTGGGCCGGTTCGTTCTCTCCGAAGCCTGTCGCGCCGCTGCCAGCTGGCAGCGACTGGGGGCCCACCTCGACGTCGCGGTCAACCTCTCGGCGCGCGAGCTCGAGTCCGACGGGATCGTGACCGACGTGGCGGGGGCGCTCGCCGAGAGCGGCCTCGAGCCTGCACATCTCGTGCTCGAGGTCACC
>Ga0181521_10001934_pt1 | contig 25184 bp, 18 predicted proteins | sample PEATcosm2014_Bin_32_FD_119764 | JGI IMG/M metagenome (GOLD analysis project Ga0181521, IMG submission 119764) | Peatland microbial communities from MTU Mesocosm Facility, Houghton, MI, USA - PEATcosm2014_Bin02_60_metaG | ecosystem: Environmental > Terrestrial > Soil > Wetlands > Peat | place...
GAACCGCACCATCATCGGTCATAATAGTGACCTCTTTGGTCCTGGGATTGACGTCCTGGAATTCAATCTTCAAGCCCGGTGTGATCTCTTCGATCACCTTGAAGAAGTCGTCGCGCAGTTCCTCATAAATATTCTTTGCTGCCCTCGACGGGTTGGTCTGCTGGCTGCGTGCGTCTTTGATAAGGTGATCAAGATCCACGAACCATGCCTTCAGAGTATCGAGTCGGGGGTCGGACTCTCCTCGGGCAAGCGGCAGCATGTCTTCGCGGTTCGCCTGTCCCGCCAGAGAGAATTCCTTATCGCGCACCCAAGTAAAGGTTCGCAATGGCGGGAAACCAAGTGCCAGCCACCCCTCTGCCTCGAGGGGTTTTGAAGGTTGGGTGGTCACTTCGGCTATCTGACCTTTGCTGAGGATCGTTGATATGTATTTCTTTCCGCGATCCGTCTCCAAAGTGATGGTGGCAGATGTCCGTCCCGAACGAACTAACCGCGCGGCATAGTCTTTCGCGTCTTCTCCGCAGATTCCCACCGCGATAGCCTTCAGGATGGTGGACTTGCCGACGCCATTGTCACCCAGAAGAATATTCCAGTTCCCATTCAGTTCCAGGTCGACGTGGTAGAACGGGCCAATGTTTTCTAGCGTAACCCTCCTGAGCCTTGAAACCCCGCGTGCAGTCTCCGCATCAGTTCTGGTTCCTTTAGCTTGAATTGCGGCGGAAAGTTTGGCGAGAAACTGTTCGATCTCAGGGTATCCAGGCTGCGGTGTGAAGCCCAGGACCTGAATCCCGAAACGCCGCGCCAGCAAGTCTGCTTTGACGCGCCATGCCCCGCCCAAGGTGGCAACTAAAGCGAAATGCTTTTGGGGCATGGATGTCGGAAACCGGATCCCCGTCAGATAGGCTTCGATTCCTTCCAGGCTAGCTCCGACGAAGAGCAACGTTCGCGAAGAAAACAGTGACTCCATGAAACGCGAGAAAAGCAGATTCCGCGCCATGGCCTCGATGTATTGAAACGGCGCAAGCAGCACGGAGTCCGTCCGATCGAGCGCCCCGTAGAGCTTCAACAGGAAGAATTGTCGCTTCGTAAGTGCTGCCAGCAGCTTGTCCGCGTCCTGAGGCGTGTAAACGGCTTCGATGCGGTCGCTAAATGTTGTGTCCAGGAGATTGTCGAAATTGGTGGTAAGCACGGCGCACAGGTTCAGCGACCGGAGCAAGGTGTGTGCGCGTGTGGGGCGGGTGTCCTGTGGCAGGAAGGTACTTGACAATAGTTCGTAGAGTACATTCTCACGACCACGAAGGCTGTTAACTAGCCCGTCCGCAACGACGTCCGTCTGACCTTCCACAAAAGCCTCTTGGAACGACCGGCTTTGCGTCGTGTCCAGCAGTTTCCGCTTGCTCACTTCAGTCAGGAGGGACTGGATGAACGGGCGCCAGGTCGGCAAACCAGCCTGCGCGCCCATCCCCGCACCGACGAACGCCACACAGTCGCCGTCGGCGCAAGACTGGATGAGTTCTTCGGGGGGATCGGGCAATGGTAGAGTCTCCGAAGTCTCGCTACCATTAGGTACACGAGTGAGGGAAAGCTCCATCTCAGTGCGAAGGCGAAGGTCGCGAGTTCGCCGGTTCTCATCGATCCAGACAGTTGCTACAGGAACCACCAGGAGGTATAGAGCCCAGAAACCTACCCACGAAGTGGCGATCATATACCCAAGGTTATTCAGTGGGCGAACCTCTCGTAGGCTGGCAATACTTGCTCCTTCCCTGGTACCAAAGGCGAGGGTGCCTCCATCCAAACCTTCGGAAGTGGATTCTAGGTTTTTCAGTGCCAGCGACGTCGTGCCTGTTACATCACTGACGAGAAGCTTCGGTGCAGCACCCTCCTGCAATTGGTAGATACCCCGGAAACCTCCGCCAACTACCACCGAATGCCCGTCACACTCAAGGGATTGCGCTACACCAGGCGAATTCAACTCTTGGGAGGTCCGTTTACCTGATCCGTTCGAAGGCCAGTACACAATGTTACCCAGATCTGTGGCAACTGCCGGCGTACCGTCGCGCGCAAGAGCCACTGCGGTCAAACGGGAAGAGCGCACATCCTGTGCAGTGACATGAAAAGTTTGTTGCTCAACTTTCGGCAGCGAAGAAAAATCGAGAACCGACAATTCTAAGGACGACAAGGATGGACACACGAGCAAAGCCCGCGTACCCGACACATCCACAACGCAAGGGGCTGCTGCGTTGAACGAGCGAATACTCTTATGTTCGTTGAGATCATAGAGTGAGATCCGCTGTGCGTCTTGGAGGATCATTGCCCCTGAGACCAAATGGACACCGACCAAATCGCCTATCTTGATCTGGCTTAGCGCCTTTTGCCAGGAATGCAGTTCCGCACTGGACTCTTTGCCCCGTACGGTCATATACAACTTGCCTTGCCATGCCCACACGATTCCTGAAAGATCCTGCGACACCGCCACAAGGGGCGTCGTCGCTGTCCAGTTGGTGGACGTAGTTGAACCCACCACCGACTGTGAACTCGTTGCACTTCCGAAGGGAAACTGCTGAACGGCATTTTTCTGTAAACGTCTATAAGTGGCTTCAGACCTTCCGCTGGACGATAGGGCAGGAGTCTTCCCATTTCCTGCCTCATTATCAAGGGGTGTGAGCGTGCTTAGGTCCAATTCCGCTGATACAGGGACTGAACTTGTGACGGACGACCACTGAAGGAAGGTGACTTTCCAGCCATCTTGTTGATACCCGTAAAGTTCGCCCGTGGGCGAGTACCATAGACCGGAGAGCAGACTACTGCCCGAAAGCCGAGATTCGGGAGATACTATCTGTGGGGTTTCGCCCCATTTTCTTATCGCTTGCCTGGCGCCATAGGCTGTACAGGCGAACGCTAGGAAGAGTCCGAGCCAAGCGACTATCGCCGACGAACTGCGGGACACAAGAGGTATGGAGTCGGCATACCGACGAAGGAAAAAGCGAGCAGGAGCATGTTCATCCATGAAAGTCGCCCGCATGCGGAAATCCGCGCGCCCAAATAGCAACCGATCTGCGGACACAGAGTTCCATACGAAACACTCTTGCGTACGCACACGTACGATATTGACGCAACAAACTACAGTTTTGGGGGAAGTCAGCGGGTGGGAGCCCCCTCGGATGTGGTGCTAGCTAGCCCCACTCTCCCGTTCGCTGAAATCGCATTCAAGTTATGCCTTGAAGCCCCGAATGTCAAGAAGGCTGAGGTTCGATAGGCGCTTGCCATTTCGGAGTGTCCGATGAAATCGCCGTCCGCCGACAGCTTTGGGCTTTTTCGGTAGGCCTCAAACTCTTGTGGTAATTCGCGGGCCGACTCTCGGATTGTCAGTAAACCGGAAGTGACTGTGTAAATACGTAGATTTCACGCGAGACTGTCACCACGTACTTTTCAGCGGCGTTTCCCACTCCGCGACGTCATGAATTCATGATGCTATTCTGCGACGACAAGACCGCTCTAGCTTCGGATACCAGCCACTCGCCGTGTTCAACCCCCAGGCAGTACTGTCAACCAGACAGTTTTCAGCGGTGTTTTCCACTCCACGACATCATGGGATCATGAAATCATGAGTGTTTTTTAGCGTGACGGCAAGAACGTTTTGGTTTCGCCAGCGTGGAGCGAGAGGCCGACAGACACGTGCGGAAGCGTGAGCGATAGAGGGGATAGCCCCGGCTGCGGTCCCGGCGGCTCTTCCTATCTACCCGCGCGGTCCGTCGTCAAAGCCACCGTGGGGACAGCGAAGGCCGCGAACGTCTTGTTGACCGCCCGTCCAGCTTCCGCGCTGTGAGCATCCAGCCAGTCACAATATTTTTGCGTCGTTGCCAGATCGGCGTGCCCCAACATTTTCTGAACGCTTCGCACATCCATGCCGGACTGCAAATGCATCGTGGCGAACGTGTGCCTGAAAACGTGCAGTGTCCAGTTGCCGTAGGTCGCCTTCAGATTTGCTCGTTTGACTACCGCCTTGAGCCGTCTCAGCAGATGGCCGTCGGGATTGCCGTTGGGATGGGGGAAGATCAGCGAACTAGTGCTCGTCTTCCGAGCTTCCAGCAGTTTAGACGCAAGGAAGTCAGGTATACGGACCTGGCGCTCCTTGCGACCCTTCGGCTTAAAACCCCACTGTTTCTTTTCACGAATCAGGAGAATCTGCCCGTCCTGCAAAAGGTCAGCCCACTCGGCGTGCATGACTTCGCCTTCCCTGGCCCCGGTGTACAGGAAGAACTCGAACAGTAGCCGCTCGTTCGGAGTGCAGGCCGCGAACAGAGAATCCAGATCGGACTGCGCGTACACGCGAATATCCTGCTCCACGTAGCGCGGTGCATCCTTCAGCGTGACCATTCTTACGTTGTGGGCCTTCAAGAAACTGATGAGGCAGGCAAACCGGTGGAACACGGTGCGGTCGCTGAGGCCCGCATCTTGCAACTCACCGACGAATTTGTCCATGACATCGGCCCGCTTGATGTCCTCAACGTAGCGACGTGGGCAGGTTCGTACGAAGAGATCCAGCACTTGCTTCAGGGCGAGCCAGGTCTTATGGGCCTTCGTGCGCTTCTTCTCAGCGAGGAACTCATCGACGGCCTGCTTGAGCGGTCGCTTACCGTTGGCGGGCTCGGCGTCGGCCAGTACGATCCCAGCGTCCATCGCCTGCAGCTTCAGCTTCTGTTTCGCCAGAGCCTTGACCGCATCGTAGGGGTAGGGGCGAGTCTTCCGTCGGTGCCGTTTTCCACCTTCGTACCATTCGATCTCCCAGTGACCGCCGGGAGTATCGATCTCGGTACCTTTGTACAGGGCGCGCTGCGTGAGGAGTGGCTTGCCCGAGCGTTTGCTCCAAACGGGCTTGAGGGCCCGCCACTTGCCCTCGGGGGTTTTCGTTACACGAATGATCCAAGCGGTTCGACGCACTGGCTTTTTTCCCTCCAAAGAAGAGTATGTCTCTTTGGAGAGAAATTTGAGAGAAATGACGGCGCGGCTTGTAAACTATAGTAACTAAAGCGCCTTAAGAAAACTGGCGGAGAGAGTGGGATTCGAATCCGCCTGCAAACGCAAACGCAAGGACTTACAGAGCACGGACGGCAACGAAAGTATACGAGAGAACGTACTGGTTCAAGTTAACTGATTGCAGAGTGATCGCAGATTCTTGGTTGTCGAATCCTGTCGGCGACGGCAGGCGGTCGTGAAGCGGTTGTGGTCGCATTAGCGGGACTGGACGGCGGAAGCTGAGCGATATTTCAAGAGCCAGCCAACGTGAGGGCAGTACATGAAAACTGCATACTGTCCAGTTGTGAACCGTGGCTCGGATCGTTAGGACCGTTCACCTATCGGAGGTGACTACACCAAGCGAGCCAGAACACCCACCAGCATTCCTTGTGTAATGGGGATGAGCGACCGACGGAATGGCCGGATACGCGCTGATACCTAGGTGAAGGTATCAGTCCGCTCTCTCGGGAATAGGGATGGGATACAAGGGAGGTCGGCGTTGTAACGCCGCGCTCAACACTGTTGCGAGCGAAGCGAGCTTGCGAGGTTAAGAAATTGAAGTTGTAGAGCAAAGGTTGAGGTCGCATGAGCGACATTAAGAGAAAATGGTTGAGGAAGGTGATCTCAGATGAAACCAAATTGGGCATTGAAAAGAGACCTTGAGCACCATCCAGTGCGATTTCTTGCAGGTTTGTGGCAGCAGCGAATGACGGCCAACTTTCGAGTCGCCGAAAGGCCGTTAACCCCCAAAGAATTGGGTCAGTTGAAGTCGTTGAGGAAAGTTCTCGGCGATTTAACGAGGGACGTGATCGAGTGGATGGTGGACCCGGTGAATTGGTGGCATTTTCGTCAGCAAATTCGGGCCGAATCGAAGAATCACATGGTAACCGAACATCCACACATCGGTTTGCTCGTCCTGCGTAGGGGCACCGCATTGAAGGTGATGCGCTCGAAATTGAGCAATTGCAGTGCCGGCGCTAAATTCCTAAGAAGGTTAGACCACAAAGAGTTTGAGCAGATGAAAACGCTGGCGCTGCTGTATGCCGAGGGCAAACCAGAGCGACTGGACAGGATCGAGGCGGCTAAAACGTTGACCGAGATTCAAAAGGTGTTCATCGACCTGGTAGACGAGAGCATGACTGCATCAACGTAGTTATTTTTGTGCAATCAATTGCAGCGCCATACAAAGTACTTTGTCTCATCTGCGGCATGCAGGCACTGAGGACAGGGCCGGGAAGCGTCACAAGGCTCCGTGATGCGGGTCATAGCCCTTGACTGCAAGGCCGGCTACACTTGCTAGCGTCATTCCACCGCTTTCTGAGCGAGGCACAACTGCCTAGAAGCTCCCGGGAGTAAAAATGAACAAGGCTTTATCAGCCGCTCTATTGCTCTCTCTGACAATAATCAGCTACGCAAAAGATAAGAAATTACAACCGACAGGAGAGTGCCACAAGTATGTCTCCGTCGCCATCGCGACCCAGCAGGGCATCGAACAAGCAGCTCCAGCTTTTGTGATGAAGTGGTGGAGCAAGAACGCCAGAAAGTACCCTTACGTTTGCATGGGCACCGACGGTTCGACAAACCAGCCCGGCAATTATCTTTTGCTGGTATCCGCTTCGCAAGAAAACATCAACGGAGTAACTTCTACAGTCCGGACTTACACAAACACTTCTAAGTACACCTTTACCAACAGTCTTGGCTATAGCTCCAGCGGCACGATTACTACTTCCACGCCAGTCCGAGAGAGTGCTGAGTTCACGGACAGCAACTCCACCATTTTCATGGCCGTCTACGACTCACACAGGTCTCTAATCGGGAAGGAGAGCCATCTGTATTCTGTCAGGTCGGGAGGCGATGCGTCCGAGACATTAGGATACAATCTGGCTTCCGCGCTTACCGCAATAAACGCCAGAGGCCGCATGCTGAAGAACCTAATGAAGGGGGTGGACAGAAGCAGCGACGTAGAGTTTCTTCACGCAGTCGAGAAACCGTCAACGGCGGCAACCAAGTCCGATGAAGTGGCCGCAGGGAAGTACACCAGCGACTCGCCTGCGTCGACTGTTCCAGCCAGCCAACAAAATCCGACAGCGACCCAAGCGCTAAGCCAAGCGACATGCCAAGCAGCGCCAACGTCCGCAGAGTCAAAAGCGGCTGTTACGAGGAAGGGGTCCATAAGAAAGTCGGAGCCGAAATGCCCAAACGGCGAATATTGGGGTGACAGTCCAAGTGGTGATCCTGTCTGCGTCTGGGTTCACGAACAGTGAAATAGGGCTGGCCCAAACATCCGACAGCATGGTCTTCAGTTTTCACATCTTATTGTAGATTAGCTTGGGTTTCTGTAGAATCAGCACGTAGAGCGTTCTCAAAGCTCCCAACCACAATCAGGCACTAATATCCTTACCCATTGAGTATTAGGCACTAATAAGTCGTCCCTGGCTCAACCCTGACGACTCTACGGCTCTCAAGCCACATACTTCGCAACGGTGACAGAGTCCCTGTTCAGCAGGTTTTATTCAGCGATCTGCCGCCCCAGATTCGGCCCAAAAGTGAGAATTGTAGTTGTAGACTACAAGGATGTAGAAGCGGCATGTAGAACGTTCTCAACCCGTTCACCACGAACAGGGACCCATACCCTCACCAGCGAGCATCAATGCGCTAGTAAGCTCTCCCTAAGCAATACTGACGACTCTACAGCTCCCTCAACATCCCACAACGCCGCCATTTGTCAATTCCTGCAACCAATTTCTGGTAGCGTCTGAAATGTGCGTTGAATCTAAGGCAAGCGCCCAATGCGTCTTGTTGGCGGCTCGGATTACTTCCTGTTTGCCGACTATCCAGGAGCGATCGTTTCGATTACCCAGTTGTGAGGCAGAGCCTCTAGCGGGAGGCGCAGGCGCGCTGGTTTGGTAAGGCGAATACCAGGAGCTAGTCGGACAAGAGTGAAGGACGATTTAGGCGCCAAATGAGAGCGTGGGAGTGCTTCCAGGAGGAACCGGTCGTGGCCCCACCCGCTATTACCCCGTTACGATTTATTGCCTTGACTGATGTCTGATGGTCTTCGACGAAAGGCAGCGCCAGAAACTCTCCTGCGCTGGGGCTACAGAGATATGGACGATTCCAGGGACGCGAATGCACATTTCCTATAATTGTCCCGTGTACGTCAATGTCGGTAGGATGGAAGTCATCCGCCACGACCAATTGTTTTAATCCTCCTTCGCGAGTCCAGCTAAAGACGCGACGTTTACCGGAGCTATCGTCTCCTTCGCCGATAACGAGACATGAATCGTTAATGGCACAGGCGAAGAACGCTCTTCCCCCTTCTCCAACTATGTCGATAACGCCAAATTCTGGAGACCAGACGAAGCCACATACGATTGTCCTGCGCTGGCGCCAACCAAGCACGACACCGTCGCTATTGATCGCATATGCTCGACTCCAACCTTCGAACTGATTACCCAAGTTAATCATGCCCCCGGCCGGCGTCCACAGAAACGCGCGTTCCGCCTCGTGTTTTGGGTCTCCGGCACCGACAAAACTATTTCCAACAATCTGACAGTTGTTGTTGATCGATTGTGCGATGGAGTCGCGTCCGCCCAGAGTCCCTAGATCCCGCATCCCCTCGCTTTTGTCCCAGAGAAACGCGTGCGTCGCCGACTGATCCGCGTGCGCGGAGCCAACCACTTGGCCAATGTCGTTAACGCCCAACGCGTAGCTAAATGGTCCGCCAAAAGTTCCCAAGTCCTGAATTTCTTGCCTCGGCGGCCAAACGAATGCATGCGGCAGCGCCTCGATCGGCTTTCGCAATTGTCCAACTATGCATCCTTCATTGTTGAGACCGCTTATCGACAGATGATAGTCATTTATCGCGCCAATCTGCTCAAGAGTCGCGACCTCCACGGTGTTGGACTCTTGGCGACCTTTATTGACGCGGAACTCGCAGTCGATATGTTCCTGAATAGTTGCGCTGGTCGATTGGCTTGAGGTAAACGCGGTTTGAACGAGTTTGGCGTTAGGATTTGATTTGAGTATGGGAGCCAGCATTTTGGTAATGTCAAGGCCACCTATTACTGTTCGCGGAATCAAGGGCCCCGGAACGTCCCCGTGTACCTCGCCGCTACCTGCTCCGTGGATGTCAAGCGAGTACGCTAAACAAGCTGCGCTGATCCCGTTTCTTGCCGCCGGTGACTGCGCTGCCAACCGGTTAATGTTTCCCAACTCGTACCGAATTACATTCGCGGCGGTGGCATTTTGCGCGAGACGTTTAAGTTTCCGCTTTGCCGCCTCCGATACGGCATTTCGAATCCCAGTAACGAAGACGTGAATGCCGGTCGTTGAGCGGCGGACATCCACCTTCAATTCGTTGGGTATGGGTGTCATGCTCCCAGTCAGAGTCTGATAATTCGAGACGACCGCGTAAACGGGAGTACCCGCCTCATACCCGGCTAGCACGAAACTGTGGAGCTTTACTTTTCCAAAGCTCTGGTTGATGCTAGCTATCCAAGCGCTTCCTTGCTCACGAATCTTCTCAACCGCGTCTTGAAATGTCGCGCTAAATTTCGGAAGCTCAGCAAGCCACTCGGACGCATATTCGTCAGTTCGTTTCCCTTTCCACAACCCCATCCCACAGTACGTCAGAAATCCTGACCATTTGTCATACCGCAGGGATACGATCTTCGAGGAGTTTGGCTGCAATTCTATCCACTTGCCGTCTGTACCTCTCTCGGTCTTCGAAATCTGGAAGTCTGCAGACTGGTGGATGCCAGCCGGGCTGACGATGGTAATGTTCAGTGTCATTTGAACTCCGAGGTGGACTAGCAGTTATCAGAGGTGGAAAGCCTCCGCTCTCGATGAGTTTATCGTAAACGGCAAAGTGAAATCTCCGGCGCCCCTAGAAAGGGCTGTGGCGCGCCTATGCTAAGTCTGCCAGCCCTCCAACATCACTCCAGCAAAGCTCAAGAGTTCAGACATATTCGTCTTAAGAGGACCTCCAAGTGCAACCAAAGCAAGCACATAGCATCTAATAATACGTACATATAATTATGTACATATTGTGATGATCGCATCTTCGCAGTTCGATCACTTGTACAGATATTCGGAAGTCATGTGGGCGACACCTGCCTCAAATAGATGGGTTTTTCTTTGTGATGGTCTTCGGCAATACGACGCCCCGCTAGGGCGTTTGATGTTGGCAAAGGAGCGAAAATGGGAGCTGGTTTCTGCTCTTCAGAAATCGATCCGGCGAGGAGAGAAGGAGATGGCATTACATCTCCTCTCGGCAATGAACGGGATGCCAGAGGAGTGTGCGTACTTTTGGAGACGGCTGTGCGTCACTGCCTGCGAAGACGTAGGACCCGCCGATGATGTTCTTGCTGCTTTTGTAGTCGCCTGCTCGACTGTTTTTCCCCCGAAGAAGACTGGACGCGACAACAACCTCAGACTCATGGGGTTTCTTGTTGCCCAGATGTGCGATCTCTCGAACCGCAGCCGCATTTATTGCAGTTACGGCACGATTGAGCCTGCGGCCATGAAGTCGGAATTGCCTGAGCTTGGAACTGAGGACAAGCTAATTATCTCGGCAATCATGCAGCAGAAGGCGAGCGTAAAGTGTCCCGAGAATCCCTGGAGGGAATGGCAGAGGAAAAATGATTGGCGGGCGGAAGGACTATTGAGGTTTGTTGGTCTGAAGCTTCCGCTGGAAATGACCACGGTACAAACACCCCTGCCGCCCCACAAGATGCTCTTCGACTTGCCTAGCTATTGCTATGACGTTCATACCCGTGTGGGACTGGCGATGCTCAAGCGGCTAGTGCAGGGGGTCGAAGGGGCAGAAGGTATCAGGGAGTTTTTTCAGCGGAACAAGATCAAGGGTGCCCATAGGGCTGTGGGTGAGGCACTGTTTTTTGTGGAAGGCGGTCGCATTGAGGGCGAGCTGATCTACGAGCCGTTGTGCGGTCTAGAGCAACGTCTCTTCGCCCATCAATTTGGCCTGCCCCTAAACAAGTGGCTGGAACTGCGGGTTCTGGCGGAAAAAGCCTTGGCAAATGGTGTAATCGACCGGGTCAGGGAGGAAGTTTTGCACCAGTTCTATGGCCAGGAATTTTGCAATCAATTGCGCCAGCAACGGACGCTTGATCTGTGACGCGAGGAGGCCAAATGGGAATACATCAAACTTAACCATTTCGTTGCATTTCCCGATGGCATGCCACACAAAACACAACACTTAGACCAAAAGAAAAGGGGGTTAAATTCAACATAATGTTGCATTTCAAGGAAATCCAATGCCAGAAACTCCTAGAATCCGCAAACAAACGATGATTCACCTCGAACCGGCTGAGGTGCTTTCCGTACTCAGGGCGGCAAAGGCCAAGGGTGCTCGGGAATGGGCCATGATCGTCCTTGCATATAAGCACGGCATGAGAGCCTCCGAGGTCTGCAATCTTCGCTTAGATGATATCGACCTGAAAAACGGCAGCATCGTTGTCGAACGGCTCAAAGGCTCGCTACGCACTACGCAGGCAGTGACCGAGCATCGCGGCGAGCCGCTGCTGAACGAACTCAAAGCCCTTCGGGAATGGTTGCGGCAGCGTCCGGATGATGGCTCTGATTATCTCTTTAACAGTCAAAAGGGAGGACGGCTTGATCGTTCTCAATTTTTTCGGCTGTTCAAGGCAATTGCTAGTCAAGCCGGGGTGCCAGGAGAAAAGCAGCATCCCCACGCTCTCAAGCATTCGATTGCCAGTCATCTGGTTTCGGCAAATGTCAATCTCGCCCTGGTGAAACAGCAGCTGGGCCACAAGAGTATCAACAGCACCCTGCGATACGTGACTACGACCGACCAGCAAGCGTCAAAAGCCACGGTTGGTGCACTGATGAAGATTTATTGAGAAAGGGCAATAGATCGGCAGAAAAAGCTCAGGAACGAGCGAGACCAAGGATTCAGGTTCTCGGCTTAGCAGGCACCAAATCTTCGGCAATTCCTCGAAGTAACTGAGAGGGAGTCATATCGAAGCCAAGGGCCAAGATCTCAATAGTCCTCAAGCCCGGTTCTTTATTGCCATGTTCGAGCTGCGAAATGTAAACGCTTCCGAGGCCAGTGTGCTCTGCCAGGTACACCTGCGTCCACCCGCGCTTCCTTCGTATTGCCCGAATGCGCCTGCCAAATCGCACGCAGATGTCGCTTGCCATTCAATGAGCATGGGGTTATCCTTGCGGCTAGTTTTAGCCGCTAGGCTAAATTGGTATTTTTATAGCCTCTCCAGGCGCGTGTTGGAGGGCAGCAGCAGGAGCAGGCAATGTCGGCAAGGGAAAGGTACCTCAGTCCCGCTTTGTTCACAGCAAACTTCTCACATCCTGGAAAGCTGACTGAAAAGTCCTATAGCATTACGACTGCTCGCGAGATCGGTTTCAAGGAGAAATGGCTGCAAGACGCAATCATGAACGATCCTGAGATCGTCTTGGCACCCTGTCGGGAGGCGGGCCTAATCAGCGAAGAAGATGGACTATGGCTGCCGTGGGCGAGTGAAGTCACAGTGCCAGATGTGGGCAGCATCGACGTGTTGCTCATATCGAGCGAAGGGCGGGTAGGAATTGTTGAAACCAAATTGGCGTACAACCACGAGGCGCGTCGAAAAGTCGTTGCTCAAGTATTGGAATACGCGATTCACCTAAACTCCATCACCGAATTGCCGAATATACCGACAACTGATGGCGGCAATAGTTTCGTTGATCGAGAAGTTGTTCGAAACGGACTTCAAGAAGGCGATTATCTCCTCGTCATTGCGGGTGACCAACTCGACTCGCGGGCCATCAGGTTGAGCGAGGCCGCCCTTGGCAAACACTCGCTACGGGCTTGGGCTTTAGCACTCGTCGAGGTTGCTGTCTTCGAGCAACAAACGGATTCCGGCCAAAAAGCATATCTCCTTGTGCCCCACATCCGGGGGACAATCGTTCCAGAGCACCGTCAGGTCGTGACCATACAGATCCAGGGCGACAAAACGCGAGTTGATGTCACGCCTGCGACGCCAGCAGCGACGGGAGAAAAGTGGGACGAGAAGCGATTTCTTGCGAAGGCCGAGGGCGTGGCTGAGCCGTTGCGGCAGTTCGTCAACGACTTGCGACGGTTGCGTGATGACCTCTCTGAAGTCACCCTGGCCTTTGGCCGTGGGGCGGCACCAACGCTAACCCTGCGTAAGGAGGGACAAGGCATCCTCACATTTAATCTCGACGGCTCAGGTTCCCTGAACTTCAACAAGCCTGCCTTTTCCCGCGTGCTTGGCCAAGAATGGGGGGAGTACTACCGAAGGAATCTTGAGGCCTTATTCCCCGAAGAGATGGAGAAGGATTGGCCGACTGTCAAGTTGCGGCCGAAAACGGCTGACCGAGACCTGGTCGCGCTCTCAGCCTTGTTGCAAGAGGTGCTGACTAGGTCTCCCCATGCAGGCGCGCTCGCAGGCAGCCCCGATTAGCGCGTAGTCGCCACGTACACGTAGAGGTACAAGCGAAGGAAAGCTGATTCTAGGCGGCACCTTGACCTTAACGGCTGCGTGGGCAGCTATCTGCTATTGGAGGATTTGCCGCCTTCCTGGACGGTTACCGCACGAAGATCATGTAACAACTGGAACCAGCAGAGTAGGGATTAAGCCGAATTGCAATAGCACGACGGGCCGCTAATTAGAGAGATTCGCGAAAAATGAAATGTTTGTTATTAGTCACGACTGATAAAGGTCAAGAAATCGCTGGCACCATCACGTTGACAAACGGAAAGGTTACTGCTGTGCCTGAAAAGGGATTTGAAAATGCCGTGAACTCTGTGATGAGTGAACCAAATTACGATATAGATCATTTTGTTAGTTTGAAAGACGATCCGGTAGGTTGGCTTAATGCTTTGCCTAAGCAATATAATGGTTCGTATTTCAGAGCTTTGCTGGTTGATGACACCCGTGCAGAGGACTGCACCAAAGCCGGAACGCTGCGCTTGCAGTGAATAACTTCACGGAAGTTGTGTTCCGATCATCGGATGGTACTTTGTGCGTCTTCACTCTTCACTCAGCTCGGTCAAGACTAAAGGAGCCGTTCGAGACCAATGCCAGAAAAATGAGTCATGGATTTGACTCTGAGGGCGGTCAGCTTGATTGGCGCCGTGCACGGTGCAGCAGCGTGCGCATGCATCGCTCTATTAACTGGGGAGCATGTTCGATTTCATCTTACGGACGCGGCTGCGGCCAGTCAACGAATGGCGGGGGTTATACGCACTGAGGGGAAAATGCTACACCCCTACCCCCAGGGGGTATAGGGGCCGGGGCCCGCGCGCTAGCGAGTGGGGCGAGCGGGTGGGTAGCGAGAGAGAAAGGCGGGCGGGGGCGCGGGAGTGGGCAGAATCTATCGGATGCGGTGCCCAACCCTCAAAGTCACGGTTGCCGCTCAGATGGAATCCGGAGAACCCTCCCCTTGTGTTGGAGGCCAAGCTCGGCAAACTGCTTAACCTGAGGGGCGCCAAGTGTGAAGGATGTTGCCCCGCTAGAGATCCAGACAAAATCGCGTTCAAATTGATCCAAGAGGCTGCCGCTGCCCACCAGCCAGTTCCGCAGCCAACGCAGTTTGTTCAGAACCACTTTCACCTCTTTGTCATTGGCGGTATGTATCTCCACCCAGTAGATACAGTCTCCCCGCCGGTTCGCGTGACGGTAACCGATGGCAAAGTCCCATCGGTGTGCATTGGGCTCCTTTTTCTGGAGCGCACTGTCCACGTCCACACTGCCTTTCAATTGGCGAGGATCTGAGGGATCCACGTGGGGTCTATCCTGCGCCCGCAAAGCACCTAATCCGGGCCTCCATGTCTCCTTCAATTGGGGTGTGTTCCTCACCGCGTTCTTGAAAGTCACTTAGAGATCCTTCGTTCTGCATTCGCGGCGGAGCGGGCCACTGCCCTGTTTGCCCTTCCGCTAAACTCAGCGAGTCCACCCCAACCGGAATGTCCTTCGTCCTCGGCTGACGGGTCTAGTTTGGAGATGTCACGCGTCTTGCCAGTCTCTCTGTCGAAATAAAAAACCTTTAGAACCTTCTTCATGACTGTATCGGCTAGCTTTCGCATTGATTGCGTGTTTTCTGCTTCAAAGATATCCAGAACGGCGTGCGCATCAGCGCCGTTAGCCCTCAAGTGTTTCAGCGCCCATATTGCGTCCAACACCTGCGGAGAGTGGGTGGAAAGGCAGACGCGGTAACCACGTGCCACCAGCTCAAGAACTAGCAACAACACGACTGCAATGGCTCGCGGGTGCAGTCCCATTTCCAGTTCTTCTAAGACCACCCAGCTTATTTTGTCGCGGGTCGAAACTTTCGTAGGGGGCATCAGCCAGTAGAAGCCCAGCAGCAAGGGCACAAACTCCCTTTGACCAGCCGACCAAACCATGTAGGGCAATGACACCCTTGTTCCTTCCGGCCCGAGGACTAGCCTCTTTTGAGAGCGGAACTTATCAACTTTCAAATGGAAGCTGGAAAACACATGATGTTGTAGAAGGTCTCGGAATTCTCTTTTCAAGCGACGTTCTTGAGGGAACAAGTCAACACTGGCACCGAATTCCTGTTCTACGAGCACCCGCAATTTCTCGCTAAATTCGCGGACGGCAAACGGATCGCCGGGTGTGTAGTCTGTAAACGGACGAGGCCATCCATCGCGCAACGTTAGCACGCGCTGCGCGGGTATGTAAAAGAGAGTCTCGTCCTTGTTGGGGCGCTTACGCTTTGCGATTTGTGGTAAATCGACCGGCATTCCTTCCCACTCAATCGAAGTGCGTTCCCCCTGCCAGATGAACCGCATTCCTTCACCAAAATAAATGTCAAGAAAATCCGGGAGGCTGTGTTCCCAGTCCAAGCCATACTTAGCCATTTCGTGCTGCACCTGGCCTGCATCCACCATGAGCTTCAGAAGTTGTAATGCGATGCTCTTGCCGGTTGCTTGGGGACCCACAAGCACAGTCAAATCGCCAAATGACAGTTTCGCTTTCTTGATCTGCCCGAGATTCTGAATTTTCAGTGTTGTCATTCAATCCCCGTCCGTTGGCTTCTTCGTAGCTCCTTGCATCGTCGGTTCAGCACGCAATCCACACAACTCACTGAAAGAATTGTTCGTTCGTGCGGCAACGACGGAGTATATCACCTGGATCGGGAAGGGGGAATTTCACGATTGTAGAGTGGTCCTTCGCAGGAATGCCCTCTGGGTGATCTATGAGAATTTTGAACACGCCTCGCTGCAACTCGCCGAAGCGTCGCCTCGGTATATTGCTCATTGTGATCTTCACTCCTGTCCGACATAAATTTGCGCTCTGGACAAAGCCCGGACACTGTCCAGTCTACAGGCTGTACGTTCCGAGTGGGTAAACCTGCAAAGGGGACCCGGACTGCCCAAGAACGTTGAATAGTTATACAATTTTGAGGTCCCGGCGTCGCTGTGAGTTGACGCGGGTCCGTGCATGAGGCGTTCGTGACCACCCTGTCTCCCACTCTACCGATGAATTTGACAACCGCCCAGGTGATCGACCGCGTTTTCAGAGGACCAGGTGTCAAGCACGGTCTTGCCGAATTTGCTGACTTACCCAAGAAGGTTGAGGATATCCTTTCGATCTATCCAAAGGTGTCCGATTCGGGACGGAGTAGAGGTGAAGTCCGGTACTACCTGAAGTGCTTTAAGCGTGGTATCGATATCCAGGTGTACTCAGAAACGAAATCCAATCCTGAAGAAATCGTCCGGCAACTATGGCTTTACAAGTTGAATTGTGTATACGGTTACTCCTGGCAATACATCGAAGTCGAGTACTCGGTAAAGTTTGGAACGGTGACGGCGGCAAAGGCAGCAGACATCCTGGTCTTTCAGAAGGACGGGAGGACCGCAAAGATAGTCGTCGAGGTGAAGCGACCGGATCGAAAAGATGGTATCAACCAACTGAAGAGCTATCTCAATGCAGAAGGATCACCAGTTGGTGTGTGGTCCAATGGGATTGAGCGTGTAATTCTATATCGCCCGTATCCCAGAGAATTTGAAGATACTCTCACTGAAATCCCATCATTCTCACAAGATCCAAAGGATGTACTCGCGGCAAAGCTCACTCTCGGGGATCTGAAGCGCGAGTTCGATTTCAAGCGCATTATCCAAAACCTCGAAGAACTAGTGCTGGCGAATGCAGGTGTGGACGAATTCAACGAAATCTTCAAAATCATTTTTGCAAAGATCTATGACGAAAAGGCAGCTCGTGAACGGCGCAATCAGGAGCTCATGTTCCGAAAGTCCGAAGATCCGCAAATTACTTATGAGACGATTGACAAGCTCTTTCGCAAAGCGATGGATGAGTGGCCCGGTGTCTTTGACGAAAACGAGCGAATAAAACTTACCTCTCACCACTTGCAAGTGTGCATTGGTCCTATTGAGCGCATTCGTCTACTGGGCGCGAATATGCGCATCATGGACGATGCGTTTGAATATCTCATGCCGTCAGTAGCTAAGAAGAAGAACGGACAGTTCTTCACTCCGCGCTACGTAATTGATATGTGCATCAAAATGCTTAATCCCAAACGAAGGGAGCATATCGTTGACCCAGCGTGTGGTTCAGCCGGATTTCTCATTCATACTTTGGACTATGTCTGGCCCGCCGAGGACGATGCCAGAAAGGAAGAACGGAAGCACAAGTACGCCTCGAAATACTTGTGGGGCATGGATTTTGACGAACGGTCGGCGAAGGTTTCTCGCGCGCTGATGCTGATCGCTGGAGACGGTCGGAGTCACGTCTTCAAGGTGAATTCTTTAGATCCAAGGGAGTGGTTTTCCAGTCAAGAAGGGGAGGCCTTCCGAAATGCCTTGAGAGAATCAAATCTGCTCCAACACCGTCCGAATGCGAATCAAGTTATACGAGAGTCAGAGACTTGGCAGTTCTATCAGGGACTGAAGTTCGATGTGCTACTGACAAACCCACCTTTCGCGGGAGAGATGCGCGACCGGGAGCTATTGAAGCATTACTCACTTGCTGAGTCTGCTATAACCCGCAACGACAAGTCGCCAAAAGAGGAACGCGACGTTTTGTTTATTGAACGGTGCCTTGATCTGCTAAAACCGGGAGGACGACTAGCAATCGTCCTGCCGCAAGGAAAGTTCAGCAACTCGTCGCTTGCCTACATCCGTGAGTGGATGTTGAGACGATCACGGTTGATAGCTGTGGTCGGACTGCATCCCAATACCTTTAAGCCGCACACGGGAACAAAGACAAGTGTTTTGTTTATGCAAAAGTATACCGAGGCGGAGCTTGCTGAGATGAAAGCTGTTCAGGACGATATCCAGGGCGCGGCTCCTGACTACGGATCTTGGATCAGGGATATTGTAGAAGTCTCAGACCCGGAGACAGATCTTTCGGAGGAGCAGTTGCCCGAAGAGATCGCCGAGATCTTGCGAGAGCAGTTTGGGGGCGATGGGACCGACGAAGCAGATGACTCGGAGACAAGCGATGCTAGCGACAGCAAGGTGGATCGAGACGCTTTGGCGGAATCATTAGTCGAAAAGCGGGCTACTGCCGCTAATCTGGAGCAAAAGCTGCTGGAATTGTCGGGAGAGAAACCATCACGAAAGCGTAATACGGCCTCCGCCGCTGACAAATCTGCGCTAAAAGACGAAGAGAGGCATCTAAAGGCTGCTCTTAGAGCTATTGAGCGCGAGGCACTGTACCTCGCAAGGCAGCTTGCGAGGACCACCGTCAGAGGACAATTGAGTTTCTTGCGGGAGGATTCAAGAGCCCTTGCTGAACTTAAGCAAAAATGGATAGACAACGAAACAGCGAAGCGGCTTAACTATCCCATATTCATGGCCAGCTCGGAGCTAAGTGGTAAAGATTCTTCAGGTGAGTACGTGTTTCGCCAAGACCTGTCGGGAGTCATTGTCGAAGATCAATTCGGGAACCCTCTCATTGAGCAAGACCTTGTGAGGTATCGGCTTGAGGACCCGCCGGCCATCGCGGAATCGTTCGTGTCATGGGCTCGCGCTCAAAACCTCAATTTTTGGCGAGATGAGTAACGATGGCGTTTGTCTCCGAAATCTCGTCGCTGCAGCTGCCGCGTCCCTACTTCAGACTGGATGCAGAGTACTTTTTGCCAGACAGAATTGCCGCAGGAGACTTAATTAAGAGTTATCCGCGCACTGCGGAACTACGTTCGCTTTGCAGCAAACTAACACAGGGGCCAAATCCGATATTCGCCGAGGCAGGAATCCCGTCTCTCAACGGGAAGAACATCTATTTCGGCAGTGCATCCTCCGGAGAACCGAACTTCGTTTCACAAGACGAATTTAATCGCCTAAATTCGTATAGCCTCCAAAGAGGCGACATTGTAATAACACTAAAGCATGCGACGAAGATTGGTCGCGCTTGGATCATCGAAACTGACGAACCCCTCATTTTTTCCCGTAACGTTGGAATAATTCGTCTAAGAGTAGATTCACCTCTATCTGCACCTGCACTGCTCTTCTATTTGTGGTCAGAACCAGGCCAGAAAATACTTGATCGTATCGCAACCGGCGGCACTACTGGTCAGATAACTCTGTCAATGGCTTACCTCGGAAAGATGTTGGTTCCGATATTTCCCGAGGGCGACCAGCGCGAGCTCGATCGGTTCTATTCGATTTATAGGAGCCTCGAAGCAGAGTCGAGCGCTCTCCGCCAGCGAGCAGATCGAGTGTTGGCGGACGGACTAGGGATTCCCGAAATTGATCTGAGAGAGGAAATTGGTTACGAAGCAAGAATGTCGGTTGTGGCTGCGTCGCGACGATGGGATGCGGAGTTCTTCAAGCCAAAGTACGCCCGTTTACTGGAGGCACTGAAACAGACAGGTGAGCCGATAGCGGGATTGGTAGCGAGTGCCAGTCTGTTTACATTGCTCACAAATGGACACACGCCTCTGCGTCACGATCTTGAGGTAGGCGACGTGCTGTTTCTGACTGCCGAACATGTATCGGATTTTCATTGTGACTTCACGACGGACAAACGAATTCTGCTCAGGCATCACCTGGGTGAGCTAGCTCGAACGGCTCTGCACGATGGCGACGTACTTCTCACAATCAAAGGCAAGATCGGGAACTGCGTTGTGTTAAGAAATTGTCCGCCCTTGGCCAATATTAATCAGGATGTTGCACTTATCAAGTTGAAGCCTGGAATTCATCCGTATTTCTTTGCCGCATGGGTCAACTCCACGATTGGAAAGCAATTGACTCAAAAATATAGTACCGGCGGGATAAACCCTTTTCTTGGACTTGGCAATGTCGCTCGACTTCCATTTCCGCTCATAGATATTGCTACCCAGATGCGAATAGGTGAGCGCGTTCGCGAACTTATTGAACAATCACAATCGAAAGCGAATGAGGCAGTTCGGGTGTTGGAGGAAGCTCAAGACGTTGCGAGAGAACTCATATTGAGGGATGTGCAACAGTGAGTGAGCTTAATGTCATAGTAGAACACGCCGAAAAATTGCTCGACATTTATGCGAGTAATCCGGGTTATAACGGGCGCGCTGTGTTTCTGCTGGCTGATGATCTTGTTGAACTGATGCTTAGAACCTACGTCCGCAACTGGAGAAGGCGCAATGCGGACCTATTGTCGGAGCCGGATAATTTTCCGCGGGCCGCAATATGGGCCATCATTACTTCGTGCACACGCGCAACACTGGAGGTGGTGACTGTAAAAGCAAGCTGGGAAACACTCGAAGCTAATAGCAATTTGCGCTGGTTTGGAGCGCATCTCACCAGCATTCAGGCCAGTACGGAATACATCGCTATCCGACGTTCTGCGAAAAATCTTGTTGAATGCATTGAACACGCTCTGCAGTGGCACTCGGAGCGAAATCGACTGTATCACGATCCATCGCAGATGCGAATGGCACCGGATGAGCATGCCGTGACCGACATGCTTCTAAACGTTCTAAACCTTGGAAATTTGCTATTCACAAGACGGTTCGAAAAAATGTTGCGTAGTCAGCCACTCGGAAGGGCTCTATTCGCATGGTTTCATCTGTTTCGTCTGAGATATCAAGATGATGCAGCGAGAAAAGCACTCGAAAGGTGCTTTCAGTCTCAGCCGTCAACAGGAAAAGACAAGCTTAAGATCCGAAATAATGAAGATGTGGGATGGGCATTCCTGTGCGACCCGGACTTCGGGCATGCATGGATTTTGATCCATAGCGAATCTGGCACGTACGCCAGCGCTTTAGAGGCTGAAGCCGTGTCACGCAACATAATAGACAAGAGAAGCAACTAGACGGTCATCAGCGCGTGCATTGCGAAGTGGACTCTATTTAAGAACACTTCCCGAGTAATCAGCCCCCGACGATTTTACTAGCCGCTATCGCAACCAAGTTGGAAGAAAAGAAGAATCACCGCCAGTTTCGTGCTCTCACTATGCATGTTGGAGGCGCTACAGATAACGCATCAAAGAATTCGATACCCTTCAGTGTGGAGAGGCTAAACAACCATGCTTGGCGAGTTCGACTCAATTTAGATGAAGGAGAATACGCTTTCTTCTCACCGCAAATTTACGGTAGAGGTTTGGGCAAGAGCTTAGCGTACACATTTGGGGTTGATACAAGTCCCGCGCCGGGACCAGCAGTGCAAACAACGCCCGCAAGCGTGCCGGACTCTGCATCTGCTGCAATGAATCAATCCGATGCCCCCGCGACGCTGCTGGGTGCTACATTCGCGCAGTCCACGGAAGGTGGGGTTGAGATCAGGGGTTTTCTGCCGAATGGCCCCATACAAGTTGCAGGCTTGCACGCTGGGGATGTGATCATCTCTATAGATGGGAAACGAGTCAGAAGTGTGCCGGAACTGGAAGCTGCATTGGTTAGCCGACCTTCAGGCTCAACGGTCCGCCTTGGCTACATGTTTCATACGAGCCTTGGTTGGATGACAGGAGCTGAGAAGGTGTTAACTTTGGGACAGAAAGACACCCAATGAAACTTGCGCTGTGGATTCTAGTCGCACTAGTCTGCATTGGCGTCGGGCTGTACGCTGGTGAGCTTTACCGCCAGGACCTTCAGCGGAAGGCAGTCGCACAGGCATTGGCGGAAGCGCAGGTCGCTGCGAAAAAGGCTGCCTTGGTAGCGGACTGGCAGCAGAGGACCGAGGAGCAGATCGATTGGGAGCAGCGGGTAATCAAGGCGGTATGCAAGCCGGGCCTGGAGAACGTAAAACCGGACCCGAATATCAAAGATATCCTTCACGGGACGAAAGGCAATGATAGATACTTATGTGACCTGGCTCGGACTGATCTTGAACGGTGCGTTAATGACTCCTACAACCTGAAAAGGGGAATAATCCCGAAAAGACTGTGCGACGATCACGACCGGCAATGACTCGCTTTGGTTCCTAGCATCCGCGAGTCCTACCGTAGCCTCAAATAAGGCGCTCCTCACTGCTGTTGGCCCTGGGGGTGTGAGATTTGCCGCCATCCTCGATAACCCTTTGCAATTCTGATTCACGGATCATCGTTCTACCGCCAACTTTTGTGCGCCGCAATTTTCCTTGACTGAGCCAGGCGCGAACGGTCCAAACACTGATTTTGCCCAAGCGTTGCGCCGCCTCTTCGACTGAAAGCAGATTGTCCAAAGCAGCCTCCTAAGAGAAGAACCCGTGATGCCAGATGTGACCTTGTACTAGCATGTTTTGGATGGTACACATGAGTACGCACTGGTAATATCCAAGCATCTCATGCTGGCTGTGATGAGTTAAAGGGAACATATTGCATCACGGTAAAGGCGGTCGCTACGATAATCCAGATACCTTTCGATTTTGAGTTCCGAAGGACAAACGTCCAATGGTCGATAGCGAGTGCGCGAATCACCGGTTGGGCCAAGCGTACCGATGCCACACAGGATGGCTCCGCGCTGATGGCCGAAGTTACGACTTCCGAGCTGACCTATCCCGTCAAGTATCTGCGCAAGAACCTCCCAGAGGGGCGTTGGGACAACTTGTGGCTTGAAGCATATTCAGACCGAGACGTTGAACGTGCTCTCTCGGATTGGGAACCCACGCTTCTCATCCCCTCAAGCAGAATGTTTGGGGATGAAACGGAACTTAGAAAGCACAGTCAGCCCGCCGATGCTTGGCACATGCGGGACGAGTTCTTGCGTCTGAAGCAGAATTGCGAGGACACGAAAACATTCTTGCATAAGTGGGGCCGTTGGAGCTTTGCGGAATTTGTCGAGTTGCGCGACATCGTGGATTTGCAGCAAGCGGTGCGCGACGCGCTTACCTTGTCACCGGAGGGCTGGTTTGCGAGTGCGATGTGTTTCCCACCGGTGGGCCGTCGCACCCCAAAATATCCATATTTCACGTTCCTGACTGACATGTGCGAGGTCGCAGTTCGCCTAACGGTCACAATCGATCTCCTCCAGAATGTCAAATTTAAGCTATGCGGCCGAGATGACTGTCGCCAGCCGTTCCCGGTCACATCGAAGCGCGAAAAGAACTATTGCAGTCGAGAATGCGGACATTTGGAGTTGGTGCGAAGGAAAAGAAGAAAAAGCAGTTCGGTCGAGGTCGCGTAAGGGGTCAAGAGCGGGAAAGGAGAGTTCGTGCAGTCAGTTGCACATGTCGAGCCGCAGAGGTGCGCGGTGGCGCAGGAGATGCATAGAACTGGAATTGATGAGCTGTCCACGACAGACGCTGAATGGCTGACTGCTGAGGAGGCAGCCGCCCATTTGAAGGTCAAGACCCGGACGCTGCTCCTCTGGGTGCGTCAGAAGAAGATTCGTGGGTACGTGCTCTCTGGGACCAAGAGGCGAGTGTGGCGATTCCGAAAGGCCGATTTAGACACAATGCTTTTTGCTCAAGATGCGGGCGTGCTATGCTCCATTCCGCCGTCCGTGCTCGTGACGAAAGGAGAAGGAAAATGAAACGAGCACGGCATCAAAGAGGATCGGTAGTTTTCGACAAGCGCCGAAAGACTTGGAATTTCCTGACGAGTGAAAAGGGGAAGCGACGCTCCAAGTTGATCGGCACGAAACAGCAGTATCCAACAAAATCTGCGGCGTGGAATGCAGCCGACGATTTGCGCTCCGCGCCAACACCAGCGAGGAACGCCACCGTACCGACCGTGAGCACACTTGTTGAGCAGTACAGGGCGGAAAAGATGCCGCAGCGATTTAGCACGCGACTCGCTTACAACGCATGGCTGGATAACCACATCCTGCCACGCTGGGGCGCGTGCTCGCTCACAGATGCACAGGCAAGGCCTGTCGAATTGTGGCTGTACTCTCTGCGGCTATCGACAAAGAGCATGGTTCACATTCGCGGGTTGCTGCGCATTCTTTGGGATTACGCTCAGTGGCGGGGGGACATCCCAACACAGCGGAACCCGATGGAACTCGTAAACATCACGGGTGCAACCAAACGCACGCACCAGCCGCGCAGTCTGACAGCGGAAGATTTTCAAAAGTTCGTGGCTCATCTGGACGAACCCTTCCGCACGATTGCGGTGCTGTGCGTCTGTCTCGGCCTTCGCATCAGCGAATGCCTGGCGTTGCGCTGGGCAGATGTTGACTGGCTTAACAGTAAGCTGACCGTTGAGCGGGCGATCGTTCGTCAGCGCGTTGACGCTGTGAAAACTCAAGGCTCACGAAAACAGATGATCGTTGACAGCACGCTGATGAGGGTGTTGGCGATTTGGCGACAAAGCACGCAGTTCGCAGCGGACGGCGACTTCATCTTCGCCAGCCCTGTGCAACTGGGCGCGCTGCCGTGGTCGTACCCGTGGGTGTGGAATGTGTTCCAGAAGGCCTCTGCCTCTGCTGCTATCGGCAAGCTGGCCACGCACACTATGCGTCACACGTACCGCTCATGGCTCGACGCGGCAGGCACGTCGATAGCTGTACAACAAAAGCTGATGCGTCACAGTGACATCCGTACGACGCTCAACGTCTATGGCGATGTTGTGACAGACGAGATGGCTCAGGCTAACGCGAAAGTGGCGGGAATCGCGTTAACTGATCGCGCAATTGATCGCATGTTCGCTAAGTAGTTGAAAATATGGCGGAGAGAGTGGGATTCGAACCCACGTTACCCTTTCGAGTAAACACGCTTTCCAAGCGTGCGCCTTCAGCCACTCGGCCATCTCTCCGGCGCCGTGTGCAGCGATTGTCTTGATTCTAGC
>Ga0181521_10001936_pt1 | contig 25165 bp, 21 predicted proteins | sample PEATcosm2014_Bin_32_FD_119764 | JGI IMG/M metagenome (GOLD analysis project Ga0181521, IMG submission 119764) | Peatland microbial communities from MTU Mesocosm Facility, Houghton, MI, USA - PEATcosm2014_Bin02_60_metaG | ecosystem: Environmental > Terrestrial > Soil > Wetlands > Peat | place...
TGCCAGCAAGGTCGAAACCGCCTACTACAAGGCTGATCATGCAATTCAACAGGTTCTCGATTTGCTCGCGGCGTGAGAATTGTGAGAGACGAATTCTCACTTTTGGCTGTGCTAGAAACTAGCGATTCCCTCTGATAGCAACGCCGATATCAACGCATCGGCAGCGTCTGCCACACCCTGGCCGGAGCCTATATGCGTTCCAACTAGAACACCTGATACGTTTGGCCCTGAGACCGCCTTTCCGACGACATGCACCGTCCATCCAGCTTGTTGCATAGCTGAATCGATGAGTCCCGTGATTTTTCCGATTTCCGCCGTATCCCCGATGATAATCACATCGATTCGCCTTGCTCCAAATTGGCGTAACCGATTGGGTATATTTGCCTGCTGCAGTGGACTCAAGGTTCGATCAGCGACCTTATTGGCTACCTGTGCCGCGTGGCTCTCTGCGTTTTCCGCACGTCGTAGAGCCTCTGCCAGATGCGCTTCTGCTTCAGTGGCCTGTTTCTTGGCCGATACGATGTCCTTCTCGAACGAGTCGGCCTCTATACGTGCCCCTCGCGCTAATGCCTCTGCATTTCCAGCCGTGGTCACGGCCTTATCCGCTTTTGCCCTTGCGGCATCCGAAACCGTGGCCGCATCCTTGGCGCTCCCAACGGCGGCGGCGGCGTCCAAGCGGGCCTGGTTTGATATCTTCCCCAGCAGGCGTATCTCGTTGCCGGATAGCTCATCGTTTCTTTGGCTGTATGGATACGCGAGGATTTCAGAAAGTATAGCCAATGCGAAACTGATAATCCCAAGTATCTGGAATAGGTGCTCTCTCTTCGTTTTAAGGTGTTCCAGGAACTCGAATACTACCAGAAATGCGAATAACACTAATCCGCTGACTTCGAAGAATGAGTGGGCACTTCTGACATCATCTAGTGAAGTCCACCATGGGGGAGTCACATGCACCACCTAGCACCTGCGGGGCCACCTTCGCTTGTCTTTGTTCTGCGTCTCATGGACACATGCGTAAGCGGTTCAAGCCCACCGAAATTCAAGGTTGCCCACTGCCTCATTTGCCAATCGCCAATTTGCCGACGCCGCATCCAGTAGGCTCCGGCCCCATTCGGCCCCGCCCCGTCCGCCGCGCCCGCCGCGCCGGTTGGGCTTCGTCGCGGGATCTTCACCCGCAAACACCAGCGTCACATCCACGGTATGCTGCGCCGCGTTCACTTTCGTATCCGCTTTGGTTTTGCCCAAGTGGTCGAAAACGCCTTCGTCCTTCACGGTCTTCAGAAAATGATCGGGGTAGTCCGGATTGAACGGTTTTCCCAACCCGATCGTCCACATGCGCTTCATTTCGGCTTCGCCTTCCAGGTCCAGCCCCTGCATCTCCAGCTTCCCCATGGTGTATTGCGGCCCCGCGTCCACCTTCACCGCGACGTCCACGGTCTTTCTGACATCGTCGATTTTGCGGTCGCTGGCGACTTTCGCATCCAGATAGCCGTCGTGGAGCAAGGTTTTGCGGATACGCTCCAGGCCCTCCCCCACGCGGTCGAAATTGGCGATGTCGCGGCTTTTGAAATCGCCCGCGCTTAACAGTTCGCCGGCGTCTATCGGGGTGGGGCTCGCCATGGTCACCTTGCCCAGCGAATATACCGCGCCTTCATCCACCTTGACCGTGACTTTCACGCCGGCCACATCCGGAGCCGCTTCGGTGCGAATCTCCGGGAAGGCCACGCGCAGCCGCCCGCGCGCCTCGTACAGCGGCCGGATGGCCGTATTCAGCAGTTCGCGGAAGGCCGCTTCGGTATAGGGCATCCCCACCGCCGAAGCCCAGATGGCGTCCTGCAAGGCGCTGGGCGGAATCACCAGCGCGCGGCGCTGCGCCCCCGTGTCCGCGCTCTCGAATACCACGCGCGCCACCGCCGGCAGGGCGCGGTCCGGGCGGAAAACGATTTCAAACTGGTCCGGCCCCGTGCTGCTGACGTCCGCCCGCACTCTTCCCGGCGTTCCCTTGCTCGCCAGGAATTGCTGAATCCAGACCACATACCGATCCAGCACGGGCTTGGTGGCGGGCAGCTTATCCATGGAAAACAAGGGATCGTGCGCGCGCAGCGCCTCTTCGATTTCTTTGGGTGGCGCCGCCAATTCTTCGAAGTGTATCGGGAACATCGTAGGAGTTTCCGTCACCTGAAACGTCGCGGTGTAGCCTTTTCCGCCCGGTTCCGCCGCGAACTGGTAGCCCACCGTTTCAAAAGCGCCGCTGGCCAGCAGACGGTCGCGGGCGGCATCGAATTCGGGTCTCCCGGCCATTTGGCCGATCTTCAACCCGGTCACCGCCAGCACCTGCGCGGCGGTGTAGTTCTTATTGCCTTCCACCCTGAGAGTATGGATGGGCCACTTGGCCGCCGGCGCGTCCTGGGCCTTCTTCCGTGGCGCCGCGCCGCCCGCCTGCGTGAATCCGCAAGGCGCCGCCAGCATCACTAGAATCAGCAGCCGTTTCATATCTTTATGGTAAGACGCGCCCGGTTTCCGGCCGGTGACGTATAGAATAAAAAAAGTGCCTTACGATCTGATTGTTATCGGGAGCGGCCCCGGCGGCTACTCCGCCGCCATTCGCGCCGGCCAATTCGGCTTAAAGACGGCGCTTATCGAAAAACAGCCCAGACTGGGCGGCACCTGCCTGCTGGTGGGCTGCATTCCCACCAAAAGCCTGCTGCAGACGGCCGACGTCTGGGAACGCTTCGTGCACTCCGACCAGGAAGGCATCCATTGCGAAAATCCGCGCCTGGATTATCCCAAGGTGAAGGAACGCAAGGACGGCATCGTCAGCAAGCATTCCAAAGGCGTCGAGTTTCTGCTCAAACGCGCCAAAGTGGAGCGCATCTCCGGCTACGCCACGCTCCAAGGCGGCGGCAAGGTGGAAGTGCAGTCCGATTCCGGCACGCAGACGCTGGAAGCCAAGAACATCATCATCGCCACCGGCTCGGAAGCGCGCATGCTCCCCGGCATGCAGCCCGACCCCCAATTCATCCTCACCAATATCGAAATCCTCAATTTGACCAGCGTTCCCAAAAGCCTGATCGTCATCGGGGCGGGCGCCGTGGGGGTCGAATTCGCTTCCATCTTCAAACGCTTCGGCACGGATGTGACCGTCATCGAAATGCTGCCGCGCGTGGTTCCGGTGGAGGATGAAGACGTTTCCAAGGAACTGGAGCGCGCCTTCCGCAAGCAGAAGATCCGCGTGGAAACCGGCGCGCGCGCGGAGAATATTCAAAAAACCGGCAGCGGCGTGAGCCTGACCCTCACCACCAAAGAGGGCAAACAGGAGCAGCTCGAAGCCGAAAAACTGCTGGTCGCGGTGGGCCGCAAGCCCAACACCGAAAACATCGGCCTGGAAAATACGCGCGTCGAGCTGGATCGCGGCTTCATCAAGGTAGATCCGCAGCAGCAGACCGCCGAACCGGGCGTTTACGCCATCGGCGACGTGGTGGCCGGCACTCCGCAACTGGCGCACGTGGCTACGCGCGAAGGCATGATCGCGGTGGCGCACATCGCCGGCAAGCCCGCCGTCCCCATCCACAAGAACCGCATTCCCGGCTGCACCTACACCGAGCCGGGCATCGGCAGCGTGGGGCTCACCGAAGCCCAGGCGCGCGCCCAGGGCCGCCAAGTGAAAATCGGCCGCTTTCCCTTCGCCGGCAACAGCCGCGCCACGATTCTCGGCCATCACGATGGCTTCATCAAAGTGGTGGCCGACGAGCAGTACGGCGAAATTCTGGGCGTCCACATCATCGGCCCCGAAGCCTTCGAGCTGATCGCCGAAGCCGTCGCCGCCATGGAAGCCGAAGCCACCGTGGAGGTGATGATGCAAACCATCCACGCGCACCCCACGCTGTACGAAGCCGTGGGCGAAGCCTTCAACGCCGTTTACGGCCTTTCCATCAATGCGTAACTGCTGCGTGCGCGAACTCGGGCGCATCTCTTACAGCGCGGCCCTGGAGCTTCAACGGGTGCTGGTGGCGGCGCGCAAGGTGGGCGCCACTCCCGACCAGCTTCTGCTGCTCGAACACCCGCACGTCATCACCCTGGGCCGCAACGGACGCCTGGAAAACCTGCTGGCCGGCGAGGAGGTCCTCACTCGCGCCGGCATCTCGTTTTTCCCCGCCGACCGCGGCGGGGATGTCACCTATCACGGCCCCGGCCAACTGGTCGGCTATCCCATTCTCGATCTGCGCGAATGGAAGCGCGACGTGGGCGCTTACGTGCGCGCTCTCGAGCAGGTGCTCATCGATACCCTGGCCGATTACGGAATCGAGGCCGGCCGCATCCCCAAGCTCACCGGCGTATGGGTGGGGGAGCGGAAAATCGCCGCCATCGGGGTGCACCTCAGCCGATGGATTACCTCGCACGGATTCGCTTTGAACGTGCACACCGATTTAAGCTATTTCCAGTACATCGTGCCGTGCGGCTTGACCAAGCCGGTTACTTCCATGGCGCAGCTCGGCGTGCGCGCGACGCTGAACGAAGTTTCCGAAACCCTGGCCGGCCATTTCGGCCGCGTTTTTGATTGCCAGATGCTGCTAGAGGCTCCCGTGCTCGCAGCCGAAAGAGAGAACTGACATGACCGACGTAGTGATGCCCCAGATGGGCGAAAGCATTGTCGAAGGCACCTTGACCAAGTGGCTGAAAAAGCCCGGCGAGCGGGTGGAGCGCGACGAGCCGCTCTTTGAAATCTCCACCGACAAAGTGGATACCGAAATCCCTTCGCCGGCCGCCGGCACGCTGGCGGAAGTTTTAGTCGAAGAGGGCAAGACGGTCGGCATCAATACCGTGGTGGCGCGCATCGACGAAGCCGGCGGCGCGGCTAAAGCGGCTCAGCCGCCATCCCCGCCCGCCGCGCAACCCGCGCCGCCGCAGCGAGCCACGCCGCAGCCCGAGCCGCCCGCGGCCGAAACCATTCAGCCCGCGCCCGCGCCCGAGCAGGTGGAAGATACCGCGCCGGCTGGCGAACCGGCCGGTCCGCTCTCGCCCCTGGTGCGCAAGATGGCGCGCGAAAACGATATCGATCTCAGCCGCGTCAAGGGCACCGGCGCCGGCGGCCGCATCACCAAGCAGGATTTGGAAGCCTTCCTGGCCCAGCCTGCCGCGCAACCCGCCGCGCCCGCTGCGGCGGCCGCGCCGCGTCCGCAGCCGGTGGCCGCCCCCGCGCCAAGCGCTCCCTTGCCGCTCGCCGGCGCCGCCAAAACCCGCATCGAGCCGCTCAGCACCATGCGCATCAAAATCGCCGAGCACATGGTGATGTCCAAGCGCACTTCGCCGCACGTCACCACCGTGCATCGCGTGGACATGACCGCAGTGGCCAAAACGCGCGAGCGCAACAAAGCCGTCTTCCAGCAGAACTACGGCTTCTCCCTGACCTATCTGCCGTTCGTCGCGCGCGCCGCCGTGGTGGCGCTGCGCCAGTTCCCGCTGCTCAACGCCTCGCTGGATAACAACAACATCATCTATCACAACGAAATGAATATCGGGATCGCGGTGGCGCTGGAAAACGGCCTCATCGTCCCGGTGATCCGCGCCGCCGACGAAAAGAACGTGCTCGGCCTGCAGCGCTCCATCGTGGATCTCGCCACGCGCGCCCGCTCGCGCCAGCTCAAGCCCGAGGAAGTGCAGGGCGGCACCTTCTCCATCACCAACTTCGGCAGCTTCGGCAGCCTGATGGGGACGCCCGTCATCAATCAGCCGCAAGTGGCCATCCTGGGCGTCGGCACGGTCGACAAAACTCCCGTGGTCATCGACGATGCCATCGCCATCCGCTCCATCTGCCATCTCTCGCTGAGCTTCGACCACCGCCTGATCGACGGCGCGCTGGCCGACCAGTTCATGACCAGGCTCAAACAGGTGCTGGAAAGCTGGTCGGAAGAAGTGCTGTAATGCGATCTTCCGCGCCGTTCGCGTTGTTGGCTTTTTGCCTTTCGTGCGGCGCCGTAAAAACGGCGCCGCACCCGCTGACGCCGCTCTCGGCGCAGGAGATTACCGCCGCCGCGCGCCTGGTGAAAAATTCGGGCCGCGTCCCGGCCAGCGCGCAATTCTGCGAAATCTCGCTCGACGAGCCGCCCAAAGAAAGCGTCCTGCGCAATATCCCGGCGCCGCGCCGCGCCTTCGCGGTGCTCTACGATTACCCGTCGAATAAAACCTGGGAGGCCATCGCCAACCTGGATGCCGCGCGCCTGGATTCCTTTCGCGAAATTCCCGGCGCGCAGCCCGCGCTCACCGCCCAGGATTCCGATATGGCCCAGGAACTCCTGTTCGCCGATCCGCGCTTTCGCCAGGCCTTGGAGGCGCGCGGCATCCACGATCTCAATCACGTGACCGTGATGGCCTGGAGCGCCGGGTTTTTCGGCTTGCCGGGATCCGACGCGGGACGCATCGTGCGCGCCGTTCCCTACTTTACGGGAGCGGGCGAGAATTATTTCGCTCATCCCATCGAGGGCCTGGCCGCGCATGTCAACCTGACCGGGCGCAAAATCCTGGATCTGGTCGATATCGATCGCGCCGCCCCCGTGTCGCGGCAGAATTTCGACCTCTCCGCCGCCGCCAACCGTCCCTGGCGCCCCGCTCCCGCGCCGCTCTATATCACGCAGCCCGCCGGCCCCGGCTTCGCCATCGTGGACGGCGAAATTCGCTGGCAGAAGTGGCGCTTCCGCTACGCCCTGCATCCGCGCGAAGGCGTGGTGCTCTACCAGGTGGGTTACGAAGATGGCGGCAAAGTGCGGCCCGTGATGTATCGCGGATCGCTCTCCGAAATGGTGGTCCCCTACGGCGACCCCAGCGCGGCCTGGTTTTTTCGCAACAGCTTCGACGTGGGCGAACTGGGCTTGGGCCGCACCGCCAGCCCGCTGCGCCCGGGGGTCGATTGCCCCGAGAACTGTTCCGTATTCGATGCCGTGGTGGCCGACGAATCCGGCGATCCCGAGACCATTCCCGGAGCCGTCGCCATTTACGAACGCGACGGCGGCATTTCCTGGAAGCACGATCAGAACACCCGCCGCGCGCGCGACCTGGTGGTTTCCTATCTCACCCAGCCGGGCAATTATGAGTACGGTTTCGACTGGATCTTCCATCAGGACGGCACGCTCGAAATGCGCGTCGCGCTCACCGGCATCATGGCGGTGAAGGGCATCGCCGATGGCGCCCACGACCCCTACGGCCACACGGTGGCGAAGAACCTGGAGGCGCCGCACCATCAGCACTTCTTCACCTTCCGCCTGGATCTGGATGTGGACGGCCCCGCCAATCGCGTGATCGAGATGAATAGCGAGGCCGTGCCCAATGGGCCGCAAAACCCCTACGGCGGCGCATTCACCATGCGGGAAACGCCGCTGCTGACCGAGAAGCAGGCGCAGCGCAATCTGGATCTGGCGGCCAGCCGCAAGTGGATCGTCACCAATCCCGGCGCGCTCAACGCGCTGGGCCAGCCCACCGGCTTCGCGCTGCTTCCCGGTGAAAACGCGCTGCCTTACGCGCAGCCCGATTCCTGGGTGCGCAAGCGCGCCGGATTCCTCAACGCGCACGTCTGGGTCACTCCCTATAGCGATTCCGAGCGCTACGCCGGGGGCGATTATCCCAATCAAAGCCGCGGCGGCGACGGACTGGCGCAATGGACCGCGGGCGACCGTTCCATCGATAACCGCGACGTGGTGCTCTGGTACACCATGGGGATGACGCACAATCCGCGCCCCGAGGATTGGCCCGTCATGCCCGTGCAAACCCTAGGTTTCAAACTGGCGCCCTGGGGATTCTTCGCGCAGAATCCCGCGATGGATTTGCCGCCGGCGCGGTAGGGGCGGCGGCAGCGGGCGAATCTTCTTGTAATGCCGTCCCTCGCGTGCTCTAATGAACCAACCTCGGAGGGATTTCATGAAGAACAAAGTGTTCGCACTGGTTGGCTTGGCTCTGGTTTTCACTATGCCGGCCTTAGCCGGGAGCTCGGCACCCGGTACGCCGGAGCCTGGGAGCTTCTACCTGATGGGCACCGCGGTCATCGGCGGCGCCAGCTATCTACTCTGGAAGCGCCGCAAGGGGTAAACGCAGCGTTGCCGGGTTCGCTGGTTTGCCGACGGGACGGCCCGAGGGCGTGGGACCCAAGGCTTCGTTGGACCGTAGCGCCTGCCAAAACAGCGGCGGAGGCCCGTCCACCCCTGTTCCGACTGTCACCGATGGGACAGGCCGTTTCTTCGAGCAGGCCGTGGACGACGATCCTGCCGATGTGCCCTGGTCGCGCGTGACGTGTGACGCGAGATCGACTACTCCATCGACTCCGTCCTCGAACCGAAGGTGCAGGCGATAGTCTCCGAGGGCTCTGACGGCAACAACGTCTTGCATCGCAACCTGCTTCTTCAAGCGACCCTCAGCGCCGGCGGATGCTTCCTTGCGCGATGGGGCCTGACCACAATCTCCACGTCCTGATTCAGGGCCACAAGAAACCGCAGAAGACGCTCCACCGAAAACTGGCGGAACTCACCGCGCAGCATTTTCGAGACGTCGGGTTGGCGCACTCCAAACAGCTTCGCGGCCTCCACCTGCTTGAGTCCCCGCTGCTTCAGAATGGTGTCGATTTTGAAAACCAACTGCGCCTTGACAAAGTGCTCCTCCGCGTTCGGCACTCCAATGTCCTGGAAGACATTCTGTGCGCCCACGTGGTGGTCCCTCTTCATAACGTCCCCTCGCGATATCCGCGGCATCGCCCTGTTGGGTCCGTGCGCCGCCTTCCATTCACGCTCTGCCAGCGCCGCTACCGTCTTTGGGCAAGGGGCTGCTCCTGAAGGATGGGCGTACCGGTGATGCGAGCGTAAAGAACGTCGGGATCCAGGTCCGCCCCATTCGGCCAGGTTACGGTTCCGAGGTCCGGATCGACGCGGACCTGCGCGAAGTAGGCCCGCTCGCGCAGCGGCTCGAAGATTCCGCGGAAGCTGAGGTAGGGTTCGAGATCGACCACGCCCTCAACTCCGTCCTCGAACTGGAGATGCAAGCGATAATCGCCGAGGGCTCGAACGGCAACAACGTCTTTCAACATACTCTACTCCAGTGGCGCGATCGATTTGAGGTGCGCCTCAGCCTTCGCCAATTTCCAATTTTCGACTAATTCCGCTCGGTGCAATGCCGCCCACTCCGTAACCAAACCGAGAGCGCGCGGGGAAAGATACCTCTCAAAAGAGCCAGTGTGTCTATGGCGATCAATGCCCTCTGGCCGGAATAACGCACTAGCGGCCTCTGGTCTTGATCGTATCAGGGATGAGGCACTCAGGGACTGTCAGGCCCCCCCTCACCGCAAACCCACCACCGGAAAATAATCGCCCCGTTCCTCCCTGGTCCACCACCCCCGCTCGCCGAATCGCGTGAACCGATACACGAACAATCTTGCCCGCACAAACTTCGGCGCGGCGTTGGGAAACGGGTTGTATTGCAGCAGCCCGGTCACCGCCGGCTCGCCTTGCAGGAGCCGGATCATGAAATTCGCGAACCAGCGATTCTGCCGGTAGCTTCCCAGCGCCGCGAACCACATCTGCCAGTCCAGGCGCGGCTGGGCCGGCTCGATCACCGGCGGCGCGCGCAGGGGGTTGCCCGGCTTGTACCGGAATTCGTACGCCTTCCAGTCGATGCCGTCGCTCGATCCCTCCACGATGATCTCCTGCCGCTCGGTGGTCATCACCGCGAACAGGCCGTACGAATTCACCAAATGAAACGGGTCCACGGCCTCCAGAGCCTCGCGCCCGCCGGCCGGCAGCGGCCAGCGGAACAGCATCAGGAACAGCATCATGCTGATCATGGCGATAAACGCCGCCAGCGCCGCGCTCACCACGCGATGGCGGCGCGGCGTGGGCTCGCTCGTCCGCCGCGGTTCGATCACCAGCCACATGCACAATGCAATCGTCAGAAAGTTGAAAAAGGTATAGTTCCCGGTCGCCAGTATCAGCACTTGCAACCCCGCCGTGAGCCACGCTCCGGCCAGGCGCACGCGCCGCGGGCCGAAGAAGGAAAACGGCACCGCCAGTTCCACCGCCAGCGCCGCCGCCGTCGAGGCTTTCTGAAACCACAGCGGCAATTGCGCCATGAACCACGCCAGCGGCGTGGGCAGGGGCTGCGTGTAATAGTGATAGTCGAGCGCCGTCAGATTGCGCCACGCCGGGCCGCCGCTCCCGAGTTTCACCACCCCGCTGAAAAACATCAGGCGGAAAATCAGCCAGCGGAACAGCCACACCCGCACCGGCGATTCATCCGCGAAAATCGCCAGGAACCCCACTTCGACCAGCAGCACGTCCCATTGGAACGAAAGAAAATCCTGCCCGATGTTACAAATGGAAAGCCACAGCACCAGGCACACCGCCAGCGCCGTCCGCCGCCAAGGCGTAAAGATTGCCGCCAGCGCGCCCAGCGCTCCCACCATCCACGCCGCGCGCAAGGCCGCATCGCCCGAGTTGATCCAGAACAAGGTCGGGACTTCCCAAAACGCCGAGCTGCCCAGTTGTTCGCGCACCGCTCTCAGGTAATTCGCATAGGGCAAAATACCGTGCTGCCCGATCAGCCCCGCCGCCTGCACGCCAAACGACGTGAACGCAATAAAATACACGAACCCCAGCACTTGCAGAAAGGTCGAGGCGCGCACCGCCTCGGCCGGAATCCGCCACCAGCTTCGCTCCTCTTGCGTCATGCCGCCTTCCATTCTGATTGCCGTTCCTGCCCCTATTCCGTTCTAAACGTTACACATCCGCTCAGCCCGAGAAAAGCTCCGTTCCACTTGGAAAGTAGCCGTTCAATGGATACCTATGTCCTTCAATCGGTTAAAGCGCCAAAATGACCTCAAACTGGGAAAGAAGCACAACTTATGAGCACTCAGCCTGTCGAACCCAAAGCCATGCCTCCGGCCAACCTCGTCCAGATCGGAAATTCCGTCGAGGACGTCATTCAGCAACGCCTCCGGGAAGAACGCGAACGCCTGGAGCGGGAAACCGGGGTAGTCAAACGCCAGGTCCACCATTTCAAGAAGCCGGTGGAGAAGCCTTTCACCCGCCAGCAGCGCGGCAACACCACGCTCTTGTTTGGCGGACTCACCTGGAAGCATGAAAAGCTGGTGCATGGCGCGCTCGAAGGCCTGGGCTACCGTGCCGAAGCCGTCCCCACTCCCAACGTCAAAGCTTTCCAAACCGGCAAGGAGTACGGCAACAACGGCCAGTGCAACCCGACCTATTTTACCGTCGGCAACCTGGTTCAGTATCTGCAATCTCTCGAAGAACAGGGTCTCACCAAGCAGGAAATCATCGACCGCTACGTGTTCTTCACCGCCGGCGCCTGCGGTCCCTGCCGCTTCGGCATGTATGAAGCCGAGTACCGCCTGGCGCTGCGCAATTCCGGTTTCGACGGTTTCCGCGTGCTGCTCTTCCAGCAGTCCGGCGGCCTCAGCCAGTCCGACGCAGAAGCCGGCCTGGAGATGAACCTGGACTTCTTCCTCGGCATCCTCAACGCGCTGAATTGCGGCGATGTCATGAACGAAGTCGCCTACGCCATCCGGCCATACGAAATCACTGCCGGCGAGACCGACCGCATTCTCGACGAGACCATGGACTACATGCACGAGGTCTTCCGCATGAAGCGTCCGTGGAAGCTGGACGACAGCATGGGCAAGTATCTGGGCGGCTTCTCCGATACCGCCGAATACATCGGCAAGTTCGTCAAGCAGCTCAAGGGCGACGAATACGTGCCGGCGCTGGAGCGCTGCCGCGACCGCTTCAACGAAATCGAAATCGACCGGCTGCGCGTCAAGCCCATCGTCAAAATCACCGGCGAATTCTGGGCGCAAACCACCGAAGGCGACGGCAACTTCAACATGTTCAACTTCCTGCAGAAGGAAGGCGCGCAGGTTCTGGTCGAGCCCATCGGCACCTGGATCATGTACATGATTCACCAGGTGGTGCAGAAGTACAAAGACTTCAAAGGTCTGGAAGACGGCGCCGTGCTGCCGCCCATCTGGAAACTGGGCACGCGCGCCAAAATCGAGATCAACTACCGCCAGAAGGTGGCCAAGCTGAAACTCGCCGAAGCCATTTTCAAGGGCGAGTATCACAAGATTGTCAGCGCCCTGGGCGGCATCGCGCACCATCTCACGGACCAGTACGAGCTGCAGCGCCTGGGCCATCCCTTCTACAATTCGCGCGCCGGCGGCGGCGAAGGCCACCTGGAAGTCGCCAAGAATATTTACTACTCGAACAAAGACCTGGCCCACATGGTCCTCAGCGTGAAGCCCTTCGGCTGCATGCCGTCCACGCAGTCGGATGGCGCGCAATCGGCCGTGGTCTCCAATTACAAGGACATGATCTATCTGCCCATCGAAACCTCCGGCGAAGGCGAAATCAACGCCCATTCGCGCGTGCAGATGGCGCTGGGCGAAGCCAAGAACAAAGCCAAAAAGGAATTCGCCGAAGCTCTGGAAAAGAGCGGCATCACCCTGGAACAGGCGCGCGCCTGGGTGGAAGCGCACCCCGAAAGCAGGCGGCCCACCTACCAGGCGCCGCACACCAAGGGTTACGTGGGAGGGGCGGCCAACTTCGTGCTGCACATCGCCGAGCGCATGAAGAGCGAAGGGGCACGGGCCAATTAAGCCATGGGAAAAAACTTCCTCATTGGCATGGACGTAGGCTCGACCACGGTGAAAGCCGTGGTGATCGATGCCGCTACCGACCAGATTCTGTGGCAGGATTACCAGCGGCACGATACCAAGCAGCCGGAAAAAGTGCTGGAATTCCTGAAGCGCTTCGAAATTGAAATCGATGGCTTCGAGGCCACGCGCTCGCGCATGTTCATCACCGGCTCCGGCGGCAACGGCATGGCCAAATTCCTGGGCGCGAAATTCGTTCAGGAAGTCAACGCCGTTTCGCTCGCCGTCGAGCGCATGTACCCGGAATGCGGCTCGGTGATCGAGCTCGGCGGCCAGGACGCCAAGATCATCATCTTCAAAAAGGACCCCGAAACCGGCCGCAAAAAGAAGATTCCCTCGATGAACGATAAGTGCGCCGGCGGCACCGGCGCGGTCATCGACAAAATCAACGCCAAGCTGCGCATTCCCGCCGACCAGCTTTGCGAAATGGGCTACCGCGGCGTCAAGCTGCACCCCGTGGCCGGCAAGTGCGGCGTCTTCGCCGAAACCGATATCAACGGCCTGCAGAAAATGGGCGTGCCGCCGGACGAGCTGATGGCCTCGCTGTTCGAAGCCATCGTCATGCAGAACCTTTCCGTGCTCACGCGCGGCAATACGCTGCAGCCCGTGGTGCTGCTCTTGGGCGGACCTAATTGCTACATCAAGGGCATGCGCGATTGCTGGAAAAGCAACATCCCCAAAATCTGGGAAGAGCGCAACACCCCGCTGCCCGAAGGCGTACCGCCGGAAGATCTCATCAAGACTCCCGATAACGCCCAGTATTTCGCGGCCATCGGCAGTGTGGAATACGGCAAAACGGAAGACGACAACATCGGCCAGTACATTGGGCTCGACAAGCTGGAATGGTACGTCAACGTGGGCCGCGAGGAAGAAAAATCCAAGCGCGGCGGCGGCGGGGGCCTGGCCAAAGACGAAGCCGACCTGGCGGCGTTCAAAGCCAAGTACCGCACCAGGAAATTCGTTCCCGCGCAGTTCTCGCCGGGACAAACCGTCGAAGGCTTTGTGGGCATCGATGGCGGTTCCACGTCCACCAAAGCCGTGCTGCTCTCCAAGGACGGCGAGCGCCGCATCCTCGCCAAGACTTACCAGCTCTCCAAGGGCAACCCCATCGAAGACACCATCGAGGTGTTGCAGAAACTCGATCGCCAGATTCGCGATCAAGGCGTCGATCTCAAAATTCTCGGCGTCGGCACCACCGGCTACGCCAAGGACATTTTGAAGGACGTCATCGGCGCCGATGCCGCGCTGGTGGAAACCGTGGCCCACACCGAAGCCGGCCTGCATTTCTACGACGATGTGGACGTCATCTGCGACGTGGGCGGCCAGGATATCAAGATCATCATCTTGAAGAACGGCCGCGTCAAGGATTTCAAGCTCAACACGCAGTGCTCGGCCGGCAACGGCTACTTCCTGCAATCCACCGCGCAAGGTTTCAACATTCCCGTCGAACAGTATGCCGATACCGCCTTCGGCGCCAAAGGCTTTCCCAGCTTCGGCTACGGCTGCGCCGTGTTCATGCAGAGCGATATCGTGGATTTCCAGCGCCAGGGCTGGAAGCCGGAAGAGATCATGGCCGGCCTGTGCAACGTGCTGCCCAAAAATATCTGGCTGTACGTTTCGCAGATTCCCAACCTCTCGGCCATCGGCTCGCGCTTCCTCTTGCAGGGCGGCACGCAGTACAACCTGGCCGCCGTCAAGGCCCAGGTGGATTTCATCGAATCGCGTTTCAAGGGCAAAGATATTCCCGCCGACGTGATCGTCCACGAGCATTGCGGCGAAGCCGGCGCCATCGGCGCGGCTCTGGAAGCCGGCCGTCTGTGGGACAACGGCCGCCAGAGCACCTTCATCGGCCTGGAAGCGTGCGCCAGCATTCAATACAAGACCACGCGCGAGGAAGCCACCCGTTGCTACTTCTGCAAGAACAAGTGCCTGCGCACCTTTATCGACGTGAAGACCAGCGTGGCCAACCCCGAATATAAGCGTCCCGTGAAGACCAAAGTTCCGCTGGAAGCCGGAGCGCAGCGCCTCATCATCGCCACCTGCGAAAAAGGCACGGTGGAAAATATCGAAGAGATGCGCGGCATCAAGGGCAACCTGGACAAAATCAAAAAAGCCAATCCGAACTTCGTGGAAATCGCCGCCAAGGGCGTTTTCCGCGTCCCGGACGTCCCCCTGGTGGCCGACCCCGCTCCCAAATACCAGATCACCGCCGCCCAGAAGAAGCGCGCCGACCTCCTCAAAAAGCGCGGGCAAATCCGCATCGGCATGCCGCGCGTGCTCAATATGTACTCGATGACGCCGGTCTTCACCGGCTACTTCGCCTCGCTCGGCATCCAGGCGGAAAACATCGTCTATTCCGATTACACCAGCGAAGAGCTTTACAAGGAAGGTGCCAAGCGCGGCGCCATCGATCCCTGCTTCCCTTCCAAGCTGGGCATCCCGCACGTCCACAACCTGCTCTACAAGGTGCACGCCAAGAAGCCGCTCGATATCATCTTCTTCCCGATGATCGATTGCCTCACCAGCGAGCTGCATGGCACGCAGGCCAGCCGCTCCTGCCCCACCGTCGCCACCACCCCCGAAGCCGTCAAGGCGGCGTTCATCAAGGAAGGCGATCTCTTCGCCGAAAAAGGCGTCAGGTTCCTCGATACCTTCGTCAACATCTCCAAGCCCGACCTGTTCGAGCGCCAGATGTTCGAGCAGTTCAAAGACATCTTCGGCCTCTCGCCCGAAGAGAACCAGCGCGCCGTCGAGCAGGGTTACCGCGCGCTCGATAACTTCAATAATTTGCAGATGCGCGGCGCCGCCCGCGAAGTGCTCGAAGAGCTGGAGCGCGAAGACCGCCTGGGCGTGGTGCTTTTAGGCCGGCCGTATCACAACGATCCCGGCGTCAATCACGAAATCCTGGAGGAATTCCAGAAGCTCGGCTATCCCGTCTTCACCGAGGATTGCCTGCCCATCGACGACGACATTGTCTGGCGCCTTTTCGGCGACGATGTGGCTTGCGGAGAAATCGATCATCCGCTCTCCATCGACGACGTCTGGAAGAATTCCTACAGCGAAAACACCAGCCGCAAAGTGTGGGCCGCCAAGTACGTGGCGCGCCATCCCAACCTGGTGGCGCTGGAGCTTTCCAGCTTCAAGTGCGGACACGACGCGCCCATTTACACGGTGGTCGAAGAGATCGTCGAGCACTCCGGCACTCCCTATTTCTGCTTCAAGGATATCGACGAAAACAAGCCCACCGGTTCGATTCGCATCCGCGTCGAGACCATCGGCTACTTCCTCAAGCGCTATCGCGAAGACATGGTGCGCAACAAGAGCAAGGTGAGCGATATCGAGCGCCAGCTCCGCGATTTCGAAGCGCGCCTGCGGCGCCAGATGCTGCGCGAAAAGCTGGACGATTCCAGCCACGACGCCCTGGTGCGCGAGTCCTTCGAAACCGGGTCGATGCCCCAGATTCATGTGACTTTGGGCGCTTTGCAGAACTCCGCCAAGCCGGGATTCGAAACCATCTCGGGGGATTAAGCACGACAGGCCCCCCGCCTGTCGCGGGGCGCCGGAGCACTTGATTGCGCTAACCGGATTTTCGCGCTATGCGGGCATCGAGGGGGGCATCCTGCCGGCGCCGCTGCATGAGCGGCCAGCCCCTCCCCGCCATGCCTGTATATTCGCTGCGGCCGGAAGCGGCGGTCGAACCGCAAAAAAAACTATTGCTGTTTCACCGGTGAGGCATCGCGGTCCAAGAGAAGCTTACCTGCCGGGGTACGCCAGACACGCGCGATCGGCCGGGAGCCGGCGCCAGCTTGCGTGGTGTAGGTGCCACCCGAAAGATAGAGCGGCACGAGCGCCTTCGAGTTGAGCCACTGGTCCTCCGGCGCTGCGCGTTCGCAGGTGAGTTGCCCGCCGGCGTTCTGCGCATCCTTCCACGTGACCGCAAGTTTTCCCGATTGGAGCGAGGCCGTTCCCTGAACGGGCGCGTCATCCTGGTGGACGATGAACTCCACCGCGTTGCCGCGCAGCATGCCGCTGCCGGTCGCGCCTCCGGCATCTACCGCGATCCGGTCGCCGTCGGCATGAAAATCGATCTCGAAATCATCACAGGTCCACGCGCCGGGAATACCCCGTGAGGTATCGGTCGTGGTGGCTGGTAACGCGTAAAACAGGCCGCCAATCCCGATGGCGCCGGGCCGTTTCCGGTCCGGTGGCAGAGCGAAAAACGGAATCTCCGCAACCTGCTCCCAAGCGTGTGCCGCCTCCACGCCGTCGCGCATCAGATAGCGCCCATCCTTCAGGTGGTACACCGGAGCTGGCAGGAACAGGCGCGGGTCGTCCAAGGAGAGCCGGTACATGAGCTGGTTATAGTTGTAGCGCGGCGTAATCACCGGGTTGCCGGAGAATGTGTCGGTGTAAGTTCCTTCGAAATAAATCTTGCGCCCGCCTTCCTGGTCGAAGAAAGGATGCTGCACCGGCCAATAGAAATAGTAATTCCCATTGCTGGCGATGCGTGTCGCGTAGACCCACGGGCCCGTCGGCGTGTCGGCCTCCGCATACCAAACTTCCCCCGGGTTCTTCTGTAGGATACCGATCCAGCGCTTGCGGTATTCGTTCCACGATACCTTGGCGGCGGCTTCGATGGGCTGGCCGGTCTCGATGTCGAGCCACGTATTCTGCGCTGGCGGCAAAGTCGCACTCGGCTTCCATTCGCCGTCGAATACCTGGTAGGCGCGCAGATCCTGAATGCTTTTCCAGTCGGCGCGCACTCGCACCACCGGTCCAGGCCGCGCGTTGCAGAAGTAGAAGTATTCCACGCCGCCGGAGCGCACGCGAAGCGGCGGCACTCCTCCAGGCCCGACCTCAGGATCGGGCGAGGGGAAGACCGTCAGCCGGTCGAACTCCTGGCGCCCGTCGTTGAAGACAGCCAGTCCGGATTCATTGGGTTTGCTGTGCTCCCCAATGTTCTCGTAGCTGGCAACCAGGCGTTCGGCGCCGGACGGATCGCGCACGGTCAACAGGGAGTCGAGCCATTTCAATCCTTTGACCGGCCAGTTGCACATAGGCTTGACGAAGCCGTCGGGGCCCGTGAAGTAGTGCAGGTCCACACCGCTGCTCGGATCGAGGCCGCCATGACCCGGCAGTTCGGAAGTCGCGCTCGTGGTGGAGAAGTTACCGAAAGGCCCGCTGGCGCGGTTCGTATCGCCCCACAGCCAGAACAGCTTTCCGCGGTATGGCGTCACCCGCACCGTGTCCTGGCCTAAGACCTGAGCATTCAGCACGGGCTCGCGGATCGGCGCCGGGTACCCGGTGAGGATACTATCACGGTAAATGCCTTGTCCCGTCACCCGGTAAAGGCGCTCGGCGATGCTCAGCCGTTGGATCTTGATCTCGATTTGCCCACCGGTTTTCACGTGGAGGGTGGCCCCACCGCCGGGAAAGCGGTAACCGGGACTCTCGATCCGAAAGTAGACGTCACGATCCATGAGGCCCGGTTCATTCCAGGCCGCGATGCCGTTGCTATCCGTGAAGCAGACGATGTCGTTATTGGTGGTCAAGGCCACCAGCGGCACTCCCCGGCCGGTCTGCCGATCGACGACCCTGATTTGGAAGTAGGGGCTATCGGCGCATGTCGAGAGGAGAGGTGCGAGCAGGAGCACGAAACACCGCAGGCTCATTGAATACGATGGTATCAATGCTCTCGATGCAGAGGGAGCGCCCATGCGCCTTCAGAACAAGAAACCTCCACGCGGGCTGCCCGCGCACGCTGCGGGCCCTCCGAACCGCCAGGCTAGCGTCCCGGCTTCGCCGCATCCGCGCCTCCCGGCGGCTTGGGCGCCGCCGCGCTGCCGCTCTTCAGGCGGTCGTGCAGCTTCTTCGAGAGCTTCTCCATCTCTTCCGACTTCTTGACCGTCCCGACCGAAACCGTGAATTCGCCGCCGTTCTCCAGATCGCGTTGGACTTCGCCGGCCAATTCCACGAGGCGCGCCGCGTCCTTAATATTCTGCTCGTGGTCCAGTTTCGCCTTCACTGCCGGGTTGCTGGCTGGCGGCAGCGTCTCCTCCCGGCACAGGGCCGGCCCATCCGGGTTCGCTTCACAGCCCGAGTTGCCTGAGCCGCGGCCGATAGCGGCGCCGCCCCTCTGATACGCCGAGGCGGAGAATACCACGATACCCAACAAGATGGCGCCGCATCCCGAAACCACGGTCGAGCGCTGGCATCCCCAATTCATCACCGCCGCTCCTCCCGAGAGAATTATATGCCCAGCGCCAATCGTGCCGGAGCATCCGGACTGCCACGCGAAGGCCCCTACTCCGCCCGCCGCACTTCCGCCAGAAGCTCGCGATAATTCTTGCGCAGCAGCTTGCGGTAAGCCGCCGCCGTCAACCCCGCCGCCCGCGCGTCCTCCGCCAGGCGGCTCTCCGCGTCGTCCACTCCCGCCCTGAGCCGCGATCCCGCCGCCGTGCCGAAGGCCCCGTCCCATTCGAAGCCGAATTGCCACAGCGCCGGCAGCGGAGCCGCATAATTGTCCGGCAGCCCCATCGCTTCGAAGGGAAAACCCGCGGCCCAGTCCATGTGGTAGCCCACCCGCATATTCGAAGGATTCACCGATACCTGCGCGTGCGTCACGCAGTTGGCCGCCGCGATGCGGTAGCGGCTGCGCAGCATCTCGATCAACATGGCGCCGCTGCGCACCTGCGCCGGGCTGATCTCGGGTTGCCGGGTCTCCGCTTCGAACGATACTCCCAGAAAACTCTCGTTCAGGTTGAGATAAGCCCACTCCCCATCCGCCCACAAAGAATATCCGGCGTGATTGGCCGCTTGGTCCTCCGGCACCACGCGGTAGACCCGTCCGAAGCGGTCGATTACGAAATTATAGCTGCGCCGCCGCCGCACATATTCCAGCAGCGATTCGCCGATGCGCTTCAGCTCCCCGTTCTCGCGCGCCTCGAACGGCGCCTGCCGGCTCTCCGTGGTATGAAAAACCATGCCCGCCGGCTGCGTGCGCCGCTCCGCCGCTTGCCAACGGTGGGCCGGAAAAGCCAGGTACGAGCGCGCGTGCGTGGCCGTGACGAAACGGTTGTCCACGCGCAGTCCATTGCTGTAGGTCTCCGCATTGCCGCTCCGCTCCACCGGCCACACATCCGGGTTGCCTGGCGGCTGCGTCCCGGCTGCCGGCGCCGCGGCCGGCTGTCGAACTTCCGGCGCGCTCGCCCGTGCCCCGGGGTGCAGCCACCAGAACCCCGCCAGGAGAGCCCCCGCGGCCATCGCCGCCGCGAGCAGCCATCTGCCGCCGTGGCCCCGCTCGGAAACCTTTCTTTCCGCCATTGCCGGCGCCACCGCTTTCAAAAACCGCAGGCGCTTGACCGGATCGTGAATATAGTTGGCAACCTGCTCCACCCACGGGTGGACGTCCGGGAGAGTTCGGACACGAATTGCCATATGTATCCATTCAGTGGGACGAACCCTAAAGTTTTCTCCAATTCCAGACGAAAACTCTTTTGAGAGTAATACCTCCTTCAAGTAACTAGGGAGTATCAATCGAAACACTGGAGTTTGGCATGTTTAAACGATGGTTTGAATTTTCCTCTCACAACAACGGCAAATCCTCGATCGGGTTGCTTTCTTCCAGCTCCGCCAATCAGGGCTTGGGGCTCATGGATGCGGCCGATGAGCGCCGGCGTCCCGCCCCGCGCCCCGCGCCGGAGGGCGCCAAGCCGGCCGATTTCGATCAGATCTACAGAAACTCGGTCGTAAAGCCTCCCGACCTGCCCTACACCATCCTCAAGGTGGTCGATATGCTGGGTAACTCCCATCTCAAGGGGATGACCACGGAAGTCAAGCGCTGCGCACTGCTGATGGCCCTGGAAGCCGCCGGCGCCGGCATGGAGGATCTCCTGCAGGACGCCATGGTGCGCCAGCGCGCGCTTAACGACTACGGCGAAAAGCAGCAGGAACGGCTCAGCCGGTTTGAAGCCGATAAGGGCGAAGAGAACCGCGCCATTCAAGCCGAGCTCGACCGCATCACCAATCAATACATGGCCCGCATCCAGGCCAACGTGGATGAGGTCGCCCGCCAGCAGGATGGCCTGCTCGCCTGGCAGAAGCGCAAGCAGGAGGAAAGCCAGCGCATCGCCGACGCTGCCGCTTACCTGGTGCCCGAAGCCGGCTCCCCCAACGGCAACGGCCTCACCGCCGTCCTGGAACGCGCGTCGCAAACGCGCCGGCTGGCGTAGGCCGCCATGTTGTGCGGCGGTGTATGTCTGGCAGTCGCAGCCGTGCTGTTGCGTTTCGGCTGGGCGCGGCGCGAACGTCCCTTGGACGTGCGCGAAATGCGCATCTTGCGGCGATTCTCCGAAGAGCGCCGCCGCGAACAGATTTTTCCGTTTGAGTAATTGCAATCAGGAGACCAGTGATGACCAAACCCGAAGAAGATTACACGCAGCCAATCGGCCTGGATGTCGGCACCAGCCGCATCGTCGCGGCGCGCAGCGCCGACAAACGATACCGCTATGAATCGCAGCTCAATGCCTTTCTGACCCTTCCTTACTCCAAACTCGCGGACGACCTGTTGAACCGCGAAAACGTGTTCCATGAAATCCAGGGCCCGGAAATCGTGGTGGCCGGCAACGACGCCGAAAAATTCGCCGAAGTCTTCCACGTGGAAACCCGCCGTCCCATGCTCAAAGGCGTCCTCAATCCCCAGGAGCCGCACAGCCATGGCGTGGTGCGCAGCATCGTCGCCAAACTCCTCGGCCGCGCCTCCGTCGAGAAACAAAAGGTCTTTTTCAGCGTCCCCGCTCCCGTCGAGGATTGCGAAACCGGCATCCCCTACCACCAGGCTTCCATCGCCCAGATTCTGACCGACCTGGGCTACGCTCCCACCCCCATCACCGAAGGCCTGGCCGTGGTGTTCGGCGAGTTGGGCGACTCCAACTTCAGCGGCATCGGCATCTCCTGCGGCAGCGGCTTGTGCAACGTCTGCCTGGCCGTCCTGTCCGTGCCCGTGATCAGTTTCAGCGTGCCCAAAGCCGGCGATTTTATCGATGCCCAAGCCGCCCTGGTCACCGGCGATCTGGCCATCCGCCTGCGCATCCGCAAGGAACAGTCCTTCCGCCTCAACGGCCTCTCCGGCGACCGCGTCCAGAACGCCCTCACCGTCTACTACCAGGAAATGATCGGCAACCTGGTGCAAACTCTGCGCAGCCACATCTCTTCCGCGCAAAAGCTGCCCAAGCTGGAACAATCCGTTCCCCTGGTTTTGAGCGGCGGCAGCGCCATGCCCAAGGGCTTCCTGGATCATTTCCTCACGGCCATGTGCACCGTCGATCTGCCCGTGAAGCTGTCCGAGGTCCGCATCTCCGCCGATCCGCTCAACTCCACCGCCCGCGGCGCCCTCATGGCCGCCCTCTGCTAGCGCACTTCTGCCCTCCGCGGCTGGGATCGGCCGCACGGCAGGTCACGAAAACCGACGCCTGCTCCACGGGTCCCAGCCGCTCGCGGGCTGGCGGGCTGGCGGCGCAAACGCCACCTGCTATAATTGCCATAGCGCTGACGTTCCGCAGCGACTAAGGTTCTACCATGCTGCCTCCCGGCTGCATGTAAGTCCAGGACTTGATCGATCGCGACAGGTACCAAGGCAATGCTCCAAGCAACCGATTTTCCCGCCGCCAAAGCCGAGGGCCGCAAGCTCTCCATGGTCACGTGCTACGACTACACTTTCGCGCGCTTGCTGTCCGCCACTCACATCGACGCCATCCTGGTCGGCGATAGCGCCGCCATGGTGATGCATGGCCGCCCTTCCACGCTTTCCGCCGGCGTCGAATTGATGCAGTTGCACACCGAGGCTGTCGTACGCGGCGCGGCCGGCAAGTTCGTGGTCACCGATATGCCGTTTCTCTCTTGCCGGAAAGGCCTGCTGCCGGCCATGGAAGCCGCGCACGCACTCATGGCCGCCGGCGCTCATGCCGTGAAACTGGAAGGCGTGGATGGCCACGAGGACGTGGTCGGGCGCCTGGTGCAAAGTGGCATCCCCGTCATGGGTCACCTCGGTTTGCAACCTCAGTCGATCTGCGCCTGCGGCGGTTATCGCGTCCAGGGCCGCACGGACGAGGCCGCCGGCGCCATTCGCCGCCAGGCCGAAACCCTCGAACAACTGGGTGCTTTCGCGGTGGTTCTCGAATGTGTCCCTGCCGGCCTGGCCCAACAGATCGCCGCCGCCCTTCGCATTCCCGTTATCGGGATTGGCGCCGGGGCCAGCTGCGATGGCCAGATCCTGGTTCTGCAGGACCTTCTCGGCCTCAATATCGACTTCCGCCCGCGCTTCGCCCGCCCCTTCTGGGACGGCGCCCGCAGCGTCACCGATGCCATCGCCGGCTACGACCAGGCGGTGAAAGCCGGAACCTTTCCCGCCATCGAGGAGAGTTATCAGTAATGCAGGTTTGGAACACCGTCGCTCAATGGCAGGCGCGCCGCGCCGCTATCGGCGGCCGCGCACTCGGCTTCGTCCCCACCATGGGCGCGCTGCATCGCGGCCATGCTGCGCTTGTCGAACGCTGCCGCCGCGAAAATGAAATCGCCGTTGCCAGCATCCTCGTCAACCCGGCGCAGTTCAACGATCCCCATGACCTCCAGCGCTACCCGCGCACCCTCGAAAGCGATCTCGCCCTGCTCGGAAGCCTGCGCGTCGACGATGTGTTCGCGCCGGCCGCCGCCGAGTTGTATCCGCACGGCTATCGCTTCCGCGTGACCGCGGCCGATACCGCGGCGGTCATGGAAGGCGTGCATCGCCCCGGCTTCTTCGAAGGCGTCATGACCGTGGTGCTGAAACTCCTCAACCTGGTCCGTCCCCGCCGCGCCTACTTTGGCGAGAAAGATTATCAGCAGTACCGGACCCTTGCCGAAATGGCCGCCGAATTCTTTCTCCTCACGGAAATCGTCGCATGCCCCACCGTGCGCGGCGCTTCGGGACTCGCCGAAAGCTCGCGCAATGCGCTCCTGTCCCCCGCCGGGCGCGACCGGGCGGCATGCATCTTCCGCTCCCTTTCTTCCGCCGCCACGGCCGCCCAAGCCCGCGCCGCGCTCCAGGCCGCAGGATTCGCCGTCGAGTACGTGGAAGAGCGCTGGGGCAGGCGTTTCGCCGCCGCTTCCCTGGAAGGTGTACGGCTCATCGACAACGTGCCCTTGCCCCCAACTTCCCCGGAGGACCGGGCATGATTCTTTGTGTCGATGTCGGCAACAGTCAGATCTTCGCCGGCGTTTACGACGGAGAGGAACTGCGAGCCGCTTTCCGCCGTACCTCCAACATCCGTTCCTCCTCCGACGAGTTCGGAATTTTCTTCCGGTCCGTGCTGCGCGAGAACGGCGTCGATCCCGAACAAATCGCCATGGCCGCCATCTGCTCGGTGGTGCCCGATGTCCTGCACTCGCTGCGCAACTGCTTTCGCAAATACTTCCGCTTCCAGCCCTTCGTGCTCCAGCCGGGCGTCAGAACCGGCCTGAAAATTCGCTACCGCAACCCGCTGGAAGTGGGCTCCGATAAGATCGCCAACGCCATTGGCGCGCTTGATCGCTTCCCCGGCCGCAATCTGCTCATCGTGGATTTCGGCACCGCCACCACCTTGTGCGCCGTCACCAAAGACAAAGAGTATCTGGGCGGCATCATCACCCCCGGTATACAGGCCTCCATGGAGTTGTTGGAGTCCAAGACCGCCCGCTTGCCCGCCGTCGAAATTGTCCGCCCGGCCGAAGTACTGGGCCGTTCCACGGTTGAAAGCATCCAATCGGGCTTGTATTTCGGTACCGTGGCCGCGGTGCGCGCGCTGTGTTCGCTCGTTACCGAAAAGCACTTTCCCCGCGACTCGCCCGCCATCCTCGCCACCGGCGGCTTCGGCCGCCTTTTTGAAGACGAGCGGTTGTTCGACGCGTTTCTGCCCGAACTGCCCCTGCTCGGCCTGCGCCGCGCCCTCGATCTGTCTCACTGTCCCTTGCCATCCCCGTAAAATCGGAGTACAACATCCGATATGAACACGCGCGCCGCAATCGACGCCTTCCTCGCGCACCGCCGCCTCGCCTTCGCCGGCCTCTCGCGCAATCCGCTGGACTTCTCCCGCTCCCTTTTCCACGAATTCCTGAACCGCGGCTACCAGGTCGTCCCGGTGAATCCGAATGCCTCGGAAATCGAGGGCTTCCCCTGCTTTCCCTCCCTCTCCGCCATCCCTCAACCCGTCGAGGCCGCTATCCTGTTGACCCGCCCCGAGGCCGCCGATCGAATCGTCGCGGACTGCGCCCGCGCCGGAGTCCAGCACATCTGGCTATACCGCGCCACCGGCTCCGGTTCCGCCACCGCCGCTCAACTCTTCTGCTCCCGGCACAATATTTCTTTGGTCGCCGGCGAGTGCCCTTTCATGTTTTTCCCGGATCCTGCCTGGCCGCACCGGTTGCACGGATTATGCCGCAAACTGTTCTCCA
>Ga0181521_10001937_pt1 | contig 25162 bp, 20 predicted proteins | sample PEATcosm2014_Bin_32_FD_119764 | JGI IMG/M metagenome (GOLD analysis project Ga0181521, IMG submission 119764) | Peatland microbial communities from MTU Mesocosm Facility, Houghton, MI, USA - PEATcosm2014_Bin02_60_metaG | ecosystem: Environmental > Terrestrial > Soil > Wetlands > Peat | place...
AGCGATCTGCGCCGTTATGTCGTAGGTAGCAGGTGACAACCCCATAAGCCGATACTGTCCAGTGTCGTCCGTATTAGCCGCGTATCGTGTTCCCCTAGCCGTTTCCACAGCGGCGACAGCCACGTTTGGGACGACCGCGCCCGATGCATCGGTTATCGTTCCGGTGATGTTGCCTGAGGCGCCCACACCCTGCGCATCAGCAGCAGGATTCACCAATAGCAGGCACGCCGACAACAGGAAAGCGCCCGTTACCAACGTAGATTTCATAGGTCCTCCTCGTCATCCAAGACAGGGTCAGGTGTTTGTGAGTAGGCCTCTGAGGTTAATCGGGTGAAAGACTTCCATTCCCCCATCCCGGCCGCTTATCCATTCCAGCCCCCAGTAATTTTGATAGGCCATATCACATTAGAGAGACTAACGTCAACGCCAAACATGATGCGCCGCAGGATCATTCAGCCATCCGGGCTGCTATGAAATTCGGGGAGCAGATTCCAGAAATCGGAAGCCGAACGACGCTAACTTCTGGCGGTCTCCTGTTGTGTGGGATTGCCGTAGAGAACGGTTCAGCGGGGGGTAAGCACGATACGGCCGGAGATTTTTCCATGCCGCAATTGATCCAGCACCTCGTTGGCCTGAGCGAGGGGTCGAGTGACGACCTGGCAACGAACCTTTCCTGCGGAGGCCATCGCGAGGACATCTCGTAGATCCTGGCGCGTGCCCACGGCGGATGCTTGCATGTGAATTTCGCCGGCGGCCATCAGGATCGGCGGGAAGCAAATGTTTTCAGCTGGCAAACCGACAATGAGGAGAGTTCCACTCGGTCGGACGCAATAGAAGGCCACGTCGTAGGCGGCCTTTGCCGATGAAGTCACAAGGGCCACGTGTACGCCGCCCCTGCGGCGCAATCCTTTGACCACGTCGGTTGAAGCGGCGTTGATTGTGTATGACGCGCCAAGTGATTCGGCGAGGTCCAGTTTTTCCTCGGAAACATCGATCGCGGTGACCTCCGCGCCTAACGCGCGCCCAATCTGGACGGCGATGTGCCCCAGGCCTCCAATGCCAAAGATCGCCAGCCGCTGGCCACGCGAAATCTTTGCCTGCTTGAGGGCCCGATACACCGTGACGCCCGCACAGAAAAGGGGAGCAGCCTCGACGGAAGAAAGACCGTCCGGGATTCTCAGAGCGTGACTCGCCGGCGCCTTCACGAATTCCGCGTAGCCGCCATCCACCATCACACCTGTGATCTTCTGGCGTGCGCAGAGGTTCTCGTTGCCTTCGCGGCAGAATTCGCAATCGCCGCAGCTCCAGTGAAGCCACGCCACTCCGACACGGTCACCCACTTGTAAATCGCGGACTGCGGCGCCTCTCTCAACTACACGCCCGGCAATTTCGTGTCCGAGAATTAGCGGCTTCTTGACGATGCTCGCCAGTTGCGTCCAATCGCCATCGGCCACATGCAAGTCGGAATGGCATACGCCGCAGGCTTCCACTTCAATCAGGACTTCCCCGGCCTCCGGCTTCGGCCGATCGACTTCCTCGATTGCGAGTGGCGTCTTGAATTCACGCAGGATGGCGGCTCTCATTCGCGCAACCCTCGGAAATCTCAGCGCCGCCGAACGATTGGATGGAGATGGCACCGCGTTCTATGGCTGAACGCCCCGCAGGAAGAACTCGACGGCGCTGCGCACGCGCTCGCCCAAACTGTGAGGCCCCGTAAGATCGACCGCCCAACGGCGAACGATAGTGGTATAGAGTCCTTCCATGAATTCGGCAAGGTGAGCGACGGGGAAGGCGCGCGTTATCTCTCCGCGCTTCTGCCCTTCGACAAGAATTTCGCGTAACAAGCTGACCGCAATTTCCTCGGGTCGTCGCATCTCTGGCGAACGCACGGGATCCATCGCGCCCGAGAGCACCACCGCCCGCCACAACGGCCGGTCCGACTCTACCTCCCGGGCCATGCCCTGATACATCCGGCGAAGGCGCTCGGCGGTCGAAGTCTTGCTTGAGAGCTCGGTTTCGAGGTGCTCCTTGATACAGATGAACCCGCGTCTGCCCACCTCGCGCAGAACCGCGTCCTTGCTCGGGAAATATCGGAAAAAGGTCGGCTGGCTGATTTCCAAAATCTGGACGATATCATCGATCCGAGTGTTTTCGTACCCGCGCTTGCGAAACAGGCGAATCGAAGTGTCGATGATCTGCTGCCGCAGGCGAATCTTCTTGCGTTCGCGAAGGCCGGGCATTTCGTGGGTCCCTGATTCCTTGATTAGGACGGGACCTCGTCGCTTGGGCAAGCCGCCTCGATTCCGGACGGTTCCCGCGGGTGACGCTTCGTCTCGAGCGGTCTGGACACGAGCCATGATTCGACACTCTCCTGAATTGATAACGCACGCATCGGCGTATGCGCCGCGCATAACGAGAACTACTCTAACATGATAGTAGCACACGTCAATTTAAGTCATCGCGGGCGACCGTGGACTGCGCGCCACCTCCATCATCAGGCACCTTTCAGAATTTCGTGGAGCTCCGAATCCGGGTCGTTTACCACCTTGCTCGTTACATTGAAGATCATGGTTGCACGAGTCTTCGTATCGTCCTGTCACCGCGACCCGTCCGGATTCTAAGAAGAAGCTGCGTCGCAGCCTGCTGTCAGAGCGCGATGCCCCTACGGTCCAGTATTCGCTGAAAGCGATGCCCGCGCCGCGGAGGGAAAGACCAATTGATCAGAAACAGGACATGGAAGATCTTGCTAAAGCAATGGCTCGCCTGCATTTCTCGCGATGATCGCGCGCGTGGTGTCCCGAAGCCGGACGATCTCGCGCCAGTCATCGCCGGCACTTGGATCGGGCCTCAGGAGCGGCCCAAACGTCACCGTAATCCGCCCGGGCCGAGGTAGGCGCGTCCCATCGCGCAGGATGTGCCGCGCGCCGTGAATTGCCACGGGGCAAATCGGTTTCTGCGTAACGGTCGCTGCCTTGAATGCGCCCAGGTGGAACGGCCGAATCCCCACGGTCGGTGTGAACGTGCCTTCCGGATAGATCGCCACCGATTCGCCTCGCAGCAGCGCGGCATCCACTTCTTCTGCCATCTTGATGCGCTCCTGCGGATCGCTGCGGTCGAAAGCGAACTGCCCGGTCCGCCGCACGATTGTGCCGATAAATGGCATCTTCAGCACTTCGGCCTTGGACACAAACCGCACACCGTTTGGCAGCAACGCCATCGTCAAGAGAATGTCCACGTAGCTCGAATGATTCGGCGCGAAGATGCACGCTCCCGCCTGGATTGCCTCGGCGAGCGCGTCTTTTCCCTCGACCCGCACCGGGATTCCGGTAGCGATGAGCATCAGTCGCGCACCCGCGCGCGTCAGCCGGGCAGCGCGCATCCGGTCCAGGGTTGCCGCGATCATCAACCACCACAAGATCAGGCCGACTCCAAAAACCGCAAGCGCGTACGCGCCGTACAAGAACTCAACCGCGCTCTTCCCCGCGCGCTTGATCCACATCCACATTCGTGGTCCGGCGCTGCGCGCGGTCAGTCTCGCCACCTGCATCCAGGGCGGCGCGACTTTCTTCCCAAGTTTTCCATCCAGAAAAAGCTTTCGCGTCTCGCTGCGGCGCAGTTTACCGCTTGAGGTCTTGGGAATCGAACGTGGCGGAAGCAGCTCGACGGAATCCGGGGGCGCGCCCATCGCCTGGTCCACCGCGCGCGTAATTTCAGCGACGATTCGCTTCGCCTCGCCCATGTTTCGCACTTCCGCCGCGACGACAAGCCTTTCCGTCCCGCTGCGAGGGTCGGGCGCGCCGAATGCGACCACGCAACCCGCTCGCACGCCCGGCACGCGACCCGTAATCTCCTCGATCTCGTGCGGATAGAGATTGCGCCCGGCCTTGATGATCACGTCCTTGGCCCGGCCCGTGATGTAGATCTCGCCGTCGGCCAGATAAGCGCGGTCGCCTGAGTCGAGCCACCCGCCTTCGCGTATCAGCTCGAGAGTGGCCGCAGGATTCCGGTAGTAGCCGCTTGTCGCTGACGGGCTCCGGAACCATAGCCTCCCCTCGATTCGTTCTCCGGTATCCTGCCCATCAACTGTTACGATTCGCACTTCGACGTCCGGGAGCGGCCTTCCGGCGCTGACAAACTCAAGCGCCGCGGCATCGCTTCGCGCCGCCGGAATCGCGCTGCCTTCGGACTCAAAAACTTCGCGCTCGATGCGGTCCACCTTGTGGCCCGATCCCACCTTGGAGATGGATATGGCGAGCGACGCCTCGGCCAGTCCGTAGACCGGAAGAAACGCTTCGCGGCAAAAACCGTAAGGAGCAAAGCGCGCTACAAACCGCTCGATCGTGCCCGCGTGCACCGGCTCCGCGCCGTTCGGCGCCGCCCGCCACGAGCTCAGATCGAGTCCCTCGAGGTTCTTGTCCGCGATTTTTCGCACGCACAGCTCGTACGCAAAATTCGGCGCTGGGCTTATCGTCCCGCGATGACGGTGAATCGCTCGCAGCCAGCGCTCTGGCCGGCTCAGAAACGCGAGCGGCGACATCACGACGACCGGAACGCCCGAGAAGAGCGGCACGAACCAGGCTCCTATCAGTCCCATGTCGTGATAGAGCGGCAGCCAGCTCACCGCCACATCCTCCGGCTGCAAGTCCAACCCTGCGACAATCGAGCGGATATTCGCCAGCAGGTTTGCGTGCGTCAGCGTCACGCCCTTGGGATCCCCAGTCGACCCTGACGTGTACTGCAGAAACGCGATGTCTTCACCTTTGGCCTGATGCGATAGATGTTCAACGGGCCGCCACTCGGTCGAAGGTGTTGGCGCGGGAGCCGGAGCGCTGGAAAGCCTCTCGGCGTTCAAGACCCCGCGAAGCGTCGGCACCCGCGGCTGGAGCAGTCGCGCGAGTCCTTCCGCCCGCCGGAAAGTAATCATGAACCGGGATTCCGCGTTGCGCAGGATATTCGCTTGCCGCGTCGCATATTCGGCGATGCGGTCCGCCCGGAACGGTGGATAGAGCGGCACCGGAATTCCGCCGGCGAGCAGGATTCCCGCAAACACATAGAAGAATTCGGCGCACGTCGGCAGCATGAGCGCGACCGTCTGTCCGGGCTCGAGGCCCCGATGAAGCAGTTCGCCTGCGATGGAGGAGGCTCGGCTGTAGAGTTCGCCGAATGTGATCGTGCGCAGTTGTTCGTCTTCTTCGTAGAGCTGGATGTGAGCGCGAGCAGGCTCGCCGAGGCCGCGCAGCCGCAGGATTTCCGTCAGCGTTTCGGCGGCGCGGACTTGCCGATCGAAATCCGCGCGATGTTCACGTACGTGCAGTATGGGCGTCGGCGCAACGGCTGTCGCGGCCGCTTCGCGCCCCGGGGTATGTTGAATCCTTGCTCCGGTTTCCTCCCGCAGCCCCTCGTAGAGAAGCGCATCGATCAGGTCCTGAACGGTTTCGGCCTCCGCCACGATGCGGTCTGGCAAACGCACGCCGCAGGCATCGCCCAGCCGGAGCATCAACTCGACCCGCTCCAGGCTCCCGAGGCCAAGTTCACGCTCGAGGTGCGCCGCCGGGCCGCGTGCGGTCAATTCCTCCAGACCGCGCCCGGCACCCAGCTCTCCGAGGACCTCCCGCACGACCGCGAGCGCCTGCGTGGAAACAGCCGCCGCCCGATCGAGTTTTGTCCCCGTGGCGCTCATGGATAGTCGAATGACGGATTTGGCTTCGCTCCGGCGAGCCTACCACCCCACTCGATACCATTCAATCCATTTGGGTTGCGCTCTCGTTTGACCCACGCCCCGCCCGCGGTTATACTTATAATTGACTTGAATGTTTGCCGGTTTTTATTAGCGCTTCCTCTTCCGCTCCGACCGGAGCGCGGCCCAATCGTATTTTTCTGATTTTCGATTTCCTTTTTCTATTTTCTGTTTTCCGGGTGCACGACCATGGCAAATCTGACGCTTTTTGAAAAACTCGACCAGATCGAATCGCGCTACGACGAAATAACGCAGGAGATCTCCTCGCCCGAAGTCCATGCCGATTCGGCGCGCTACCAGAAGCTCGCAAAGACGCACTCGGAATTGGGCGAGATCGTCGCCAAGTATCGCGAGTGGAAGGAAATCGAAAAGGGTTTGACGGGCGCGAGGGAGTTGCTTGCCGAAACCGGCGATGCCGAGATGAAACAGATGGCGTACGAGGAAGAGCGCGTGCTCAATGAACGCCGCGAAATCGTCGAGCGCGAACTGAGATTCCTCCTTGTTCCAAAGGACCCCAACGACGAAAAGAACGTCATCGTCGAAATCCGCGCCGGCACGGGCGGCGACGAAGCGTCTCTCTTCGCCGGCGAGCTCTTTCGGATGTATTCGCGTTACGCTGAATCGCAGGGCTGGCGCGTCGAAGTTCTCGAGAGCTCGGCGTCGTCCATCGGCGGCGTGAAGGAAATCGTCGCCGCCATTCAGGGGAACAAGGTCTACTCGAAGCTGAAATACGAAAGCGGCGTGCATCGCGTCCAGCGCGTTCCCGCCACCGAGCAGCAGGGCCGCATTCACACTTCCGCCGCGACCGTCGCCGTCCTACCGGAGGCGGACGAGATCGACATCAAGATCGAGCCCAAAGATTTGCGCATCGACACGTTCTGCTCCTCGGGCCCCGGCGGCCAGTCCGTCAACACCACCTACTCCGCCGTGCGCATCACGCACATTCCGAGTGGCCTCGTCGTTTCGCAGCAGGACGAAAAGTCGCAGATCAAGAACCGCGCGAAGGCCATGCGCGTCCTCCGCGCCCGGCTTTACGAACAGGAGCAGGCCAAGCAGCACGAAGCCATTGCCGCCGAGCGCCGCGGCCAGATCAAGACCGGCGACCGCTCCGAAAAAATTCGGACCTACAACTACCCGCAGAACCGCGTCACCGACCATCGCATCAATTTCACACTCCATCAGCTCACCGAAGTGATGGACGGCAAGCTCGGCCCGCTCGTTGACGCGCTTGTTACCCACTTTGAATCCGAGCGCCTGAAGCAGGAACTCGTCGAAGCATGACAACCCCGCAGCGTCGTCATCCTGAGGAAGCGAAGCGACCGAAGGATCTCTCTTCGCTGTTGCAGACAACCGATTTTGCGTCTATGGACGTTCGCACAGCCTTGAAAGAAGGCATCGCCCGCTTGCGCGCGGCGCAAGTTCCCTCCCACACGCTCGCCGCGGAGCTTCTGCTGCTGCATGCGCTCGGACGCGATCGCGCTTGGCTCTATTCCCACGCCGAAACGCCGCTCGATCCGGATGCCTCGAGCAAGTATTTCGCGCTCGTCGCCCGCCGAGCCGCGGGCGAACCGACGCAGTACCTCACGGGCAAGCAGGAATTCTGGGGCCTCGAATTCGAAGTGACTCCAGCAGTGCTCATCCCGCGCCCGGAAACGGAACACGTCGTCGAAGTTGCGCTCGAGCGGTTGGGCGCGCGCGGCATCAAGATCGATCTCAAAACCGGCGCTCCTAGCCCGCAATTGCGCATCGTCGACGTCGGCACCGGATCGGGCTGCCTCGCCGTGGCTCTCGCGCATGAACTGCCGCACGCCGAAGTCTTCACGACGGATATCTCCGCAAGCGCCATTGAGGTTGCTCGCCGCAATGCCGCCCGCCACGCCGTTGCTGATCGCATTCATTTCCTGCGAACAGACTTGCTTGACGCTGTTTGTCTCTCGCCACTAGCCACTAGCCACTCGCCACTGCCTTTCGATCTCATCGTGAGCAATCCGCCTTACGTCGCATGCAAGGAAGCCGCTTCGCTTCCCCGGGAAGTCATCGAACATGAGCCGGAAACAGCTCTCTTCGGCGGGCCCACGGGGGTTGAGATCTACGCGCGGTTGATTGAGCAGGCAGCCACCCTGCTTCGCCCGGGCGGGAATCTCGTCGTCGAACTCGGCTACGGCGCAGCGGACCGTGTCCGCGCGATTCTTGCGGCGCAACCCGGCTGGGCCAACATCTGCATCACGAATGATCTCGCCGGCATCCCGCGCGTCCTTGCCGCCGAGCGCGTGTGACCCGCCTGGCGTCGGCCCGCTTGCCGCCAAAAGTCCACATAACCTCGTCCTTGCAATCCGCCTCCCTTCTGCTAGCGTAAATTGGAAGCTATTGGAAACTATGGAACGCAAAGATAGAGACAGAGGCCGAGCATCAGGACCCCGCCCGGAGGCGCGGCGGGCGATCCCCCAGGTCTGTCCGGATGCCGACCCGCAGCGCGCAGCGACCCGCGAATGCCTCAATTCCAAATCGCTACACTGTCGGGTAGGAACCCCTCTAACCCATTGCAAACAAAGCTCGGCGTGGCATTCGAATCGCTACACATTCAGCCCCCTGAACCGCGGCTTTTCGCCGCCCTGGAAGTTCGCATTTCATTCGCCCGTAGAGGTATATTGACGCCATGCCCCGGCTCGCCCACTTTCGCGCCAAACATGATTCGCCGCCCGCCGAGGCGCCGGACTCCTCCGCCGCAATCCTGCACGTCGATATGGACGCGTTCTTCGTCTCCGTCGAGCTTCTCGCGCGCCCCGAATTGAAAGGCCTCCCCGTTGTCGTCGGCGGGCGGCGCGACCAGCGCGGCGTGGTCACCTCGGCGAGCTACGAAGCGCGTCGTTTCGGCGTGCAGTCCGCCATGCCGCTCCGCACTGCCGCGAAGCTCTGTCCCCAGGCCGTTTTCCTCGACGGCCACCACGGCCTTTACGGTCAATGGAGCGATCGCGTCGCGGCAATCCTTGCCAAGTATTCTCCGGTGGTCGAAATGGCTTCGATCGACGAAGCCTATCTCGACCTCACGGGCACCGGGCGCCTCCTTGGCCCTCCGCTCGCCGCCGCGCACAAGCTGCTGCGCGAGATCACCACGACCACGGGGCTGCCTTGCTCCGGCGGCCTCGGCAATACGCGCCTGGTTGCAAAAGTCGCGAGCGATCAGGCCAAACCGCGGGGACTCGTCTGGGTCCCACCCGGCGCCGAAGCCACTTTTCTCGCGCCGCTGGCCGTCCGCAGAATCCCCGGCATCGGCCGGGTCACGGAGGCGGCGCTGAAAGCGATTGGCATCGAGACCCTCGCGCAGCTCCAGACGATGTCCCTCGAACGCCTCGAAGAAACGTTCGGCCGCTGGGGTACGGCGCTCCATCGCAAGGCGCGGGGAATCGACTCGTACGAATTCTTCATCGACGCCGAGCCGAAATCGCTCTCGCACAACCAAACGTTCGGCCAGGACACGAATGACCGGGAGCTTTTGCATTCGACTCTCAGCTATCTTTGTCAGAAGGCATCAAAGCGCCTTCGTGACGCCGGCCTTCACGCTCGTACCGTGACGCTCACGCTGCGCTTTGCCGATTTCACCACGATCACGCGGAATCAGACGCTTGCTGAACCCTCCGACCTCGACGCCGTATTTCTGAAAGCGATTGGCGATCTCTTCTCGCGCGCCTGGAACGGCTCGGCCGTGCTGCGCCTCGTGGGCGTTGCGCTCTCTTCTTTCTCCGCGGGATCGGGCCAGCTTGACCTTCTTGATCCGGGCCGGCGCGAGAAACTCGAACGCCTCGCGCGAGCGACTGACCGCTTGCGCGACAGGTTCGGATTCTCGAAGCTCCAGCTCGGCGGCTCGCTCGCGAATAGCGACCGCCTTGATGAGTGGCGGTGGCGACAATGAACGATGCGCGCGCGCTTGCCGAACACATCTGCCGCACGCTGCGAGGTGCGGGCCACCAGGCCTACCTCGTCGGGGGGTGTGTGCGCGACATTCTGCTCGAGCGCGAGCCCGCCGACTACGACGTGGCCACGGACGCGACGCCGGACCGCGTTCAGCAGCTCTTTCCACACAGCCTCGCCGTGGGCGCCCAGTTCGGCGTGATCATCGTTACGGGAGATTCGGGCGGGAGCGATTCCGCGCAGGTCGAAGTCGCAACCTTCCGCTCGGATATCGGTTATTCCGACGGCCGCCATCCGGACCGAGTGGTCTACACGACTTCGCCGCAGGAAGATGTCAAACGCCGCGATTTCACGATCAACGCCCTGCTTCTCGATCCTGAAACCAACGAAGTACTCGACTTCGTCAATGGACGCAGCGACCTCACCGCCGGAATCATCCGCGCCATCGGCCGGCCCGCGGACCGTTTCAGCGAAGACAAACTGCGCATGGCTCGCGCCGTGCGTTTCGCCGCACGCTTCCGTTACGCAATCGAGGCGGCCACTTTTGGCGCCATCGTCAAGCTGGCTCCGGAAATTCGCCAGGTTTCTGCGGAGCGGATTCGCGACGAGCTCACCAAGCTGCTCACCGAAGGTGCCGCGCGGCGCGGCTTCGAGCTTCTCGATGAGAGCCGCCTTCTCCCGGAGCTCCTCCCGGAAATTGCGCGTATGAAGGGCGTCGAGCAACCACCCCAGTTTCATCCCGAAGGCGACGTCTGGACGCACACGCTCCTCATGCTCGAAAAGCTTCAGCCCGGCTGTTCGCCGACGCTCGCCTGGGGCGTCCTGCTCCACGATGTTGGCAAGCCACCGACGTTCACGCCCCCGTCCGGTCCAAACGGCCGCATCCGGTTCGACGAGCACGTCGAAGTCGGCACGCGCATGGCCGAGGAGATTTGCCACCGGCTTCGATTCTCGAACGAGGACACCGGCCAGATCGCTGCGCTCGTCGCGAACCATCTGCGGTTCAAGGATGCCCCGCAGATGAAGCCTGCGACCCTCAAGCGCTTCGTGCGGCTCGACCGGTTCGAGGAGCACCTCGAACTGCACCGTCTCGACTGCTCCTCAAGCCACGATCATCTCGACAACTACGAGTTCGTCCGCGGCTTCCTCGCCGAAACCCCGCCCGAGCAGGTCCGGCCGCCGCGACTTCTAACGGGCGAGGACCTGATCGCGCTTGGCTTCAGGCCTGGCCCGCCGTTCAAAGCGATCCTGGAGGCGGTTGAGGAAGCCCAGCTTAATGGTAAGATCAGCACTCGGGAGGAGGCCCTGCGTCTTGTGGGAGAGTCGTTCGGTCCGTTCTCAATTAACAACTAAGTCCTTGTTTCACAATTGATTAAGGATCATTTGATTCGGGGTCCCTGGACAACATAAATGGAGATGGGCCCTTGCAATTGCTAGTTTAGCGTAATATACTCACATCTGTTTATATTGAGGCACGAAAAAACGTCGGTGCTTTCTTGGTCGAATTGCATCTAACTCCTAGACGGCCGATTAGACTGTCGTACCTGCTCGGTCGCTTTATTCGAACTTGGGTGCCCAGGGGGGCAAAATGACCAAACCAACGAGGGTTGTTCCCGCGGAACTTGCCATTCTTCCCGTGCGAGACACGGTGCTGTTTCCAGGCGCCGTAATGCCTTTACCGGTCGGCCGCGAGAGTTCTTTGGCGCTGCTGGACTCTCTAGAGGGTCCGGAAAAGCTTCTCGGCGTCGTCGCGCAGCTCGATCCAAGGGTTGAGGTGCCGACTGGCACGGACCTGCACAGCGTCGGAACCCTGGCGAAGGTTCACAAGATGGTGCGGATGCCCAACGGCAACGTTGTGGCATTCCTGGAAGGGCTCGACCGCCTTCGCGTCGTGGAAGTGGTCGGGCTGACGCCGTTTTTGCGGGCCCGGGTGGAGATGCAGGCGGAGGCCGAAGGTGAGCGCGACGCAGAATTGACCGCGCTCGAGCGCAACGTTCAGGAATTATTTCGCGAGGTCGTCGCTCGCTCTCCGCAGCTATCCGACGACCTCCAGACGGAAGCCATGAACATCGAATCGCCGGCGCGCCTCGCGGATTTCGTGGCGTCGACACTTCCGTCGCTCAACACAATGGTGCGCCAGGAGCTGCTTGAGACATTCAATGTCCGCAAGCGCCTGGAAACGCTGGTTAACGAGCTCTCAAAAGAAAAAGAAGTTCTCGAGCTGCGCAACAAGATTCACGACCAGGTTCAGGAGCAAGTGAACCAGAGCCAGCGTGAGTTCCTGCTGCGCGAGCAGATGAAGGCGATTCAGAAGGAACTCGGAGAATCCGAAGACGGCCAGTCAGAGGTCGAAGAGCTCCGCAAGAAGGTCGAAGAGTCGGGGATGTCCGCCGAGGCGAAGAAGGAGTGCGAGCGCGAGCTCAAGCGGCTCGCGAAGATGACTCCGGCTTCTGCCGAGTACATGGTCTCGCGGACGTACCTCGAGTGGATGACCTCGTTGCCGTGGAACAAGACATCTGGCACCGGCGAAGACCAGATCGACATCGCGAAGGCGCAGGAGATCCTCGACGAAGATCACTACGACCTCGAGAAGGTCAAGCAGCGCATTCTGGATTATCTCGCGGTGAAAAAGCTGCAGCCCGGAATGAAGGGCCCGATCCTTTGCTTCGTCGGGCCTCCCGGCGTGGGCAAAACCTCGCTTGGAAAATCGATTGCCCGGGCAATGGGGCGGAAGTTCGTCCGCCTGTCTCTCGGCGGCATGCACGATGAAGCGGAACTCCGCGGTCACCGGCGTACCTACATCGGTGCGCTGCCGGGCCAGATCATTCAGGGCATCCGCCGCGCCGAGACCATGGACCCAGTCCTGATGCTGGACGAGGTCGACAAGCTCGGTCGCGATTTCCGCGGCGATCCCGCGGCGGCGCTGATGGAAGTGCTCGATCCGGAGCAGAACTGCACGTTCCGGGATCACTATCTTGACGTGCCGTTTGATCTCTCGAAGGTCCTCTTCGTGATGACCGCGAACTGGCTCGATCCGATTCCGGAGCCGCTGCGTGACCGCATGGAGATTCTCGAACTCCCCGGCTATACCGAGGAAGAGAAGGTCCATATCGCGAAGCGTTTCCTGATCCCGCGCCAGACAAAGGAACACGGAATTACTCTCACCGAGCAGATCGAGTTCACCGACGAATCGCTGCACGACCTGATTCATCACTACACGCGGGAAGCGGGCGTACGGAACCTCGAACGCGAGATCGCGACGCTCGTGCGAAAGCAGGCGCGGCGCATGGCGGAAGGCAAGACGGAGAAACTCGTCGTCACGCTGGACGTGATTCGCGAGGTGCTCGGCATTCCGAAGTTCCGCCTCGAGAAGGAAGTCGAGGAGCGCGTCAAGAAGCCCGGCGTTTCGGTTGGACTTGTCTGGACGCCCGTGGGCGGCGACATCGTGTTCATCGAAGCGAGCAAGATGCGCGGCGGGAAGCAGTTCACCATGACCGGGCATCTTGGCGAAGTGATGCAGGAGTCCATGCGGGCCGCGTTGAGCTGGGTCCGGTCGAACTCCGATCGCTACGGGATCGATCCGGACTTCTTCCGCAAGCTCGACCTGCACGTCCACGTTCCGTCGGGAGCAATTCCGAAGGACGGGCCGTCGGCGGGCATTGCGATGGTCACGGCGCTCGTCAGCCTGCTCACCGGACGTCCGGTCCGGCCGCAGGTGGCGATGACCGGAGAAATCTCGCTCTCGGGGATCGTGCTTCCGATCGGCGGCGTGAAGGAGAAAGTGCTCGGCGCCAAGCGTGCCGGGATTCGCGAGGTCATTCTGCCCTCGGAGAACGAGCCGAACGTGCAGGAAGACCTGCAACCGGAGATGCTCGAAGGAATCCAGATTCACTTCGTGCGAACGGTCGAGCAGGCTCTCGAAATCGCTCTCGGCAAGTTCGAAAAGCCGGTGCGCTCGATCACGGGAGGATCTCACGGCGAAGATCGCCCCATCGCGGGCCCGCTACACTAATCAGACAAAGCCGAACGAGTAAGAACGGAAAAGGCCCGGGGATTTCTTCCCGGGCCTTTTCTCTTGAGCGCACGCAAATGGCTTTCTTCTTGCCGTGCGCGGCGCATTCGCGTACCTACTGGGTAGCCACGACGTGCGCATCTTTCGCCGTGGAATCTCCGATGCCCTATCGCCCCCGAGAACTGGTCGTCCGTGCGCGGGAAGCCGCGGTGCTGCTGCTCGCGACGCTCGATCGCAACGAAATGGTTGCGCGCTTCCTCGATCTCTACGCGGCCGAGCATCGCCGGCCGGGCCGCGCCGACCATCCAGCGTTCTATCGCGAACAGCTCGCCACGGTTCGCCGCGAATCGATTCTGGCGATGGTGCTGCGCATTGAGGCGGCGCTGCCGGCCCGGCTGAAGGTAAGCGTCACGGTACATAGCGCGAGGCGTCCCCGGAAGGCGAAGAAAGGGAACCGGGGGAAGACCAGGGCAACGAAGAAGGCCTCGCTGGAACTTGCGATTCCTTTTCTCGATCTGTTCCGCGAGGAGTTTTTCGTCGCGCTGGGGCAGTCGCTCGACTGGAACGACGACGATGCTCAGAGATTCTGGCGCGATCTCGAGCTTTACGGGCAACTCAACGAACGTGCGCCCCGACGTCCTACCGGGCATGCGTCGCGGATTGTCGCTTCGGGGCCCTTCGTCGATCGCGTGGCGATGCTGCTTGACCCTTCGTTGATGGAACAGGCGAGACGCGCGGCTGGAAAATTTCAGCTCGAGATCGACGCCGCCGCGGACCGCGTGCTGCGAAAGGTTTTCTCCCGCCGCCGCGCGAACTGACCGGCGGCTAACTTCTGCCCGCTTAGGGCCGCGCTTCAAGCACGATGTTAAAAGGCGTTTGTGCGGCCCGGCGCACGCGCGTGAATCCGGCCGTCTTCAGAATCTTCGTTAGGCGCCCTTCTCCCGCTTGTGCGCCGAGTCCCAGCCCCACTTCCTGCGCGAGTGACGCGGGCGTGCACAGCATCGTTGATGCGCCGTAGAACACGCGCCCGATGGGGTTGAGGTTGTCCTCGAGCTTGTCGTGCGCGAAAGGCTCGACGATCATCCAAGCGCCGTTCGCGTCCAATGTGCTCAGCACGTGCCGGGCGGCGCCTTCCGGGTCGCCCATGTCGTGCAGGCAATCGAAGAAGGTCACGAGCTGGTACCCCTGGCCCAGATAGTCCTTCGCCTTTGCAATTTCGAACGTCACGCGATCCGACACACCCGCCTTCGCCGCAGCCTCGCGCGCCAGCCGGATTGATTCCGGATGGTAATCAAAGCCGGCGAACGTGGATTTCGGATACGCCTGGGCCATCAGAACTGTCGAAGTGCCCAAGCCGCAGCCGACGTCCGCAACGCGTGCCCCGGCTTTCAACTTTGCCTCTGTGTCCCCCAGCGAAGGGATCCACGAGCTGATCAGATTCGCGCGATAATTCGGACGGAAAAAGCGCTCGGTGCCGGTAAACAACGCGGCGTCGTGCTCGTGCCAGCCGACACCCTTGCCTGTGAGGAACGCCTCGCTGATTTTCGGCTCGTCTTTTATGCAGGCGGCCACAGCCTGAAAAAAACCGGGGAGAAACACAGGGCTCAGTTCGTCGGCAAGCGCCATCGCCTGCTCGGGTGGCAATGTGTATTTTCCCGTCGCCGCGTCATAGATCACGAACCCGCCGGCGGCCTGCGCCGCAAGCCATTCGCGGACATAGCGCTCCGTCGTCTTTGTTTTCGCGGCGAGGTCGGCGGAAGTCATCGGACCCGCTCCCGCCATCGCCTTGTACAACCCAAGTTTGTCGCCGACGAGGATGAGCGCGGCATTCATGGCCGCTCCCATTTCCCCCACGGCCTTCATCACGAATTCGTGCAATTTCGCTTCGTTAATCGGCTGCGCAGAAGCGGACATGGACACACCTCCTGATTCGCCGGGCTGGAAAAAGGCCGTAGGAATGGCGCCGATTCTACCTGTGCGAATCGGGCACGTCAATACTCGCCGGGCTGCAACTCCGCGGTGTATTTTGCTATTCTCGCGCCGGTGCTCGACATCTTCTACATTCTCGTGATCCTGCAGATCGCCCTCGGGTTCTACTCCTTGTGGGAAGGCTACCGGTGGGCTCACATGGTCCGGCAACGGCTCTCCTCGCATGCCGGGTTCTACACGCCGCTCGTGGCCGTGATCTGCCCGTGCAAGGGCACCGAGCCGGGTCTCGAAGAGAATCTCATGGCGCTCGCCCATTTCGACTATCCGAATTACGAGGTCTACTTTTCGCTCGCGACCAGCCTCGATCCCGCCCTGAAGATCATCGAACGCGTGAAGGCTACGAGCGAGCGCGTGCGCATCGTGATCGCCGGCCCTCCCGAAGATCGTGGCGAGAAAGTGCACAATCTCCTCCGGGCCGTCGAGGCCGTGCCGGAGAGATTTGAGGTCTTTGTTTTCACGGACTCGGATGCGCGCCTGCCGCGTGCGTGGCTCGGCAAACTCGTCCTGCCCTTGCACGATCCGCGCATCGGCGCATCGACCACGTATCGCTGGGTGATGCCGAGCGGAAAATTTGGCACCGGGGCGTTTGCGAGCGCTCTCGCGTCCACGTGGAACGCTGCGGTTGCCACGATGCTCGGACGCGCGCGGGAGAACTTCTGCTGGGGCGGCGGCACGGCGATACGGCGCAAGACTTTCGACGCTGTCCACGTGCCCGCGGCGTGGAGCGGCGCCGTCAGCGATGATCTCGCCATGACGTGCGCTCTCGAGGAAGCGGGCAAACCGATCACCTTCTGCCCGGAATGTCTCGCTCCGACCCTGCATCCGTGGACTGGCTCGGACCTGCTTGAGTTCACGAACCGCCAAATTGTGATCACGCGGGTCTATTCGCCCCGCCGATGGGCGCTGGGCGCCGCGGCACATTGGAGCTATTCGCTCACGCTGGTCTACGCGGCGATCTCCATCCTAGTCGCCATGATGGCCGGCGACCCGTGGATGCAGCTCCTGCTGATGGCGCTGGTGATCCCCCTGCTTGCCGCGACGAAAGGGGCGATGCGGACGATGGCCGTCGGCGACCTGCTGCCGGCGTGGAAGGCTCAACTCCACGAATGGAGCTGGGTCTGGGCGGTTCTTGCCCCCGTCGTGCCTTTTCTGTTTAGCTGGAATTTTGTCATCTCGCTCTTGACGAGGCGCATCCGCTGGCGGAATATCCGCTATGAATTAGTCTCTCCCAGCGTCACGCACATCCTGAAGCGCTAGCGCCCGGTTTTGATGTAATCTTTCGCCGGATTCCACGTAATAACGGGAAGAGCGCAGCTCCAATCACAGCCCGGAGGAAATGACATGGCCAGCCCCACGATTGCGTCGGCCGAAACGGCGGAACGGACGAATTCTTTCTCGCGAATGTTCGGTGTGTTGTTCAGTCCTAAAGAGACTTTCCAATCCATTGCTCGCCGGCCCACGTGGATCATTCCGATCATTCTCCTCTGCATCGTGGAGCTCGTGGTCGTCGGCGTGTACGGCCATCGCGTAGGTTGGCGCAGCATTATCGAAAAGCAGATGGCGAACAGTGCTCGTTTCCAGGAACTGTCAGCCTCGCAACAGGAACAAAACATTGAGGTGGCCCAGAAAATTGCGCCGGACGTTGCCTATGCGGAAGTGATCATTGGACCATTTCTGGCGGCTGTCTTGTTTGCGGGGATATTTTGGCTGATCTTCAACATGGCGGTCGGCGCGAAAATTAACTACCGCACATGCCTCGCGGTAGTTTCTTACAGCCTGGTTCCGGGAATCCTCGGGGGCCTTCTGGGAGTACTGATCCTGTTCCTAAAAGACCCATCGACGGTGGACTTGCAGCATCTGGTTGCGTCAAATGCCGGGGCGTTGCTCTCGAGCGATTCTTCCAAGTGGTTGCTCGCGCTGCTCCGGTTCGTCGATCTATTTCTGTTTTGGGAGATGATCCTATTGGCGATGGGATTCAGCGCGGCCGCGCCGAAGAAGGTTTCGTTCGCAAGCGCATTCGCGTGGATTCTGGGTCTCTGGGTCGTCGGTGCCGCCATCACGGCCGGTCTTACGGCGGCCTTCTCCTGATAAACTCCATCGGATGGGTTTTCATTTCGAGGTTCTCGCGACCGATCCGACGGGTGCGCGGCTGGGGCGTCTTACGACGCCCCACGGCGTGATCGAAACGCCGGCGTTCATGCCGGTCGGCACGGCCGCCACCGTAAAAGGCCAAACGCAGCAGGACCTCGAAGACCTCGGCGTCCAGATTCTCCTCGCCAATACTTACCATCTGTATCTTCGCCCGGGCCACGAACTCGTCCGCCGCATGGGCGGCCTTCATCAGTTCATGTCGTGGCCGCACCCGATCCTTACCGACTCCGGCGGCTTTCAAGTGTTCAGCTTGAGCGATCTCCGCAAAGTGAGGGACGACGGAGTCACCTTCCGCTCTCACCTCGACGGATCGGAGCACTTTCTTTCGCCGGAGAAAGCGCTTGAAATCCAGATCGCCCTCGGCGCGGATATCGTCATGGTGCTCGACGAGTGCATCGAGGCGCCCGCGAAGCCGCCGCGCGCACGCGAAGCCGCCGCGCGCACGATCGATTGGGCGCGCCGCTCGCGCGATTACTTTCGACAGCACGGCGATCCCGAGCGCCAGATGTTGTTCGGTATCGTGCAGGGCGCCACGCATGCGGCTCTGCGCCGGGAGAGCGCAGACGCCCTTGTCGATCTTGATTTCCCCGGTTATGCGATCGGAGGTCTCGCGGTCGGAGAAGCTCACGGTCTCACCTGCGAGATGACGCAAGTGGCAACGTCGCGCCTTCCCGTCGATCGCCCGCGCTACCTTATGGGAGTTGGTAAACCCGAGCAGATTCCCGACTACGTCGCGCTCGGCGTGGACATGATGGACTGCGTCCTGCCCACTCGCAGCGCGCGCCACGGATGTCTCTTCACTTCGCAGGGGCGCCTGCTTATTCGCAACGCGCAGTACGCGAATGACTCGCGCCCCATCGACGAAGCCTGCGGGTGCTCCGTTTGCCGGCGGTATTCCCGTGCATATTTGCGGCACCTTTATTCCACGGGAGAGTTCCTTTCTCTCATCCTGAACACCCACCACAACATCCACTTTTACCTTGACATCATGCGGGAAATTCGCGAGGCTATCCGTTTTGGAAAGCTCGAAAGTTTCCGCTCTGACCTTCAGGCACGCCTCCAATAGGCAAACCCAAGCGGGCGCTGGGTGGGTAAAGGGCGGGACCGGCATCTCTGGGGAATGTAACCCGCTGGCCTCGGCGGGCGTGTTCGGCGCGGCGGAAAAGGCGTGACGATCGTGACATCCGGCATGATGATTCCAGGACAGTTGGTCTTTATGGCGCAAGCCTCGCAGCCGGGCGGCATTGCGCTTTTCCTCCCGTTGGTCCTCATCATGGTGATCTTCTACTTCTTGATGATCCTCCCCGCACAGCGCCGCCAGAAGAAAGTCTCCCAAATGCTGAAGGAACTGAAGAACGGTGATAAGGTGATCACCAATGGCGGCATCTATGGGACGATCGTGGGCCTCGAGGACGATTCCGTGCAACTGCGCATCGCCGAGCAGGTGAAGATCAAGATTTCGCGCAGCGCCATCGCGGGACTCCAGGCGGAAAACAAGGAGAGTTAGCAGCCCGCATGAGTTCCCAGCTCAAGTGGAAGTTCGTTTTCATCCTGGCATTCATCCTCTTATGTATTTTCGGCATTGTGGGAATGCCGGAGTTTCCGACCTCGGGTACGCAGGTAAAGCAGAATCTTGCGAATCGCATCAAGCTCGGCCTCGATCTGAAGGGCGGCAGCCACCTCGTCTTGCAGGTGCAGCTCGAGGAGGCTATCGGCCAGCGGTGCGACACGGCAATCGACGACCTCAAGAGGCAGCTCCACGACAAGAACATCGGCTTTGGCGAAATCCGCCGCGTAGACGATACGCACATCCTGGTGCGCGATGTCGATCCGGCGACTTCCGGACAGCTCCGCGATCTCGTCAACAATCAATTCACGGATTGGATCATGTCCCCGGCTGCGGGAGAGACGAACGGCTATCTGCTGGTCATGAAAGCGTCCGTGGTCGCTGACGTGCGCAAGCAGACTATGGATCAGGCGCTTGAAACCATCACGCGCCGTATCAACGGCCTCGGCCTCACCGAGCCAACGATCGCCTTCACTGGACGCGGCGACGATGAAATTCTGGTCCAGCTTCCCGGCGAGGACGACCCCACGCGCGCCAAGGCCGTGATTCAAGCCGGCGGCCAGCTCGCGTTGCAGCGTGTCGCGGACGATCAGCCTTATCCTTCAGAGGCCGCCGCGCTCGCCGCTCACGGTGGCGTTTTGCCTCCCGGAACCGTGATCGTATCCGGCAAGCCGGAAACCAGCTCACCGCAGGCGGGAGAGCAAATTTTCTGGCTTCTCGATCGTTCTCCCATCGTCACCGGCCAGGATCTAAAGGGCGCGGACCCGGAACCGAGCACCGATTCGCCCGGACAATTCGACGTCCTTTTCCACCTGTCCTCCTCCGCGGCGGCGCGCTTCGGCCCGTTCACGGAAGCTAACATCCAGCACCGCATGGCCATCGTTCTGGACCATCAAGTCTACAGCGCACCCGTAATCCAGAGCCGCATCGACGACAACGGCCGCATCACGGGCAATTTCAGCCAGGATTCGGCAAGGGATTTGGCGCTGGTGCTCCGCGCCGGGGCCTTGCCCGCTTCGATCAAGTATTTGGAGGAGCGGACCGTCGGCCCTTCTCTTGGCGCGGACTCGATTCGCGAAGGCGTGCGCGCCTCTGTCGGCAGCCTGATCGTCGTGATGATTTTTCTTGTGATCTATTACCACCTGAGCGGTGTCAATGCTGTTGTGGCTCTGATTCTGAACCTGCTGATCCTCGTCGCGTTTATGGCCTATGCCGGCGCAGTACTCACATTACCCGGCATCGCCGGCGTCGTCCTGACGATCGGTATGGGCGTGGATTCCAACGTGCTCGTGTTTGAGCGCATTCGCGAGGAGCTGCGAGGTGGCAAGGCTCCGGCGTCGGCGGTGGATGTGGGCTTCGCCCGTGCGTTCCTGACAATCATTGACACCCACATTACGACGCTGGTATCGGCCGCTTTCCTCTTCCTGTTTGGAACCGGGCCGGTGAAGGGCTTTGCGATCACGCTGACGATTGGCTTGTTGGCAAATCTGTTTACGTCGATTTACGTTTCGCGGGCAATTTTTGATCTGCACGTGTCCCGGATGGACCGGCAGGCGGCTCTGAGCATTTAGGCTTTCTGGCGGCTGAAAACGCGCCGGGAACAAACCCGCGCGCGTTGGTGTCAAATAGAGGACGGATAGGACTCGGCGATGGAATTCTTTCACGGGGTCAACGTTGACTGGATGGGGAAGGCGAAGTACTTCGTCTCCGTCTCCGTGATCCTACTGGTTATCGGCTGGGTCTCCGTGGCGCGAAACCACTGGTCCTTGCAATACGGAATTGATTTCCGGGGCGGCACGCTGGTGTACGTGCGATTCTCCGGCGCTCCCCCCATCGACAAGATTCGCAAGGGTCTTGCAGACGCCGGGTTGGGAAACAGCACGATTCAGCAAATCAGCGATATCTCCAATGCCGGTTCGAAAAACGACGTGGTGATCGGTCTCGAGCAAAAGACGCAGGGGGACGAGTCCCTGGACGCGGGCAAGCAGGCCATCGTAGACATTCTTCAGAAGACCTTCGGCACGGAGTCCAGCGGCAAACCGGACTTCAATTCAGCGGCTGTCTCCGCCCTGGCGGCGTACCTGACGCAGAAAGACCCGCTGGCGCTCGGCACGAGCGCGGGGGATCGTTACAACCGGTTGGCCCAGAGTCTCACCGACGCGCGCGACAAGGATTACGGCGGGATCGTGACCAACTTCGACGAGATGAAGAGCGCTGATGGCGCGACGCCCGCGGTTTTGAGCGCTCTCTCCAGTGGCTTCTCGCTGGGGAACTTTACGATTCGCAATGTGGAGATTGTCGGCCCCAAGGTCGGGGCTCAGCTCCGCACTCAGGCCTTCCGGGCAACAATGTATGCGCTTCTGGGCATGTTGGTGTATATTGCGTTTCGCTTTGAGTGGGTATACGGGGCCGCAGCTGTTATCGCCGTCTTCCACGACGTGCTGATCACACTCGGTTTCTTCTCGCTCTTCCATTATGAGATTTCGCTGACTGTGATTGCGGCATTGCTGACTCTGGTCGGCTACTCGATGAACGATACGATTGTCATTTTCGACCGTGTGCGGGAGAATCTCCGGCTCATGCGCCGCGAGTCTTTTACGGAGATCGTGAACAAGTCCATCAATCAGACGCTCTCCCGTACCATCTTGACTAGCGGATTGACCTTCCTCACCGTTTTGGTACTGTACTTGATGGGTGGCGAGGTTCTCCGCGCGTTCTCTTTTGCCATGGTAGTCGGTGTTGTGGTAGGAACGTACTCGAGTTTTGGGATTGCAGCACCCATCGTAGTTGTTTGGAGCAAGTACACGGGCGGTAAGGGAGTGGCCGTCCGCGCCGGATCCGCAGCCGAGAAGCGCGTGGTGGCAACCGCAAGGAGATAGCATCATGTTCGATCAACTCGTTGTATCCGGCGCCAGCAACAAGACGCACAAGTCTTGGACTGTGACGCTCTCGGCGATCGTCCAACTTGGAATACTTGGCGTCCTGATCTTGATCCCGCTGATCTACACGGAGGCCCTGCCCAAGGAGTTGACCTCGATGTTCCTGGTTGCTCCCGCCCCGCCTCCGCCGCCGCCGCCGCCGGCTACCATCGTGAAGACCATAAGACCCAAGTTTATACAGCCGCAGAGGATGGTGGCTCCTACGGTGATCCCCAAGAAGGTCGAAATCATCAAGGACGAGGCGCCGGATGTGGGCGCGGGCGGATTGGGAGTCGCCGGCGGCGTGGCTGGCGGCGTCCTGGGCGGAATCATCAGCAGTGGAGCTCCGCCTCCGCCGAAGCCGCCTACTCCAACCCGGATTACGATCGGTGGCAACGTGCAGCAGGCTAAGGCCATCGAAAGGACGCAGCCTCAGTATCCGGCAATTGCCAAGGCCGCGCACGTACAGGGAACGGTCGTTTTGCACGCCATTATCGCGAAGGATGGCACTGTGCAGCAATTGCAGCTGATGTCTGGTCCTCCGCTGCTGGTGAACGCGGCAATGGAAGCGGTGCGCCAGTGGCGTTATCAGCCCACGCTGCTCAATGGCGAGCCCGTTGAAGTGGATACCACGATTCAGGTTGTGTTTTCGCTGGGCGGTTAGGCAGGGCCGGACCTGCTCGCGGGTTCGGATCGCAGGGATGGGGATTTGCGACCGGCAGAATCTTACTGCCGTGATCGATTGGCAGGAACGGAGGAGGGTGCAACGCTATGCTTGCGAATTTAGTGTGGGCTAGTTTGATGATGTTGCAGGATCAGGGCGGCAGCGAAGCCGCCGGGGGCATGAGCTGGAATTTGATCGACATGTGGCACAGCATGGGCTACCCGGCTAAAACCGTCGTCGTCATTTTGTTCATCATGTCCGCGTGGTCGGTGGGCATCATGATCGACCGGGCATTGATGTATAGCGCCGCCCGGAAGCAGTCGCGTGTGTTCGTACAGCAGGTAGCCGGCGCGCTCAAGGATAACAAGCTCGACGAAGCCATTTCCATCGCTGAGCGCAACAAGAAGAGCCATATCGCCAAGGTCGTCGCGACGGGACTTTCCGAGTTCCAGGCGGCTTCGGCGCAGGTCAGCGACGAAGAAGTGATCGAAGCGGCCAAGCGCGGCCTCGAACGGTCCGTGGCCATCGTGCACGCCGAGATGAAGCGCGGCCTTTCCGGCCTCGCGACTATCGGGTCCACGGCGCCTTTCGTCGGCCTGTTCGGCACCGTCATGGGCATCATCAACGCGTTCAAAGGCATCTCGAACTCGAAGGTCACCGGCCTTTCAGCCGTGGCCGGCGGTATCGCGGAAGCCCTTGTGACGACGGCGCTCGGCTTGCTTGTCGCGGTCCCGGCCGTCTGGACCTACAACTACTTCACGAATCGCGTGGAAGCCTTCGACGTTGAGATGGACAACTCCTCCATGGAGCTGATCAACTACTTCATCACGCGCCGGGGCGGAAAGAAGTAAGCGATGGGGTACAAACCCAAGGCACCGCCGGTAATGGCCGCCCCGAACGTGATCCCCATGGCGGACATCATGCTGGTGTTGCTCATTATTTTCATGGTCATCACGCCCATGTTGCAGAAAGGCGTGACGGTCAATATGGCTAAGGCCCAAAACGTCGACCAGTTGCAGGCGGCCGACAGGGACGACGCCATCATCGTGGCGGTCACTCGCGACGGGCAGACCTACCTGGGTCGCAAAGAAGCCACGCTCGACGAAATCACGGACGAGATAAAGGACGATATCTCCAATCGCCTCGATAAGACCGTGTACGTTCGCTCCGACGCTCGCGCAAAGTATGGCGACGTCGTCAAGGCGGTGGATGCCGTGCGCTCGGCCGGCGTGGAAAACCTCGGTTTACTTACGGAACGGTTGCCGGCGAGCAAGACTCCGCCACCGCCGCCGCCCGGCGGTTCTGACTAACAGGCCCGGCCGCGAAAAAGGAGTATCCCCATGGGAATGGCAGTTGGTGAAAGTAAAGGGGTCGTATCGGAACCGAATATCGTTCCGTTGATCGACGTGCTCCTCGTGTTGATCATCATCTTCATGGTGATCACGCCGAGGACCCCGACCGGGTTGAAGACCCTGGTTCCCCAGCCTCCCCCGCCCAACCAGAAACAGGAAGTGGACACTAGTAAGACGATCGTGGTGCAAGTCCTGGCTGGTGGGAAGCTGATGATCAACCAGGACGATACGAACTGGAGCCAGCTCGGTCTGCGGCTCTCCGACATCTTCAAGGAGCGCGCCGACAAAGTGGCCTTCGTGAAGGGTGACGACAGCGTCCCGTTCGAGGAGGTCGCGCACGCCATCGACATCATGCGCGGCTCCGGGATCGATCACGTTGGTCTCATTACCGCCAAGATCGAGGCGGGGCAGTAATCTGGATTATTATTGGGGTCGTCTTTCCCACTGACTGATCCGGGCCCGAAGGGTTGCCGCGAGGCCGGCTCAGCCGCTGGACAACTAATCTCACGTGGTCAAGGCTATCTAAGGAGAGCAGGGATGCAGCGGAAGCCCCACGTTATTTTCCTCGTTGCCGTCATCGCGGCCGCGGTCGCCACAGGAGCTGGTTGCGATAAGCTCCGTGCGCGCGACAAGCTCAACAAGGGCGTTCAGGCCTATCGCAACGCCCAGTTCGATATCGCGATCGAGGACTTCAAGCAGGCGAAGGAGCTCGATCCGTCTCTCACGAACGCCCAGCTCTATCTCGCCACCGCCTACGCCAGCCAGTATGTGCCCGGCGCGCCGTCGCAGGAAAACATCAACAACGGCGACCAAGCCGTGGCCGAATTCAAGAACATCCTCGAGCAGGATCCGAATAATCTCTC